>Ga0137398_10001273_pt1 | contig 10135 bp, 8 predicted proteins | sample czorhiz216metaG_FD_106659 | JGI IMG/M metagenome (GOLD analysis project Ga0137398, IMG submission 106659) | Vadose zone soil microbial communities from Angelo Coast Range Reserve, California, USA - czorhiz2.16 metaG | ecosystem: Environmental > Terrestrial > Soil > Vadose zone | place: USA...
CCTGGGTGACAACGCGGGATTTGGCCAGGGGGACTTCAAGGATAACTCTATCAATCTGGCCATCAGCGAGACGCATTCTTTTTCGGCCACCATGATCAATGAATTCCGCTTCGGCTACAGCCGCCTGCGTACCTCCTCGGAGCCTCCCATCACCGGCACCGCAGGGATCCCAGCGCAGTTCGGCATCCAAGGCATTCCGCAGGACAATGGCAACGGAGGCTTGCCGACCATAAGTATCGACGGCCTTACGTCTCTAGGGGCCGGTGCATTTGCAAGCCCCAATCGTCGGGTCAGCGACACCATTCAGTTTACCGAGAACCTCACCAAAACCCATGGCGCTCATAGTTTCAAAGGCGGCTTTGAATATCAGTCCGTGCACTTTCCGTGGATCGACCCGGCGTGGTCACGAGGGAGCTTCAGTTTCGGAGGCTACACCGGAATCCCGAATGGTGTTAGCAGCGGCGTGGGCGCTGCAGACATTCTCCTCACTCCTGTGGCGTCCACGGTACCGGGCGGTGTAGATTTCGTCGGCGGCTCGAACGCTGTGTTTGCGTCGAACATAACGCAACCCGACGACCTCCGCCGTTACTATGGAACTTACTTTCAGGATGACTGGAAAGTGACGTCCAAGCTCACCTTGAACTTAGGTCTGCGATGGGAGGTCTTTGGTCAGATAGAGGAGATCAACGGCAAACAGGCGAACCTAATACCCGGCGCGCCGAACGGCACCGGGGCCGAGTATTTGCTCCTGAACTCCCAAAAGAGCCAGCCCTTGTCTCCGTCTTTCACTTCGCTGCTGGCCATGGATGGAATTAAACTTCGATATATAAGTGACAGCAGCGTCTCTACTACGCCCCTCACCAATTTCGCGCCACGCATAGGGCTGGCCTATCAGCTAACCCCCAAGTTCGTGACCCGCGCGGGGTATGGAATTTTCTACGGAGGATTTGAGAACGTCGGTGGCGCGCCCGACCCCGGCTACACCTACCCATACGCCGTCAACCTCGCGTTTTTTAGAAAGAACGACGTCTCGCCCCTTGTCTACCCCAACGGACAGCAGGCTACGCTCGAGGCTGGTCTGTCAGCCGCGAACCCCGATCCCGCAAGTCCTAATTTCGATGCCCATGGGTTGGGATTACTGGGCTTCGCGCGGCCCTGGAAAACCGCTTACACCCAGCAGTGGAACCTGGCCTTCCAGTACCAGTTGACTCCCAGCCAGACCGTCACGCTAGCTTATGTCGGCAACAGCACCCATCACATGCTCGATGGCGATAAACGAAACGTTACCAACGAGATCCTGCCACCCGGAACGGATCCCCAGCAACATGTTCCGTTTCCGGATTTTTCCCGCAACAGCGATTACGTCGCCCCCAACGGGGATGCCTATTACCATGGTGTCTCCGTCGCTCTAGAGCGCAGATTCAGCCAGGGCCTGAACCTGCTCGTTAATTACACGCGCTCGGTATGCAAAACGGATAACAAGAATATCCTTGGAATCAGCGAGAATGATTTCGCTCGCGCTCCGCTGCTCCCTGGATTTGGACTCAAACGCGATTATCGGTATTGCGGCAACGATGTTCCCAATATCTTTCGCACCAGCGGGATCTGGCAAGTCCCCATCGGCAAAGGTCACCGCCTTGCCGGTAGCGCTTCCGGTTTTGTCAACCAGGCGATTGGCGGATGGAGCGCCCAGTGGATCTACACTCTCCAGGATGGATTCCCGTTTACCGTGGGATGCCCGACCCCCACTACCTCCAATTTTGGCTGTACCGCCTTCGTGGTGTCGAGTCAGAATCTTTACGCGCATTCGGGACCTCATGGCATCGACCAATTTCTCAACCCCGCGGCATTCCGCAATCCGCCCGTTGCTACAACGATAGGCCAGACCGATTACTCTCCCCTGGGTGGTCAGGATACTCAAGTGCACGGCCCGGGGTATGACAACCTGGACTTTTCCCTGTTCAAGCAATTCCCCACTTCCGAGAGCACGCATCTGGAATTCCGCAGCGAGTTCTTCAATTTCCTGAACCATCCCAATTTCTCGAATAGCTTCAGGACTTTGAACTTCACGGACACGAAGAATTTCGCGCGCATCACCGCAACGCGGGGCATTGCGCGACAGATTCAGATGGGCCTGAAGTTTTATTGGTGAAGACAGGTCCAGCACGCACGTGCTGCCTCGCCACAGGACCAGTGTTACCATGATCTCGATGCTGCCCGGTGTTTATTGCGGGTATCTCGGGATCGGCCGGTCGACGGCAGCGCTTTTACTCCCTTTCGCGTGCGCGACTTGTTCGGGATTTAACAGTCCCGAACAACTACCACGCTGGGAAAAATCCGGCCAAGCCGGTGAAGAGACGGCACACCAGTTTCAGGCCGCCGTTGCTGCCTACCAAGCCGAGCGCTACGGCGAGGCACAACGGGAGCTCATCCCGCTCCTTGCAGCCAACCCTAACAGCTTCGAAATCAACGAACTGACAGGACTGGTCTATGTGGCGCTTGGCCAAGATGAGAAAGCGCATGCCTATCTCTTAAGGGCGGTGCGATTGAATCCAGGTTCTGCGGCTGCCAATACCACGCTCGCTGGCAACTTGGTCCGCCTCCATCGAAACGCAGAGGCGGAAGCGGAATTTCGCAAGGCAGTCGAGCTCGAACCGCGAAGCTACGACGCCGACCATAACCTGGGAGAGTTTTATATCCAGAACCATAAGCTGGCCGAGGCTCTCCCTTACCTTGCGCGCGCCCAGGAAACGAGTCCCCGCGCCTACAACAACGGATACGACCTTGCCTTGGCCTACGAACAGACGGGCAACCTTGATAAGGCCCGAAGCCAAGTGGAACAGCTGCTTAAGATCAAGGAGACGGCGGAACTTCACAGTCTCCTCGGAGAGATTGAAGAGAGGGCGAAAAACTATCTGGTCTCGGTGGCCCAATTCGAACAGGCCGCGCACATGGACCCGAGTGAGAGCAATATTTTCGAATGGGGTGTGGAACTGCTGCTGCATCAGACCTTTGCACCCGCGGTTGAGGTTTTTAGCAACGGTATAGCCCGCTACCCGCGTTCGGCCCGCCTGGAAATAGGACGGGGTATCGCGCTTTATGGCCTCGGCCATTTCGACGACGGCGCCAAAGCGTTTTTCCAGGCCTCAGACGTGGATGCTGCCGATCCCTTGCCGCTCCTTTTTCTTGGCAAGGCTTACGAGAACCTCTTGCCCCCAGTAACTGACGAGGTCAGGTCCCGGCTGCACCGATTCCTCGAAACTGGGCCGCCGAACGCCTCGGTCCGCTTCTACTACGCAATGACTCTATGGAAGCAAGGTCAGGCCCAACCAGAGACGGCAGAATGGGCGAAGATTGAGTCGTTGCTCGAGTCCACGGTCTCGCTCGATCCTCGCAACGCCGATGCGTATCTCCAGCTCGGCATCCTTTACGCGGATCAGCACAGGTACCATGACGCTATCACCCAATATGAACGGGCCCTTAAGATTAACCGTGACACCGCGGTCATCCACTACCGGCTTGGACAAGCGCTCAACCGCACGGGTGCCGCCGAGCGTGCACGGCAGGAATTTGCCCAATTTGAGCGTCTGCACGCTCGCGAAGTGGAGGAAACGGCGAAACAAACTACCGACATCCAGCAGTTTGTTTATACCCTGCGCCATTCGACTCTTGCTGGCAAAGAGTAGCGTGCGCTACGTTTGGAACCGTTGACTTCGTGCGCTCCAAGGGTACGATTTGCCAAACGGAAAAGTTCACTATGACGAAGCTGTTTTCAACTGTCATGTCCCTGGTCGATGTCGACGTAGGTGCCTATTGCAATCGGCTGAACCAATAGCGCGATTGCCGAAGCCCCACTCTCGCGGAACGCAGGCGTCAGCATCAGCCGGCATTCAGGACCTGCTTGGCTGGATCAGCTAAGAGTTTCATTTTCGAATGGCAGCGCTGGTGGCAGTTACGGAATAGTTGCACTGAACTGCCCTCACGCGCGTGGAGCATGTGCTACTGATATACACCATCGATGAGAAAAGTCTGTACCGTATTCGGATAGAAGCGGGACCAGAATCTCTTTTTTTTCGATTCATTGATCGTCCAAGGGCCGTCGCTCCTCAGTTTCCAGTCCGGGACACCATGCCCCGGCGCAATGGTGGTCGCGATTCTTGTGAACGTCGAACCGATACGTGTGAATCGCGATAAATCATATTTTACGCGCTTTTCTATCCCGCTGTTTAGGGTGACGATGACCAAGCGGTGCGTTTGGTCATCGTAGGCGGCAATCGAGTCCGCGTCGTTAATGTCGATGATCTTAAATCCTTGCCGGATGCAGCGCGTAAATTGTCCCATGACGAAGAACTTGCGATTTACGCGGACGAACGGCGTCGCAATTTCGCCATTCGCTTGATCATCGGTATCGACATAATCCGCATTAATCAGTCCCCAACCGGAACCTTCCGGCTCCACGGGTTGCCAATAGATCCACGCCTTCGGATGCAAGCCTCGCACATCCAGAAGGATGCTCTGGGCCAAGCTTAAACCAGAGGCGTCGCCATCTCCGTATTCAGACATCCATAGCGGTTTAGAGGCGCCTGCGGCAGCAGCAGACAGTAGCTCCCGTTTGGCTCCACGGTAGGGCTCCGTGCCGGCAAAATAACCATGAACATTGATTCGCCCGATCTGTAAGCGGGTCCGATCATCTAAATTGTTCCAAGTGCTGAGCGCATCATCAACGCTGTTTTCATCACTGGCAACGGCGAGCACGTCGCGGAGTCCAGCGGTATCAAGAGCGTTGCGCAACTCAGCGAGGCTGGAGCGTTGCGTGCCCAAATCGAAGTGGCATCCCTCTTGCCGACCGGGAAACTTCCACCATCTCGGCGATGGTTCGTTGAAGGCTTCGACGGAGCGGAAGTGGATGTTCCAATGGTCGCGCGCATACCTGGCGACGGTCGACAGATATATCGCAAAACGCTTGGAGTAGGCAGGATTCAGGCAGTCGCCACCGCCGTCGCTGCCGGAAGTGCTGTGATTCTCGTTCATCCACCACATTGGCGAGTCAGAGAACATTTCAAACAGATTGGCCCCGCGGTCGCGTGCCATGAGCATCATGGAGCGCTGGTTAGCGTCGGTAGCCCAATTCCAATCGCTCGCATAATCCGTCACCGGGCTGTCCGGGTTTGCCCAGTAACCGTGGATGTCGCGGAACCACGGCATCTGAGTCGATTTCCGTTCGAGCGGCTCCTTGATTCCGCCGCCCCCCACGTTGTATCGCGCAATGTTGAAACCCAGTCCCGGATATTTTTCCTCTGCCACGGAAATGTCGCTGGTCGTATATATGAGGTCCGCGTATATGCCGGCGTTGCGCGTGCCCCCGATAGCTCGTGCCCACCACGCGAGCGAGCTGCCCCAGCCGTCCCAGGTGTTCCACTTTTTGGTGGGGTCCACGGTGGCGGTAATGGAGGTCGCCGAAGAGTGTTGACCGGCGGAGGGAGCAACAGTGAACACTGATTCAAGCAGGAAAAATAGAATGATTGCTCGGTTCATAGGCTCTCCATCTTAACCCCACTTCTCACTCAATCTCTTTACCCAGTTCCGGAATCTCCTTCTCGCTCGAAGTTGATTTTTTGGCAATCAAGATCTTCCGCGAAATAAGTGTTAGAACCAATGATCCAATCGCGCTTTCTAGCGCCGCCAAAAAGGCTCTCAACTGAAGCAGATGTGCCCGCAGAACACGCGGGATCCTGCGGCTGTCACACAGAGACTCACAAACCATGTCTATGCTTTGAACTAACTTGAAACTGCTTTAGCACTGTGGGATAGTCTATCTGGCTTCCAAGAAAGCATGGTTAGGATACGGTCGCGGACAAATTCCGCGTATCTGACTTCCATTCGCGAACGATTTTTTCTTCTTCGGCATACCGCAATCGCGGTTTTCGGGGCCATTGAACTATCCCGCATGCGCCGGAATTGGCTGATAGCCGCAGCGGTCCTGCTTGCCTTGTTCGAGGTGGCTACGGTCCTGATCTTGCGCGCACATTACGCCATGGATGTCTTTGCCGGAATCGTGGCTGCCCTCTGAGTGGCCCATCTCAGTGAACGAATTTCTCCCCGACTCGACCAGTTGATTGCCGCCAAATCGTGACTCTCTCGATTCTTTCTCGGTCGCCGATGCTCAGGGAATCACGAACCAGTATCAACTGGACCATTCGTCTTGTTTGGCCTTGACCTCACCTCTTCGCTGTAACAGACTCGCGACAACGGGTGGTCCACACCTACACGGCAGGGGCCAGGTCCAGCTTCAATGCCTTAGAACGGCCCTGCACGAAAATGGGGAAAATTGTGACCACTCTCCGGCGCATTCGACTGTCTCTCTGCACCTTGCTCATTCTGTCTTGCTTGTTTCCCTTACCGAGAACCAAAGCTGCTGCACCAGCAGAGTCTGCCGGGGGACAAGCTGCCGCCACCCAGCTGATCGTGACTGTTCGTGATGCGGGTGGGGCAACCTTCAGTGGTCTTGCGACTGTGACTTTGCAACATTTGGACAGCTCCGTCCTCTCCACCGGGACGACGATGGGAGGCCAGGCAATTTTTGACGGCTTGGGCCAGGGCGAGTACACCATCGTCGTTTCCGCTCCCGGATATCACCCCGTCACCGAGCGAATAAGCCTGACCCATGGGAGTGGCGAGCGTGCATTCATCGCACTGAAAAGAGATTCAAGTTCTTCGACCGTGAGCGCGTCCCAAGGCCCTCCAGCACTCTCGCCGAAGTTGCAGAAGGAACTCAGCAAAGCTGTCGGGGCAATGCAAGCGAACAAGCTGGAGGAGGCCCAAAGACATCTTGATGGCGCGTACCGTCTGGCACCGGGAAACCCTGAGGTGAATTACATCCGCGGTTTGCTCGCCGATCGCCAGGGGAAACTCGCCGCCGCTCAATTGAGTTGGGAAAAAACTTTATCGCTTGATCCCCAGCACGGACTGACGCTGCAAGCACTTGCCACGATCATGGCGCGCAAAGGGGATTACGCCGCGGCCAAGGAATACCTGGAGCGCGCCCTTCAAGTTGATTCGAATTCATGGCGCGCTAATGAGTTGCTGGCGGTGGTTTGTTTTCGCCAGGCCAATTTTGCGGAGGCGGTGAGCCACGCGGAACGCAGCCTTGAATTAGGCAAGAATCTTGCGAATGGCGCGAGGCTGCCACTGGCGGAATCGCTGATTGGGCAAAACCAAACTGCCTCCGCGATGAACGTTTTGCATGCATTTCTGGATGCCGGTCCTCCACCGGAGCAGGCAGTGATCGCGAAAAGCTTGCTTCGCAAATTGAGCATCCCGGCGACACCTCCCACCGCTTCAGGAGGGACTGACCCAACCACGGTGCCGGAAAACGCAAACCTTCCGGAACTGCCTCTCTTGAAACCGGAACTACCCAAGTGGATTCCCGCAAGCGTCGATGAATTCCTGCCGGCAGTGGAGCCTGGCATTGCCTGCCCGCTGGGGGAGATTCTCGACAGCGCCGCAGATCACGTTCGTGAGTTCATGAAGAGCGTTGACCGTATCACCGCTACTGAACATCTCGACCATCAAGTCGTGAATCAATGGGGATTCGCAACTCGCGAGGAGAAGCGCTCCTTCAATTATGTGGTTTCCATTTCGGAAGTAAGCCCCGGTCATCTTAGCGTCGAGGAGTTTAGAAACGGAAATAGAGATTTGAGTGTGTTTCCAGACTCGATTGCCACCATCGGTCTTCCCGCGATGGTCCTGGTTTTTCATCCCTACTACCGCGACGACTATGACATACAATGCGAAGGATTGGGACGATGGAAAGACCGCCGCGCCTGGCAGATTCATTTTTCTCAAAAGCCCGGGATACCGAGCCGTCTGAGAGGCCATCGGGCCGCAGCCGATGGCCCGTTGACCCCCGTTGCGCTCAAGGGTCGGGCGTGGATCCAGGAGAATACGGGTCAAGTAGTTCGCATCGAAACCGATTTGCAGTCTGCCATGCCAGAGATCAAGCTTCTCGCGGAACACATGGATATCGAATTCGGCCCGATAACTTTCCACAGCCAGCAAGAGAACATGTGGCTTCCCGTGAGTGCCGACATCTACCTTAATCTGCGGGGACGGCATATACGACGGAAGAGCACGTTTTCCAATTACCTGCTTTTCTCCGTGAACGAAAAGCAGAGTATATCTGCACCGAAGGGATCCTAATCTGCGGGCGATCCCGGCGCGTCTGTCCCCGCACTCCGCCCCCGGAGATATCGCCGACATCGTCGCTTCGAATGGCGGATCCAAGCCCTTGAAGACCAGAAACTTGCTGGCAAGCCCTTCGGAAGTATCAAGTCTCGTTTTACTCAGGCGAATCAGCCAACGAGTGATCTACGTGGTTTATTACGCAGTCCCTCCCGACTCTGAGCAAGGTTATGTATACCTACCTGGCAAGTCCGAAGAATGGTGGGTCTCAACGTGAGGTCGATTTTGTGAGGAGTAGAAGGCAAGTGGTTTCACGCGTGGAGCACTTGGGAGAATATAGCGAGACCGCTTATCGAAAAGGCAAAGACCGCAAATTCAACCCATCCCGCCTAGGTCAAGCCTCTAACTGGTAAGTTTGAATGTGCCACAGCCGTGGACAGTGGCGATCGAAGCCACGATTCGCAATAGAGTTGCTGTGCGGTATCTGAGGTGCTCCCCAAAATTCGGACCAGTCAATAAGGTATAAAATCGCTGCCTCGGAAAGGGAGCAGAAATGAAATCGAGGGAACGGCGGAGCTTCAGCGCGGAGATGAAAGCACGAATCGCGCTGGAGGCGATCAAGGAACAGAAGACCATTCAGGAAATCGCTTCGCACTACGGGGTGCATCCCAGCCAAGTGACGAGCATCGGCTGCTCTACCACTGAGCTACCTCGGCTTATCAACCACTTACGGATTGTTCCGAGAGCTGCCAACAGCACTTTGCGTTTCCGTTGCGTTTTCGGAGACTTTCACCATCGCCTGATGTAGTTGCTCCGTGCTCACGATGTTGTAGCGTTGGAAGACTGCAAGTGCGATGTCTTATGATTCTCATAGCTGTGCTCTGGTCTACTCCCGCTTGAATCAAATTGCGGGTGGCGGAAGTCGTGAGGGATTAGACCGTCATACTGATGCCACTCCTCGCTGGTCTTTTTTCCCAAACCAAGTTTAACGCCAGCCTTAATCCATTCTCTACGGAAGTTCGTTGTGTCGAACACAGGACCCTCCTTGCGAAAGGGTCTGAGAGGATACCGGCAAGCAGGAAAATGCTGCTTAGGGTGTCTTCGAATGTTAGTGGCAGGTGTCTAGTGCAGACTACCGGTCGAATCGATGCCATCAAGTAAAATCTGATCTGCCCGCCGTTGTTCTGCTGATAGCCATTCGAATGCCTCTCCCGGGAAGGGAGCTAGTCCAAAGCGCTCTGAAAACGCCGTAACGGAAGAACTCGTCAAGTCGATTCGAAAATTCGTGCCGTACGAATTGCGGCGAGGAACTATTGGAAGCCTCTCAAGCATCCGCACCTCGAACTGAATGAAGCGGCGATTGTGTTTACGTCGGCATCGAGGGATTGACTACGAGAGGTGACTTCTTTTTTCCTCAAGTCAGACCATCAGCAGTCGCATAAGTCCCACATTGCCCGAAAGCGAATCCAAGTCGCCTTCCAAGTCCGGCCGTGGTTAGCTCCGAGTGGGCCGGACAACGCGATGTAATGTCTTTGTAAACTTCCATCAAGTCCCTCCCTGTCATTGCTGCATAGCAAAAACCCGGAAACGATTCAAGGTACTGTCGAGCAAGGGCTGTTCCATGTGAAGCTTCGCCGACTAGGTCGGTTTCTCTGAAGCAAGGGAAAGACAAGGCGTAGCTGAGTCATCAGACCAGTGCCTCGATTCGCTGGTTGGTGCACAGCATTATGAAGGAAGCAAGTACGCGGTTAACGCCGTACCGCGGCCTGTACTATATCGCACGCCTTTCCGTGCGTCCTAAAGATTTGTTGAGGGGCTGTCTAACATCATTCTGAGGAGGCGGTATGTTCCACTGGGCTTCATCGTCGATGAACAGGAGGATGCCATGGCTTGCATCCTTGCTTGTCTGTGGTTTGCTGGTTCTCGCCATCCTATTGGTTGACAGCCGTTCCGC
>Ga0137398_10001274_pt1 | contig 10123 bp, 7 predicted proteins | sample czorhiz216metaG_FD_106659 | JGI IMG/M metagenome (GOLD analysis project Ga0137398, IMG submission 106659) | Vadose zone soil microbial communities from Angelo Coast Range Reserve, California, USA - czorhiz2.16 metaG | ecosystem: Environmental > Terrestrial > Soil > Vadose zone | place: USA...
ACGACTCGTCGGCGAAGGTCTTCCTGACCTTCCGCCGACAGCGAGCGAGCATCTTGTTTTCCCATGCCCAGCACACTAACACATTATTTCCTGTATGTCATCTATATTATGCTCCAATTAGTATATCATCAACGGCAAGAGCAACACAGGTCCCAATCCCGGCTATGGCTTCGGCAACCTGGCCCTCATCCAAATCATCACTTATCCGGGCGGCAACGCCGCTGAGGCCGCTAAACTGAGAGCGAACAACCAGTACCAATTTCAGCTGGAGCACGTGTCAAGCATAAATTATGGCATTCATCAAAACAAAGCATTGCAAGCGTAGGGTACTACGCATTGACACAGACTAAAGCACGCTGAAGTGGCTTTATTCGGAGTGGGTTACCCGACTACAACGGACTCACCGATGAACAACTGCAGTAAAGTCCCGCTAGTGCAATCCAACTGCACCTTGTACGGAACGGATAAGTTTCTGCGAGTCGTATCCGATTCCGTCTTTGAAGACGAGTTCCACGTTTTCGATATCTTCGATCTTCTGGCTGGGATCACCCTTGATCACAACGATGTCGGCTTGTTTGCCGGCCTTCAACGCGCCGATGCGATTCGCCTCCCCCAGGAATTCAGCCCCATTTTGAGTAGCGATGTGAATCGCTTCGAGCGGCGTGAAGCCGGCCTCAACCAGCAGCTCCGTTTGTCTTTGATCGCCGAATCCTGCCAGCGCTCCCCCGTATCCTGTGGGGTCTTCGCCGGAGAGCAGCAATCCTCCCGCTTTCACGAAGTCGTGTTCAAACTGCATTTCCTTCTTAAGGAGAATTGCGCCGTTGTCGTTGCCCTCCGCAATCTTGGTGCGTACTGCCAGATAATCCGCACGCGATGGCAGGGACATCGCCTGTAACACACGGTCCTGCAGCGGCGGGCGATTCGCGGCAAACGTCTCGAAAATGACTAGCGTGGAAGTCACTGCCACATGATGTTGCACTAGCTTGCGAATCACCGCCTGGACTGCTTCGCCTTCTATATCTATCTTTTCCATGCTCGGGTGCCGGTCAGCATCGGCTGGGCAGACATCGGGCTGCTTCTTGGGGTTGAACTCCTGGTCCACTACCAAGCCGTGTTCCAGGTCGTCGATTCCCAAATCCACTGCTTCGCTGAATCCCACGGAACACAAATGGCCGGTGACCTTGACTCCTCGGGCATGGGCCGCTTTGACTGCCGCGCCCAACTCCGCACGCGTAATGTGCATGTACGCCTTAAAAGATGTAGCGCCCTCATCAATCCAGTAATTCACCAGCCGCACTGCGTCTTCAGGCCCCGTAAGCTCGTGCAACTGTGGCGTGAACGAACCAACTCCTTCAAGATAAGGTCCGGTGATGTGAATTTTCGGGCCAGGCATTTTGCCGGTCTCGATCATTTTCTTCAGCGCCAGGTCGGTGTAGGGTTCGAGGCTGCCCGTCGTTCGAATCGAGGTCACGCCGCCCGCCAAATAGAGCCGCGGAAAGCTGAATCCCATTTCGCCGTAAAGTGCAGGCGCGCCTTCGACGGGGCCCTGCCCTGAGGCCGTCGGGTAAAACATATGATCGTGCATTCCGACCAGCCCCGGAATCACGGAGCGCCCCGTCAAATCGAGAACCTGCGCACTCGAGGGAACCGACACCGAAGAAGCAGGTCCAATTTCTCGTATGACTCCATTTTCGATCAGAACCGTCTGATCGTCGGCAGGTGCTGCGCCGGTCCCGTCAATGACCTTCACATGCTTCAACGCCACCGGGGACGAGTCCACGGTGACGAAGCCCTTCGTTAGAGGAGAAAGCGCTGGCTTATCCTGCGCTTCGAAAACAGTCACCAAGCCACCTGCCAACACCAACCCAAGCAAGACTTTCCGCATCTCTGTTCCTCTCCAATCAAACCCTAACTAACCAAGAAGGGGAGCGAACCTCTCTCGCTCTCGCTCCCCTTCCCGCTCTTGCTTGTTACCCCAACCCAGGAGTTAGAACGTGTACTTGAGCCCGAACTGGATAATTCTCGGAGACACGGTGGTTGAGGTGACTTGCCCGAAGCTTGGTGCGTGCAATTGGGTGATGGCTGTTGAGAATTGCGTTGTCGTCTGGCTCGCGAACTGCGGCGTGTTGAAGGTGTTGAAAAACTCCGCGCGGAACTGAACGCTTCCGGCCTCGCTTAGGCCTCCAACTTTCGTGTCTTTAAATATGGACATGTCCATATTGTGCTGACCAGGGCCATACACGACACCGCGGCCTAACGTACCGAACCCGGTGCCATCGCCGATTTGCGGCGGGGCGCAAAATGCGTTCGCGTTGAAAAAGTTATTAAGGTTGGTCTGCACGGGCCCGGGCGTCAGAATGTCCTTAGCGGTCATGCCTGGGCAAAGGGTTGCACCAAAGGTTCCAAACGCTCCGGCAAGTCCATAGATGCTGCCGGCGGCGGGATCGGTAAACGTCAAGGCAGGACCTGTCTGCACGACGATCACGCCAGACGCTCCCCATCCGCTTAGCACCCTGCCTGCAACACCTTCGTTGTTGTGGAAATTGGGCAAATCCCATAAGTAGTTAGCGACGAAGCGGTGCCGGGTGTCGAAGTCCGCGGGTCCGTAGCCATTCATCGGGTCGAACTGATTGTTGTAGACGCCTCCGCCGAGTGGAAACGTCCCAACGCCGGTGACGTCCGTCAGTGTTTTCCCATAGGTGTAGGCGAGCCCGAACTGCAGTCCGTGGCTGAGGCGCTTTTGGACGTTAGCCTGGAGACTGTTGTAGTTCGAAATTCCGCTCCATTGCGCTTGGTTTAATCCGCTAGGCGCAATGCCAAGAACGGGCACTCGTTGAGCTGCATTTTCAAAAGTGTTGGTGGTCAGGCCATTGACCGGGTTTCCAGGGCTGGCGAGTTGCGCTTGGTTAATCTGGTTGGTGGTTTCAATGCGGCTGGACTTTGTCCCGACATACCCGACTTGCACTGAAGTCGTGCTGTTCAATGCGTATTGAATACCGAAGTTATATTGCTGGGTTACCGGCGGCTTCCAATCAGGGCTGATGGAATTAATGGTAAGCGCGGTATTGGCGGATCTCTGAACGAAGTTGGGAAATACTTCGTTGGAGGGAGGATTGAATGGATCCTGAAGAGTTGCCAGCGCGTTTAGAGCGCCAACGTTTGTCTGCCTAGAGAAAAACGGCGGATTGACAATCAACTGGAAGGCGTCGTTTACCGGTGGATGCGTGTAGTAAAGTCCATAGCCTCCGCGCAGCACGAGCTTGTCGTTAAAGCGTGGCGGAGTCCACGCAAATCCCAACCTGGGGCCAAAATTGTTCAGCGCCCAGGCATTGGCTGCGAAGGTGGGATTGGAGTTTCGCTGTATTCCGGTCGGAAGCGTACCCGGGAAATTCGACGCGGCGATGAAACCGGAGAACGGTTTGTTGACCAGATCGTTGGAGGCCAGAGTAGGCCAGAAATCGACCAACTTCCCTTTGCCATCCGAAGTTTGGCCCAGACCTTCCCAACGCAACCCAACATTTATCGTCAAATGAGAGTTCACTTTCACGTCGTCCTGAGCGAAGCCGTACAAACTGCTCACGTGAAACGCCCTTGTCGTATCTCCGCAAAGATCATCAGACACGTTGATGTTGCTCAATTTCCCGCCGTTCTGTGCCGCGCTCATTCCCAAGAGAAAGTCTTCGAAACTCAGAAATGAGATATCGCCGCGCGTAACTTCCTGGTCGGCCGAATCCGCAATGTCTCGCTCCCATCCGAAGCCTGCGCGAACATTGTGCCGTCCGTGAGTCCACGAGACCTGATCCTGCGCCGTCCAGGCTGTTGGAGCGGTGAATTGCCCATCGTTGAAGTTGCCGCTCAATTCCACCGAACCGATAACCATGATGGGCATGAACGGGCTGGAGCACCCGGGGCTAAGACCGATGGATTGGTTGGTTATGGCGTTTTCGCTGGCAACTCTGCCGTAGGCGCGGTGATATCCCACGCTGGCTTCATTGATCAGCGTCGGCGTAATCACGTACGTGTCCTTGACTATACCGTTCCAGTTTTTAAAGAGGTCGTGCGTGCCCGAGCCAGGAACGTTCGACGATGTGAATGCCAAGAACTCCGGTGATTTCGCGTAGAAAAATTTCTCTGAAATCGTCTGCTTGTTGGTCGGGGCGTAGTCCACATTCACGATGTACTGATCCTCATTGAACTTGGACGGAATGCTGAACGACGATTGTCCTTCGGGACCTCCTTGTGGGTCCGTACCGGTAAGCTTTTGCGGCGTTGGGATAAGGAAGCCGCCACCGGCGACCTTGAGGTTAAGCAGCTTCAACGCAACCGGATTTATGTTTGAGCCGTCTGCCGCAACGACTCCGCCGTTAGCGCCCGGGAGTCCTCCAAATAACTTTCCGATGGCGGCCGCCGAGCGGTCGTCGGTGAGGCCCGGCACGATGGAGTTTGCTACGGAGTTCGAGCTGAGCCCGTTGATCTGCCTGGTTCCTTGATAGGAACCGAAATAAAACAATTTGCTCTTGATGATGTGACCGCCGATCGTTCCTCCGAATTGGTTTTGCTTAAGCGGTGGCCGCGGAACTCCATTTCGATTCAAGAAAAAGTCATTGGCGTTGAAGATGTCGTTTCGGAGAAATTCGAACAGTGCGCCATGAAGCTGATCGCTCCCGGACTTGGTAACCACATTGACGTTGCCGCCCGCGCCGCGTCCGTAGGAGGCATCGTACAAACTGGTTTGCACCTTGAACTCCTGGATGGCATCCGGGTTGGGAATCGAAATTCCGCCGATGGACAGGATAGATCCAGTGCCCTGGGTCTCCATGTTTCCGGCATCTTGCCCGTCCATCTGGTAACTGTTGTCCATGATGCGTCCGCCATTGACGAAAACATCCACGGAATTCTTTCCTAAGCTCCCGGCGTTCGGCACCGAACCCGACACTCCGGGAGAAAGGTCCAGGATCTGCGTGTAGTTGCGGCTGCTGAGTGGGAGAGCGGGAACCGTTTTGTCGTTCACCGTGCCGCCGTTGGCGGCGCTTTCGGTCTGCAAGATTTCCGCATTGGCCTCGATCACTACCTTTTCCGTAGCTGCGCCAAGCTTTAGCCGGATGTTGATGGTCGCCGTACTAGCTACTTCCACGACGACTCCGGAACTGGTCTGTGTGCTGAACCCCGAGGCTTCGACGGTGACCGTATAGGTGCCGGGCGGAAGCAATGGGACCGCATAGCTCCCTTCGGCGTTGGTCTTCACGGTTCTAGCCAGGTCCGTGGCTTCGTTCTTCACTGTGACTGTTGCCTGGGTTACGGCAGCCTGGGACGGATCCGTAACTGTCCCGGTGATCTGCCCTGTTGCCGCGGTTTGGCCCCATGACACAGGAAGTATGGAGATAAGAACAAGTGCGAATAGAAGAGCGATTCCGAAGACAAGTCTGCATCGAGGACTCACCGAACACCTCCCCCAGTAGCCCACTCGCTTGAACCCCTGCCTCCAAAACGCAACAGTGTTCCATTTCTGGAGCAGGGAAGTTTGGTAACACCACTGGCGGAGGGTGTCAACAAATATCTGTGGAACGCCGTTCCGTATTGCGGAACAATTGACATTGCAGACGTGTACCGATAGTCGTTTTGGTTATGGGTACTGCGTGTGTAAACGAGCAGTGGAATTTAGCGGGGCGAGCGCCTGACACGAATTTGCCTACCGGTCATTCCTCGGCGCGGAGACATATCCCAGCCTCTCGGACACTTCGGATGTGGCTCGGAGCAAGGCGTCCTTGAAAAAGGCTCTTCGTTCCGCGGTCATCTTGTGCTTGAACATCGACAGGCTCATGGCCGCCACGATTCTCGAAGTAAAATCCCTGATGGGAGCAGCGACGCAGCGCAGCCCTCGGGTATATTCCTCGTTGTCGTGCCCAATCCCTTCCCTGCGCACCACGGAAATGTCCGCCAGCAGCTTTTCCATCGTTGAAATGGTCTGCGGGGTGAGTTTCTCGAGTTTTCTCTGGGTGCGATACAACATCAGGATCTCGCTATCTGACAGACCCGCCAAGAAGACCTTGCCGAGAGCGGTGCAGTGCGCTGGCGCTCTGTGTCCCATTCCGAAACTGATCCTCACAGGCTCTTTGCTCTCCTCGTGGGAGATGTAAACCACTTCCGTTCCCTGAAGAATCGCCAGGTGGCTGGCCTCGTGACACTCTTTCGTAAGGCGCTCGAGCATCGGCGCACCAAAAGTCAGGAGCGGAGACTGGCGATTCAGTTGTTCGCCCAGCCTCGCCGCCCGACTACCCAAACTGTACTTGGCGGTCGGCGGATCGAACGCCACATAGCCAGCGGCTTCCAGAGTAACGATCAGCCGATGCACCGTGCTCTTCGGTGTCTTAAGCACGCCGCTCAAGTCCGTAATGCCCAGGCCATCCATGACGTCGCCTAGCGTGTCGAGGATTCGCAAAGCCTTGATTAACGACTTTACCGGCCTTCTATTCCTTGGGGCGCTCCGTCGAGCCTTTAGCTTCATTGAGTTCTTGCACCTTTGTAGATTTGGACTTCGAAGAGTCCAACTTGTTAGCGCGCGGAGTGCGAAGGCCCTATTGCCAACCTCGACGGCTACACATTCTCTCGCAAGACACTTCGATGAAATTCCTGCCAATCTAGCGCAATTGAGTTCCTTCGGCAAATCGCGTTGAAAAGTGCAAGTCGGGAGTTGTGAAACGAAGCAGCGCGAAGGCGAGGCGTCAGCCAAGATTTTGTACACGCCTTCGCCAATTACATAGGGACGCCGTGGGTCGCGAATCGCGGTTTTTCTTAGGGTTTTTTGGCTTTTGTGGTGGCATTGGGCGTCAGATCAGGAGGCGGATAATAGACTTTGCTGCCGCCAGCTTTCTCCACTTCGTCCATGAAGGTTGTTCCATAGTCGCGCTTGGCATCGGAGAGCGCGTAGGCTTGACGCTTGTAGTTCCAACTCTTGGGATTCAGCTGCTGCGCATTCTTGAAATGAGGAATGGCTTCGTTCAAATGTCCGGTTTTGTAGAGATGCTCGCCAAGTCCGAACTCAGCCGTTGCTAAAATGATGTAGGGATCGTTGACCGAGAGCTTCTCGCGAAGGTGCTCTTCGCTCATCGCGTAGATGCTCTTGTCACCTTTTTCGATCCAATCCTTCAGAGCGTTCAGGTAAGGAGCGGAATCCAAGCCGCTGAAGTTCTTGAACCGGTCGTCGACAAACGCGACCTCGTTAGGCCGAACAATTTTGCCGTGTTCGTCGATCCATACTCCGGTGGGAACATTGACCATGTTGTAGAGCTTGGAAACGAGATGCTTCTCATCGATTAAGGCAGTGTAGGCCGGATTTGCGGCGCCAATCCACGGACCAGCATCCTTGACGCCGTTTGTATCTTGGGCGACAGAGACAATCTCGAAATTCTTGTCTTTGAGCTGCTGATAAATTGCTTGCCAGCCTGGCAAGTCTAGACGGCACCCTCACCACGAAGCCCAGGTGAGCAGCAAAACCTTCTTCCCCCGAAAATTTGACAGCGAGTGAATCTTTCCGTTCATGTCCGGAAGTGTGAAATCCGGAGCCTCAAGGGAGGACAAACCCTGTCTCTGGTCGGAACGCAATCCGAAGTACCACATGGCGAGAGCTTCATCATGGGCAACCGGCTGATGTACGAGCCGTGCGAAGGCCACTAGATCGAACCAAGCCTGCCCCGAGATCTTGCGCACGAATTCCTGCTCTCGGGACTTGGGCAGCGGAAAACATAGCTCATTCCGGCAGACACCTTGTGGCTTCAACTCAAAGCGCGTGGCACGTGTAAGGTCGACAGTCGTGATCCATAGCTGGCCCACATCCAGGTTAGCAGTACTGATCTCGGTTGCGTGATCATCGTAGATGATAGTGGCACGAGTTTCCTCGGCACGAACTGAACCACGAGCCATCAGTAGAAAAAGCGTGCAAATGCCAGTGGAAACTCTCAACTTCATGATTGCCTCCCGATCCCTCGATCCGGTCTGGAGTTCAGCCGTATCAACTAGACACTAAATGGCCGCCCGTTATTCCCCACGAGGCCCTTCAGAGCAACCGCAGCCAGAAGCAATCGCAGTGATCGCGAGCTAGCGTCTCTGCCATTCCGTGGCTTGCTCATCGAATCAGAGCAGTCGCGGAAGTTCCACACCCGCAGCCGCGAGAGAAATCGGGTCAAGGGAATCCGAAACATCCACAACGCATAAGCTTGCTATCGTTCCGTGCACTGCGCAAGCAAGAGAAAGCTACGCTCGTTCGTCCGGAAGAATGAGGGCCACACAATTCCACGAGAGATCCGCGAGGAAAACCACCACCCAGAGCGGCGTCCAGCTGTATGACTCCGCTCGGCAGAAGTTCCACGGCTGTCCGGTTCTGAACCCCTTTTCGCCCGCGGCCGATTGCACTGGCTTCGAATCGTTCATGCTTGGGAGAAATGGTGACCATGGTTTTGTTTTCGCTTTTTATTCGCATTGAGGATATGATTCTCCCCAGGAGGGGGAGAGTTGTCAAGGCGTGAGGTAAATCCGGTAGCAGGTCCATTGCCCCGCGATCCAGACACTCTACAAAAAATGTGAGTTCTCTCAAAGTCCCCAGTCTCCGGCAGCTTCGCCGCTACGCGATCGCGCGCAGCCTTTTCAAGGCCACCAGCCTGCCGCGGGCCATTGCGCGCCTGGGCTTTGTCCAGGCCGACCCGATGCGCGCGCCCGCTCGCGCCCAAGATCTGATCCTCGCGCAGCGCGTTAAGGACTATCGCGTCGGCGAGTTGGAGCGCCGCTACCCGAGCCTGGCGATCGAAGAGGCCTTCTTCGTCAACTACGGTTTCCTGCCTCGCGAGACCCTGGCCCTGCTGCATCCGCGCGGGGCGCCGCCCACCTGCGACGCCTGGGACTCCAAGATGCAAACACGCGCCCAGGAGGTGCTGGCCTTTGTGCGCCAGCACGGTCGCACCCACGCCAAGGAGGTGCAGGCGCAGTTCGACCATGGCCGCATCAAGCGTTGGGGCGCCGACCTGAATGCCAGCACGCATCTGCTGGAGGGCCTGCACTATCGCGGTCTGCTGCGCGTGGAGCGGCGCGAGGCCGGCACCCGGGTCTACCAGGTGATCGAGCACCCGCCGCAGCACGACAGCCCCGAGACCCGGCTCGCTCGCGCCGGCCAGCTACTGGACATGGTGGTGCAGCTCTACGCGCCGCTGCCTGCGGCCAGCCTGGGCCATCTGTGCAGACTGCTGCGCAATGGAGTGCCGCACCTGGCCGCCGAGGTGCGGCAAATCCAAGAGCACGCCAAATCCCGCTATGCCCATGCCCAGGTCGACGGCCAGCTGTGGTTCTGGCCGCAGGGCGAGAAGCCCGTGGCCGCCCGGCACTTGGTCGACGACAGGCTGCGCTTCCTCGCGCCCTTCGACCCCGTGGTCTGGGACCGACGGCGCTTCCAGTTGTTCTGGGGCTGGGAATACAAGTTGGAAGCCTATGTGCCGGCCTATAAGCGCCGCATGGGCCACTACGCGATGCCCATCCTATGGGGCGAGCAAATACTGGGGTGGGCCAATCTGAAGGTGGTCGATGGCCGGCTGCATCACCAGCTGGGCTTCCCCGACACGCGGCCACGCGGCAGCGATTTTCAGCTGGCGCTGGACGAGGCATTGCAGCAGATGCAAGAGTTTCTGGAACTCTAACACTCCTAGGGCTTTCGTCGGGCGCGTCACCCGGCGTGAGGGTCCGCATGGAAGGCGCGCCTTGCTAGAACAACCGCTCCTGGGTTGGAGTCTCCAGTGTGACGGGCGATGCGGAATCGGCATCGTCAATTTTCGAATCGTTGAGTTTTCTGCTGACGGGATACCGGCGCATCACGTTCGCGTCGTACGGCTTGAGAACGTCCCGAATCGATTCGAAGTTGGTAACGTCGGGATCGAGCCAGAAGTCGTACTTGTCCGGCGCTTACCGACACATGCTGGGGACAACTCCCGATGCACACGGCGCTGCATTAATCGCGCAACTAGCCTCAGTTTACGAATTAAAGCAATGAAATCGGGTAGAAGGCGCGTCAGGAGCGGGTCTACAAGGCCTAGGCTTGTATAGCCTAACTCAGGGATTCCGGTAGCGGCCCAGGGCGAACAGT
>Ga0137398_10001275_pt1 | contig 10122 bp, 13 predicted proteins | sample czorhiz216metaG_FD_106659 | JGI IMG/M metagenome (GOLD analysis project Ga0137398, IMG submission 106659) | Vadose zone soil microbial communities from Angelo Coast Range Reserve, California, USA - czorhiz2.16 metaG | ecosystem: Environmental > Terrestrial > Soil > Vadose zone | place: USA...
ACTGTGACACTGTACAAGTGGAGTTGGAACGAAGAACGCTCTAACAGCATACTGTATACGGGGCCCGATACTAAAATGAAATCGAGGCGAGTGAACAAACATGAAGCGTGAGAGTTCCGGTCCAACAATCAGTGGAGACGGGAGGCTGAGGGTGGGCCGTGCACATGACACGAGGGGGACGTGCACGTGTTGACCTGCGGATGGTGTCCTTTCCAACTATCACAACAAGGGCTTGAATTACGTTGATGTAGTGTTTGCGTACTACTACTATAGTACTGTATCAGCACGATCAGAAAACCGTATGCGGCTATTATGTACAGTAGTTGGTTGAAGGCGGCTGTCAGTTGAAAATGACTTGTGAACAGTACTGTACCATTGCGTAAACCTTGCATCCCCTGGTTGGCACTACTCTTCTAAGTTAAGTTAGTGGTAGTAGGACCAGGGGTGTAATGACGTGTGCCTTGAGCTGAAAGACATTCATTCGACGGTGGAGGGGGGAAGGGGGCGACGGGCATACCCCGAACTGGACATCAACGTTATCCGTCCGCAGTTTAGAATCAACCTACAACACCCCTGGGAACGAGATGATGAATGCTATCTCGTCAGAAAGAGACTGAAACAAATGCCACAAGGACGCGACGCCGGTGTACACGCTCGATTGTACCTTGGTGCAACATTGCACCCGAATCGTGCTCTTTCTAGCCCATAAGCTGAACGTCCATTTGTCTAGGTCCATTACAGTACATTATGTTATGTTATTCTTTTTTCCACATGGTTTGACACGATGGGCGGGGTTCAGGGCACTGTGATGGTATGCACGGCACATGGGCCATTCGTTGTTCCTGATCAAACCATAGGCGGGAAAGGTCAGGGCTGCCACGAGGCCCACGACCGTCGTGACTACCCGTTGCGTTGTCAGCCACGGCCATCCAAGGCTGAGTTTGTTCCTGCTCGGTACGGTATGTCACGGTAAGTATTTGTATCAAGCCGATCTGAATCAAGAGTGAGTTTGGAGAACTCTTAGCGAACTACAGTTATCGTAGATACGCGCCGATCTTCGGTGAACTCGCTTCGGCCCTATTCTCCCGCTTAGACTCAGCACATTACTCTACTGTTACTACTGTACGGTATCACGACCTTTACACACAGCTTCCCTTCCTTCCAACGTCTCAGACGTCCCAATATGTTCCCATGTGGATTTGAACCCCTTGACGAAACACACGTTCAATTTACGCACCCCCCAAGTTACAATTCGAAGCGGGTCGGATATTGTTCCTAGGACTCGGGTAGTCTTATGTCTGGCGCAGCTTTGCTGGTACTTCGAATTACATACTTTCTATTGGGAAAGTATCAACCTGGGTCGGTACTGCGTTGGCCCTGAACACTCTGGCTGACTCCAAACCTTGTGATTCCGGCGTCACTCTCCACGATGACTCGAAACGGCGTTCATTCACCTCTTGTGAATTACGAGCCAAAAGGACTAATTCTCGTTCTCCGCCTTCCAAAGGAACTGTCTCTGCTCTGGTGAATGTACCGAGCAACACGCGAGCAGGTTATCTCCGCCGATTGGTAACAGGACCTGTTTCTCAGGGCGTGTAGCAGTTGCTTCCCACCCAGAATACATCTCCATGAGCTGCATGTACAGAGAAGTCTCCAGATTCCGATGAAGTGCAACGGAGCAGGTCGCGCCAAATGACATGTCTCCGCGGTTAGGTTACGATATGGTAAATGGGCCGACTGGGGCAACGCAACCAGGGCGGAGAGCCGACTACCTGAGAGCACGGAGAAAATAGAAGGCACCAGTAGCAAACTTTGCTCAGGTGTGCCAAACCGGTTTTTCGGAGGCGTCGCTCCTCGAGCCCCGGATCATTGGTACTGTGTTATGATTGCGAACCCTTCGCAGGGCAGTTGCACCTGACCTACAGATGGACAGGGTACTCGCTTCTCACCCTAAGTTTGATGTTATCAGTGATGTTTGCCAGTGCGCAGCATCCCCCAAATGCTGCTATCTGTCACCGTTAAGGAAGCGGCCGTGGATTCCGGAAAGCCCCTCGCAGTCTAACATGCGCGTATCGGGCTATGTGGTAAGAAGAGACGGCGTGGACACTAAGCGGACAACGTTTTGGGACAAACATGGGCCTCGGGAACGCACTGTGCCACTATGATCCTGGTAACCGTCTGGGGAATAATCTATTGGGTTATTTACCGGGGCACCGTAGAGTTGTCAGCCGCTATAGATCCACTATTGAGCCAAAGGTTTAGACACCGCTTCCATGGAGGTTCCCTGTGTAGACCGCTTCCATGAGGCGAGGTGAGGCGACAAGTTTTGGGAGAAGCGTACGTATGGTATTGCATCAGATCGTGTCCGAGGAGTGTATAGCGCGCATACAGGCATGAGAAGGGCACGAAACAGACATATTCTTGTAGGATCTAGATAGACTCGGGAGAAGTTCGACAGCATGGCCGGACAGCCTTGAATCCAGAATGCCGTGGCCCAACGGCCGAATAATCTCGGTGTTTCAAGATGAATTCGCCTTGCATACCATCAGAAACACCGCTGAAAGACCGCCAAACTCTCGAATGTACGAGCTGACAAATAGAGGTCGTTCTGTTCTTTCCAAACCCGACTTACAGAAGGAACATAATCTCACCAACCATCAGATGCGCGATATATCGCAATTTGAGCCAAAGGGCCAACAGATATCATCAACGAGATGATTGATTCCGGGCATCTTGTTATATTTGGAGCGAGCGTGACGATAACCTCGCAACATGAGTGCTCTCCGTCGAGTCAATTCCATTGACAAATAATGTTTCTGTCTCAGACAGACATCAATCTCTCTGATGCAAAGCGCGATGGAAACCGGTGTAGGGTCGTAGAAATAGAAGGTTCCACTGATCCATAGTTTTGACAGTACGTAGAGATCAGTAATCCATTTACTTGCGACACTCACAAGTGATCCTTGGAAAAGGGTTGTCAGACAACACTTTAGTTAGAAGATCAGTGTTCGCATCACTTTGCATCAAAGTCCGTTTTCCTGCTCTTTTCACATCATTCCACGTTGACAGTATTCAATAAGTTCCTGTGGAACATCACGGTCATGATTGTGAAAAGGCAGTATTTTTGGAATGTTATAGTAACATACCGATGGTTGCGCCTCACATATGGAGGCGAACATGAGTCAACCTGAGGTCGGTCTGAGGCGCATTCGAATCGGCCCGGCGAGCGGTACGGGCCGAGGGTCAAAATTCGGTTTTCGTTGTTCAACTCGAAGAGACGGACGATGGGCAAGCACGCTAAGAGACGGACGGTGGGCAACCACGCTCGGAAGCGTCAACGAAAGGACAAGCCTGCCCACAAATCTTTTGCACCGCTAGGCACAGCAGTTCTACTGGATGACGATGCCGACAAAGACGACGAAGAGCGTAGGCTAGAAAGCCTACTCTTCGGAAAGCCTCTCGTGTCAGGACGGAGGTCGAAGGTCACGGCTATCGACGATGTATCAGACGAGGGCGATGGCGTCGATGCGACGGCAGCCGAGCTAGAGGGGATGCTCGATTCTGATGTGAGCCACCATTGTCATTCTCCCGCAATTGCCTTACGCCACTCCTTCCAAGCTTTTTTTTGTGGACGATGGCACGACGACCAAGACGAGTATGATAGGAAATGACGTTGACGTTGGTCTACCTGAAGATTCGCCCGATTCCTCGAGCAGCGGAGATGAGGAACAAAGTGAAGACCCAAGTATACATGATGGGCCTCCTGACGGATCTGAAGCACAAGACACACCCTCCTCCGCCCCTCACAACCCCAAAAGTCGCAAGACACCTGCATGGACAGACCCCGATGATTCCGCCCTCGAGGTTTCGCTCGCATCTTCTACCCGCTTGCGCAAGCTACGTGATGCACCAGAAGACGACGCAGTCAAAGGGCCAGAGTATGAACGGCGTCTGCGACGACAGTTTGTGAAGATGAATCCTACGCCGGAGTGGGCTACAGCCGCCCGAAGAAAAAGACGGCGAAAGGAAAGCGACGTCGATGCTGACGCCGGCGTCGACGCCGACCCACTGACGCAAGATCTCGACGCCCTCCTCACGTCGTCCGGTGGGATCTTGGGCCGCAAATCGCGCACACATCTGGATCCAGGGGTGCTCTCTATTGAACGACTGCGCGATGCTAACCAGGCTGCACCGGCTGAGGGTGAGGTCACCGCCTCGCAATTTCACCCATCTCCGCAAGTATCGATGCTGCTCGTCGCAAGTTCTGACCGTCGAATACGATTGTTTAATGTCCGTGCTTTTCATCGCTCATAATAAATTTCCTATATCCCCCCCTTCGCCCTGACGCTAAAGAGAAAAAACTCAAAAACACAGGTCGACGGACACACGAACCCACATCTGCAAACCCTTCACATCCCCACATTGCCCGTCACCAACGCACAGTTCCACCCTTCCGGCACCTCCGTCCTTCTCACCGGCCACCGTCCGTTTTATTACACATATGATTTGCAATCTGGGGCAACAACGCGGTCGCCTCGCGGGTTGTGGGGCACGACGTTTGCAAATAATGGCGACAATGCGGACCACAGCATGCACGTGTGTTCCTTCAACGCGGCCGGAGATATTCTCGCCGTGGCTGGCCGCCGTGGTTACGTGCATCTCGTCGACTGGCGTACCGGCGCAGGCCAGGTCGTCGGTAGTGTCAAAGCAAATGCGGGCGTGAGGGCCTTGTGGTGGTTGCCAAACGGTCGCGAGTTCATGTCGCTCGGTGAAGACGCAGAGGCTTACCTATGGGACGTTGGCACGCGCCGGTGTATCCACCGGTGGAAGGACGACGGTGGATTCGGAAGCCGTGTTCTCGCGGGTGATCGCTCAGGGAGTTATGTTGCGGTTGGGTGAGTGGGCTCCACGTTGAATGGGCATTTCGTGGACCGCCGACCACTTAATATGTGTTCTCTTCTGTGACTAGTTCGAAATCTGGGATCGTCAACGTGTATGGCTCAAACGCGTCCTCCTCGTGGAGCAATAGCGACCGTCCTAAACCTTTGAAATCAATTGGCAACCTCACGACGTCCATATCAGCGGTGCAATTTAATCATGACTCCCAATTGCTTGCGATTGCAAGCAAAACACAAAAGGACCAGATGCGTTTGGTATGGCTCATCCTGTGCCGTTCAAATCGCTTGTACGCTTACGGCCTAATCTCCAGATCCACATCCCGTCCTTCACGGCGTTTTCGAACTGGCCAACGTCTAGCACGCCGCTTGGGCACGTCTCTAGCGTCGATTTCTCGGCAGGTGGCGAATACTTTGCTATTGGTAACACTCGTGGACGTGTTTTGTTATATCACCTCAAAGATTACGATGCACACGGAGGGTCATGATGATCAAGAAACTTCGTATTACGTCCATTCTTTACACGTGTCTGAGAGAGGTGCCTACCAGGTAGCAAAAGCGGCAGAGACGAGTCGAGAAGAACAGCGCAGGTGAGGAATAGAGGCAGAGCCAAACACAGAAAGAGCACCCAAAGATACCAGACCGAGAGATCAGTCACGAACCGAGGCGATTCATGAGATGGGTATACGTCTCAGTGATCTAATTTCCACATGGAAATGAGAATAAGGTTAGAAGACAGGCGGGTGTGACCCACCCTCTTCCCTCTGACATCCCCGTCCGGAACATACCTACATAGTCGACTGCTGGCCTCGAACCATCGTCTAGCATCATCCAGTAAACAAACGCTTGAAAAAAAATTGATCATGTATGAATGACGTGTGGGGTCTGCAAGTCAAAGCCGTACTGAAGGCATTCAATCCCCGTGTTATAGGAAGACGTGAGGAGCCAATAACGCTCGTCCATCGGGTATGTCTTTTCGGGGGAAGAACAACAAAAGAGTGAGTCACCTGGTCAAGTGGCTAGATTGTCATCACCTCATCACCAACGTCATCACCCCCATGTTCTTCTAGCACTATTATGGCCTGTTCAACGTAGCCAATAGCCTTCAGGCGGTCGGGGGCGGTGTTCCGGGCGAGAAGCATGGTACAGATCGCGCGCAACCATCGCGCAAATTTCTTGACTGACAATGCGCTGCGGTTGAGGCTTGCATGGAGGATCGCCTGCCGCCGCATCAAGGCGCATGAGTAATCGGACGGAGAGCGGGAGGAAATTGTTCGGCCATGCCTCTAATGCCACGAACAGAACTGCATAGGGTAGGGTCAGCTGGTGTTAGGAGTGTAGGGCCTACCTGATGCCCGCACCATTCAAAGGACAGTCCTGGGCAGTCCACTAAGGTGACACGTTGCTTAGCAATCTACTCTCCTCTGTTTCGAGGTACACTTACGAGCATATCGGTGATGGCCTCATACGTGTCACAGAGCGGGGCTTGGCACTGTGCAACCTTCTACCAATCCAACGGGACTTGGTCAGAGAAGAAGCACGGATGGAACATAGGAAATACTTACTTCGATAACTTTGGGTATCACCTGCCATTCTTTCATCCGACAGGCGAGTTCGGCCTGGAATATTAACAATATACTAAGACTTTGGGTGACACGGGGAATGTTGTTGGAGCTGATAACTCCTTTTTCCACGATCTTGCGCAGTCGTTCTTCACAGATCTGAATGTCACGGGCGGTGAATTCGAGCTGAGATGCAACGACAAATTAATGACGCCTGGGAGGGATAAAGGGGGCAAGGTGAGAAATGACACCTTATCGGAATTGACCATCTGAGGTTCTAGTTTGCGCATGGCAAACACTGCCAATCGGCGTCAGATTGGTGAGCAATTCGGGGAAGTTGGATTGGAACACACCCCTAGCCGAGGTAGCGGCAAGGGAGGACAACACGATGCACAGATACATCTCCTCATCCACCTCGAGCGCCGTTTCCAAGTAAATTTCCAGTAGCTGGGCCCCCGCCCCTTTGGAACACAACGTAACCCCGGGTAGAGAACAAGACGTACCTCGCGTGACACGTCAAAAAGCGGAGGTACTTTTTCTTCCGCATTGTCCCATTCCGTGCATCCCTTCACTGCGCAGTTGTATGCAGTACGCCACAGCCAGGAAACATCCCTAATTACGAGCGACACCCTTTTCTCCTTGCAAGCAGTGTCAACCAAAGCCCTCGCTCAATAAAGCGACCCTGAGCGACAGGCACACAAGGTAGTTATCCGTAATAACATACCTGTGGCGAAGTGCTGAATTAATGTATCAATGAGAGCGTCCCTGGTTCGAGACGTAGTAATGAGGGACGCCGTGCACATCAGAAGGCATATGATATCCCCACTTACTTCCCCTCAGCATTTGCGGGATCGGCTATAAGGCGAAGAACAAGTCTGATCATGCAACGAATCAAGGTGATGGGCTCCACATTAATCTCGGTCGCCTTCCGGGCTCTCACGTGGTCTAAGATTTCCTGTAGAACAGAAAGGAGTACATTCTTGAGATCAGTTTCATGTGCCAACCGCGTGGCCATGAGTAGCATTCTCTGGTCGAAACCAGAACCATGAACCAGAGCTTTGACAGCTCGAATAGCTAAAGGTGAAAAAACGCCACATGAGGCGGCGACGACGTGATTATCGACCAAAATCAGTTGATCCTTACCATCATTTTCCCATCCTTGGGCGCCAGGTCAGTGGGTATTTGGCTGTGCCACTCCACACACACCCCAAAAAGTATCCCTTACCTTGTTTAATAGCAACCAAAAATGACAAATAGTGCGTTGCTGCTTCATCTCCGGGGCACTGGCGGATTAGGTCTGACGCTTGCGCGTATTCCTCCCGCTCAATATGACAAAGGGCTGCTTTCCGGAAACATTTACTTGAATAGGTGTCTGTTACGCTCGAAAAGGCCTTGCGTGTCCCTATCAGGAACCACTCAATTGCGTCCGAACACCGCTTGAGGGAATGCTTTCTTTCTCCGTACTGATAGAACAACTATGGAGAGCTTACATTTGGCACTGGCCTTTGGCTGTATAGAAAAGACGTACCATGAGACACGCAGTGGCACCGATCTCGGGGAGCTCAAATTCGGCAGACTCCAGCACTAGAACTTCAATGGTATCAGTATGCGCCCTCATAGAGCGTCTACGTACATGAACAGGTTTCCCTAAGATCATGCATTGCCCTAGCATGATCCGCATCCTTGGAACAGTGAAATATCACAGCCAAAAGAAGACGTTCTACAAATGGTAACCCCGAGTCGGTGACAGCTCCCAGGGCGGTTCGAATACACATTTGAATGATTTTGACCACGAGTCTTTCATACGCATACCACATTCAACAATAACAGCAACAGCCGGAACAATCAACTTACTGGTGATGCGACGAAGTCCTCAGATCGAGCAGGACGCTGGGCATGTGGAGGCGATTAGTCAACAACCTAAAACAATTCCTAGGACGATGTAGATGCACTCGGTTACGTTGTCTTCTGTGAACTCCATATTTTCAATGATAGACCTGAAGGCTGCGCGCGCCGTGATCAGTAATGGATTGGATCTATTACCCTGTGACGTCGACCCGAATTTAAGGCTCACTTTCGAAGAGGGCATCCTCGGAGGCATTGCGCCGCCTAAGGACCGCTAGTTTCCACCAATGCAGTTCTTGATTCGCGACGTCCTTTCGCTGGAGCAACGTTGGGACAAACAATAACGCGGGGAAATGGGTGCTTACGTCGTCCGGAGGTATCGAATCGAGTAACTCGTTCAGGGCCGTCTCGGCGCGCACGAGGTTCTCCGGATTCAAACCGGATGAAAGAACATAAGCGCGTACTGGAAACAGAGGCCAATAAACCAAAGGTGAGGTGAGAAGGCGGGACAAAACGATTTGGCGAACCTAAATTTCTCAATATGCATCGCTGAAACCGCATACGACCTCTATCAGCCACAGGGCCCGATAATATCGACTTCTCACCTTCAACTCAGCAGCACCCGCGGTCAGCGTATCATCAAGATGCTCCGCCAGGGAGAATGCCTTTTGCAGCCACATCACGGCCTCCTCGGGTCGAGTGTCAACTTTCCTCTCCCCGTCTTGAGCGCCACCGGTTAGAAGGGACCTTCCGATCTCGAGAACTTTTGACGCCAACAGTTCACGCTGATGAGAAGGGCGAGACCTCAGGTAACGGACATGAGGTGAAATCGGAAAAGAACATACGTCACGCACGGACAAATGGGCTAAACGTTCAACGTTGTTTTCTGGGACGATCAGATGGGCATGAGGCCCGCTTTGCACTGGACCGTAAAAACTTACCGGTAATGTTCCGAAGCATATATTGGGCGACACTGTCGTTGCCCTCCTTCCAAGCCTGGGCACATGACTCAGCGCCGGTACATAGTTGTACGCGATAGGTTTGGCGAGACATGAGGCTTACGGCTTCCATTCTACTGCAGTAATAGACAACGGTTGTCTGCGCTATAGACTGTTGGTGCAAATTTTCGGGATCATCTGCATTTCGGAGGCTTTGCTCAAACTGGAACAACCAAAACGTGCAAAATGGGCAACAAAAAACTGTCTATATGCCGATTACAAGGCGCACCTTGGCGGCAGACGTTAAAACACGGGAAGCCAATTCGAATTTCCCCATATCTGAGAACAAAATAATCCGAAAAAGGGCGGGTTAGGGACAATGATGAGGGTTACAAGGAGGTGATACAGGGCTGTGGGAAATGTTCCTGAGAAAGAGAGACACCTTACCTGCTAGGGTGGCACCTGTCTTGCTCCCCAATTGTACCATGTGAACGAGACCTGGATGGACGGCGTGCCATTCAATTTCCAGACTGCAACACATCGTAAGGGAACGCTGACAGTCCACATCGAGATTCTCGGGTAAACCTGCTTCGATAAGGCGGAATCCGGCGAGTCGTACTGAGTGGAGAGGTAGGGGTACATAAGGGGTGATGACGGCAGAAGAATATGACCAGTGGAAGCTGTTGGACACGTACAGGCCGCAACTACGGCAGGTATCTGGTCACCCGCCAAGAGACGCATAGAGCTTGATTGGTTCCATAAATAAGTTCCTATTCGGGCAAGGTGAGGTGTGTAAGGAAGTCAAGGGACGGCGGAACAGATGGGACAAACCCTCCCGATCGAGGACATCAGCCTGACAGTCGTCCAGCAAGGACTCGCTCG
>Ga0137398_10001276_pt1 | contig 10117 bp, 8 predicted proteins | sample czorhiz216metaG_FD_106659 | JGI IMG/M metagenome (GOLD analysis project Ga0137398, IMG submission 106659) | Vadose zone soil microbial communities from Angelo Coast Range Reserve, California, USA - czorhiz2.16 metaG | ecosystem: Environmental > Terrestrial > Soil > Vadose zone | place: USA...
CTGGAAGAATTTCATTCGCTTATGGGCATGCGACTAGACGGATTGCGTCCAGCTTGACGCCCAAGGGACTGCGACCTGTTGGTCGGCGTCGATAGCAGGCCAGGAAGGACCGGCCAGAACGACAAAGCGCGCGATAAGCTGAGTTCGGAGAGTTACGCGCGCACTGATGCGACGGTCATCTGGCGCTGCAGCAACTCACACCACAAGACCGCGCTGACGGCATACCTCGGCCGCGCCCAGCCGATCATGGGCCCCCAGCTTGCGCAGGATCCGATGAATGTGGTTCTTGATCGTTTGTTCGGAAAGATTGAGCTGTGCAGCAATTTCCTTATTGCTCAACCCGGCGGTCAGCAAGTGCGCCAACTGATGTTCGCGACGCGTCAATCCATGGTTGAGTTTCTGATAGTAGGCGGGCATAGAAACAGCATGGCGGGCCACATAGTTGAAAAGTGAGAGGCAGAGCGTCGGTGGGCAGACCGCACCGTCGTAAGCCACATCGCGCACGGCGGTGGCGATCTCAACCGCAGATGCTTCCTTCAAGACAAAACCCGCCACCCCGGCACGCACACACCGCAGAAACATTTCCTCGTCAGCGTCCATCCCGATCATCAAAATCTTGAGCCCGGGAAGCAGGCGGCGAGTGGCCGTAATGATCTCCACGCCCGACGAGGCGTAGACCGTGGAGTCGAAGAGCAAGACGTGCGGCTTCAGGTCTGCAATACGCCCGCATATGTTGGCATCGAACGCGCTCGCGCCGACAATGCGTAGATCAATCTTCTTGCCCAGAACCTTGGCAAGAGTTTCCCGCAACAAACGGTTCTCCGCAAAAAGAAATACGTCAATACGCTGCGAACTACTGTCTACAGCCATAGTCCCTCATGAAATGTTCTAAAGCGTGTTAACTAACGGAGGGGTCCCTCGCCAGGATGACTCAACACCACTCCTGGACCTGCCCAGTGCCCGATTCCTTTGTCAAAAACAGAGACGTGTACCAGCCCAGCTGTCCTGGGCAGTGGTGAGATTTACCAACGGAGGAAACGCGCGGAGAATGCATAAGACTCTTCCCCTTATTCTCGCACATGAACGAACAATGCGCGTTTCGTTCCATGCGACTGCGTAAACATATTCAGCGCGATGCCGATTGTCAATAGATATTGTGGCAAATAATTACCTTGGCTAACCGACTATACTCCGCTCGTTGAGGCATTTTCCCCCCTTTTGATGCGTAGAGCAGCCGCAGATTATAGCGGGCAATGGTGCAAATACACCACTTCCTTATAGCGATTCTTATTGCATTGGTATGAGAATTCCGAGTTTTGTTCTGAATTCGTAACAAGCGGATACTGGGCATGCTAAGTGGGTTGAAACCTTGAGAAGGTGATGAAGTTATCGGGAAATTCTGCGGATAAACGCAAAACAATATCTCGCATGAATCCTTCGCCCGTCACTACCGAGAAGGTTTAAACCCGGCCCGCTGCATCCCAAGCTGCGCCTCTGGATTTTCCATAAACACCTTCCAGATGTAACCGGTCCGCGCATTTTCCGCCATCAATAACGTGATGCCCAGATCGATTCCGACCACATCAGTGTCATACCAGTTCTTGATCGGATTTACCGCATCCACAAATCCGTAGCAGCTCCACGCCAGCGGATAGCGATCGCGCAATGTGCGCATTACGCGCATCGCCTCCTGCGGAATGAACGCCAGTGATCCGCCTGCCGCCGCTGGCGAAACCGTCCCATCAATCGGCCCGGTAGCTGGAGGCCCTCCCCATATCACATATCCCTTCTGCGAATCTGAGGCAGTAATGCCCCACAAATCAGCGCTGTAATCGGAAAACTGCTTGCCCAGTTCAATGCAGAAACGCCGGTGGACCTCGGTCGCGGTCACCGAATTTTGAAAGTAGTCGGTGTAGCGGTCGCGCTTGCCGCGAAAATCAAACCAGGCTTGTGAATACTGGTGCACAAACAAGGGCGCAAACGAGCCAATGTATCGCATGCCTTCGTACTCGAAGATGATGCGTTTCCACGCATCCCAGGCTTCGACGCGCAGCGGATAAGTCGGCGAGACCAGCCCGAGCAGAAACATCATCATCATCTCGTTGTAATAGTCCCAGCGATACGGCAGGAAACCCAACTCCGGCCGCCAGCCGTGAGGCAACAGCGTCGTATCCTCCGAAAGCCAGGTCCATTCCACCCGGTTGGTGATGCCATGCGCAAGCAACGTGATATCGGTATCGCGGAAATGAGTGCGGCAGGTGAGAATCCCGCAAAGCAAAATCGCCGTATCGACCGACGACACTTCCGACTCCCAAACTCTTTCGCCAGTATTGATGTCGGCCCAGTGATAGAAGAACCCACGATGGTGCGGCAGTTTGTTAGTAAGAAACTGCAGCGTGGTAAGCACGCGCTGCCGGGCGTCTGAGTGGGAAATAAATCCGCGGCGCTCGGCGATACAGATTGCCGTCAGACCGAAGCCGGTTGCGGCGATGCTCGCCACATTGGAATTGTCAGTGGCCGCCTTTCTGGCGTTGCAACGGTCCTTAACCAGCCCAGTCGCCGGATTCGCCTGCTCCCAGAAATAGCAGCAGTTCGCGTGCTCCAAATCTTCCAGCAGTTGATCATCTTCAGGGGAAAACGAGCTCGGCGCCTTGGCTGGAGCATTCTCAGCGAAAGCTGACAGCAGCGGAGAGAATGGCGCGGCCACCGCCGCCCCCGCCAACCCCTTCAATAATCTCCGCCGTGAAACGCTCGTGTAGTTCTCCACTTCTACGATGTTAAACGATCTTCCGTGTGGCTCAGCCGAGGGGGAATTGCTGGAAAAGGCACTTCCCTGCTCCTCATCCTCCCCGGAATTGTATATTTGTCCCATGAGCACAAGAAGAAAAGTCGTGTTGACCGTGCTGCTGCTGGCGGTCCCGGTTTCTGTGCTCTGGGTACGTTATCTGAACCGCAGAATGGTGACGCTGGTGGGAGTAGTTATAACCCGCAGCACCGACCCGCGCAAAGAATTGCCCATTGCAGGAGTTCAAGTGGTTCCCGCCGATACCAGGTTGGCAGCCGAGGTCACGTCCGACTCCTCGGGATTGTTCAAAATCAGAATCCGCAGACTTCAGCTTCTCCCGCGGCGCGCCATCACTTTGCAATTTCGCCATCCCAATTACGAGCCCCTGAATTTGTATGTTCCGGTCTCGAACAACATTGCGGTCGCTGAACTCACCCCTATCGCTCCCCGGCCCGTTGCTGACGAGAACGTGGCCAAACAAACCATCGCTAATCCTGTGGTCAGGTACTCGATCAAGGCCGCTACTGAAGAAAACGTCGGCAGTGCCGCGCGTTCTTTCGAGGTCGCCAATCAGGGCAACCTGCCCTGCAATGGTGCGCCTCTTTGCTCTCCCGATAAAAAGTGGAAAGCCTCGGTCGGTGAGATATCCCTCGATGCTGGGACCGGCAACGAATTCCGCAACGCCCGTGCTTCCTGCATTGCTGGTCCCTGCCCGTTCACCAGGATCGACACTTCATCGCTGGAGCATCCAGACCGCACCCTCCGCGTTGCCGCTACCACCTGGTCTCAGACGGCAACGTTCCTGGTGGAAGCCGAGGTCGTCCACCCCATGGTCAGCGATGTCGTGCGCTACTCTTACCCCGTAGTCTTCGGCAACGCACTGAACTTCACGCTGCCACCCGCCGCGGAATCGGTGAGCATCCAAGCCGAGATCAATGGACAAAACATCATCTTCCCGCTTGGCCCGGCCCTCATCCTAAGCTGGGCAAATTGTAACGCCCGCTCCAATCCCGATGAGACGCGCGTCTACCGCTGCGAACTAAAACCTGGCTACCGCTGGTCCAAGCCGTCAACGTAGAGCGAACTTTGGCGTCGGGGCGGGGTCACTTGTGCACAACCGTCACTGCCCAAACGACACGTTCAACCCGGTCGTCAGAATCACGTCGTTCTGTCGCTTCCCCGCCGGAGGGTTGGTCACATACACATCGTTAAAGCTGTTCTGCCAGCCCAGGTGATTGTTGAGCTTGGTCACCGTCGCAAAAATAAACGTTCCCCGATAATCGCCGAGGCTGTTCAAGTTAGGAAACAGACTCAACTGCTCATTTAATACCGTGCTCTTGCCCAGCTTGTGCATCAGCTCTTCGCCCAACGTCAGGGCGGCAAAATTCCGGCTGAAGGCGGTATACGATTCGCGGGTGTAGTTCAGACCGCCCAGGAAATCGAGCGTCGTTCTATCTGATTTGATCGCGTGATAGCCGGCGCCGCCGCCGAACACCGACCGCAGATTTAACGACTGCAGGGCATCGGCAAAGAAGTCTGCGGCCACAAATCCGAACACTCTCGGGGTCAGATCGTGATCGTATCTCGCTCCGCCGCCTGCTGTATTAGCGGTTGTTGATGGCGATGCCCCGGGAGCATTATTGGTCGCGTACACTGTATTCTCGTAAAGTCCCAGCTTGTCGTTCGTAGTTTGGCGCGTGCCAATAAACCCGATAGAAAGATTTTCCGTCTCGCTATTTCCGCCAGTCAGGGCAAAACCAAGATTCAGCCCGGTCTTCCAACCCTGCAGCAACCCGGGATGCAGGCTCTTCTCATATGCTGTCTCTTCGGCACTGTTGCGCAGACCCTTCACTTCCGCGACGTTGATTTCAACCGTGCCGCCCGACTTCGTGGCGATCTCCAATTTGCCGTCGCTGGTTGTGACCGGCCCGGAAACAGTCTTGCCGTCCGGCAACTGCACGTGCAGCTCCTCGCTCGACTGGATACCCGCAACCGCATCCCACTTCAAACTTAAGTCCCCGGCATAGTCGGTATGAAGCACCAGGGTCTTGCCGTCAGACTTTACGACCGTTCCACTGATCCGATCGCCGTTCTTCAGCGACACTTGATCGGCGAGAGCGCCGACCGCCATAAGCAGATGAAAAGCTGTCGTCAAAGAAATGGAGATGGCAAGCCTTCGAAACCGTTTCATGAAATCCTCCACAGAAGCTGTTCGCAATTAGTATCGCGAAAGAGCAGCTGGGTTGTAAGCTGATGCGTGAACTTGGCAAATCAGCGCCACAGGATATGGCACTCAGGTTTCTTGGTAGTGGGCTACGCCGCTGCTTTTGCGCTAAATTATTTCGCTTACAACTTCATTCGAATTCATCGTACACTGCGCGTGCCACCAGCGATGGCCGCCGGCGTGACAGATCGCATCTGGGGTATTGATCATCTTATGGCTCTCTGAGAATTCAATGAGCGGCGGACGGCGGAAAGAGCGGCGTAAATGGAATCTAATGTAGCTCCACTCAGTCCTCAATACATTCTTTATTTGGGTATCCTTGCCACAGCTGGATTAGTAGCGTGTTGGGTTTCATTTTGGCAGGCAGTCACCAAGCGGGGCGGCCAAGAGATTCGAGGCGTCTTGGCAAGTTCCGGTTTTTTCAGAACGGTCGCGGTTATGGGAGTGATCGCGGCGGCTACCGTTTTAAGCCTCGCTGATCGCTTGCCTGGCCAAATTACAGGAGCGATTCTCAGCGGGATCGTCGGTTATGTGCTCGGTCAACTGCACAGCCGCAGAAATGAGGACGATGACCCTCAGAACCTTAAACCAAAGTAGCCCACTACCAGTTTTTGCCGCCAGCCCAGGGTCGAGTCAGCGAGTTGCCCGACGGCACTGAGTGTGGTCAGGAGACCACCTGCCAGACCAGTCGAACTACAACTTTTGGGGAATTTACATTCACAGGCGAGATAACCGATCCTTAGCGCCCGTCTCTTTAATCTTTACCAAGATCACAGAGTGCTTACGGCGCCAGGAGCACAGCCCGATGAAAAACGCTTATGAAGTTCTGTATCAGAAGGAAGCAGACTTGGTCCGTGTCCGTCGAGAGCTTGAGAGTTTGACAATCGCGGCTTCGCTGTTGGGCGACGGCGATTTGAGTTTTTTCGATCCCAGCAAAGCTGCCGATGGACAAAACAAGAAACCTGCTGAAAAGGCAATTTCCCCTCCCCCCGACTCCCGGGCAACGGGAACAGACAGCGCACCCGTGATTGCGAGACGCCAGGGCTTTTGGGGATCTCTGAAACGTAAACTCTGATTCCAGCTGGACGGCTGGCACACCCTAGATGACGTTTACATGCGCCATTCCCACCGAGGGGCACCTGACTCTATAGCTCATTCAAGGAAAGATCAAGAGCCTGGCCCACTCGCCCCAACTTTGACAAATCGTTGACAACCAACTTCCTGAGTTGATGTTTCAATGTCCCGTCTGCAAAACGAGGCCGGAGCGTTGCAAGTGTGCGCCGGCCAGAGGGCGATTTCAGTCAAAAGAGGATTCGCAGGGAGCTTTTTTGATGAAGGCTCCGCTGTTAACAACTTGACCGTAGTTCGAGGGGAAACGTGAGAACATCGAAGGGGTACGCAGCGCTTTTCTGCTTGTGTGTTTGTTTTTTCCTTTGTTCTTCGCAGTCTTCAGCCCAAACAATTAATCCAGTTCAGCGGGCCGAACTGAAGTTTTTGCTGAAGGTCGAAAGCCGCTTAAGTCCCCGGCAACAGCAAATGCTGTCGCAGCCGGTGCGAACCCAAATCGCCCTGGCACACGAGCTGTTCGATCCACCTGATTTCAACGGTGGCGATGACGATCACGGCGGGCTGAATCTTGGACTGCACGCGAATGATGGGGCCACGGCCAGGGCGGCGACCCTGAGGATTAATACCGCGCCACTGGCAAAGCGCGGCGCGAACGACCTGCTAGCGCAAGAAATCCAGGGCGGACTGACCAAGATTTCTCATCCGGAAATCGGCCTGGAGCTTTCACGCTTTGGCGGCTTCACGGATAACGAGTCCTCCAGTGCGCAATGCGGAAGTAACGTTGTGACTTCTTATTCGAGCCAAACCGCGGGCACGTTCTCCTCGCTAATCCCGACTTTGCAAGATTTCAACGTGATCACTGCAGCCAGCGCGCTAGGAGTCGCGTTTTCTTCTGATGGCGGGTCGAACTTTACCGCACTGCCCTTCCTCAACGCCGGACCTTCCGTCGATGTGGGCCGGAGCTCCGGCACCGGAACTCTCTTCGCAATACTCGGCAATCCGTCGGTGGCGTGCTCAAGCGCGAAGCGTTTCTACGTCGCGGACACGCCGTTCTTTATTAGTGATATCACGTTGCTCGCACCGGACATTTTCACCGAGCAGCTCTTCAGCGGGGTGGGAATCAACATCTCGTCGGATGGTGGCCAAACCTGGACTGACCCGGTCCCGGCGGTGCTGAAGAACCAGAACCACATTATTGATTCTGGGTTTCTAACCGTCGATCCCAACGATCCTAATAGGTTGTATGTGTCATACATCGACCTTGACTTTGAAGCTGACTTTCCTTTTATCCCGCTAACATCTCCGCCGCGCTGTTCAGGTATTGCGGTGCGGATCGCCTCGGAGGTGGTGACTTCGAGCGATGGAGGCCACACTTGGAGCTCACCCAGCATTATTCGTGAGGATTGTCTCCCTATTCAGCAGGGTGTTCCGCAAGGATTTCAAGTGGCCTCGACGCGGCTGGCCGTCGCGGCTGACGGACGGTTATCGGCTGCGTTCCTCCTGTTCCATCCTCTTGTCGGCCCCGACGGGGTGACAGTCACCGATTACAAACTTGAAGTCCACGTGCGTCAATCTGCGAACAAGGGAAGCTCGTTTGGACCAGACATGAAGATATCGGATCTAGTGCAGGTCGGGGACGGTTCCCATTCGTTTCGGCCCATCGTCCAAGGCTTCTTTCAGATCTCGACCATTCCCGTCGTGGCAGCTGATCCAGTAAAACATGGGAAGAAGCAAGACATATATGTCGCGTGGGCCGACGGCCGCGACAACCAAAAGCCGGACGGCACTGCTTTCTTCGGCACCTACAACTTCGGCGATATTCTTCTCAGCAAATCCAGTGACGGCGGCATAACCTGGTCACCCCCGCGCGCAATCAGCCCCACCCCGAATAACTTCAAAGGTGAAGGGCGCGATCAATTCCTGCCTTCGATGGCAGTGGATCGTGATGGCACCATTGCAGTCTGCTACTACGACCGGCGCAATGACCCCAAGAACAACGCTTTCGATCGTTACTGCTCTATCTCGCAAGACCTCGGGCAAAGCTTCCATGATGTCCGGCAGTCCTCGAAGAGCTGGATATTTGGCTCGCAGTGGGACGAACTAGCCTTCTGGCTGGGAGACTACGACACTGTAACCGCACCCGTATTCGGTGGCGGCGACGGTTTCTTCGGGGCATTTGGAATCAGCGGTGACAACGTAACTGGAGTTTTCGGAAGGAGCCTGGCGCGTGAATAACTTCTCGGGTAAGTTGACTCGCAGTGTGGTGGTGGTCTTTCTCATTCACGCTGGGCTTCTGGTGGTTAACGGCGCAGCACAAAACTCAAATGCAAAACATGCAGGCTTGGCCCATTTGCAGGATTTGGAGAAGCACTTCGGCCCGCATTTCGAAATGCGGCTTTCGAGTGGCGGGGCCAATGCCTTTCACACCGCGCGCGCGCTCTCCAGGTTGCAGGCCAGGGGCATGGTTCGGCAACCGCGTCATACTAACGGCGAGATGATGGCCAATGCCCGCGCCAATGCGCTGGCAATGCAGGGTGCTCGAGCCATGAAGCAGGCCGCCTTCCCCGTGCTTGTGAATGACCCCAATTTCGATTACGACTCCACTCGCTTTTCCGGCTTCAGTCAGAGCGAGACTTCCAGCGCATGGTGCGGCAACAGCGTGGTGGTCGGATTCAACGATTCGGCTGCTTTCGTGCACACCGCCGTTGACCAGCAAGCTGCTGCGATTTCGGTGAGCGGCGTGGCAGTCTCTCACGACGGAGGAAGTACTTTTGTCGGGCTTCCGTTCTTGAATCCAGGCCCGGCGTTAAATCCTGGCTCACCGTTTTTCGACTCTGAACTGGCGGGTGATCCGGTTGTGGTGTGCAGCGATCCGCTGCACTTCGCGTATTCCTCGATTCAACAGCAAGTCCCGGTCGATTCGCAGGGAAATGTTATTGCCGCTTTTGCCGAGATGGCGGTAAACCTGTCTTCAGACGGCGGAGTGACCTGGGACGATCCGGTCACAGTGGTCCAAAAAGACCTGAACACTCATTTCCTCGATAAAGAGTGGCTGGCAGTTGATCCTCACAATCCCAACAATCTTTACCTGACCTACACCGATTTCCAGCAGCACGGCACCGAGCCGGATTGCGTTGGCGGCACCATCGGAATTGAGGCTGGCCCCGATGTCGCACTGGAAATGGTTGCGTCTAAAGATGGAGGCCTGACTTGGGGCGCACCAGTTCGTTTTGGCCGGCGCTGCAACCTTGAAATTGGCGACAATCTTTCTGGAAGCCAGGTTGTAGTGGATAGGGGTGGTGAGGTTTATGTCGCTTATGCGTCGGTGCTCGATAACGGAAGCGACGCGCAGATACTATTCCGGCGCTCGGATGATGGCGGACATAGCTTCGGGCCGGAAGTCGTAGCCGGAACTGCTGTCCCAGCTGCGAATCCACTGTCTCCGCAGCTGCAAGGCCTTTTCCGCACCAATGTTTTTCCCATGTTAGCTGTGGACAACTCCGCCGGTCCACATAGCGGAAGCCTCTACCTGGTTTGGACCGACGCATCGCGAAACCAGATTGATGACTTCCTGATCGACTTCTTTGGCGGCGTCGGCGGATACGCCTTCGGCGACATAGTTTTAAGCCGCTCGCTTGATGGGGGTAATAAATGGTCTCCGGCAACCCTGGTGAGTCCGGTTCCCGCGAACTTCCAGGGGGCTGGTCGCGATCAATTCATGGCGGGAGTGTCCGTTGATCGCGGTGGCAATCTTGCTGCCTGCTATTCCGATCGTCGCAATGATCCGAATAACTTCTTCATCGACCACTATTGCTCGGTGTCTCACAATCAGGGCGCTACGTTCTCCGATCTGCGTGAAACATCTGCCAGCTGGGAACCCAATACAATCACCGATGGCCTGCTTAACCCGGTCTACATGGGTGACTATGACACGGTCACCTCGGATGTAACCGGCGCCAATGCCGGGTTCTATAACACCTTCCAGATTCAGAGAAACGGTAATCCCGACGTGTTCGGATTTAAGATGAGCAACTAAAAAA
>Ga0137398_10001277_pt1 | contig 10114 bp, 19 predicted proteins | sample czorhiz216metaG_FD_106659 | JGI IMG/M metagenome (GOLD analysis project Ga0137398, IMG submission 106659) | Vadose zone soil microbial communities from Angelo Coast Range Reserve, California, USA - czorhiz2.16 metaG | ecosystem: Environmental > Terrestrial > Soil > Vadose zone | place: USA...
CGTTGTTAACGTACGGATACCGAGAGTGCGCGGCGATAGGATCAAGCTCCGAGATCACGAATCGTCTTTTCAAAATATCGAAAAGGCGTTCACTGGTCGCAAACAGTTGGTATATTGCTAAAAAGATCGCCCTAAAGTGGTCATTTCTAGATGGGTCTTCGATGTGGGCAATGGCCCGAAAGACTAGGCCTTCCATATTTCCAGAAGACACAGTCCCGTCTGTTGCAGGCCGAAGTAAACACTCGGAGTCGTTCGCCGCCATCTCCATTAAACCTAGAACCGCAGGGCTTACAGGCTCCCAATTACGGCTTTGGGGTAAGTCGATGGACAAGGTGGCCATTCGAGTAGGCTGAGAAGCCGCCATTTTGGAACCCTTCTTGGTTGGCGTCGACCTGGTTCTGTTCGGAGGAGGTTTGATTGGCGTTGTCCTGGTTCTGTTCGGAGAAGGAGGTATTGCTGGCGGCACTCCTGGGTGTGACGAGGAATAACTACTGCTCGACGTACTAGGGCGCGATGAATCACTACTTATTGCGGGGGATGTGTCAGGGGTTGTCTGAGATCTCTTATTCCCAAATAGCCGTAATCCGAGTCGCAATTTGCTCGATCCACTTGTGCTCGACGTACTCTGCGACGACGAAGAATAACCTCGTTTTAAATCTGCTTGTAGGGTGGAGGAAGCGGAAGGGTTGGTAGCAGTGGAAGGGCGCGTAGGGTTACGCTCCCTACGGGTTGTCCATAGGGAGGGAGGAGATTGGAGCGGATCCGGTGTATTGGGGTTGGGAGGGTCCTCCGGGAGAGGTGAGAGGGGTCGGGGTCTAGATGAAGGAGGGTCGCTCGCTCTCCTCGTGTTTGGGGCTTGTGTGTCGGTTTGTTGGTCGAGGGTTCTTAAGAAACCCGAGGATGCTACCATGTTAGGCTCATGGGTAGCAGGGGGGATCCCAGTTAGCCACAGTGGTGACAATGGTGACGACATCTCAACAGTCGGCCGCCTCGCTTCATTGGCGGGTGAAGCGTCAAATTCCGATCTAAGCAGAGTCGGGTCGGGGATATCAATATTTCCGGTAGACGGTTGACGACCTACATGTCGGGATAAGGGTAAGCACACGCTAGTGTGAGAGGAAGAACGACTTGCCATCACGGCGTGGGAGCATGTCACATATCGTCGACTGAATCTCGGACATCGAAGGGCGCTGTGTTGGATCAATTTGCCAGCAGGATCGCATAAGGTCCCACATCTTTGCACTAAGACCAACTGCCGTGGTCCCGGGGTGCTCTGGGTGAGTGCCTTGGCTCAACAGAACAGGGACATAAAAGTCAGAGTGACCGTGGTAAGGATCTTTTCCCGTAAAACCTTCGAGGCAGAGTAATCCAAACGACCAGACATCTGCTTTCTCAGTTGGGGCAGCGACGCTGGTGGATGTGATCTGTTCTGGAGCAAGCCATCGAGCACGAGATACGTTCGGCTGTAGATGATACATTCCGTGTTAGACAGAAAGAGGTATATTAGGTGGGCCAACGTACGTTCGAAAATTCAGACAGATCGAATCCACAGACAATGGCTTTGCCGTCGCGATTAATCAAAATGTTTTTCTGGGTAAGTGAAGCGTGTCAGGGAGCATCCAACAGGTCCCAAATTGCAATTTACATCGCACAAATCACCGTGAAGAATTTCTCTTTCATGACAGAATTCCACACCTAGAGATTATCAACACAGGTCGTTGACACCAGACCTGGTGCAACGCACCCGATGCAACTTCACCGAGAAGACGCACGCGATCAGCGCCTGGATTTCTTCGGAGGTATTCTCGGATGTTGCCATTCTCTATCCATGGATTTTGATTGATCTACAAGGGCGAGCCTGTTTAGAGCATTGTCACAGTAGAAGACGCGACATACTGAATAAACGACGTCGTTTATCGTAACATGTCCAGTGAAGTGGAGGATGTTCCGATGTTGAAAGCTAAGGGAGACTTCGATCCACTCTTTGAAGCGCTGCGGAAGAGTCGCTCAGTGATAATATAGTCATAGGGCGGTCGTTGTACTTGCCTTCTGAGAATCTGGGGATTGATGCCTTAAACGACCGAGTGTGGTCTAGCTCAGGTCAGTTTCAGATCGGACATCAAACAAGCTACGTACACGCTCTCCGTCAGAGGTCCATTCGCCGATATAGAAGAGCAGTTGGGTTCCTTCGATGACCGCATTCTCGCTAACTCTGGAAACTTTCCCTGAATCTGTCATTTGCAGACTAGTAGGTAATGATCCACGACAAGGTCTTGAAATACTCACGATATGCTGCTTTGGAACGTGGGGATGGCACCACCTGAGGAACAGCTCCCTGTCCAAGTTGTCCATCGACATCGACGACTTGCGGCTGTCATGCTTTGAATTTCATGCATCCAGGCAATAGAGCCATGCCAGACTCACTAGTAGGAGTTGCTCACGCGATGGTGACGCTTCCAATGGTATGGAGTGTAGTTTTCGTACTTCGTCTCGTAATTTAGCAATCATGTCGAACAGTTGCAGGTAGTTACGCTGTCGTTCCTTCTCTCGCTCTTGACTCTCACTGTTCTGCAACATAGACGACGCGACCTGGAGAAAAAAAATTTGAACTACGACCCTTTCGCGTTGAGTAAGGCCGACGTACCATGAACCTCTCAGTGCACGCTGTAAGGTCACGGTAACTTTGATCGATGCCAGTCTGAATCTCGTTCTGCTTCAGGAAAGCTGCCCTATTGTGTAGCCTTGCCCAGCCCGAAATTCGCACTAGAATGCCTTCTACAGCTCTGCGAGGATTGATGAACAACGGCCCGAGATTTTCAGAAAAAGGTAGATATGTCCACCTCTCGATTTCATCGGCTTCGGTAGTACTTGCTTCTGCATCGACGAGCCGTCGTGAATAATCCCTCACCGTAGAGAGGAGAAAGTTGCATTGACGATCAAGGTCGTCCAGCCGACGCTAATGCTATGTTTCAGCAGGGAGACGTGCCAGATAGCTGAATGTTTACCTTGTTGATTCCGACGGCGTTGTATGCATCATAAGCCCTTGCGACTAGCAAAGAGGATGATTTCAGGTCCTGATGCACCACGAATGATATAATCGCACCTAGACTCGGTCCGTTGGAAACACCAGCAGAGGGGAGGACCATGCCAGACATGCGGAAGTTGAACGGGTTGTAGTGTCCGTGGAGGAAGAGGGGGCTCTCACGACGAGCGACAAGCGCGAGAAAGCAAATGACAGCTCCGCGGTCGAGACTCTTCTCCTACTTTGTCCTAGGTACTGTACTGACCTATTCGTAGCGATAGTGTCGATTGAGTGCGCCACATGATGCTGCGTGACTCCCAACAGCTCGGTGCATTCCGGGGCATGTTGCAGTCAATCAAAAGACAGTCTCAATGGCCTCGTCTGCGTTCCTTTGTCCACACCCGACCACCCGTGCCCTCCTCCGCTTATCTTGATCGCACCCGTGGCCCAGATGTATCGACTTCTTCCACACCGGGTCACCTTTCACCATCTCAGCGAAGAATCCTCGAGGCTGCTTTGAGAGTCGACCAGGCGGGCGAAGTCGCCGCCAATTACATCTATGAGGGACAACTTGCCATCCTCCGACGTGATCCCGTGTCATCGGCACTAATACAGGCGAGTTCCACACTGCTTCTCGTTCCACATCATATCAACATTCTATGCTACTTTCAGGATATGTGGGCCCAAGAGAAAAAACACCTCGCTGTCATGAATAAGCTCCAGGTTCAGCACCAAGTACGACCAACGGCGTTATGGCAGGTTGCAAAAGTAGCCGGGTTTGGACTAGGTGCGGTCACAGCACTTATAGGAAAGGAGGCGGCAATGGCATGCACGGAGGCGGTTGAGACCGTCATCGGCGAACACTACGACGAGTACGTGCCTTCGCAGTCGGCAATTAGCTGATGATTGATTTCTTACATGAACCCAGTCAGCTGAAGGAGCTACAAGGGATAACTCATCCTAGCGTTGAGCTTCTTAGGGAAGTAATCCGTGAATTTCGGGATGACGAACTCGAACATCTCGACACTGCCGTCGAACACAACTCTCAGAGGGCCCCAGCACACGCACTTCTCAGCTCAGTAGTAGGGATGGGGTGCAAGGCTGCTATTGAACTTTGCAAACGGATATGAACAGGCACGTATGGGACACTGGTGTTGGACAGAAGTCTAGATCTATTCCTCTGCCGCGTTGACTATTTGCAAAGGGCGAGAGCGTAGCGACTCTCCTTTTTGCTTTCCATTCCAATTCCATTTCAGCTGCAAGGATATATTGAGATCAATGCGTGACACATGCTGATAAGAAACGTACGTCCTGTCGAGCGGATAAATAAAGCAACGCGCCCGGGACGAGAAGCATGCCAGTTAGCGATATCCACGATGCTCTGGAGGTAAATCTAAAATGTTTGTATACATCCTCGCGCTGGAAGGAGATGATGTTAATGCGTTACAAATAGTTCTGGTACGATACACGCACCATGCGATTCCATCGGTCCACGGCAGGGTCGGTCTACAAGACAGAAATAAGACATGACATGCAAGAGTTTTGACGCGAATACGCACGTTGACATAACCTAAAAGCGAGGGTTAGTACGGCAGTCATAGAGAAAAAAAGTGGCATACCATGGCCAGCCATTGTTGGATGAAGCAAGTGGGTCTGTTGACGCTTGTTTGTCCGGCTTTGACGCGCTCCGCTCTCGAAAAGCGGCACCCGTCGTTTCCCTCATACTTCATCATCACTTCATCATCATTATGGCTTACAATCGCGAATGGGACATGGGAAAGGAGACCTGGCATGACGGTGGCCCATGGTCTGGAAACGGTAGAGACGAGGACTATGGAGAGGGGAAGAAGAGGAAATTCAACGGCGGGGTACGTCGGCTACTTCTTCGTCTCTTTCTTTAACACACGGGATTCTCTCAGGGTTGGGATGATGGAGGACAAGACTCCCATCACAACTACCAAGATTACGGCGTGGCAGGGGGTGGGTTTCACGGTCATAAGAAGCGCCTCGTTGCTAGCGACCCCAGTCCGCACGTCATCTTCCTTGGTCTCGACACTGGTTTCACCGAATCCGACGTTTGTGGCATTGTTCACCATTACCCTCTGAAAGTTCATGGTTCATGGCCCACAGCTTCATACGTTTTTGAGCGGCCAAGGTTGCACAATTGAGACGGTTACAATTATCCGAGAGAGATCAACAGGCACTTGCCCGTCCATTGCATCTTTTCCTGGACAATACGATTGACGATTCCCTTTTCCCTTTCACCCCTGTCGCTTTCTTCCCATCGTCTTCACAGGCCAATCTAAGGGCTTCGGTTTTGCCCAATTCGCTTCTGTCGAGGCTGCACGAGCCTTCGTGGATCCGCAGTTCCCCTTTATTCAAGTTCCTCCTCCAGCCTCGCATGGCGCGTCAGCAACCGCCGCATTCTATAAGGCACTTAAAACGGGCGGACAGCATAGCGGGCGACGTGTCAAAATCGATTATTCTCAAAGCGCAAACCCTAATACTGGAAGTCGTTCCGGTCGCATGGCGAATGCAAATGACGGTACACGCGACATTGGCAACTCCCCGTCCGCCATTCTCCTTTTTCGTGGATTGGACCCTTTATCGGGTCCACAAGCAATCGAATTGGCGATGAAGACATCTTCCGGCCCACACAAGGAAGGTGCCAAGGGTATGAAGAGAATTATCTTGATTAAAGACAAGACAACACTAGCGAGCTGGGGCTTTGCCTTCGTCGAGTTCGTCGACGTTCAGGTATTGTCATTTCTACTTCTTGTCTTACGTCACGCCTTTGATGCTTCAATCTTTTCCTCCCTTACAGGCTGCTTCCGCGGTTTTAGCGGCAACCATGTCTCCTCAAATCCACCCGAATGGCTTTCGCATTTCTGACCGCCCGGTCGCTACTTCGTTTGCTCATCCGTACTCTTTCCAACCCATCTCTGACCCAATTATGAGGGACGAAGCTTGCCTACCTTCGTCCATGACCCTCGGCGGCGTCGAGGACCAGTGGGTTCGTTACTGGGACGAAGGTGCCACCACCGCGAAGCTGGAGTATGAAGCCGAAATCCCAACGCAACAACCCGCACCTACCAAGGAGAAAGAGAAGAAAAAGAAGAAAGGTCCTGTTCCGTCCCGTATCATCGTGCATCTATCTGACTTTGGGATCTTAGTCGCGGACGTTGCATCTGCAGCTCCTGCTGAGGCCTCTACGCTGCCTGTTTCCGACAAGCCCGTCACTCTAAGCTTCAAGGGCAGTAGCAAACCGACAATCTTGACGAGTCTGTTGCTTCAACCCCATTTAGTTCTGCGTCTGACTACCTTAAAGGTACACCTGCTTCCAGCGCACCAGCTGCTTCGACACTCGGATTCTCTATGACGGAGGAAGGAGATCCTGATGTTGTTGAAGGAGACAGAGCCGCCTCCAATGAAGATCCCAAGGGTTTGTTTCATCCGAGATATGAAGGACCTTCTTTCTGGCTGTGTATATTGATGGTTCGTGCGCAGTTGCCGCAGCGAAGAAAGTGGCTCCCTTGATTGCCAGCAAAAAAGTGAGTTGAAATCTATGTTATTGCATTGATTCACTGTTTGACCTTTGTTCCAGACGGCGAATAACATTACAAAGTGGAACCAAGTGCAAGAAGTGCTAAGCACAGGCCAACCTGCTTCAAGCACCCCTGAAGTAGGTGACCTCCCTGTCTTCACTAATGAAAATTCTAATTTTGAGTTCAGGTTGCCGCTCCCACAAGGGAACCATCATCGGAAGCAAAACCGACACCCTCTGCCAACGTTCTTCTCGAAGAGGTGGAATTCGAGTTCTCTGACCTTGTCAAGCTTGCTTGCCTGTTATGCGCACGGCAGTTCAAGTCACTTGATCAACTAAAGAAACATAACAAGGAATCGGAACTACACAAGGTATTTTAGTCCTTATTCTTTGTATGTGACAGATACTGACTCTGTGCAGCGCAACTTCAAAGACGCGAACTTACGGGATGTGGCAAGGGGGAAGGCCAAAGCCGCAGCCGAAGGCAATAGTGCCCAAGCTTCCTCTCCGAAATATCGTGACAGAGCATCTGAACGACGAATTATGCACAACCAACCAGACGTCCCGCTACCCGAAGGCGTGGAGGATAAGCGCAAACAACGTCGTGTTGCGGAAGGTCCGACTCGGCCACCCTCGCCACCGCCGCCACCAGTGAACCCCGGACAAGACGAGAGCAACGTAGGAAATAAGCTTTTGAGGATGATGGGATGGAAGGAGGGGACAGGTTTAGGCGTTGAAGGTGACGGCAGAGTTGACCCCATGTGAGTATACGATGTCGGTATTTTTGGTTCGATATGATCCTAAAGGCCGTCCCGTTCACAGTCAGACGGCGATATATGCTTCTGGTGTTGGCCTTGGCGCGAGCAAGGGGAAGGAGGTAGGAAAGTACCAAGAAGGATATACTGGTTATGTCAATATGGCGAAGGACTCGGTGAGCCATTCTCCCATTATTCGCCACTTTGATCATTGACACTTTTGTACTCTAGGCACGAGAGCGGTACGAGACTTGAGTTTTGGGTCATTATTGTGGAGGATAGTCTTTCGCGCCGTGCTGTTGCTTTTATGGTTTTTTTACGCTGTTAATATAGCTTACTAGTTCACTCACCCTTATCTGGAACGATCAGTCATCTGGTCCTGAGGCCAGAGGTACAAACAAGTTTCAGGCCGTAAGGATTTTCACCGAAAGGATGAGTATATTGTATTACACGCATAATATGCTCGTTTGGTAAGGAGTCATTGGATGGCAGCAGATGCTTGATGGTCTCAAAATATATACTTCACGATTTGAGTAGGGTACCTAACCACCGTCTTTCGCCATGTCACTCAGTCCGCCGAAAGACACAGGTTCAATTATCAGGGTATATATCGGCCTGTGATACAAATCGAGATGTCTGTCCTCACATCGCCCTTACAGGTATACGTACGAAGCCAAGAGGATAACGAGAGAAGCTGGGACCGCGACGAGCGAGTTCAAGCTGCGGGTCGCGGCGTTCTTCGTGCCGGTTTGCTTGGCGGAGCTCGCGCTGCCACTGCCACTCGAAGTTGCGGTACCGGGAGTGGGAACTTTGAGGGTCGAGCTAACGACAGGTGAGGTGGTCGGAATAGAAGCGTTCGCCGCGCCTTGTTGGACATCAAAGTACATGCCCTGGAAAAGTTATTCGAGAGAAAACAGGTGGAGATTAGCAAGCTGCGTTCCTGCAGCCTCGGGGGAAGAACTCACCGCGATGGGTTCGCCGAGCTTGCTAGACTATTTGAAACGTTCGGGAAGGATGTTAGAGCCAATAAGAAGTCCCAGATGCATAATAATGAGCTTGGTCGGACGTACCGATATGTAGTCTGTGAGATGGAAAACCGATACGGGGACGTTGGCCCCGGACAGGTTCGAGGGAGGCGAGAAACCGGAGGGTTGAGGGAGCAACAGAATAACGTAGCTGGTGGCATATGGTACAGGAAGGGGAAAGCGCAGGCATCAGTACTTGCATTAAAAAAACCTCTCCGGGTTGGTTGGAGAGACGCGTTTAGACGACTTACCGATGCGGTCCACTACCATCGGCGGGAGCAGGTCCAGCGTAATCAGTGACGGCCACGCCACCAGCAGTCGACACATTCACCCCAGAAGTGCCTGAGTATTAAGTAGGATCCAGTTAGTCAACGCGTAAAGAAAACCCCCAAGACGAATAAAAAAATTATCCAACGCACCGTTTTTTAAGGTAACACCATTGACGAGCCAGTGACGCGTCTGTCCTACAGACTCATTCGTGCCGACAACGTCGGCGTCGGCCATGACAAGCGTAAAGTTGCCCGCAAGAGACACGCTCGAATTCGAGGGTACGACCGTGATCTCTGGCGCCGCCGCCACCTCTATTATTAATAATAAGTAAACATTCCAACAACCCGTCAGCCATCTTTGTTTGTTTTTTTTCCCAGCGGAAAGAAGAAAAAGGACTCACGCGCCCTGGAAAGGTTTTGGCCTGGCGAGATGGCGCCAACGCCAGAAAAAGTGACGGTTATGAGGGCAGAGGGGGAAAACGTCGACAGGAGCTGGGGGACGAGTTGTGCATTGGTGAAATGGGCTTCGATGGCTACAATGCCCAAGGCGGCGTCGTTGGCGGACTGGGCATTAACGAGGGAGCCCAGGAAAGAAAGAGCGACGGTGGTTGCGAAGAATAGCATGGGTATCGACAGTTGAGAATGCAAAGTGGCGCGGACCGCTTTAAAGTGCAGAAAACACGTAACCGGGCGTCTCTCGCTCGCTCACTCTACACCCGCAGCAGCGAACCAACGGCTAAGCAACTACCCAATCACTACCCACTTAATTTTGGATCGAGAAATTAATCCGTAAATCCAGATTTCGCAAAAAGTGAGAGTATAAATAAGATATTATAGTGTACGTGCCTGGTATTACATGCGAATAATAAATAAAAATCAATTGTCTCCTCTCATCCAGTGTCTGAACCATCTTCGTCATAACTTCCCAGACCAGCCGAGTACAACTCTTCTCCAAACCCTGGACTCTCCGGAGGACTCCCTAAGTCTAAAGGATTTCCAGCCGCCTCGAGCTCCGCGGCAAACGCCGCAGCCAAGTTACCAGTCCGTAATCGACGCCGCCTGGGCGCCGACGGTGTTGTAGGCGACAATGGCGTGTACGTTTCAGATACGAAACCGTTCGTCTTGAGTTGCTCCAGCATGCCTCGCGCAATGTCTGCCGTAGTACCCCCTAACGCCGAAACGGGTGGCTGGTCTTTGTCCTTGTCCGGAAGCGGCAGCAACGGCAGTTCTCTCGTGCTCATGCTCGCGGCACTGGGACGCGCTCGACGCGCGCGCTGGCGCCTCGCTGGGCGCGCCGGCGGCGGGCGTGGCGCCCGCCCCGCTGGACGTCCATGTGGTGCCGGCGCCGGTGACCTTCCGCGGCATGGCCCCCGGCCGCTTCTGGCAGTTCGACGATGGGAAGGCCAACCTCGCCGCCGTTTCCGCCAGCCTGTCCGACGTGGCGCGGATGGCCATGCTGGAGTTCGCGCTGGTCTACGGCAGCGACTGGCTGCTGGTGC
>Ga0137398_10001279_pt1 | contig 10092 bp, 4 predicted proteins | sample czorhiz216metaG_FD_106659 | JGI IMG/M metagenome (GOLD analysis project Ga0137398, IMG submission 106659) | Vadose zone soil microbial communities from Angelo Coast Range Reserve, California, USA - czorhiz2.16 metaG | ecosystem: Environmental > Terrestrial > Soil > Vadose zone | place: USA...
ATTTGTTTTTCGTCTGAAAAAGCCGACCAGGTGAGCTTGACCGAGAACGGCATAGAGAACGTGCTGGGCCGCGTCGGCATGCCGGTCCCATCCGTGTACAGCGCGGAGCTGTCGGAATTCGTCTTCGTGGCGGGCGTGAAGCTGATGGAAAGCGAGCGGCCTGACCTCATGTACTTGTCCACGACCGACTACATCCAGCACAAGGCCGCGCCCGGGACGGCGGTGGCGAACGATTTTTACGCGATGATCGACCGCAATCTCGCGCGGCTCGACGCGCTGGGGGCCACGATCGTCCTTACCGCCGATCACGGTATGAACGCCAAGCACGGCGACGATGGTCAGCCCAACGTGGTTTACCTGCAGGACACCCTCGATGCTTGGCTCGGCGCGTCCAAAGCGCGGGTGATCCTGCCGATCACCGACCCGTATGTCGTGCATCACGGCGCCCTCGGCTCCTTCGCGCTGGTGTACCTGCCGGAACCGGCGGCCCAGCGCGCGGCAGCGGAGCGGATCGCGGCGCTTCGCGGAATCGAAATGGTTCTGACGCGTGCCGAAGCTGCGGCGAAGTTCGAGCTGCCGTCGGACCGTATCGGCGACCTCGTGGTTGTGTCTCGGCTGGACACGGTCATCGGCACCAGCCGCGATCGGCACGACCTGTCCGGGCTCGACGTTCCGTTGCGCTCACACGGCGGCTTGTCGGAACAGAAGGTACCGCTGCTCGTCAATCGCAGCGTGAGCAAACAGCCTGAAGCGCGCCGTTGGCGCAACTTCGATGCCTTCGACCTCGGGCTGAACCTCGTGACCCGACCCTCATAGGAGCATGCGATGTCCGCCGGCGCCATCCCGTCCGCACCGCGCGAGCTGATTCGCGAGTCGCTGCGAATCGCAGGCGAGAAGGTATCGCGTGACCGGGTCATCGAGGTTCATCACCCGTATAGCGGCGCGCTCGCCGGTACCGTTCCCAAAGCCACCCTCGACGATGTCAAACGGGCGCTGCGGATCGCGCGCAGCTTCAGGTCCACTCTCACGCGCCACGACCGCTACCAGATCCTCATGAAGGCGGGCGCCATCATTGCTTCGAAGCGCGCCGATCTCGCGCGCCTGATCACGCTCGAGTCGGGCCTCTGTCTCAAGGATTCCGAGTACGAGGTCGGACGTGCCTCCGATGTTCTGCTATTCGCCGCCAACCAATCACTGGTCGACGATGGCGAAGTGTTCTCGTGCGATCTCACCGCCCATGGAAAGAGCCGCAAGGTCTACACCATGAGGGAGCCGCTGCTCGGCGCAATCTCCGCGATCACTCCGTTCAACCATCCACTGAATCAAGTGATCCACAAGGTGGCGCCCGCGGTGGCCACCAACAACCGTGTCGTGCTCAAGCCCAGCGAGAAGACTCCGCTGACCGCGTTTGCCCTCGCGGACATTTTTTATGAAGCGGGGCTGCCCCCGGAAATGCTTTCGGTGCTGACGGGCGATCCCGCTGAGATCGCCGATGAACTGCTGACCAACGAGGACGTTGATCTCGTCACCTTCACCGGCGGCGTGTCGGTGGGCAAGTACATTGCCGCCAAGGCGGTATATAAACGCCAGGTGCTGGAATTGGGCGGAAACGATCCGATCATCGTGCTCGAGGATGCGGACCTCGAAGAGGCGGCCGCACTGGCGGCGAGCGGTTCCTACAAGAACTCGGGCCAGCGATGCACCGCCGTCAAGCGCATGTTGGTTCAGGAGAGCGTGGCCGACCGTTTCGTCGAACTGCTCGTGGAGAAGACGCGTGCCGTCAGGTACGGCGATCCGTTCGATCCCACGATGGATATGGGCACGGTGATCGACGAGCCGTCGGCGAAGCGATTCGAGGCGGTGGTGAACGAAGCCGTGGCGGGTGGCGCCAGACTGCTGATCGGCAACGTCCGCCGCGGTGCGCTGTATTCACCGACCGTGCTCGACCGGGTCACACCGAACATGAGGGTCGTGCGGCATGAGACTTTCGGCCCCGTCTCGCCGGTCATCCGCTTCAAGACCGTGGAGGAGGCGATCAGCATCTCGAACGGAACCGCCTACGGCCTATCCTCGTCGCTCTGCACCAACCGCATCGACCTGATCACCCGCTTCATCCGGGAGCTGCATGTCGGCAGCGTGAACGTGCGCGAGGTCCCGGGCTACCGCCTGGAGATGACGCCGTTCGGAGGCGTCAAGGACTCCGGGCTCGGCTATAAGGAGGGCGTATTAGAGTCCATGAAGAGCTTCTGCAACACCAAGACGTATTCTCTGCCTTGGTAATCGATGCGAATCGCAGCATAGAGCACGAACCAGCATGGGCAGCACAGTCATTCTTGACCTGATGGGCGGAGTCGCGCTGCTCCTCTGGGGACTGCACATGGTCCACAGCGGCGTCGTGCGCGCCTTCGGCGCCGATCTCCGGCGTCTGCTTGGAATTGCCCTGCAGAACAGGTTTCGCGCATTTCTGGCGGGCGCCTTCGTCACGGCCCTTCTCCAGAGCAGCACGGCGACGGGCTTGATGGCCGCCTCGTTCGTTACCGGCGGTACTTTGGATCTGGTGCCCGCGCTCGCCGTCATGCTCGGCGCCAACGTGGGCACCACGCTGGTCGTACAGATTCTGTCGTTCAACATCGCCGTCGTGACGCCCGTCCTGCTGCTGACCGGTGTGATCGCCTTCAAGCGCGGCGGCAGAACCCGGACGCGCGATCTGGGCCGGGCCGTGATCGGGATCGGGTTGATGCTGCTGGCGCTGCACATCTTTCTCGGCGCTCTGGTGACGACGGAAAGCGTGCCCATCTCGCGCGCACTGCTGGGCGCGATCACGAATCAGCCGTTTCTGTGCTTGGTGGTCGTGGCAGCCCTGACCTGGGCGGTACACTCGAGCGTGGCGGTCGTGCTGGTCGTCATGTCGCTCGGGGCCGCCCACATCATCCCCCCGACAGCGGTGCTCGCCATGGTGCTCGGCGCGAACGTCGGCAGCGCTCTCAACCCGCTGATCGAGACCAGTCAACGGGGGAACCTGGCCAGCCGGCGGCTTCCGATCGGCAATCTCCTGACGCGCCTCGTCGGCTGCGCGCTGGTACTTCCGTTTCTGCATCCGATCGCGGACACACTTCAGCGGTACGAGCCGAATCCTGCGCGCCTGGCCGCCGATTTTCACACCGCCTTCAACATACTGCTGGCGCTGGTCTTCATCGGCCCTCTCGATCTCTTGGCCAAACAACTCACACGCCGGTTGCCCGACCAGCAGAAGTCCGCGGACCCGGGCACTCCGGTCTATCTCGACGCCGCCGCCTCCGGCGCTCCCGCCGTCGCGCTGGTCTGCGCCGCCCGCGAGGTCCTGCGGATGGGCGACCTGGTCGAAACCATGCTGCGGCAGGCGATGACGGCGCTGCTGACCAATGACCGCAAACTGGTCGCCGAGATCAGCAACATGGACGACGCCGTCGACAGCCTCAATGAGGCGGTGAAACTGTACGTCACGCGCCTGACACGCGACGCCCTCGATGACCGCGACGGCTATCGTGCGATGGAGATCGTTTCGTTCTCGATCAACCTCGAGCACGTCGGCGACATCATCGACAAGAATCTGATGGACCTTGCGTCCAAGAAAATCAGGCGCGGCATCACGTTCTCGAAGGAGGGCGAGGCTGATCTGGTCGAGTTTCACCGGCAAGTCATCGATAGCCTCAAGCTCGCGGTGGGAATTTTCATGTCGGGCGACATGAACGTCGCCCGCCAGCTGGTCGCGGCAAAAGCGCAGTTGCGCGAGAAGGAGTTTGCCGCTGCAGAACGCTACCTGGTGCGCCTGCGGGAGGGAACGCCGGAAACGATCGAGTCGTACTCGCTGGATTTGGACATTCTGCGCGATCTCAAGCGTGTGCACTCGCACCTGTGTTCGGCTGCCTATCCCGTCCTCGAACGCGCGGGAGCGCTGCAGCCCAGCCGTCTCAAGGACCCCGTGTCGAGCCGGCGCAAAGCCCCGGCAAACCGACTCCCTGCCAAATGAGGATGTCATGTCCGACCCGATACTGCTGACGCCAGGCCCTCTGACGACCTCTGCGGAGACCAAGTTGGCGATGCTCTCGGACTGGGGATCGTGGGACAGCGCCTTCAACGAATTGACCGCATCGGTGTGCCGTGATCTCGCTGCCTTCGTCAACGCGCAAGACGACCATGTCTGTGTCCCGCTGCAGGGCAGCGGGACGTTCAGCGTCGAAGCGGCGCTCGGCACGCTCGTTCCCAAGGGCGGCAAGGTGCTCGTGCCGGACAATGGCAGCTACTGCAAGCGTATCGTACGGATCTTGAGCTATCTGGGCCGCGAAGCGGTCGTGCTGCCGCACGCCGAGGACGAGCCGGCTGACCCGGCGCGGATCGACGCCGCGTTGACCGCGGATACCTCGATCTCCCATGTCGCTCAAGTGCACTGCGAGACCGGGACGGGAATCCTGAATCCGCTGCCGGAAATCGCGGCGATCGTCGCGAATCACGGCCGCGGCCTGATCGTCGATGCGATGAGCTCCTACGGAGCCATACCCATCGACGCTCGGACCATCCGCTTCGACGCTCTCATTGCGGCGTCGGGGAAATGTCTCGAGGGCGTGCCTGGCATGGGTTTCGTCATCGCCCGGCGGACGACCCTGCAGGGCTCCGCCGGCAACAGTTGTTCGCTCGCCATGGACTTGCTCGACCAGTGGCAGTACATGCAGAAGACAGGGCAGTGGCGGTTCACGCCGCCGACCCATGTCATCGCCGCTCTACGCGCCGCCATCGACCAATACCAGGCGCAGGGCGGCCCGGCGGCCCGGCTGGCGCGCTACACGGAGAACTGCGCCGCGCTGGTATCCGGCATGCGGGCGTTGGGCTTCAAGACATTCCTGCCGGACGCCTTGCAGGCTCCCGTCATCGTCACGTTTCACTCTCCGCCCGATTCCAAGTACGACTTCACCGACTTCTATCGCCGGGTGCGCGGCCGCGGATTCATTCTGTATCCGGGTAAGCTGACGGCCGTCGATACCTTCCGCATCGGCTGTATCGGCGCGATCGGCGCCGACACCATGACACAGGCCGTGTCCGCCGTCGCCGACGCCCTGCGCGAGATGGGAGTCCGGAGGCTCGCGCATGAGTAGGGCGATGCCAGCGCGTCCGGTTTGGCAGGAGCAAATCGAACAGCTGCGTGACAGGGGTTATGTCGTCGTCCCGCGGTTCGTGCCGGTCGACGAACTCACGAAGCTCAACGAAGCCGCGCGGACACAACTTGCCCTCCGCGCGGACCCGCTCGAATTCGAAGCCGATCTTCAATATCCCGGTGCACCGCCGTCGCGTACGGCGGCCGGCGGCGAGACCGTGCGCCGGCTGCTCGACGCCTATGCTCGCGACCCCGTGTTCGCCCGATGGGGCACGGCGCCCGCGCTGCGCGAATGGATGAAAGAGTATTTCGGTGAAGGCGTGCTGATGTCGCGCACCCATCACAATTGCCTGATGACCAAGCATCCGCTCTACGGAAGTCTGACCAACTGGCATCGCGACATTCGCTATTGGTCGTTCGAGCGCGAGGATCTCGTCTCGGTATGGCTCGCGCTCGGCCGGGAGGAGACCAATAATGGCGCGCTCTGGTTCGTGCCGGGTTCACACCGGATGGTGTTCGATGCCGATCGGTTCGACGCAGCGAGGTTCTTCCGCGCCGATCGAGCGGACAACGCCGAGGTCATCCGCGCCGCCGAATCGCCGCGGCTCGCGCCGGGCGATGCGGTGTTCTTTCATTGCAATACCCTGCACTCGGCCGGCAAGAACCGCAGCGTCGCGGTGAAGTTCTCGCTGGTCTACTCCTATCACGGCAGAAGCAACGCGCCGAAGGCGGGCACGCGCTCGGCGTCGAAGCGCGAGGTCGACCTGGGCTGAACTCCCGCTTGCCAGGGTGGCTCGCCTTGGTTGCCGATCCGCAGCGTGCCGGCTCGACTTGGCGGCCCTCCGGCATATAGGATGTGAATGGTGACAAAGATACATCCCGGCGTAGGTCCCCAGTTTCCGCAGGTCGTCGTTCTCGTGGGTGCGACCGGCGATCTTGCTCGTCGCAAATTGTTGCCCGGCATGTTTCATCTGTGGAGTTCGGGGTTCATCCCCGGCTGCCGGATCATTGGGACATCCCTGGACGATCTCAGCGCGGACGATTTCCGCAAGATCGCGCGCGGAGCGCTCGCCGAGTTCTCGACGCGCAAGGTCGACGAAGCGGCCTGGGCAGACTTTGCGAACAGCTTGCAATACGTGCCGATGGCCCGCGGCGCCGATGCCCTCAAGGCGGCGGTAATCGAGGCGGAGCGGGCCTTCAACGGCGAGAGTCGCCGGCTTCACTACCTCAGCGTGCCGCCGAACGCGGCGTTGTCCGCGGTACGCTTGCTGGGAGAAGCCGGCTTGGTCGAGCGCTCCCGGATCATCATGGAAAAGCCGTTCGGCACCGACTTGGCGAGCGCGGTTACGCTGAACGCCAGACTGCACGAGGTTTTCGACGAGGACCGGATCTTCCGAATCGATCACTTCCTCGGCAAGGAAGCGGCGCAGAACATTCTGGCTTTTCGCTTCGCCAATGGATTGTTCGAGCCGATCTGGAACCGCAATTTCATCGACCACGTGCAGATCGACGTGCCGGAGACCCTGGGTCTCGGCAAGCGCTCCGGCTTCTACGAGCAGACCGGTGCCTATCGAGACATGGTGGTAACCCACTTGTTCCAGATTCTTGGCTTCATGGCCATGGAGGCGCCGACCTCCTTAGAGCCCACTCCCATCAGCGAGGAGAAGAACAAGGTCTTTCGCAGCATGTTGCCGATCAAGCCGTCCGATGTCATCCGCGGACAGTACACGGGATACCGGTCGGAAGAGGGGGTGTCCGGCGATTCGGATACGGAGACCTTTATTGCGCTCAGATGCTTCATCGACAACTGGCGCTGGGCCGGCATACCGTTCTACCTGCGCACGGGCAAGCGGCTTGCCCAGGGGCAGCGGATCATTTCGATCGCGTTTCGAGAGCCGCCGAAGAGCATGTTCCCTGCCGGATCCGGCGTCAGCGCGCAAGGGCCGGATCACCTGACATTCGATTTGGCGGATGCTGCAAAAATGTCGCTGTCGTTTTACGGCAAGCGCCCCGGCCCCGGCATGCGGCTGGATAAACTGAGCATGCAATTCGCCATGCACGATACCAGCCACATCGCTGATGTGCTCGAGGCGTACGAGCGCTTGGTCCTGGATGCCATGCGCGGCGACCACACGCTGTTCACGAGCGCGGAGGGGATCGAGCGGCTGTGGGAGGTGTCGACGAACCTCTTGGAGTCTCCCCCGCCGGTGCGTCTCTACGACGCCGGATCGTGGGGGCCGAATGCGATCCACCAGCTCATCGCTCCTCATGCCTGGCGGTTACCCTTCGAACGAGTCTGGCGGGATCCCAATTCGGTCGGTAGCTGAATGAGCCAAGAAAAATCCGCCGATTCGGCGATTCCGTCCGAATGGCAACCCATTGTTTCAGGCAATGCGGAACTCGAGCTCTCTTCGGTGCCCGTAGGAAGCCTGCCTGCGCTGCGAATGGATTTCGATTTCAAAGGGGGCGGAGGCTTCGTGGTCGCGCGCCGTGCGCTGAAGCAAAGGATGCCGGAGGAATATGCAGTGAGCTTTCGCCTGCGCGGCCGCGGCGCGGTGAATCATCTGGAGCTGAAGCTGGTCGACGCCACGGGTCAGAACGTGTGGCGGCATGTGCAAAAGGACCTGCGGCTTCCGCAGCGCTGGACGCGAATGAGGGTGGACAGCCGCGACATCGATTTTGCCTGGGGCCCGTCGAGCGGCGGCCGCCTCTCGGACTTGAGTTCGATGGAGTTTGCCATCGTCGCGGGTGAGGGCGGGAAGGGCACGGTCTGGATCGCCGGCGTTGAGATCGAGGATTGCACCCCGGCCGAGGCTCCGAAGGCCAGTGCATCGAGCGCAATGCCGGATTTCCAAGCGCCCGCCGCGTTGCAGGGCTCCGGCTGGAAACCCCGGCCGGACGATGCGCGGCCATGGATCGTGATCGATTCGATCGAGCCCCGTATGGTAGGCGGTTTGATCGTCGAATGGCTCGACCGGGCGCCGGCGAGCGGCTTTCGTGTCCGAAGCTCGAACAGCGGCATTCGCTGGAAGACCGTGTACACCGCAAAGAAGGCGGGCGGCAAACGGAGCTACGTGTATCTACCCGGGCTCAAGACCCGATTTCTTCGCCTGGAGCTCGATGAGCCATCGGCGGGCGCGGCTCTGCGGGTGCAATCGTTCGAGTTCTCGCGTTCCATCCATGCCTTCTGGAACAATGTCGCACAGGGCGAAGCGCGCGGCTGGCATCCGCGTTGGCTGCACAATGAACAGAGCGTATGGACACCCTTCGGCACCTCCAGCGGCGTTCATTGCGCGTTGATGAATGAAGACGGCATGGTCGAGGTCGACCAGGGATCGTTTTCGATCGAACCCATGATATGGACCCCGGGCCGGCTCTTCACCTGGACGGACTTGGCGTCGCGACAGGAACTCCTGGCCGAATGGATGCCGGTGCCGTCCGTGGTTTGGGAAACCGCCGATTGGCGTCTGCGCATGCAGGCGGAGAGCACTCTGAGCGGTTCCTCGCGCGTGCACTATCGATTCGAGAATCTCACGGATCGGGAATTTTCCGCCCGCCTGTTCATGCTGCTGCGTCCGTTTCAAGTGACGCCGCCGTGGCAAAGTTTCCGCAACTTGGGCGGCGTCAGCAGGATCCACGATCTGGCATGGCGCGATGGCGCGGTGCTCGTCAATGAGAGTCATTTGATCGTGCCTTCGATTGCCGCAGGAGCGGCCGCACCCAAGGGATTCGGAGCGCTGCGCTTCGATGAAGGATTCATGACGGCGCACCTGGCTTCCGGTGTGCTCCCCGCCAATGCGGACACGCATGACTCCTTCGGTTTCGCCACGGGCGCGCTCGGTTTTGAGTTGCCGGCCCGAGCTCATGGGATGGCGGAAATCGTTCTGAGCATTCAGCCGGCCGCGGCGGCGAGTTCGATCGCAGAGCCGGCATTCGAGTGGAGCACGAGGCTTCCATGGGCCCAATGGACCGGCAATGGCTGGATGACGGACGCCGTACACGCGGCGCTCACGGCGACGGCGCACATTCTGGTGACCCGCGCAGGTCCGGCTCTGCAGCCGGGTCCCAGGCGCTACACGCGTTCTTGGATACGTGACGGCGCCATGATGAGCGCGGCCCTGCTGCGCATGGGACACGCGCAGGAAGTACGGGAGTTCATCCGCTGGTATGCGCCGCATCAGCGCGCCGACGGCTTCGTGCCTTGTTGCGTCGACATCGAGGGGACCGATTGGCTGGTCGAGCACGACAGCCATGGCGAACTGCTGGCGTTGATCGCCGACTACCATCGATTCACATCGGATGAAGCGTTTCTCACGGAATCGTGGACATTCATCGACAGGGCGGTCGGATGCATCGAAAAGTTGCTGGGAAAGGATGGACTGCTGCCGATATCGGTGAGCCATGAGGGTTACCTGGCGCAGCCCGTGCACTCTTACTGGGACGATTTCTGGGCGCTGCGAGGATTGCGCGATGCGGCCGACCTGGCGAGAGCGGCCGGCCGCGAGACCTCCGCGCAAAGCTGGCGCAGCTCGAGCGAGCGCTTTGCGGCTTCGCTGTTCGCTTCGATCGAGGCTACCCGCGCGCAGCGGAAGTTGGACTTCATTCCAGGCAGCATCGAGTGGGCCGATTTCGATCCCACCGCCACCGCAAATGCCATTTACTTGTTTGATGTGCCCGACGGTCTCAACCGCGCGGCGCTCGACCAGACCTTCGACAAGTATCTCGCCGACTGGCGCGCAAAGCGCAGCGGCGCCGTGCCCTCGCCGAGCTACACACCCTACGAAATTCGCATCATCGGCGCCCTGGTGCGATTGGGTCGGCGCGATGCGGCGCTGGAACTACTGCGTTTCTTCTTGTCGGATCGCCGCCCGCAGCCCTGGAATCAGTGGCCGGAGATCGCATGGCGGGACCACAAGGCTCCGGCCCACGTCGGCGATCTGCCGCACACCTGGATTGCCGGCGAA
>Ga0137398_10001281_pt1 | contig 10085 bp, 7 predicted proteins | sample czorhiz216metaG_FD_106659 | JGI IMG/M metagenome (GOLD analysis project Ga0137398, IMG submission 106659) | Vadose zone soil microbial communities from Angelo Coast Range Reserve, California, USA - czorhiz2.16 metaG | ecosystem: Environmental > Terrestrial > Soil > Vadose zone | place: USA...
CAGAGCCTCGGTAAGCCGTCGCAGTTCGTCACCGGTGAGGTAACGATAGCGGCGCTCCTCCAGGTTACGCTCGACACTCTTGGCCGGGTATCGGCCCGCATTGCCGATCGAATCGACGGCGCGAACATCTTGGACCGCAGCGCGACAAGCCGGTTCGCGGCATAGAGTCCGTTCGCCTTCGTCACTTGCGGTAGCGATTGTCGACGTCGGCAATGGTGATCGAAGAGACCTTCCGCGATCCCAGCCGCGGCTTGATAATCCGATCGATGACAGAACGGTCTTCAGCACCGGTTCTCTTGCGTGCTGCGTGTTCATCGACCTGCGGTCGCAGAGCTCGGCCATTGTTGGCGCATGCCGATTGGCTTCCCGAGTACCCAGCGGCTCGCGACCAGCATCGATCTCTCTTCGAAGCCTGGCGACCTCTTTGCGCGCCGCCTAAATGGACTAGGCCGGGGACCCGCCTATCGTGTCCCGCCGCTCTCGACGCGCGATGGTGTAGTTAATAATGAATGCCTTCGCTCCCGCAGCTGTGACCCAAACGACGAAGCCCCTGACCGCTTCCCTTCTATGGTCGTATGCGATACGATGCACTTCTCGGGACCGATTAAACCCCTCACAAACTGGTCATCAAATTTCCCCTTCGGACCTCGCTCGCCATGGTCATCGTCTTGTCCCGTGTCCGGACGGTAATGGCACAATCCTCCGCAAGTGTCAGCGAAAATCGGCGGGAGGCAACGATTGTGTCGCAGATTTACTTGCTTTTTTCGGGGGTTGATCCCCACCGTGTCCGATCAGTGGTTTACGAGAATCTGGCGGCAGCGAGTCTTAATTCAGGGGGTCCCAGGTTCGAGTCCTGGTGCACCCACCATAAAATCAAAAGGGCTCAGGCGAGATCGGGAACGCAGCTGCGGCTTCTCAATTCTTGACGCCCTTCGCCGCGATATCGCGGCGAACTTTTCGGCTCCAAAGGACCTAGTGATGAGCGAACCCGAGATAACTGTCGTCATTGCCTCTTTGGGCCGGCCGGATTTGCTGTTGGATGGCTTTCGCGGTCTGGCGGCGCAGACGTTGGGACGCGAGCGGTTCGAGATCGTGCTGGTCGACGATTGCTCCCTGGAGCCGCTCGATTGGGTGGCGGAACGCGGCCGCACCGAATTTGGTTTGATGGTTCATTACGCGCGTACAAAGGTTAACCACGGTCCGGGTCCGGCGCGCAATTTGGGGGCATCGCTCGCGCGCGCCCCGGTCCTTGCCTTCACCGACAGCGACTGTCGCCCCGACCCGGGATGGCTTGCGACTGGGCTGGCGGCCTTCTCCGACTCGGCGATCGCGATGGTCTCTGGTCCTTGCCTACCAAAGCCAGGTCAGCCTCTCCGGCTGACGACGCATATGCATTTCATCTATGAGGAGCATCCGTGCTTCCCGACGATGAACGTATTTTATCGTCGCTCCGTGTTCGAGGCTCTGGGAGGGTTTGATGTCAGCCTCAGCACGCGCGACCCGCTCGGCCGTGCCGTGGAGGCGACGGATGCCGATCTCGGCTGGCGTGTTATCGAGGCGGGCTATCCTCGGCGCTTTCTGCCTGATGCGATCATCTACCACGAGGTCCAAAATCTCGGGGTCATCGGTTATGTGATTGAGCCTACCCGGCATCTCTTCGTGCCGGAGCTTGTCCGCCGGCACCCGGGAATGCGTCGTGCCTTGCTGACCGCGGGGGTGTTCTTCTACCCCGCTACTTGGCTGGTTTATATAGCCCTGATCGTGGTGATTTTGGCCGCGCTCATGCAGCCCTGGCTGCTGTTAATGGTGCCGGCGTTGCTGATAGGGCGCGCTATCGCGCGTACCCGCAGCCTGCGGCCGGACAAGCTGATGTGGTGGTGCGCCAGCGCCCTATTGCAGCTGCCGCGCACCTTCGTGGCGAGCTTAACGTTTGCCTATGCGAGCGTGCGATTCCGCGCCTTGGTCTTATGAGGCCGTCACGCTTCGAGCTCGTGCTTCTCTAGCTCAGGTTCCGGTAATCCAGCGGCGCGCGCGGTGGCCAGTTCCGCCGCCTTCTTGCCGCTGAGCATCGCCTCATCGCTCCAGAAATACGTCCATAGGCCGTAGCGACCGCCCGGGACGATATCCACTTCGCTCAGCCAGCGCCGGATGACCGGCAAGGCCTGTCGGCGCGCTTCATCATAGATGCAATATCCGAGTGGGATATCATGCGTGTGCCGCGCGACGATCTTGTCATCGGAACGCAGCACGCCGACCTTGATCAGGTCACGGATGACCCGCTCGGTCAGTGCTTCGCGGTCGGGCGGCGAGCCAGACGGATAGGCCACCTCGGCCGAGACCGACGACATGCCCGGAGGCGCCATCGCGGGCGAGAAATTGGTCGGAAAGCTGATCCGGCAGAATGAGATCTCTTTCTCCGGGAAATGGACCCAGTGCCTGGTACTGAGCTTCGGCCGGTCGATACCCAGCCCTACCACCATCAGACTGTTGGTGCGCAGGCAGGCGGTGGCCTCCCTGACGTCATTCGGAACATCGGTGGCAATCTGTATTAAATTCGGTAGCGGGATTGTGCTGAGCAGCACTCGGTAATCCTGCGTCACGCGGTCATTAAATATCACTCGTTTGCGCGCGGTCTCGATCACAGTGGCGCGATGTCCGGCATGGAGCAGGTTGCCGACCCCCCGGCGCAGCACATTGGGCACTGTGCCGTAGCCGTCATCTCCTTTCGGGTAGCGGAAGCTCGCATTGGTGCCAACGCGCGTGTTGCGGCTGATGATCGCGCCCCGCAGCACCTGTTTGAGGTTCGACTTGGGTACCCGATTACCGGTCCATTCGAAGCTCATGTCGCGCGGATGGACACCCCAGAACTTCTCGCTGTAGGGGATCATAAAGGTATCCGCGAAGCCGCTGCCGATCGTGCGATAAATCCACTCGGCGTAATTGGTCGGCTCTGGATTTCTATGGCGTCGAAGAAACGACCACACGCAGTGGATCCGCCGATCGATCCGCAGATTGGTCGAGTTGATCTGGAACGGGTACGCGACGTATTTGCCGAAGGCGTAGATATGAGCGCTGCGCTCGATAACCGCCCACTCGACACCGAGCTCCTCGAGCATTTCGACGATCTTCATATTGGTCGTCTGCAGCAAATGGATGCCGCGATCGAAGGTGAAGCCGTCGCATCGGTCACTCGCGGACGCGCCACCCCAATCCGGATCGGCCTCATAGACGGGGGCGCCGGTGTAGAACGAGGCCGTCAGGCCAGCGAGCCCACCGCCCAAAATGACAATACCTTGGTCATCGCCGCTTCGCTCCATCAACATGCTCGAAAACCCCTGCTTATCGTGTCATCCGACATTCTGAGCCTCAACCGCAGCTGGGATCGGCCCCGATCGAATGGTTGGGCGGCGCTGCGACATTAGAATTCCCCCCGCCCCAGGCCGGAGACGAGGCAGGGCGACGCTGAGGGAAACGACCAGCCAAAACATCATGTAGGAATTCGGCTCGCGATATCCCGGATCGGTCAGACCGCACAGCTCGGTGGTGATCATGGCTATCAGCGCAGCGAGTCCGAGCCGTGCTGGGATGTCTCTGCGCTGCCGCACCAGCGCGAAAAGCCGTACCATCGTTGTGACCAATATCCCGATATATGCAATCAGCCCAAAGATGCCGACCTCGACTCCGATCCACAGCATCACATTGTGGACCACATTGCGGGATGGGTCGTCCCCAACCAACCACATAAAATCATAGCGCGGGTATGCCCAAATCCAATTGCCGGGGCCAACACCGAACAGTGGATGCAGCGTGAAGACGCGCCATGCCACCTTGTATTGGTCGAAGCGCACGGCCAATGCCTCAAAGGAGTAATTTTGGAAGCGTGTCGAGGTGAAACTGAGGATGAACGGCATGGCGATTGCCGCGGCGACCGCCGCGGCGGCAACCGCCGGCACCACCTGCCGCTCCCGCCAAATGGCGACGATCAGCACGATGCCGATCGGTAGAGCAGTCGCGGTCGAAAGCCATGCCGTGCGCGAAACGCTGAGGAGGACAACCAGGACGGCGCCCGCCGCCGCCGCCAGGCAGCCAAGTCTCAATGCGGGACGGAGTCGAGGGGTAAAGCAGAGCACCAGTGCGAACGGCAGGATCAGTGCGACGAAATTGCCGAGCGTATGCGGATCGTAAGAAGTGCCGGTGGCGCGGTGATAGCTCTCCGTTCCGGGGATAACAACCTCGAGATTAAGCGAGCCGCCGCCGCTGTCGAGCGCAGCCCCTTTGTCGAGTGCCAGACCCAGCAACCGGCCGGTCGCGAACTGGTACGTACCGAGGCTGACTTCTAAGAAGATAGTGAACGCGAACGCGGCAAGAAGCCAAGGCAGGTGGCGCTCGGCGAGGTTACGCGAGAGGTAGAAATAAAACAGGAAATGCTTGAACAAATATTCGGTCGCCGCGAGGCCGATTGCGGTCCCTCGCGCGTCGATGGTCGCCACCAGGTAGGCGACGATCAACCATATGATGAAGCCGTCAAGTAGATTAAGCCGTGGCAGCGGTTGTTCGCGGGTAATAAAAATCCGGTGAAACCAGCTCATGTATAGCCCGACCAGCAGGAAATCCATGAGCCCTATGCCAAGAACCCCCACGTAGACAACGTTGCCGTGGTCTTCGACATCGTAACCGCTCAGCCAGATCCATTTGATAAATGAGGCGAAGGGCAGGCTGAACAAGGTGACGATCAGAACGAAGTCGGAAAAGACGCGGGCGAAACACATTGAGATCGCGATGGCGATGACCGCAACGAAAACGATCACCAGCCAGCGCGTATCAAGGTCCCATGCCTCCTGAAGCGCCAGGGACAAACCGAAGCCCAAAAGAACGATGGCAAGCAAACGAGTAGGATTGCCACTCGGGCGCAGGGCATAGTCCACGGGCGTCGCCTCAGCCCGTTTCCGGCCTTGACCGAACCGTACGAGCGTGCCGATCACTCATAAATTCAGCGTCCGCAGCGTGTAGGACGCGCCGACTGCAAATATGGCGGCGATTAACGCGGCCATCAGCAGGCGGAACATCAAGGACACCGGCGAGCGATCGCGACGTCCTACATTGGTCTGAGCCTGGTTGGTACGCATCATGGCGCTGCCTCGATCCCTGCATTGACACCCACCGCCGCTGTCTCGGGCTCCGCCACGACCTCGTGCTCAGGCATCGGTCCGCGCGTCGGCTCGAAGCGACGCCGACGACGACCGCCGGGCGGCGGCAGGAATATGCGAAGCTGAAAATAGTCGAGCACGTAGGCGAGGCCGACCGCCAGCAGGGCGGCCAAGAAGCCGGCAGCGGCGACATGATAAATTTTGATCGGCGAGATTGGGAGCTCCGGCAGTTCCGCCTTAGCCTGGATGCGCAGTTCGCTCTGACCGCTCGTCGTCCGTATCACCAACTCCTGATATGCATCCGTCAACGCGCCATAGTCTCGCTTGGCGCTCGTCAGTTGGGCCGACATCAAATCGTGTTCCGCCTGGATTCGGTTCAGCACCTCCAAGCGACGTGTCACCGCGGCGGCGGATCGATCGACCGAATCGAGCCGGGCGCGGAGCGAGCCGGTATTGATTTCTGCCGCGTGCTTCTCTGTAGTCAGCTTTGCGTAATCGTCGACACCGATCCGGTTTGGGCGGCGCGTCGCAGCACCATCCCCCTCCGCCAACGCCACGGGCGCACTCGGGAGCCGAAGCTTCTCGCCCAGTGCTGCTAATTTTGCCTCGCTTTGACGTAAATCCGCGGTCGTGTTTGACCGCTCCTGCTGCAATTGCGAGGAAAGCGCGGTGAGTTTGTCGATCTCCTCTTTGATCGACGCGATCTGGACACCTGCGAGAAGGTCCCGCATCCGTGTCTCGAGGCCCTTGATCTCCTCGATCTTGTCGTCCCTCAACGTTGCGAGCTTTTTGATCTCCCCCGTCGCGGCCCGCTGATCATCACGGTGGATCAGGTCAATCAGAGCGGCGCCAAGCTCGTCGGCGACCGCAACGGCGCGCTGTGGCGTCTTGCCGGTCACCTGCACGGTGTAGACGTAGGAATCCTCATTGCGCACCTTGATCTGCTTGCGCAGATCCGTGATGGCCTTGTTGACCGGATCCTCATTGATGATTCGGCCAAACCTGACGATCTTCCACAGATCGCTCGCACAGTCGGCCAAAAAATCCTTCAGTTCTTTGTAGTACCTTATGTACCAGGGACCTGAAAAATCCTTCGGTTCCTCGGCATCGAGATGCAGGTCGGTGACGACGCGGCGCAGCAACTGGTCGCTGTCCATCAGCCCGGTGATGGTTTGCGTGACGACCTTGTAAGGCAGCGTCGGAAGGGGCGCGCCAAGCGCCATCGTTGAGTGGGTGCCCAGCCGCGTCACATCGGACGGCTTGAAGAAGATCGTCGTCTCGGCGCGGTAACGCTCCGAGTAAATATAGGTCAGCACCAGCGCGCTCAGCATGGCCGACAGGATAAAAACGCTAATGAAGGCACGATGCTCGCGCAATGGCCGCAGGTCTGCCTGCTCCACGTCGGCGTCAGCGGGATGCTGATACTCACCAGTCACCGCACTCATCCTATTTCCCTGACCGAGGATTCTCTATTCTTCAAAATGCGCCGTGTCGATCAATGAGCCGCTTCAACGTCAGCGCCAATATTTTAAGGTCGAGCGCCACGCTCCGTGTTCGAACGTATCGTAGATCCCAGGCGAGTTGTTCGCCCCAGGTGAGAAGTCCACGGCCGTTTATCTGAAAAAGCCCCGTAATCCCCGGCTTCACCGAAAATCTATACATCTCCTCGGGCGTGTAATATTGAACGAATTCAGGAGCCTCCGGACGCGGCCCGACCAACCGCATATGCCCGGTCAGGACGCACCACAAGTTCGGCAGTTCGTCAATCGAGAGCTTGCGCAGGACCCTCCCGATACGGGTGAGTCGGGGGTCGTTCTCGTCTGCGCAATACTGCTGGTGAAGTTCTCCTGGCTGATAGTCATAGGCATACAGTTCGGGGAAACGAGTTCGAGCATCGCAATACATGCTGCGGAACTTGACCAGGTGGAAGGCCTTGGGAACGTAATACAAGGCGTCCGGCTCATAACCGCCCGGCGGCGGAATTAGATCGGTCCGCCCCTCGAGATCGCGGCCGTGCACCATCGCCGCACGACCAAGCCGCTTCTGGAAGAAGAGCGCCGGCCCGGGCGAGTCGCATCGGATCAGCAGCGCCTCGATCAACATCACCGGCAGCGCGAGTAAAAGGACGACAAACGCGAGCGGGAATTCGACAGCCCGGTACAGTGCCTCCGTCACGGGTCCCGAAGCGGAGACATCGGCAAGCACCGGGACCGCGTGCATTTTTCCGGTGCGCAACTGTGACTGCGCCAGCGCCGGAGCCGGCAACGTGGTTGGCGCCCCGCTTTCCCTTAATGCCGCTGTCGTACTAGCGCCGCCGTCCTGCGGTGGGCTCATCGTCCGCTTCCCCCGATTTCGGGAACTTCGCCAGGTGTCCCGCTGGCGCTGGCCGCGAGGGGCGCGGTGTCGGGCTCGGCCGTTCGGGGCAAGATGCTGTTGTATGCGATCAACAACCCCGCCCGCGCCACCAGGGCGAGCCCGGCCAGTATCGAACGTGGGTCCCCATAACCCAGCGTCTGCCAGCGCGTATAGAGCCGGTAGGCGTTGTAGTGGAACAGCCAGATTCGGATCGGCCGCTTTCCTTTACGGCGAGCGCTCGTCTCATGGTGGTAGATCTCGGCGGCAGGGACGCAGAAAATGCGCTTTCCCGCGGCACGCACCCGGTAACACCATTCAGTGTCGTTCCAGTAGGCGAAATAACTCTCGTCCCACAAGCCGACCGTGGTCAGCAGGTTGCGCCGGAAGAACATACAGGCGCCCCCCACCTGCTCGATCTCGAACGGCCCGCTGGCGTTAAGATTTTGGCGCGCGAGGTAGCGTCGCGAGATCGGGTTTGCCGGGAACCATCGCGTCAACAGGGACTGCCGGCCAAAGATGCCGTTCATCGGGGTCGGAAAATTACGTGCGGATTCCTGGACCGTGCCATCTGTATTGTAGGTTCGCGGCGCAACCAAGTCCGCTTCCGGATGGCTGTCAAGGAAACCCAGCATGCGCCCGATGCTGTTTGGCAGCAGCTCTGTGTCCTGGTCGAGCAGCAGAATGAGCTCGCCGCGGGCGCGCTGGAACCCGAAGTTGAGCGCCTTGCTATGCCCGACATTCTCCGAGTTGCAGTAGAGCTCGACATCCGGAAACTGGGCCCGGACGTATTCGGGTGTGCCGTCCACTGACGCATTGTCGATAATAATTACCTCAAACGCAGGCAGGTGATCGCTGTAGATGCTCGTCAAGCACCTTTGCAACTTGTCCCAGTCGTTCCAGCTGACAATCACGATCGACAGCACCGGAACCGTCGTTTTGTCGAGTGTCATATCTGCCAGCGTCTCGTTGCTCTGTGACGTCACGGTGCCGTAACTCCATTCCACACCGCGGGCACCCTGCGTCTCGCGAATGTCACCAGCGGTGCGGTCTGCCAACTGGACAGAGCGTAAAAGCGCCGGTCCGCGATCATGCCCGCCCTGCCCACAACCATGAAACTTAATCCACGATCCAACTCAGCCTCCGCCCGACCTTCCACGGTCTATCGTCAGCACTCGTGATTGTCGCGCGATCGGTCTGGCTTCGCGCTGGACCGCCGATTAGCCTCTCAGAGGATCGACGCGATTGCTGCACGGCACCCGCTCGGTATCGAGGAAGTGCATGGGTTCCAAGCATCTGCGATGCGGGTTGCGACTGCCCGGCAACATCGCGCTTAAAACCCCAATCCCTGCGGTCCGCAAGCGATAGCCCAGGGGCGGACGTTTATCAGATACGAACGAGCGAATCAACGTGTCAGAACCAATGGCAGATGGCCGGGCGTTACACTTTGATACATAGTTCCGTAGGGAGCCAGGGGAAAGCCCCGCCGATGATCTTTTCGTCCTGCAAGAACCACTGCGTTCGCACATTCCGTTGAGCTCAATTTAAAGTTAAAACTCCGTTGATTAGCTGACGGGGGGCAAAGAAACCGCTGCTCCTGGCACACGTTAAAAAAGGCTTTATGTCGCTCCCGGGCCGTGGGAAAGCGCTGGGCCTGTGTCAATACAGTTACACATTGAAAAATTGGGTTGCAAACGGGCAAAAGCCTGTTACGCTTCGGTCCACGGGAAACGCTTGTTGCTAACAGAGCGGACACCCCAGGGCGCCGCACGCTAAGTCGTGTGTGCTCTGGGCATTTCGGGCTGTGCCAATGGCTAGGCATGGAGAGCGCAAAGCGTGGTTTAAGGATTACCTTCCTGATTCACGCGATCTCGTTTTTTGAATCCCGGTATTTGTGAGGAGCTAGCATGAAGTACCAACGGGTTCTGATCACCGGCTGCGGCGGCATGCTCGGGAATGCGATCTATCCGTATTTCCGCGAGCGTTTCCCCAACGTGCTGGCGACAGACAGGCAGGTCGAGCCGGACGAGCGGGATTGGCTGAAATACCTCGATTGCCAAGACGAAGGCGCGATGGCCAAGACCTTCGACGAGTTCAAGCCTGACCTGGTGTTGCACCTGGCGGCGTTGACAGATGTCGAGGTCTGCGAAGAGCATCCTGAAGAGGCGCGGATCGAAAACACGATCATGCCGCAAACCGCGGCCGATCTGGCGAGAAAGCACGATGCCACCCTCGTCTATGTCAGCACAGGCGGGGTCTTCGACGGTCTGAAGGGCGACTTCTACACCGAGCAGGACGAGCCGCACCCAATCAACATGCACGGCATCACCAAGCTCGGCGGCGAGCACGAGGTTCGCGCGATCCATCCGAAGCACTTCATCCTGCGACCCGGCTGGATGATTGGTGGCGGACCGAAGAACGAGCACAAATTCGTATGGTACATCTGCGGCCAGCTGGCGGGCCGGGCTCGCGTATTGCACGGTGTCACCGACAAGGTCGGTACCCCGACGTACACCCACGACTTCGCGATGAACCTGTTCTCGCTGCTCGATACCGACGCTTACGGCACCTATCACATGGTGTGCC
>Ga0137398_10001285_pt1 | contig 10077 bp, 9 predicted proteins | sample czorhiz216metaG_FD_106659 | JGI IMG/M metagenome (GOLD analysis project Ga0137398, IMG submission 106659) | Vadose zone soil microbial communities from Angelo Coast Range Reserve, California, USA - czorhiz2.16 metaG | ecosystem: Environmental > Terrestrial > Soil > Vadose zone | place: USA...
CACCTCGACCCGATTTTCGCGGCGCTCGCACCGGGCCTGGGAGATATTCCGTGCACATCGGGCCGCGAGAAAAGCGACCCTCGGCCGGAGCGCGGCTACATCCATGCTGGCCCAAGCGGCGCGGGGCATTTCGTAAAAATGGTGCACAACGGCATCGAGTACGGACTCATGCAGGCCTACGCCGAGGGTTTCGATATCCTGCGCAAGAAGGACTCTGATGATCTGCCGGCGGATGAACGTTTTGCACTGAACATTCCCGATATCGCCGAGACTTGGCGGCGGGGCAGTGTGATTGCGTCATGGCTGCTTGATCTTGGAGCGGCAGCGCTGGCCAAGGATAGTTCGCTTTCCGAATTCTCAGGTTATGTCCAGGATTCCGGCGAGGGTCGGTGGACCATCGAGGCGGCAATTGAGGAGGCAGTGCCGGCCGACGTGCTGTCGTCGGCGCTCTACGCCCGCTTCCGCTCCCGCCAAGAGCATACGTTCGGAGAAAAGGTGCTTTCGGCGATGCGCTTCGGTTTCGGCGGTCACATCGAGGGCAAAGAATCAATAGATCCCCAACGGAAGCCGGCAAAGTCGCGAGCGGCGCCAGATGCAGCAGAGTAACGCGATGCTAGATACCCAGCCGGTCCTGACAGCGCGCAAAGCCCAGGTTGCACCAGCGCCGCGACGTCAGCTCGCTCCTGCCGCTCCCTGCGCCATGGTGATCTTCGGCGCCGGCGGCGATCTGACCAAACGGTTGGTGGTGCCAGCGCTCTACAATTTGGCACACGCCAAGATGCTGCCGGAGAATTTCACGTTGATCGGCGTGAATCGGGGGCAGGGGACTGTGGAGAGTTGGCGCGATCATCTCTATGAAGCGCTGAAAGGTTTCGTTGGAAACGCGTCGAGCGAGTTCAACTTGGACCACATCGACGAAGCCGCATGGAAGCGACTCGCGGAGAAGATGTCGTACATCCAGGGCGACATCAACGATCCTGACACCTATGTCACGCTCGGGAAGTACCTGGATGACGCAGCGCAAAAGCATCAGACAGCGGGCAACGTCATCTTCTATCTTGCGGTCGCCGATCGGTTCTTTGGTCCGGTAGTCGACAAGCTTGGCCAGAGTAAGCTGGTGGAGATACCCGAGCAGGGCGGCAAGCCCGAGTTCTGGCGTCGCGTCGTGATCGAGAAGCCGTTCGGACACGATCTCGCCTCGGCGCGCGAACTCAATGCTTGCATCCTGCGCACGCTACACGAGGACCAGATTTTCCGGATCGATCATTTCGTCGGTAAGGACACCGTGCAGAACATCATGGCGCTCCGCTTCGCCAACGGGATCTTTGAACCGATCTGGAATCGCGACTGGATTGATCATGTGCAGATCACCGCGGCCGAGACAGTAGGTGTGGAGGAGCGCGGCAAGTTCTACGAGGCGACCGGCGCCTTGCGCGACATGGTGCCGAACCATCTTTTCGCTTTGCTGTCACTGGTGGCGATGGAGCCACCGACCACTTTCAATGCCGCCTCAATCCATGCCCAGAAGGCCGAAGTGTTCACGGCGATGCCCGCAGCCAGGCTGGAGTGGGCGATCCGTGGCCAATACGGGCCAGGCACCGTCCTGGGTCGTCCTGTGAAGGGCTATCGGCAGGAACCGAACGTGCCGGCCGACTCGAACGTCGAGACCTACGTCGCAATGCGACTCGAGATCGACAATTGGCGCTGGGCTGGCGTGCCGTTCTACCTGCGTACCGGCAAGCATCTGTCGCGGCGGATGACGGAGATCGCGATCAGTTTCAAGCGTGCGCCCTACGCGCCGTTCCGGGACACTCTAGTTGACCGACTGTCACCCAACTGGCTGACGCTGGAGATCGCACCTGGGGAGTGCATCTCCTTGCAATTCGAGGCGAGGCGCCCTGGGCCGGCGATGGACCTTGCCGCCGTACGGATGGACTTCCACTACGATGACTGGTTTCCCAAGGAGCCGAGCGTCGGATACGAGACGCTACTCCATGATGTCATGATCGGCGATCAGACACGGTTCACCCGCGCTGATATGGTGGAGCACGCTTGGCGCGTCGTGCAGCCGGTGCTCGACGCCTGGGCGGCGGACAAGGCGAACTTTCCCAATTACGCGTCAGGCAGCGAGGGCCCGACAGCGGCCGACGCACTGCTGGCGGGCGATGATGGTCGAGCCTGGAGGCAGACGGCACGAAACAATGAACGGGCAGCACGATAATCGGTCCTGCCGTCGGTCAACGTGGACGCGCGCTGGCGACCGCGAAGAGGTTGCTGACTGATACGGCACGAGCCCAGGTCGAGAGGGATCACACTCGCCGGGTGCCGCCGGCAGAAGTGGGTGCTGGGCTCGCAGACTCGACAGAGTCGCCAAGAGGAGCCTCGTATGATTGGCCGCACCAAAAGCGCATCGAAGATTTCGCTGTTGATTGCCGATGTCGATGGCTCGCTCGTCACCAAAGAGAAGGTCCTGACGCCGCGCGCTCAAGCAGCGGTGAAGGCGCTGCATGGCGCCGGCATTGCCTTCGCCATCACCAGCGGCCGGCCGCCGCGCGGCATGGCGATGCTCATCGAACCGCTCGCCCTGCGGACGCCCATCGCCGGCTTCAATGGCGGTATCTTCATCAAGCCCGACATGACGATTATCGAAGAGCACCTCATTGCCCCCGATGCGGCCGAGCGCGCGGTCAAGCTTATTCTCGATCATCGCATAGATGTCTGGGTCTATAGCGGCAACGATTGGTTCGTTCGCGACCCCGAGGCGCCGCACGTCGCGCGCGAGCAATCGACCGTCAAATTCCCGCCGACTGTCGTCGACGACCTCGGAGCAGCTCTCCACCGAGCGGTGAAAATCGTCGGGATCAGCGATGATCTCGACCTCGTCGCGCGGTGCGAAAAGGACGCACAGGATGCGCTGGGCGCCCAGGTTTCAGCGGCTCGCTCGCAGCCTTACTATCTCGACGTCACCCATCCGAAGGCTAATAAGGGGACGGTGGCGACGACGCTGTCCAAACTATTATCGGTACCACTCGCCGAGATCGCCACTATCGGCGATATGCCGAATGATGTCCTGATGTTCCGAAAGAGCGGCGTCAGCATCGCCATGGGCAACGCCAGTGCTGAAGTTCAGCAACAGGCACGGTTCGTCACGGCTTCGTACAATGACGAAGGTTTCGCTAAGGCGGTGGAACGTTACGTGCTCGGCACCGAAATCGAGACGCCCGCCAGAAAATGAAGGACATTATAGGGTAAAGTCATGAAGGTTGAATCCCAAGCCCAATTGGAAATCCTAGCGGATCCCGAAGCGCTGGCGCGGCGAGTTGCCGATTGGTTGCTCGCCATATCAATGACGCGCGTAAGCGTTTTCACCCTCGCGCTCTCGGGTGGTGGGACGCCACGCAGGCTTTACGAACTTCTGGCTGGACCGCCGTATCGCGACGTCTTCCCGTGGCACCGCACGCACTTCTTTTGGGGCGACGAGCGCTTCGTGCCTCGCGATGATGCGTCGAGCAATTACCGCATGGTGCGCGACGCGATGTTGTCACAGGCACCGATTCGCGCAGCCAACATCCATCCCGTCTCGACAGAAGGGCTGACGCCTGAAGCGGCGGCATCGGACTACGAACGCGAACTCAAGTCCTTCTATGGCGCGGAACGCCTTGATCCGGCACGACCGCTCTTCGATGTGAATCTTCTTGGGCTGGGTCCAGACGGGCATACCGCGTCGCTGTTCCCGGGTACCGCCGTGCTCGAAGAGCGCGAGCGGTGGGTGGCGCCGGTCGTTGGGCCTAAGCCCACCCGCATCACATTGACCTATCCGGCGCTCGAGAGCAGCCGACATGTAGCATTCCTCGTCGCTGGGAAAGAGAAGCGGGAAATCCTCAGTCGGTTTCAGCGCGGCGAACAAACCTTCCCTGCCGCGCGCCTGCGCCCGATCGGCACATTGCACCTCTTCGTCGATGCCGCCGCAGCCCGAGATATGCAACCGTGACGAACCGACTTGATGGGCACAGCTCACCACCACCTTGCTGGCCAAGTGTTACTCCTATTGGCGCCTCGCGCCACGAGCTTGTGCCACGTAAACGCGAACAGCGCGAGCAACATCGCACCGATGCCGACCGGCGCGACCAAAAAGCCCCAGGACATATCGTTGACAACCACCACCAACGGATCGATGCCGGCCGGAGGGTGAAATGTCCCGGTCAGGTGCATTGCGACCATCGCCAGTCCAACCGCCAGCGCCGCGGTCCACGGTCCCGGGCCGAACAATTTGACGATGAGCAGCCCCACGAACGTGGAGACGAGGTGGCCACCGATCAGGGCGCGTGGCTGTGCCGGCTCTGTCCTTGGCGAACCCAGCACTGTGACGATCGACGTCGCGAAAGGAATCGCTACCAGCGGAAAAGCAGCTCTGGCTGAGAACGCCTCCATGCCTGCGATCGCGACAGCACCGCCAAATGCTCCCGCGATGATAGCGAGCAATTTAGTTCTGTCGCACATGCAGCCCCAAAACTATGCAATAGGTGGAGCAGCGTGGCGAATGTCCACGCTGGAATCCAAATACCGGCCACGTGGGCGCGTTCCTTGCCGAAAGGCCGCTCATCAGAGCTTATGGCGGACGTTCAGACGGCCTACGTTGCGGTCGCTCGCCAACTGGCGTCCGTGATTCTCATGGGCTCGACCTTGAACATCGACCTGCTTGCGCCCTCACGATCTCAAACAGCCACTCTTGCGAGCCCATCGAGCACAAATCCTATCAGCATCGACTGCTGCAACGTCCAATTCGGCGGAGTCCGGCCGAGTGCTGCACTCAATTGCGAAAGAAGAAACCTCACGCGTCAAACGCGGCTCCTCCGGGGTGGTCGACACCGACCTTCAAAAGAGAGCCACGACGCCGTGGTCTGTACAGCGAGCAACATGACGAGATCAGGAGAACTAAGCAACTTTCGCGGTGGTCCGTTGTACGGACTGGGGGGGCACATTCGAGAACAGCAGACTCAGCCCCTCAGCCATCGTCGGATGCGCGAATGCGGCGTTAGCGAGCGTCGAATAGGAAAGGCCTGCCAACATTGCTGTTTGCACCGCGGCCATGACTTCGCGGCCTCGGCACCGATCATCGTGAAGCCAAGGACGCGATCGTCGTTCTCGCCGATAAGAGCTTTCATGAAGCCTTGCCTCTGCTCGGTCGCCTGCGCGCCAAGCACAGAGTTCATGGGCAACTTCGCGACGCGTATAGTGATCCCTTGGCGTTCCGCTTCGCCTTCACTCAGCCCTACGTGGGCAAGCAGGGGATCCGTGAACATGCAGTATGCAACCAACCGATCGCGCGTGCTTCGATTCTTTCCTGCCAGATTGTCACGAATGATGCGAAAATCGTCTTCGGATATGTGTGTGAATTGTGGGCTACCAGCGCATTCTCCAATGGCCCAGACGTCGGGCGCACTCGTCTCCAACCGCCCATTCACACGAACGTAACCGCGACTGTCCAACCGAACCCCGGCCTCCTCAAGTCCGATTCCGGCGGTATTCGGAACGCGCCCAGCCGCGATCAGGATGTCGCTGCCATCGATGTTCTGCTCACCAGCAGCCGTGCGCACGACCAGGCCAACCCTCTCTCCAGATTGCCCACGTACCTGGAGGAGCTCGGCTTCGAGGAGAACTTCAATCCCCTCTTCACGAAGAATCGGCTGCATCTCCTGAGACACGTCGATGTCCTCCCGACCCATGAGCCGATGGCCGGGTTCGATGATTGTCACGTCGCTACCGAACCGCCGGTAAGCTTGGGCCATTTCGAGGCCAACATAGCCCCCACCGATCACGACCAGATGCGGTGGCAAGTAGTCGAGTTCTAGAGCCTCGACATGTGTGAGCGGTCGCGCAGCATCGAGGCCGGGAACATTTGGAATGGCAGCGTGGGTTCCGACGTTGAGGAAGACCTTGTCCGCCGCCAGCACACGCTTCCCTCCATCGTTCAGCGTCACCTCAAGTGTCTTAGGCGCCCTAAAACGCCCGCTCCCCATGATCATTCGGTGCCGCTCGCTTTGTAGTTCTGCAGATGCCTCGCAACTTGACGTTCAACCATTTCGCGTTTGCGTCGGCGAACCGCGGTCATATCGACGGCGACCGAATTGGTCACTGTGCCCTATTGCGCGGCGTGGCGCGCCAGATGGGCAACCTTCGCGCTCGAAATCTCGTTCTTGCTGGGCATGCAGGCGACGTTGACGCAGGAACCCCCAATCCACAGCCGCTCCACGACGGCAGTCCGTCGACCTGATTGCGCCATGTGCCAAGCCACGAGCTTGCCGCCAGTGCCACTGCCAAGTACCAGGACTTCAAACCGTTCAGGTTGGGACATGCGCATCCACTTTCCCAGGCGAACTCTGATGGACAACATCTGCGCGCAAATGCCGGTTCCGTGCTTGCTCCAATCGGCTCATTATTGGGTTATTGCGCCAATCATAGCGGAGGCAAGGCGGCGCCTTGAACGGTCGCTCTAAGTGGCTCGGGGAAATACGGGTTTCGGGCGCTCACCGGAACTAATCAGCATCGTGCTGGTCGCAAGAATTCGATCCGACCGCTGCACGCGGTATGCTGACAGATTTGCCACGACAATGGCGGAGGCCATTAGCGGCTCTATCGCCTCAGCGGCGGGTATCCGACGACATAAACCCAATCGGAATTTCGTGCCGGCACGTGGCACGGTTGACAATCAGTTCTGTAATCGGTGGACGTTGTCTTTGCCGGGTTGGCAGCATCAAACCACGACCAACCCCAGCCGTCGCCCCATAACTTGTTGTCGGCGTAGCGGCCCTTACTGTCCTTCATCATGACGAACCAACCCTTGAGCTTTTCGGCACGGCTGACAGTGCCTGTCGCCATTTTTCCGGTAGCTGCGTCAAACACTTCCTTCACGAGCACCGCGCCGTCAGGAAAATGGCCGCTTTCGCGGTAGGCGGCGATGGTCCCCGGTGATGCATAAACGACATGTAGTTCCTTGGATCCCTTGCCGTGGTCGGCCGCCACTGCCCAGCTTCCCAAGGCTTGATAGGTGGTGCGATAGGCGTCGGGTACGTGTAAATTCCCGTGGGCGTCGACGACGGTCTCCGCTTCCGGCTCGTTGTTCGACGCGGCCGTGTTCTGCTGCCCATGTGCTGCGAGGGCGATCATAACGGCTATTCCCGCAATGCCAATGCCCGCAACGTTGAGAGTCTTCATGGCGCTGTTCTTTCTCTGGATCAGACGATGTCGCGGACGATCCCTGTTCGCTGAGTCAGTTTGTCCAACGAGTTTGCGGATCAACCCGCCACCGTCCTCAAGTTTCAGGAGGCATATGGCCGCACACCAACCGAGGTGAGGCTCTTACATCACATCAGGTTGCGGCAACTGCTGAATAGGGCTTCTACCGTAGGGCCGCAGCGCCGCCCAACTCATGCGGAGGCGGGCGGCGGAAAACGCCTACAGTTCCGCCGCCAGCGAAACGACGCCACGCACGCCGACAAACGCGAGAGAGAAGAGCCACTGCCAGGGCGGAAGCGGGTCCCGCCGACCGAACGGGCACGGTCCTCCTGTGCGACTCAACTTCAGCCGTACTGCTGACTGTCGTGGTGGTTATCGCAGCGCGCTTTATGTGGATCAATCCGGCGGCCTATAGCGCGCTGGCTGAGCCCATCGCTTTTGCCTCATCGCGGGCCCGCGGGCGACGGTGCGTCCAAGTCTTTACGGCCCGTCGGGACCTGTAACGGGTCCGACCGCAGGCTGTCGCGGATCGGGACATAAGGTTTGCTTTTAGTGTCCCGACGTTAGCGTCGCCGATTCATCCAGCGGAGACTGACCAATCGCATTAGCCCTTTTTGCGTCGAGCACGATCTCCTGAACGCTTGCCATAGGAGAAAGATTCTGGCGCAATTGGTCAATTCCAGAACCGTTTCGCGCCGGCGAAAACCTTATGAGCACGCGTGGCCGTCTTCATGACCGATGAAAACCGCGCCTCTTCACGACCGCACAACCGTCCGGCTGCGAACACCTTCCAGGCTGCGGCATTGTCGCATTCGCCCGTAGTGGCCGAGCTCACGAGGGAGGCGCTGATTCGTTGGTTCAACACGATATCGTTCAAATCACCTAGGCACGCCTGCAATTCCTTCAAGCCAGCTATAAATCGCTTCCTTCGGCGTGCCGCTTTCTTTCCTGGGAAGACGCCAGAGAAAAACTCGATGGCATAACGCAACTTCTTTGCTGCGATCCGCAACTTGTGTCTTTGCCGCGTGCTAAGTACGTCGAGGTTCTTTCCCCGCTTCACTAATTTCTTCCAATGGCGGTTGAGCTGTTCGGCGGCGGTTTCAACTATAGTGGCTTTACCCGATAGGTCCTTTCGGGCGTCGTCCGAGTGCATCCAGTCGCCTGTTTCAATCCAAGTCGCGACATCGAGTGCAAGTGCTCGGAAGCGCGCAGCATCAACGGCGGATCGGGCGCGCGCAAATTCGGCATTCCGGCGTTCTTGGACATCGTCCCTTAGCTTGCTCACGCCGTGCGCCTTATCGTCGGCTTCCAAAACCGGTTTGACTGCACGCTCCATGAAAACGTCCGCTTCCCTGGCCGGGCCAAATTCACCGGTCAGCCATTTCAGCTCACGTTTGATGCGATCTGTCTGTTTGTCATGCAGCATGGTGGAAAATAAGGAAATGGCGGCGCGCAGACGGCGGATTGAGACCCGGGCCTGATGAAGCCCCTCGGCATCTCCGGCCCGCAGTGGTCCGGTGTTGGCGCACAATTGATGAAGGCACGCACGCGCGATCGACTGGAAGGCCGCGTGCGCGCTTCGTTTGGGGGTGAGGTCGACCAAAAATGCCTTGACCGGTCGAGATGCTTCGCCGATCAGCAACTCGTAGCCGCGGTCTGCCTTGCTCTTAACGCCCAGCATAGCTGGCACGTTTTTGGCAAGTTGATGCGCCAGCCGGAACAGTGCGGGCGACTTACCGCGCTTAAGCTCAAGTTCGACTTCACAAAGACTCGACGACCGGCGGCCCGCGTCGATTCTCCCTTCATCGATGCTCAACTCGATATCGCTGTCGTCATATCTGACCGGGTAAACATTCCGGCGCACCCGCGTTTCAAAGATCGGCTTCAGGGCTCGGCGGACCTTCCCGGTCAGCAGCGGTTCGAGCGCCGTCCCCCTCGCGGCCTCAAAATCGGGATTCTTGCCGCCGATCTCAGTTTCCCATTCGTTGCGACTAAGTGCAGCTCCGTTTCCCGGTTCATTGCGCTTGATGGTCTGCAGATGCCGCCCGTCCATGTGCCGCACCCGTAACGAGACGCTTTTCTTGCGCAGCTTCAACCTCCGGGTATCGAAGTAGACCGAGACCAACTCGGCTCCTTTGCGGGGCAAATGGTTCCCACGCAAAAGCTCGCTCCGCTCCAATTTGCGCAGTCCCTCGGCTGGAATCTCCAACTTCAATTCAATTTCACGCGGCGCCATCATAGGATCGCATTTACGGAAGATTGGAGGGTAATTCCAGTCGTGGCTGATCGTTCCGGGGGGCAGCGCATCAGACGCGCGGGGTTGAGGCGGCCAGGCCAACAAGAGACGCGAGACCCGGGCGCCTTCGGGCAGGTACAACCAAGCCTCCAGTTCATCACCGGAAGCCGTAGGGATCCGTACCGTGGTGCGGGAAGGGGCGGCGGCATTGTCCTTCAAATTCATCATCGTGTGTCCTTCTCGCTTGTCCGGCGGCCCCGTTGTTCGGGCGTCCTGATTGACGCATCGAAGGCATGGCGCTGCATCTGCAGTATCGAAACAAGACTCCTATACCGCGCTGAAGATGGCGTCCGAGAACTCTTGGCTTTGAGCTTGGCCGCGCTCGTCCAATCGGGCGCTCTACGCCAGTAGAGCCGCTCCCGGCTCGCCGCCGAACGCTTGGCGGAGCCCGCTTCCACGGTGTCACGAATCATCGCGGGGTGCTGCCACACCCCTAATGCGTTGAAAACGCGGGCATTAAGGCGCTGATGGAGTGCCCTGTTTGGACGGCCACGGTTCTGTCCATCTGGCAGTGCACCCTCGCTCCTAAGTCGTGACAAAGGGGC
>Ga0137398_10001286_pt1 | contig 10075 bp, 12 predicted proteins | sample czorhiz216metaG_FD_106659 | JGI IMG/M metagenome (GOLD analysis project Ga0137398, IMG submission 106659) | Vadose zone soil microbial communities from Angelo Coast Range Reserve, California, USA - czorhiz2.16 metaG | ecosystem: Environmental > Terrestrial > Soil > Vadose zone | place: USA...
CATCCACTTGTCGGATTCTCTATTTGATTTAGTTCTCAATATGATTTTCGACTATGCTAGTACTAACGTGCGACCGAATGCGGTCCGAGCTGTTCATCAGCTCGTAGAATGTATCGCAAACGCTCATCCAGCGAAGACCTTGGCCAAATTCGTTCCGTTTTGTATACACAATATCGACGTAGAGCTTGAGAACGGGGCGAGCTCAACCCGAACGACGTCCACCTTCGCTACGTCTTTACCTTCAGATGCAACTTTTCATTGGAGTATGGAAGGATTCAGTTCGACGCCTGCTTTTGCTGATAAGCCCTTCAGATCTGGCGATTTTGCGCGGGGCCATGTTCAAGTAAGTATTTCGGTTGAAGTGCGTTTTCGAACATCTAATCCAGGTGACAGTGACGGCAAGGCGGTACGTCAAAGAGATTTCATTTATGATATAGGCTGACGAAAATGGCCAGGTTCTGAAGCACAAGGGTCGGTTCATTCCTTTGTTCAAACGTCTCCGTGACAAGACGTTCTCGAAGCGCGGTTTTTCTTGGAGCGGCAAACTTCTCGCCAGTCTGCTCCTGACCTTGACACATACCTATCCCCTTGAGGACAAATTTGTAAACCGTGACGAATGGGACAGCGAAGGTAAACTTAGGTTGTACAGCTATGCATATTTATCTGACCTTTGTTCAGACTTCCGTTTCGACCATCACAAATACTGGGGAAAACTCTATACTGCTGAGGATGTCACGGTATGTGTGCGTTTTGCCAATTTCAGCCTGAGCTATTATGTGTGATAGGTTTCGTGGCACGTACCAGATGACGAAGAGCTGGACTTCGCCTTGGAAATATTTAAGGAGGTTGTTGAACCAACACTGGGAAGGCTGGAACTCCTTCTAGAACCAGGCATGTGCCATTACTGCCAACCCATGAACCTGACTCAGACCGATCAACTGGCTGTGTGACGTAGGTACTCCCAGAGATGGTGTATGGCGAAATGACTTCTGTCGGTAAGCGTCGACGTATTTTTGGGATTTCAATATCCCAGTAACAGAGGATAAAATCAGGTATTTGAGCCTTGTCCGCAACGCACTTTCAGGAACCCCTACACTCGTCAAAGAGGTCCTAACCAAAGAGGACCAGCAGTATGCTCTGGAGACAACCGATATTCTGTAAGTTTTTCTTTCCTTCCTGTGATCACCTCTTACCCTCAATTAGGAACGAAATTCCAGAGATGATAGCTTCCATAGAGCCTATTAATTCAGGTTTCGCCATCACGGACCATAAGGACCCACGTTCACAGTACTACTTAGCTCTGCGGCAGCGCTTTGGCAAATTTCTGCACGAGGCATCTGTGTCGTTACGCCAACAAGGAGAAGAGAACACTGTCGATGCTGTCCACGTTTTGGTGAGTTGGTTGTCGTGATAATTTCATCGGCTCTGAACTAATATACCGTCAAGATACAGACCATCAGTACATATTTACTAGACTATGGCGACAGTAAAGACAGGTTCGATGATCCCTTCCTGCGCAAGCTCCCTGTTCACTGAGATCTTTCCAGCTATTACGTTCAGCTGGAGCGATACGGGTCAGAATTGAACTATGCACGGCAATATCCGAAGCAGAAGACGTGGCCAAGAGCGGTCTTTATACGACGCGCACGGTGAGCACAGAATAAGTCCAAGTACTCCTTACTCTTAGTTATGTACCTCCAAAAAGGCTCTATCACGCAGCCCGGCTAAGATGGAACTCCATCGAACGAAAACGCACACTCGCTGATGATCAACTAATTGATGACGTCACAGAGTGGGCACTTTGGCACTATGCCACTGGTGAGTATCACGATAAGGTTTCGAGTACGTACTAACTATTTTTAGTGCGGGAGTACGAGTTTATGTGTCAATGGTCGCGAATCCCACTAACTGCTCTCACAGGTCTAGTCAGTCGTTATTGGACTCCCTCTGCGGGGTATTAACACTTTCCTTGTGACTCATATGTTCACTAAAATGCCTTGCAGGCGTACGACGGAATTCGTATACGCTGCCTTCCCCTGATATATGCGGCCTTGGAACCTGGTACAGAGGACGATCGGATGAAAGGCGCATTGTGGACGTTGAATTCTAGCGTATTCGGTGAGTATACTATTACCAGCAAGAAAATGTCTGACATAACGTTGAAATTTTTTTAAAGTCAAGTATGCTATGTCTGGTGAGTCATTTGCGCTCAGTTCGCACGAAAGTAGGTCTAACTCCTGTTTAGAACCCACGTTGGCCCCAGGATTGCTTAAAAAGCTATTCGGTTGTCAGGCTAATGAGAAGGTATTTCCTCTGCTGAAAGAATTTTTGCTGTATTTTGTAATAAAAATGGCAGCCATCCATACAGGGCGCTGTTTCGTCCGTTTGCGAGAATGGTACGCGCAATCCCTGTTCCCTTACAGCTGCGACCTTATTTCTGTCACAGGCATAAACAGCTTTGTTGAACCCAATTTCCTCGTATATGAAGTCCATTACCCACCTTTAGACAGGGCATTGGCAAATTTTGGTGCCAAGTTGCCGTTCGGTGCAGAAAAGGAGTTGTTGGTTCAGCAATGCAGGGAGAAGCGAATAGGTCGCGTCCAATTGTGCGAAGAGCAAGTTAGGGAGGCGGTTGGAGTACATACTTCTCTCGGGAGGCTCGCGCTGATTAATTGCAGACCTCGATAATTCTCGAAATCGCCCAGGCAAAGTCCACCCACTGGCGTTATGCCATCTTTGCCACTCGTTGTTTGCGGACTTTAGTCAGGAAAGATGCGCCTATTTCTGCACCTCATATGAAATACTTCCTGGAGAAGTGCTACGATAACCACCCTTCTTTGGTGCGTATTCACTAGTTTTTATTTTGCTGTGGAACGTATCCAACTAACACCGTCTCTAGCGCTATGTAGGTGACATTGATCCCACCCTGCATGAATCTGACAGGCTTTTAGTACTCCCAAAGAGCAGTGATGAAGGCAATCCGTTACATAAAATTACGGACCTTCACTCAGGGACCATTCGACCTCATTTTCGAGCGGAGCAATAATCCACTCAAACGATCAATTGCTGTCAGGAACCTATCTCATGACTTTACGCGCGATTTTCTTGGTCAATTCCCATCGCCCGTTGATCTTATAAATGCTGGATCTAATACGTGAGCCATGTCTGTTACCCAAAGATGTCAGTCGAGTTGATTTGTGCTGTTGCAGCCTCTTGATCGAAGATGTTAACAGCGGATGGCTCGCCTGGGAAGATTCGATTGTTGCTTATGCCTGTCCTCACGTATCCAACCAATCACTGACGCCGTGGAACCCAGAGAGTCAAGAAGCTGTTTCGGTTGTGAGAGAAGCTGCTATGGATCCTTCCTTTTGGCAAAATCTGTCGACACACTTCAGCTCTGAAACGCATTCCGAAGTGGTGTCTTCAGACAATGTCGCTTCAATTAAATCGATCGGTATGTTAGCCTGGATGACGAACAGCTCTTGCATCCACCTAACTTTCAGTCATCAGTTCAGCTATTAGAAGACGAGTCATTTACCCCTCTCCAAACCCTGATAGAAGAGTTGATCCAGGATCCCGACCAGAACAAACAGAGGGGAGCCGCTGAGTTTCTGGCTGGTCTGCTGAATGGTAAGACCGACTTTCTGTTGGTTACACGTTTCTCAAAGAGGACAGGCGCCAAGCACTGGCCGATGCAGAGCCAAAAAGCACTTTGGGATTGGGCCATGCCATTATTGAAAACCACCTTCGGCACCAGAATTAAGACCGACACTTTACCTGTTTGGATGTCGTTCTTGGAAGTAGGTCGCCTTAATTACACCTCCCTCCTTGACCTGACAGATTACAGTATATGTTCCATAAACGAGATCCTCGTCGATATCAGGCTCTCGTTGACTACCTAGTGCAGGAGTTCTGCTCTACTGATTATAATGGCGAATCCTCTCTCAATGCGGTCAAAGCCCTGTGCTTTTTCCGTGCCTTTTACGAAGAGCAAAACTGGAAATTCTCTGGGTGGATGGATCTGGCAGTCGAGCGTGTGTGGGCCGAGATATCTAGCGAGCACGATGAGGTATGTCACCTTTTGTACTCCATGGAAGTCGAGAATGAGTGATTCATCTAACTATCACAAGGTCCGCGCATACATCAGCGAGCTTCTCGCTTTTGCAAGTAAGATTAAGGTGAGGAAGCTCATGCACGCCAGGACTTGATGTTCATACAACGACAGTGGCAACCGAAACTTTCGGTTCCCTCTGCTGAGATCTTTGTGCGAGAGTGCCGGACGGTGCCGATCGACTTTGATATATTGGGTATGCGAGGAATCTACCACCGGACGCGAGTACAAGAACTATTACGGCGATTCCCACAGTGGCGTGCCGAGCGGCTACCAGGGGCCCGTGCCTTCCAATCCACCTATGACAAGTGGGTCCGCCCTTTCCTTCTTTTGGCTTTCCTTGACAGTGTAAACAGAGTAGGGACCACAATATGTCGTTGGTTATTCCAAACGGTGCACGATGCAAATGCGATATCGGCATTTGACTACATTCTACCGCTCATGGTGCGCAGAAAACCTATCTATCCCGGTTTCAACCCTTTATTTCTCTATCACAGCCTGAGCTATTTCGTTTCACCGAAGGTATTCCGTACATGTTTAGTGTGGCATGGCTTAATTTCTCTTCCTCAGTAAACGACAATGACGAGCTCTTGTCGAGGGCGCGCATGCTACTCGTCCGCATGTGCGGAGTGACACCACCACGTCCCCTCATAGGACCAATATTAACCGCTATCTTTGACACGATCCAGAAGTCTCCGGTCAGACGACCTCACATTGATCTCTAGAATACGAACTCATCCTATTGCTAGTCATGGAAGGTCCGAGTGCAAGCTTTGCCTTTGGTTCAAGGTTTGTATTGCCTAGTCTTCTGCGCGAGCGAAGTTCACTTTTTCACCAGTGTTCTATTTCCGGCAAGTTCCTCTACTAAGTGACGCTACAATAACCGAGATACTCGAGGTTGGTGAAGTACTATTTATTTGCTTCCGATATGTCATGGAGACCTGCCAGATGCTTTGCAAATGCCTCGATGACGAGGTGGTTGAAGTTCGAGAGATGGCTGCTACGTGAGTTTAGGCTAATCTCTTGATCGTGAATTAGCCTCATTTTGTATTAGAACGTTATCTGGGGTTCTACGTCTCTCCCCACGTCGTAGCCAACTAACATTGAAGGTAAAACTCCGCACTTGGTCACCCTTAGTATGCAGCCTGAGCCATCTACAGGAACGTTTCGTCAAGCTCCTACGTTCTTCGCCCCTTCCCAACCGACAATCGCCAGTCTATAATGCGGCTATTCGTCAGCGCCATGCTGCAATTCTCGGTATCTGTGCCCTAGTAGATAGTTATCCTTACACTGTCGAGCGTTGGATGCCCGAGTTACTCGCAAATATACTTGCGGAGCACGCTTATGATCCTGTCAGTCTTTGTTACCATCTTGACTTGGTTCTTGCTGACGACCAGACTTGATGCAGATACCGATTTCACTGACAGTACAGAAGTGTGCGAGTAACTTCAAAAAGACTCATCAGGATACTTGGCACGAGGACTCAAAACGCTTCACCGAGGATCAACTTGTGGCACTCTCTACATTGCTAACTGGTTCATCATACTGTGCGTATGATTCTTTCTTATCGTCTCGGGCCCTCATCTGGAATTACGTATAGATGCATAAACGTCTGGGATGATTTGATATAATGATGCTAATCTGGTGGCAATATACCACGGAATCTGTATTCCTGGAGTAGCACAATAGTCCTAATGAGTTCGGTAATGCTATCACTAGTCATTCTACTCTAAATACCAAGAAGTGGCGAAACATAGACAATGCGAAAGGGTCAAGACAAGAGGTATATAGTCACGCCTGGGGCTGGTCATCTGTGAGCGGCGAGAGCCACTGGGATGATTTTGTCCTTCCTAAATGTTATCAGGCAAAGCAATTGACGCCTCCGTTGTCTCGCGTCCGTTGGCGGTGCCAGCTCTCGCCCCAGCATCTGGGATGAGATTTATGGGTGCATTTTTCCGATTTTCGTATCCGGATTTGACGCGATTATTTGACACCGACTCACTATTGAGCGTCGTATCAAGTTAGATCTGTCATGACGGACTACATTGTCATGGGAAAAAAAAGAAACCTGAAACTTACCGAATTTCGGCCATAAGGTCGTCGATGTCGTACCAAGCAAGAGAGCTGTACGCGATACCGCGGAACCAACCCAACCGATCGGCGGGAGCGACGTACGCGTGGGCATGGAGGTGATCCGTGATCGGAATGCGTGCATCTCGGAATGGGGGTGTAATAAAGCCTATGCGGAACGTAGGTGGACGGGTACGTGACGATTCTGTCAGTGTCACGGCTGAGTGCGGTGAGGAGAGGGGTGTATCGGGAGGCGCGACGGAGTAAAGGAGCTTTGTGGCTATGTCGCGAATAGAGGCGAGGAGAGGAAGATCGCTCGAAGACTGACGCATCAAGTCAACAACAAAAAAAAATCTATGAGAGAGTGATTTTGATTATATTTGACGCACTAGTGTGTAAATGGACGGGACATGGAGGCTGGGTGGGCGGGTGGCTAGGTGAGAACAACGGATGTATGCATAGGGGAGCAGGTATGCAGCTCACTTGAAAGCGACGATGATGTGGCCCTGGCTCGAGACTGGATTCGTCTTTTCGCGGTAGACGGTAAAGTTGTTGTCGTGCCAGAGGATGTCTGGTTGAGAGTCTGCGGGACCCGGTGGACGTGCGGGAGGGGAAAGAGAATTGCGTTGGTGTTGGGCTTGGGAGACAATGCCGCACATGGGGCAGCCAGGTTTGGATGCAAAGGCCATTTAAATGAAAAAAAATACGTTCTCAAAGCGGTTGCCGATCTGTCGTCTGTCGTCGTGTATCGTCTTTATCGTCGCCGTCGTCTGTCGCCCGGAGAGCTACGCAGTCACGTGTCAGTATCCCCGATGACAACCATCTCCTCCAGCTTTGAACCATTTCGTGAACACCTCGACGAGCACCATGACAGGAGAGATCGTCTTATTAAGGTACTTCGTATGCCCTGTTAATTTACGCGCCGTCCCTGATGCAGCCCTGGCCCCTTCTTCGTTCGATCTATGATATATGATAGGTCAATCGAGATATATCAGCGGCGTCCAAGAAGGTCATCTTTCTACTTCAACGGATATTGAACGACACATCAAACGATGACCGTGTTCTTTCTCTCCGCGCCGCAACCGAAGCGAAGAAGAAGCTAGCTGAAGTTCATACCACGCTAAGGAGTATCGCCCATGAACTTGTCGGCCCTCGCTTCTGGCGCTATGCTCAGAACATATCTGGTGGTCTTCAAGAGTACATCGAAGCATTGAGCTTCGTCTATTACGTCGAGCATGGGAGACTCGTGTCGTATGAGCAGGTGCAAGCTATCTTATGCGATGATACAGGACAACATGTGGGTCGCATGTACGACCATTTTGGGCGCCTGCGATGTTGAAGAATCTTCCCGGGCTCATCTACAGCTCTTTCCACTACCACTGTCTGATTACATCCTTGGAATATGCGACCTCACTGGAGAGTTGATGCGCCTTGCCATCTCCTCGATATCCAAGCCGAATGGCCGCATGAAAGCCTCCCAGATATCCCTATTTGTCAGAGCCTGTAAAGCTGGTAAGAACAACGCTTCAATTGTACAGCGACTGGGATCCTGCAAACCCCAATTTTATTTTTTCTAGACTTTGAGACCCTCACACCCCACATTCATGATTTGCACAAGAAACAGTCGGTTACTGTCCAGTCGCTACGAAAAGTTGAAGAAGGTCAATTCCATTCTATGTCTCATTGGTCTTCCCTGATTCATAAAAATTTCAGCTGCATACGCGATCGTAATCCGCAGCTCAGAGTACGAGCTCTCTCCCCCGATGCTAGATCACATTGTCAATCAGGTGGTTTCTGGTGGCACTGAAACATCGGAAGAGCCTGGCCCGCCTTCTCGTCAGAAACGCCTGGGCGACGTCCGAGGCTCAAGTCAATGAGAATCGATAAGACTTCGTATGTTAACGGTATTGTCTCGGTAGTAACTTCTAGTAGCCTCTCGCCAGTGTTTAGATCGTGACGAACAAGTGTGGCATTAATATATATATACAGAGTGAGTGTGCGGTACAACAAAATGTGATGGGTAACAATCGGTCGTATACAAGGACGTGTTCTCCAGAATTGATCATACAGAAGACAAGCGGAGACGGAAGCCGACTCGGAAATGTGAGCAATGGTATGTACAGTATACAAACATTCTTCATGCATTCCATGTCTATGCTGTTGTGCCGTAAATTTCCACCCTGCCACCGTTGACATTTCCATTGGTCTGCATGATGGTCCAACCCCGGTTGAGAGCCGAAATCTTCAGTTCCATGCGTTCGCCGTCAAGAATTACGTCAGGGAGTGGGGACTGTGTCTTCTCGTCGCCATCGGTATGTGCCAGCAGCGAGAAAGGCCCCCCGGGAATATTGAAGGCACGCGACGGCCGCCATTTTCCACCTCCAACAGAGGATGCAACTTCCGTCGCCGAATCCGATACGGCATCACCACCGGGCCCTTCACTCTTCTCAGACGTAGCATACTCTACCTTGGCAATCCCGGAAGGACCAGCCTTGGGCTCGGCGGCCACCCGGTCGCGGACCTGTGTCCCGATGTAGTCGCTCATGGGGTGTGCTGGGCGGAGGTACGAAATGAGAGGTGATACTGGCAGACCGATCACCGCGAATAAACGCATGATCAGTGTGTGTACCAGGTATCCGAGTGTGCGCCAAAGTATTCGGACGATAGACTGGACCGTACGCCGCGGATTGAGGCAAGCGACAGCGATCATCCGTGGCCCCAAAGGTGGGGGCGGTTTGATTTCTCGGCTCAAAAACTCCGTTTCAGAATCGTAATCTAGCTTGTTCGCCTCGGTCGCCGGTTCAGTGACCGAGTCCCCGTCCTGCTCCTGTTCCTGTTCGGTCGCGAGAGTAGTATATGGGGTCACGTATGCGATTCCCCACGGAGCTTTACCAATCGGTAAGGACTTGTTGGTGGATAAAGCATAGACCGGACTGACTATACACGAACCACCGGATCGCCCGACGGAAAAGTGTAATTGACGGGACCCCCGGTTGTCGAAATCTAGAACCTCGTTTGATAAGGGGCTGTATATCACGAAGCGCGGGTAGTTCGCCAAAAGCCCGTGTGAGGCGAGGTCGAGGCTGATAGTGGTCCGGCGTTCGGCGGTGGCAGGGTCGATAAACAAGGGCACGGCATGGATGTTGACGGGTTGCTCCGGCGCGGCCGACGTGATGACCGCATAGCCTTCTTTGACACCAAACCAATGAAGTCCGAGGTCGGGGATTCCGATCGATAGTTCGGGTTCGGAGGTGATGGCGGTGTACACGCGGGTCGGGGTGGATGTACGACATGTCACGATGCACGAAGATTCAATTCTCAGACCTGCGCCGTGGAGGATGATGGGTTGGTGTAATGCAAACGTGGAAGGTCCCCGTTTCGGGACGAAGACGAGGAAGGATGCTTCGCAATCTGTCGCTCTCCCCTTGGGATAGTACTTGACGCTATCATAATAGATGTCCAACGTAAGTTCGTGCGCATCGCTGCAATCGACAGTTATCACGGACCTTCGTGCACCGGTAGCCCAACATCCCCAAGATTCCTTCATGGTGATAGAGGAGAATATGCGATAAACATTTCCCGAGGATTGGTCCGTCGTCACGGGAGGGGCTAGCCAAGGGTCTGTCTTTTTGAGCACGCAGCGCAGGTCACGGCCCTGGTACCCGAGCCATTTAACCTCGCCGTTTGGGTAGAGAAACCTGTAGGTGACCAAGAAATCTGCCTGTGTTTGGTGTCGAGGTAGAGCTCTTAGTCTGAGTGTCAAGAACAATGTATGGGGCTCGTCGACGAAATTGTCTTCTGTTGGAGGAGGGAGAGAGAAGGGCACAACGGAGTCGTCCAACTTGACAGGAATAGCAGCCGGCGCCTCCTCGAAGTTGTACGCCCCCCATGTGC
>Ga0137398_10001287_pt1 | contig 10075 bp, 7 predicted proteins | sample czorhiz216metaG_FD_106659 | JGI IMG/M metagenome (GOLD analysis project Ga0137398, IMG submission 106659) | Vadose zone soil microbial communities from Angelo Coast Range Reserve, California, USA - czorhiz2.16 metaG | ecosystem: Environmental > Terrestrial > Soil > Vadose zone | place: USA...
CGGATTGAAACCCAGGTCCATGGTCATTGCTTTGCCCAGGCCGCGCAAGGAGACAAAAGCAGCCGTGACGGTGACGCAGCAGAGCGCGATCTGCGCCGCCAGCAAAACATCGCGAAGGGCCCATCGGCGTCCCGCCACGGATTGGATTCCGCCGCTCTTAATCGTCTCATTTGGATCGGTCTTGAATATCTGCCGCAGAGGCATTACTCCGAACACAACGCCGGCGGCCACCGAGATAAGGAACGCCATCAGGATCAACGAAGGCTGCGGCAAGACGAAAAACCTCATAGGATATCTGGTTGGCGGATGCCAACTGGCCAGGCCGGTAAGCGCCATCCACGCCAGGCCGCAGGCGCACGCGCCCCCGAGAATCGAAATCACAAAGGACTCGACCAGAAGTTGGCGAAGGATGCGCCAGCGGCTCGATCCAAGGGCCATGCGGATGGCAATCTCTTTCGCACGGTCTGCCGTGCGGGCCGCGAACAGGCTGCCAAGGTTGGCGCAGGCGGCGAGCAGCACAATGCCGGCCAGCCCCATCACCCCAGCCAGAAAACTACGCACCGGCCCGCCTATAAAGTCGCCAATCATGCCAGGACGAGCCAGCTTGAGGGCCAACCCTTCTTCGTCCTTCGGATACTGCCGGGCAAGGCGCGCAGCAATGGTGTTCAATTCAGCCTGTACCTGGGGCGCGGTGACTCCGTCCTTGAGGCGCACGACCGAAAAGAGATTCCTATAGCTGCGCGACTCAAGCCAGTTGAACCCGTCCAGCGATGCTTCACTCGCCGTGGGAACGAAAATGTCGAGCTGGGCGATTTTTTCGGTCCCGTGGAAGCCTTCCGGCGTGACCCCCACAATCGTGTAGGGATGCTTGTCAATGCGGACTGTTCTTCCAACGATGTTGGGGTCCGCGCCAAAATCACTCTGCCATGCTGACCAGGAAATCACCGCAACCTCTGAGGCTCCGGGATGATCGTCATCGTCGCGCCCCAGCAACCGCCCGAGAAACGGCTTGATACCGACGACCTCGAAGTATTGCCCGCTCACCTCCGCTCCCCATACAGGACGCGTGACGCCGTTGGCTTCCAAGCCAAAATCCTGAAACTCATAATCGGCAACTGCAGAAAACGCCGTGTTGCCATCACGCACATCGCGCATTTCCGGATTCGAAACAAAGGGGCCACCGTCTTTGGGCTGAAGCGTCATCACCCGGTCTGCATGAGGCACATCGAGCTGCCGCAGGACTAATGCCTGCAGGACGCCAAAAACAATGACATTGGCGGCGATGCCGAGCGCCAGGATAAGCACCGCAGTGAAGGCAAACCCTGGAGATCGGTGCATCTGGCGCAGCGCGAATCGCAGGTCCTGCAATAGGGAATCGAGAAACGCGCCCGTCCGCGAATCGCGTACTTGCTCCTTGACTTGCTCGACGCCGCCAAGTTCGATCCGTGCGGCGCGTTGCGCTTCGTGCGGCGGCATACCCGCTCGGATGTTTTCCGCGATCAGCATTTCGAGGTGCGAACGAACCTCCTGGTCGAGGTCTGTCTCCACACGCCCAGACAAAAGGAGATTTCGCAGAAAGCTACGAACTTTTACAAGGAGCGGCATTCCAAAAACCTCCCTACGATGCTTCCAAGACCTGCGCGATAGCCCCCGTAATGCGGCCCCATCGCTTGGTTTCGACTTCGAGCTGCTTCAATCCCGCCTTGCACAATCGGTAGTATTTGGCGCGCCGATTGTTCTCGGACTCTCCCCAAAAAGAGGAAATCCAACCTTCTTCTTCCATGCGGTGTAGCGCGGGAAAGAGCGAGCCTGGCTTAACAACAAAAGTGCCGCCGGTGATCTGCTGGATCCTGCGTGAGATTCCCAATCCGTGCATCTCGCCAGCGATCAGCGATTTCAAGATCAGCAGGTCTAAAGTCCCCTGCAAAAGGCTCGTCGGTTCCGGGCTCAATCTATGCCTCCTATCGGTTCTCTATAGGAATAATACCGATCTACGTATAGAGTGTCAATAGGAAACGAACCATGCCAGTGGACGATACGTCGTATTACCAGACATGTGCCAATTGCGGGCTAGCATCGGAAGCGCGTTTCCGAGGAAGGGTAGAACGGGAGCAGGGAGCTCTGCGCGCTTTCGATTACAGCCGTTTGAAGGAAGCCGCTCGGGTTGCGGCGGATGCGGGCCCTATGCAAATTCAATTGTGGGAAGAGTGGGTTTGGCGATGGACCGGGGATGTGCAGCAGAGCACAGCACCCAACTGGGGGCGAAGAAGAGTTGCTGAAAAGTCAGATATGCCGCAGAAGGGTGACCTTGGGAAGCGGGAAAAAGGGATTGGTTGGGCAAGAAGACACAAAGGAAGGCAGCGAGCCGAGGCACGCAAAGGTTTCGTGATGTCGATGGTCGTCTCATGCGGCGACGGCATCCGGGGCCGGTGGAGAACGAAGCTGGATCTCAGCAGCAGTAAGTCTTTCGATGACCAGCATCTGCCCACCACACTTGGGGCAAGACCAAAGATCACTCGGACGGGAGGTGGAGACCTCTTGCTCGGTTGCGGTGCCGCGCTGAGCAGTTGGAAGCAAAGTGGCAAGGTGGTGGCACGTTTGCGGTTGGCCAGGAAGCCGAAGTTTCGGATACGCACGAAACCTTCGGGGAGCAGGTGCAACAGGAAGCGGCGCAAGAACTCATCAAGCGATAGAGTCATCAACTTCTGTTCGTTATTGTGAGCAGAATCGCGCCAACGAAAGGTGACCTTACCATCAGCAAATGAGACCAGCCGATGGTTGGAGATGGCCACGCGATGGGTGTAGCGGCCCAGATACTGGAGCACAAACTGTGGGCCACCGAAGGGTGGTTTCAGATAGACGATCCAGTCTGTTCGGTACAGGGGTCGGAGCCAGGCGGCAAAGATGTTTGGTTAAGCGAGGAGGATGAGGTCTCCGTGAAAACCGAGTTGGCCATTACGGAAGGCTTGCTTGAGAGCGGCGACAAACTTTCCGCGAAAGAAGTGGCCCGCGACCCCAAACACCTCGGTCTCCCGGTTAGTGTTAGCCCAGCACGGCTTTCTGGAGTGCGAATTGGTCCATCGCCGCATCGTGCGCGACCTGCCAAGAATACCAGTGATCGCGCTCCAAATGCCGTTCGAGCGCCTTGACCGCCGGGTTTCCTGCGAGCGGCACTAGCATGCCATGGCACACGGGGCAGGAAAGCCGTATCGAACTAGGCTTTGGTTCCGGCAGCGGCGATTCGTTAGGCATCATGGGAGGAATGGCGCGGACTACCTGTACTGGACCTGCTGAAAATTTCCCTCGCGCCGTGAGGGGCCATGGCGTCCGACCAGATGGCCCGCAACGAATGACTGAGCATGTCTTATGCCAGGCGTCGAGCCCTAGCCCGCATGCCTGAGGCGCGTCTAAGTCGAATGGCCAGGCGAACATCCAGTTGAGAGCAGTAGGCAGTTGGCTTCTCCGCACAGTATGTTGCCGTCCAATTCTGAAAGCACTTTGCCTAGATTGTGCAAACAATGTACGTACGGCGAGTGGATTACCGCCAACTTTACCAGCACCCACTCTACTGGTAACCGCTCTAACGTTAATCGGGACTTAGCCCCCGCCTATCCTTACCGCGATCAGGTACAATCGCCGAATGAAGCGGTTGCCTAAACCTACCTGCCCTGTTTGCACTCGATGATTTTCACCTGTTTTCAGTAATTTACGCTGCTCTCAGTTGCGCCGCAATGTCCACATTTGCATGCCGGTTTATCCCGGCGCTCTCCAGATAGCCCGCGACTCGGGAGGAACCGCCAGGAACATCCAACAGTCTCCCTGGTGCAAGATCTTCGCCGAACCATGATTTATTCGTATCTCAGGGCGACCATAGGATCGACCCGCATGGCACGGCGCGCGGGGATGTAGCTCGCCATCATCGTGACAAACAGCAAGAAAAGCGAAATGCCGACGAAGGTTACGGCATCGGTGGCGCTGATTCCGTAGAGCATGGTCGAGAGCACGCGCGTGACCGCCAGTGCCGTCGCGAGACCCACCGCGACGCCGACAAGGGCGAGAACCAGTCCCTGGCGAAGAACCAATCGAAGAATTTCGAGCGGCTTGGCGCCCAGCGCCATGCGAATGCCAATTTCGTGAGTGCGCTGGCTTGCGGTGTAGGCGATTACGCCGTAAAGGCCGACCGAAGCAAGCACAAGGCCCAGCATTCCCAGTAGACCAAAGAACGTAGCGCCAATTTGCGGAAGCAAGAGAGAGACGCTGATTTTGTCTTCTAGGGACTGCAGCTGCATTACGGGGATCCTGCTGTCGAGTTGGCGGGCATCTTCGCGCACGGCGCTGAAGACGGGACGGGAATCGCCCGTGAATCTGATGAGCATCGTTAAGTCAGGACTGCCGTGCTGCACCGCCGCCCGATAAACAAATGGACGGGGTTGCTCACCGAGCGTGCGATATTTGCCATTTCGCACGACACCCACGACTTCCGAGTAGTCCTTGTCTTGGCGAAAGCGGATTCTTCTTCCGATCGGGTCTTGGCCCGGCCAAAAAAGACTCGCTAGAGCTTCATTCACTATGACGACGGCGGTCGAAGAAGCTGTGTCTCGCTCGTCGAACTCACGTCCGCGCAGGACCGGAATTTGCATCGTTTGAGAGTATTCGGGACCGACGTTGGAGCGATCGACATCTTGCCAACTCTTGGCTTCGTCGGCGTCCTTGCCTTGCGGAGCGCAGCTCGTCACCTGAATAACGAACGTGAGGGGAAGCCGCTCGGCCAGTGCGACGGAACGAACTCCGGGCAGAACCTGGGCACGATCGGAAAGCGATTTGTAGAACGCCACGGATTGTGCTGCGTTCATTCCAATGTAGGACGGATAGAAAGAGGCGGTGGCAACGTCATTGGGATTGAAGCCCGGATCGACGCGAAAAGCATTTCTCATACTGCGAATCGAGAGTCCCGCGCAAATCAGAAGCAGCAGAGATACTGCAACTTGCCCGACAACCAGAACTTTCAGAGTGCCATGCTTCGACCGGCTGCCGCCCGCGCTGGCAGCTTCTTCTTTGAGAGTCGAACTCAGCGTGAGGCCAGAGGCTTTGAAAGCGGGAACGAGGCCAAAGAGCAACGTCGCGCCGCTCACGGCAATGAGCGTGAACACAAACACGCGATAGTCCAGAGTCAGCCCGAGGCCAACCTGGACGGGAATGACCAGCCGCAGGCCCTGGAGCGCTTGTGAGACCAAACGGTCAAAGGCGATAGTGAGCATTAACCCGAGAGACCCTCCAAGCAGCGAAAGCAGCAGACTCTCCGTGAGCAGTTGCCGGATCAAGCGAGTACGGCTGGCACCCATGGCCAAACGGACAGCAATTTCCCTCCGGCGCGCGGATGCACGGGCGAGCAGCATTCCGGCAAGATTGGCGCACGCAATGAGCAAAATTAGCCCGACAAAACCAAGAAGTACGAACGAAGTGGCGTACATAGCGCCGTCAACCTCAGGAATAATTTTTACCTGGCTCGCGGGAAGAATGACAACGGTGCGGTCCTTGTTGGATTTTGGATATTGCAGCGCCAGACCGTCGGCGATTGATTCCAGTTCCGCTTGTGCCTGGGATGCGGACACGCCGGGCCTAAGGCGCCCAGTGACGAAGAGCCATTGGCTGCCACGGTCTGCGAGCGGATCGCCCAAGTGCAGAATCGACTCCATCGAGAGAGGAATCCACATCTCAGGGTCAAGACCGCGAATGAGGCCCGAAAAATTCGGGGGCGCCACGCCTATGACGGTCAGAATGTTCCCGTTGAGGCGAATCGTGGAGCCGATGATGGCCGGGTCGGCGTTGAATTTTCGTCGCCAGGAGTTGTAACTCAGGACCACGACCGGATAGGTGCCGGAAACGACATCCTGGCGTGCTTCGAAGGAGCGGCCGAGAACAGGTTGCACGCCGAGAACGTCGAAATAATTTGAGGTGACCCCTTCGGCCGTGACCATTTCGCTCTCGCCGTTAGGATCCAGAGCCAGGGCGTTGGGAGCAAAACCGAGAAGGCCGGAAAGCGTCTTGCTGTTGTCGCGAAAATCGGCGTAATCGGGATATGCGAGCGGCAGATGACTCAACATTTCGTCCGGCGAGGAGTTATACACGTCTATCAGTTCGTGCGGAGCCGCGACGGGCAGTGGCCGAAAGAGAACCGCGTTGATGACACTGAAGAGAGCGGTGTTGGCGCCGATGCCGAGGGCGAGCGTGAGCACCGCAACGGCGGTAAAGCCGGGAGATTTTCGGAGCATGCGGACCGCGTAGCGAACATCCTGAAGCGTACCCTCGAAAAACTTCTTGCTTGCTTTGCCCGGTGCAATGGGTTCGCAGTGGAACTCTGTTTCGACGCGCCTGAGGTTGCGGGCAAAAAAATCTTCGTCTTCGAGTTCATCGAGTGATGTGTGGTACGCAGCGTCTTCATTCTGACCGCTGGCGAGCAACTCCTGGTAACGGTCTTCAAGGTGCTGCGCAATCTCGTCAACAATCTCCGCTTCGCGCGTTGCGGGGAGTTTCAGCGGAGCAAGGCGGCGGAGAATTTCCGGCTTCCATTCAGGCATTTTCTGCCTCCGTGATGCGATTGATGCCAGCGACAAATTCGCGCCAGCCGCGAAGCTGCGAAGCGAGGACTCTGCGGCCCTGGCGAGTCACACGATAATAACGGCGTCGGCGCTGCCCGCTTTTTTCAACCCAACGGCCATGCAGCCAGCCGCGTCGTTCCAGGCGGTAGAGCATCGGGTAAAGCGAGGCGACATGGAAACGTACCGTGCCCCCAGAGCGTTGCTCGATGAGTTTGCTGATTTCGTACCCGTGGCGCGGGCGAGCTTCGACGAGCGAGAGAATGAGGAGCTCGGCGCTGCCTCTTTTCCATTCCGTTTTTGACAGTGTGCTCTCCATATATGGAGTTGCAACATATTGAACGACGGCGCGGCCTGGGAGTCAAGTGGATGATTCACGAGCCGGCTATCCCTGAAGCGTTAGTCGCCTCCGAATGGCAGCAATTAATCGAGTGCTTCATGGATTGGGAATTGAACAGACGTCCTGTCGGATTGCAATAAGGGCTGTATTCGCTAACCGCACCGTGCGATTCTGGGCGAGTTGTCGACAATCCGGGGTTATCCAGAAACGCGTCGAAGGAAATCGGATTGGCTCCGTAGGAAGGCCTGATAAGTAGGCTGAAACCCTGTGCAGTTAGTGGAGCGCTACCGGTGTGTCAGAGTTCTGCCGAGTAAACCGTAGATCCCAGACCCGGGAGCCGGCTAAGGTGAGGGCGACGATTTTTCCGGTTGCATCTCTTAGAAAATGCACACTGCCGATCGGGCCTTCAAAAGCGTCGGCGTAAGTAGGCTTCAGCGTAAAAGAAGCATCCGGGCGGCGGTGAATTACCAAGTTTCCGTTTTCGAGAACGACGCGCAGCACAGTCTCGGCTTCGTCGCTGGCATAGACGCCTGCGAATGCGCTTAAGTTCGCTGGTATGAATTGGTCGACGCGCCCCCAGACGTCTTCACCGTAGACCGGATTGGGAAGGAACATTTTGTCGTTTGCGAATCGCGCAACGCTCTCGACTGGACGGCCATCGAATGTGAGGGCGCCATTTGTGGTTTCGACTTTGATGGTTGAGTGGTCGCGAACATTGCGGTAAAGACCGGGTGTGGCATCTTTCGGCGGAACTGGCGGGTCCGGAGCCGGAAGGCCGAGGTACACGCGCGCTAGCTTGTATCCGTAGTCGGTCGGATTTGCTGAACCTGCGTTGCAAAGAACAACGACGGAAAGGCCTTTGGCTGGGATACGTCCAAGCCATGCGCGATAACCAGCGGTCGCACCCGAGTGGCTGACCTCGGCGAGCGTCTCGAAATTCAGAAGGAAGAGCCCGAAACCATAATTGATCGAATGACCGTTACTCAAAGAGCCTGGCTTCTGCATGAGTTCGAATACGGAAGGATGCAGTTTGCCGCTCGCGAGATTGCTGTTCCATTTAAGCAGGTCACCTACGGTTGTAAGCAGGCCTCCGTTTCCGTAAATGTCCTCAAACGGCATGTCCTGGCGCCATTCTGAACCGTGCATGGAATAGGCGATTGCCCGGTTGGGTACGATCCGGCGAAAGTCGTCGCGCCACTGGGTGGAGGTCATGCCGAGAGGCTCGAAGAATTCCTTGCGACAGAATGCCTGGAGAGTCATGCCGCTGACCCGTTCGACCAGCATTGCCGCGAGATTGTAGCCACTGTTTGTATAGGACCAGGCATCGCCCGGAGGATAATTGAGGGCGTGTTGGCGGCTGATAATCTCGAGCACGTGAGCGTGCGTGTACTCCCGCGTAGTGCGCGGCCAACCGGCAAAGGACTCCACTTCCCCCCAGTCGCGCAGACCGCTAGTGTGATTTAAGAGTTGCCTGACGGTGATGGGCCGCTCATATGTTGGGACTTCCGGAAAATACTTACGGATGTTGTCGTCTAGAGACACTTGCCCCCGGTCGACCAGCAAGAGAACGGCAGCCGCGGTGAACTGCTTGCTCACGGAGCCGGCTTCAAAAACCGTGGCTGGCGCGTTGGCAACGGTGTGTTCCAGATCGGCCATGCCGTAGGCCGCGGTCCAGGTGTCGCGCCCGGGAGCGTCGACTCCCACAGCGCAACCGGGCGTGTTTGTGTGCTGATAGGTCGTGAAAACCTGCGCGAGTTGCGCAGGATCGGGCGATTGGGCGAAGAGTGCGGCGGGCAAGGCCAGCATCGCCGCGAGGATCGCAGAAGGTATTCGAGACATGCGTCGAAGTATAACGCCAGTTCCTAGATATTGAGGCAAAGGCCCGACTAAGCGGTTCCGTCAATGCTGCGCGCGATCGGTAGCGAATTGGCGAACAATCGTTCCATTGGATGTCGGTGGTTAACCTTCCCAAGACGTGGGCCAGCCGGGATACCGTGCCGGTAATTCCTGCTTTGGCCGAAATCTTAGACGAGTACCGCAGGTCCATGGGTAATCCGAAAGCAGGTATGATTTTTCACTCCGGTAATGAGCGTCCTATCAGCGTAGATAAGGTCGGGCGGCGAGTGATTCGGCCAGCTCTTGTGGGCACGCACTTGCCGTGGTATGAGTGGCACGCGTTCCGGCGAGGGCTCGCCTCGAACCTGTACGCATTGGGAGCCCAGGACAAAGTCGTGCAGCGCATCTTGCGTCACTCGAAGCCGCACGTTACCAGGGAACGGTATATTAAGGTCTTCGATCGTACCGAGGCGGTGGAGAAGGTGCAGGCCCCGCATCGAAGAACGAAGACAAGCGAAAGTAGGTCCCCAACAGTTGCAGTTGAAATTCGGTGACCCCTCTAGCCTACGAGCGACCGATGTAGCGGAGAGTGCAACCGGCCGCGGCCTTTCGCACTTTTCAACCGACTGGTCAACAGTTGGTCACCACAGCATTTCTGCTTCTGTGATAAGCTGTTGAAATCAAACCGCGGAGAGGTGGCAGAGCGGCTGAATGCGGCGGTTTGCTAAACCGTTTTGGGGGCTAAAACCTCCAACGGGGGTTCGAATCCCCCCCTCTCCGCCATAGCAAAAATGCCCAATGTTTATGCGGGTTTTAGCGCCGTGCTACTATTTTGTGTTAGTTAACTCTAATTTAATATATAGTAGAAGTATATGTTTGCGAGTCCTGTAGCGAGTTGCGTTTGGAGGGGAGTTAAATTCCGTCGTAGCGGGAATACCCACGTTCGGCCCAGTAGTCTCTTGGCTCTTCCGCGACATACGTAATCTTTGTAATGGCCTTCACATTCTTCAAACCAAGTTTCACGGGCACCAGCAGACGCAGTGGTGCTCCATGATCCACAGCAAGGGGCTGGCCGTTGAAGTGCATGGCGAGCAATGTCTGCGGATGGCGGGCTGTCGCCAAATCGATTGACACAGAGTAAGGGTCGGGATTTCCCGAGTCATCGAGGTTAACTGATGACTCCACGCGCGCCCATTTCGCTTGCGACATCGGTGGGTAAGCACGAAGCAGATCATCGAATCTGAAACCAGCCCACCAGGCGATCGCACTCCATCCTTCAACGCAAACCAGCCGTGTAATTTGA
>Ga0137398_10001288_pt1 | contig 10072 bp, 16 predicted proteins | sample czorhiz216metaG_FD_106659 | JGI IMG/M metagenome (GOLD analysis project Ga0137398, IMG submission 106659) | Vadose zone soil microbial communities from Angelo Coast Range Reserve, California, USA - czorhiz2.16 metaG | ecosystem: Environmental > Terrestrial > Soil > Vadose zone | place: USA...
GGTCCGAGGCCGTGCTCTGATCCGAGCCACCTTGATGGTGTCTGCCCACGCGACGAGGAGTGTGGAGTCGTCTTGCCAATAGAGGGTACACTTGAATAGGTCCGGACGTGGGCCGTCCGGCCGCCTTTCGATGTAGGTTATCCTAGTTTGCGACCCAGTGTCGTAAATTTTAACACCCTGTACGATCAGCTGATTTGTAAACTTGTCGATCCAGTTGTTTAGACACTAACAAGGTCATTAGCCCATGCAATCAGACTACCTCTCCATCGGATGTGCCAGATCGGGCCTTCTCCTCGGTGCAACACGGTTTCCTTATGCCCCAGCCAGCCTTTCTCGTGCATCGCAAGTGTACCAGCCATACCTCCGCATGTGACGGCACGAGATCCCCTCTTCGCAAAGTTTGGTTCAAGGGCTAGGCTCCGCAATGGGCGTTTCATATTGAAAACATAGGACTCCTGACCAGTAATAGAATGAACAAATACCTGTCCTAGTTCGAACTGTTAGGCAGGGAGAGAGAACTAGAACTCAAATGTTCACCGTCCATTGACGCTGTGCCAATGAAGTCCGCTGTGGTATCGAAACACATGTCGACGACGGATGCTGTATGAGGTTTAAATGTCTTGATACGCTGGCCCGTCAAGTCCACGATATGTGCAAACCCATTGTGCGTACCGAGAGCCTACATAGCGATGTCAGTAGAGACCATTGGATGAGAATAACATCTCACCAGGTACTTGTTAGATACGACAAGAGCGGAAGCAGAATCCTTCTTGAGTAGGTCCTGAAATGCACCGCCAAACCGCTCATACTTTAACGCTGGTTCCTCGTCCTCGTCCTCATCCTCATCTTCCTCATCCTCACCCTCTTCATTGTAATCTTCATCGCCTTCATCATCGTCCTCTTCATCCTCTGTTCCATCGCTTTCACTTCGATGTGCACCTCCCGTTGTGTTTGCTGCATCGTCGTGGTCGAGCTTAGGTTGAATTTCAGGATGTAATAGTACAGTTCGGGGCATGGGTTGCACATCAGGAGCCACGCTAGCATGAGCGACCACTCCGTTATCGGAGACGTAGTCTTCGGGATGTGGTGTGACAGAACTTGGCCGGTCAGTGTTCGGTGCGGTCATGGCGGGTTCTTCCTGAGGGCGAGCATGGTTCCCCGTGGCTATGTCTTCGTCTTCTTTGTGACCATTTGGGTGAGTTGGGCCATGACCGACCGTCGACATGAGCTGTGCGTGAGCCCAATGGGAGTGTTCGAATGAACGCGTCCTTGTGGATCGCTTACGCAACCGCGACTGGCCTCTGCTAATTATGACCGCGCAGCAAGAGCAAAGAATATCTCAATCCTCGTCAGTGTATCACAGTTAATACGTTGTATACTATGATTTTTTAATATCCTTCCAACTCCCTTTCTCGCACAGAATACCGTGTTTTGGTCTGAGTACTCTTTGTATGTCCCGTCCTCCTGCACCCTCTGTTTGCTGAGCTTATAGCTTCAAGTTTTCGCGTCCGCGATATTTCCCCCTCGTCTGCATGCTCAGACATTTACACCCCCGTTTGTGTTACGAGTCGGTTTCGGCGCAATATTTGCCGGTGCTGGCTATGTGTTGTCTACAGGCGACTCGAAGAATGGGAGTGGCATTGCTACAGGTATCTAATTGAACCATCCAACTCCATCGTTCCGTACGTTGACTTTGAACTGCAGCTTGGTCACTTAGCTACTTTGTTATCGAGCAGTTCTCACTAGGACTTCAACGGTCGCTTCGTCTCCCGCGCAGCAGGCTTTCTCTTGCTCTTTCAGGTGCTACGGCTGCGACGGCCATATTGTATGGGACGGAGCATTTCTTTCTCAGTGATGAGGAGTCCGAGCTGGAATAAATCACGTACCGGGAGTGAGATGCTAGCTTCTCTGCTACAGTTGAATTCCTACTTCAACACAGTTCTCTTTATACAGGATTCGATCCTCGCATTTCTCCTACAGTCCAGTCCATTCAAAACCCAATCTAATTGTCATCGTCGAAGTTAATGGCAGCCCTGGCGAGCTAGTACCGATACAGATGGTATAGCTGCCATTCTCCACACCCACTTCTCCGAGTTCTCGCTCCATGATGACACCGCATATTCGTCTAAGCGTAGCTCCACTGAACGCACCAGCCTCCAAGAATATTTTTGAGAATGCCTTCAGTGTGAGCAGAGGATGGGATAGCGCTGAGTGCGAAGGCCACGAGATATTCAATTGGGCAATCTCAGAGCCAGCGATACTTCCAGTGTTCCTCACTCTGAATCTGACTGTAACATCAATATCATTCTCTCTTGTGTTTGGTTCTGACACTTCTATATTCGAATATTGGAAGGTTGTGTAGGACAAACCGTGTCTGTGAAGCCATTGGCAATGAAAACCAAAACGTCCCGAAATCTACACACCCGAAGGCAAACCGAGGGATGATACTTTTAGTATAATAATATCCTCGGCGTATGGAAGTTACATCAGAATGAACATAGGATGTGTAAGATACGCTGAAGACAGTACCTTTCCGTCATTCACGTTGATATGTCCGAATGATGGGTCATCCTCCAATCCCGCTGGGAATGTGAGCGGGAGATTGCCTGAAAGATTTACTTTGCCGAACAATCCGTCTGCGATGGCGACATCTGTTGCATTACAAGTTACCGTGCGTGGACAATTACGGGAACTTGAATCCGCCCAGGGCATGGTGATCGCCGACCCCTTGAGAATGTTCATTGGGTGCTGTACTTTGATGGCTGGTAACTGTCAATCTGCATCCGTCCAACTCCCTCCAGAGGCCTTACGCAGCAGCGCTCGCTCGTTTTTCCTCCGCGCTTGCCATTCAGCGCGCCAGCTTGTGGCGAGCGAAGCCCGACAATGCGGCGGAGACGTTTCGGCACCCGCGTCATCCCAGTATATCAAACTCGGTTTCTTCTAGATCCGCTGGTCCTGAGGCCTGAGGTCCCGGTAGTGTCTGGTGAGCGAGCGCATTTGTGTTTGCATCTGTTAATTGTTATGTCGGGGACGTGGTCCGACTGTCCGGTAGGTTGGATGGAACACGCACAGTATACCGATGTTATTGATGGCGTCGTCATCATCAACTATCATTCCGCCGTCCGCGGTCGCCGCCGCTCCCTCCGTGTCATCCTCAACGTTCATACCCATCACGTCAGCGGCTAGTTCTGAATCGCGCTCGGCGTCAATCGCATCCGCACTCCGCATCACCGAACGGGCCTTCCAGTTCGAATGGCGCGCCGAGTGCATTTACAATCTGTGCTTGGCCCGTGGTCTCGACGCCTGGTGTAACTTGCCCGCCACTACCGGGGATTGTGGAGGGTATGCGCAGCGTGCAGCGCGCGCGACTTGGAGGAAAACGGTATTTTTTGGGTGGTTCCAGTCGATGAGGACATGACGCGCTGCATAGGGGATGTCGGGGGTGGCGGCGATAGCGATTGAATAGAGTAGATAAAGAAAAAGCTAAAACGAGATAAATAAGGGAGCGTACGGCTGCCGTGTGGTATAGTAGCGTCTTGAGGACGGGCGCTCCGACGCGTTCCTTTCCGAATGTGGCTCCAAGGGATCCTTACAATTGGGGCTTATGCACCAATTTTGTTGAGCACAAAACTGGGGTGCTTGAGTTCTCTGCCTTTGTGTTTGCCATCGGGCCCTCTACAGTGACTGCCAGGAGGATCTGGAGTGGACAATCCCGTGATATTGAGGAATTGTAGAGCTTTGTTGGGTGGACATCCTCCCTGAGAACTGGTCAGATGTGAACCACAACCAATTTTGACAGGACTTACATATTTTGTAGTGACATCACCCAGGTTTTGAACTACAGTATCTGCCCATTTTGCTGTTGTATTTGGGCAACTGAGAGAGAGAGAGAGAGAGTTGAGATGCGGTTGATTGCAGAATGGTTGTATTGTGAGGGTTCGATAGGAGTCCCCGAGGAGGCCAACAGGGAGGAGGCGCCCCAGTACAGGGTGATTGAAACCTCGGTCCATCTTGGACCTGCCGATGGTGAGGACTACCTTCTCATCCTTAGATTCCAACAGGACATATTCTGTAGTGTATGTCTTGAGTCGGTTGGCATCCGTAGAACGCGCTCCTGACATCCCACTCTTTATCTAAGCGCATATATGCAGTCAATAGCGAGATTACTCACCGTTTGTATCCGAGCCTTGAATTTGTCGAGGCTTAATCGCCAAAGTTCGTCCTGAACTTCTGGGAAGATACTTAATATCACATTCCAGGCCATATTGGGGAGCATGGGCACCTTAATCCCCTTGCTGCCAAAGTGGAATGGGACACTTTGTGTGATGTCCTGGGCAAGTTGGGGTTGATTCATAGCGCGTAAGTTGGGAAACAGTACTAGTGTAAGACGCTTAGGGGACTGGGCATTGTTTTCGAAATCACGTGATGTCTGCGTGTTGCCGCTAAGCTATTGGCTAGAGCATACTCACCTGTGCTTCCAAGAGAAAGGCCTGAGGTCCTTGCGTACTTTACTGTACAGTCTTTATCTTTTCTCTTAAGGTTTTCGGGTTACTATTCACTGCCTCTTTCGTGGATAATTTGTCAAGGATTTCATCGTTCTCAACGTTCAATGTTGGCAATGTCTGAAGGAGGCATGGACTATTGGTGTTGGTACGTGCCCAAACACGATTATTGTAGTACGCTACGTAATAAAGAATAGAGAACGGCGCCACTTCCAACTCCCACGAACATGTCCCGATGTTTATCCGTCTGCCATTACAACTTTGAATGTTATGGCCAGGATGTATTGAGTGGATAGCTATAAGTCGTAAGGGAGAGATGGTGGTGGTTTAGCAATATTTACGTGGAGCGAGCAGGTTTAAATGTACACTCAATTCAGGGAGATCTCCTCAGTTTCCCCAACATCCTCGTCACCATCGACAGGACTCGTTGGTACGCGTTCTTTCTCAATAGGCGGAGGCGGCACTTCAACGGTTGAATTTGATGGGGCGACTACATCAACTGCGGTCAACCCGGCTTCCTCCACGTCGGCGGGGGCATGTGATGCGTCTCTTGTGCCAGCACCTACAGCTTGTTGGCCATGCGAGGCCGTATCTGACTCGGGAGGCACAGCGGCTGGGGGGAACTTAAACTCCCGATCCATGGTTCCATGTCTGACCCGCGGCGGGCCTCTAGTCCTCGTGGATTTCATTTGCGACGACGCGTCTTGTGGTTCGTCTCCATCCCCGCGCTCCTCTGGGGTTGGATCAAAGGTTTTGCGCACCGCTTTCGACGGAGAATCGGACCGGTTTGGAGGCGTAGGGCCGGGAGACGTAGATGTCCTGGATGGCGCGGGCATTGAGGCACGATTCGCCGCTTTCGCCGCTTGGGCACTCTGAGGGAGTGATGCTTGTGACATCGACTGTGGGCGCGCAAATGGCGGCGAGTTCATTGGAGTGGACTGGGTGGTGCCAAGATAGAATGCCGATATAGGTACCATCCTACGGACTCAATTAATGAAAACGTTCGCTATAATGAAGCAAACGCAGCTCACTTCTTCTCAGCATAGCAAGACAGGATCCACTGAGGCTGAACAATCGGTATACTCAGCTGAAGTGCTCGTTGATACTCGACTCCTGGAGCGCTAGAGATACTACCAGAGGTCTGCGCGCCAGTTGGCGTAGCAGCGGGGGTGGTACAAACGAAGTGGGTCGTGTCAATCTGGATCTTATCACTCCACTTTGCGTGCATCTCCTGCAATGCAAGCTTCGCGTTCTCTAGTAATACGGAATCCTGGACGTTTCCAAAACACACTGAGATACCAGATGTGTCGGCCATGGTATGAGTCCGGACGCGAATGAGATTTGATTGAAAAACCCCAGCTGTCGTACGCATGACAAGACGAAATGAGTAGTCGGTATTGATATCGAGACCTGACAGCTTTGTCGAAGTGTTCTGGAGAGGAGATGGTATGGCTGCAAGGCGTTGCCCATTCTTGTATATATCAAGGGATCGCAGGGAAGCCGTTGCTAGTTCAAGTGGTGGCCATTCCAGTGTCACCGACGTTTGTGTAACGTTGCGAAGCTGTGTTTACTGAATTAGCAGTGCTTTGTTGGGAGAATGGAGAACTGACATTGATTTGTGGAGCCTTTGGCGTTCTATCACCAAATTCTTCCAAGATATCGTTCTGCAGTTCCCAGAATTCGCGATCTCTTTTATGTTCTTTAGCGACATTTTGGGTAACGGAGATGTTCACAATTGAACCAGTAGTCGCGCCAGGCGGGAGGAGAAGAGAAGGGAACTCGATTAGGTGGGCACGTTCTCCCAAAAGGATCTACGTGAGACAGTCAAAAAATGAGAGTCGATAGAGGGAGCAGAGAGTAGTTGACATACGGCCATGCCCGCGTCTGTAATGCCAGTTCACTCCATCAGGTTCGCAACGCAATAACGAAAGGCGCACCCAATTTCCCAACAGTAAACATGAAGCTATCCGACGACTTGACCAACATATTGGATAAGAAAGTCTGAGTGTCTCAAATGGCGATGGGGAGCGTTGGGGGTGTGCTCAGTCCCGGGCCGCTAGCCGCTAGCCCAGACGTCCGTGTCGCTCGCGCAGCAGTACCCGTGGTACTCTGTGCCAGTGCCGCCAACCTCAAACCATCACTTCCAGCCCCTCGTATGGTCTGCGTTCACAATAGGTGTGTTTATATTCGCTTACCGTGGCGGTATTCTGCTCTTTAATGTCCAGGAAATACATGCATTGAGGGTGCAGAGCCCTCGTAACGTACAGTACTCCATTCAAATCAACACCCTGGACTCAGCCTTTATTTACATTGTCCTTGTCCACCAGTTAACCAAGTCGAGCCCTTTTCCGACTATGGCCTGCATGGCCACCATGGCCCACACTTACGCTGGCAAAGCTTGTCACACTTCCGTGGGTCTGCCCTTGCAAGTGCTGCGGCTGGGTAAATTGCGCAGGCAAATGCTGTGCATGTGTGGGTTGAGCAGGCATCATGGACGGAGCCTCGTCGAGAGTGATCCGGCGCTGAGGAGGAAGCTGTGAGGGAGTGTTGAGCTGATGTTGGAACACGCTGGGGATGATTGTCAATTTGGATGCAAACCGCGAAATAAACCAGACTGACTTAAACGTGGGCTGTGGATCTTCCTGGAACCAGCTATGGGTTAGGGCGTCTCTGGCGTTCATTCTCTTGTCAGGGTCATAAATGAACAGCTTGCTAAGGAAATGAACGGCAGTAGGTGGCAGAGAGCGTTGTTTACACCAGGCGTCAAGACGATTTGGGGCGCTGTTATTATAAATCAAAGCATTCAAGATTAAAAACTCCCAGTGATAGAAAGATATTTACCCATCCAATCGCTTGACATTATGATACTCAGGGGTATGCTTCATTCCTGGCCATTCCCGTTCTGCGGCATCGAGAATATGTACTGACGTATGTAGAGAAATTGGGAATCGTCACTTACCATCGGGTTTCCCAAGCACTTCGATGACCTTGAGGAGCTGGTCCTTCTGAAACGGTACATTTTTCTTCGAATCAAGCTTTGCCTCTTCGCCCTTGAAAATGGGACGAAGGCTAGCCAACTCAGCCATAACACAGCCTACAGCCCAGCAATCCACTGCTTTATGGTAATGTTTGGATCCCATGAGAAGCTCCGGTGAACGGTACCAGATAGTGACCACTACTTTATCCCCCGCAAAAAGTGGTTGCAGAGGTTGGTACGTAAGACGAGCGAGACCAAGGTCTCCGATTTTGACTATCCCGGTGGATGTGATAAGTATATTAGCAGGTTTGAGATCCCGATGCAATATATGAGAGTCATGAAGGTATTGAAGACCATTTAGAAGTTGGTAAATGAGGGATTTGAGCAAATCATGAGGTATGTGTGAGCGGAGAGTCTGCGAATAGTGGTGAATCACTTGCTAGCGTTTAGATCAGTGGCACCCTACAGACCGTCAATAAACGGCTCACTAAGAAGTCATGCTCCGCGTACTCAAACACCATATAGATGGACTTATCTTCCAATATAACTTCCTTGAGGGCGACAATGTTCTCATGGCATATCTCCCTGTTGAGCTGAATTACGTTGGATTCAAAGCCAACAGCGAGACAAACGCAATCTACCCACCGCAATTTCACGAATTGCACTCTGGCTGATGCCAGTGTATGTTGCTATATCTCCGTCTTTATCCGGTTTAAATTTCTTGATGGCATGAAGTCTGCCATCCTCGTCCTTGCTCTGTGCCTTGTAGACCCGGCCATACGTTCCAGAAGAGATGAAACCAAGAATGGTGTATTTGAGTGTGACACTACGATGAGCTTCATCACGTTTGGCACGGTATATTCGCATCACATCATGTTGTATTGCCTGAGACCAGTCGTCAACCATGAGAGGAAGATGTAAATGATGGTGCCAGTGGGTGAGTACGAGTGAGTTTCACGGTAGCCCTACGATGGGAAAGCAGTCGTTACCCCGGTCCGGCCTCTACTCCGGTCCGGGGCATGTGCATCGTGACTTCAACTCGAAGTTGCCCTCGACACTCCCACTCACCGCGCAGAACTTCATACATATGCCTCGACGCCGAGTATCCTATTATTATGATCGTCAGTCTTGAACTACTCCTCCTAAATGCTGACCGACCATTGCTGCAGCCGACGTTGGATCGTACTCGTATGGCCTGGGTCACCCAATGAAGCCGCTCCGTATGCGAATAACCCATGAACTGCTCACTGCGTACGACATGTTAGATAAAATGGATATCCTAGTAAGTGGCTTCCTTTTCTCCACACCGCTTTTTGAAGACAGGGACAGAGAGCAGAGCGTGCAACTCCTGAAACAATGTCATCCTTCCATACCGATGAATACATTCACTTCCTTGCTAGGGTTGCCCCTGATACAGCAGAGGAACTAACGTATAATGGAACGAGATGTAAGCTACACTTTATTAGTGACTGAAACTGGTTGTTGACTCCAGTCTTGAAGTTCTTGTTGGGGATGACAATCCCGCCTTTGATGGGGTGTTTGAGTTCTGCTCTATCTCTGCAGGCGGCACCATAGGCAAGACATTAACCATTTACTGCACCAAACCATCCGACTCACACTTCTGCTAGCTGCCGCAAAAAGAATCACATCAGGCGCCGCAGATATTTCGATCAATTGGGCAGGCGGCCTTCATCACGCTAAAAAGAGGGAGGCGTCTGGCTTTTGTTACATCAATGACATCGTGCTCGGAATCCTTGAACTTTTGCGAACATACCCAAGGGTGTTGTACATTGACATTGACTGTCATCATGGGGACGGTGTCGAAGAAGCATTCTATACAACGGACCGCGTCATGACCGTTAGCTTCCATAAATTTGGGGAGTATTTTCCTGGAACTGGGACTCAGGAAGACAGAGGGCGGGGAAAGGGGATGGGATACGCCATCAACGTCCCGCTGAAAGATGGTCTTAATGATGATTCCTTCAGAAGCATATACGAGCCGGTAAGCAAAGCCATCTGCGATGCAGCGAATTCAGCTGGAGTAATTGTTAATCTTAGGTCGTCGCCCATGCGGTGGAAATGTTCCAACCTTCTGTGATCGTTCTTCAATGTGGGGCCGACTCTCTCGCTGGTGACAAGTTAGGGTGTTTTAATGTCACCATGCAGGGCCACGCTCATTGCGTTCGATTTGTTCGCGACATGAACATCCCATTCATACTGCTTGGCGGCGGTGGATACACCGTGAAGAATACCTCGCGAACGTGGGTATACGAGACTGCGTGCGCTCTCGGGATTGAGAACAACATTGACCTCAATCTCCCGTGGAACGAGTTTTTCGATTGGTTTGGACCTCGATACAGACTCGAAGTTGGGGAGAACAATATGGAGGATACAAACCTGAAGGATGGGTCCTTGGATAGAGTGAGGTAAGCTAGTAAGCTCGATCTTTGCATGGTGTCTCAATTACGGTAGAGAGGCAGCTCTACAACAGCTTTCGGAGCTGCAAGCTTCTCCCTCAGTTGGCCTTCACGACGTTCCCCGCGAGAGCGTTGGGCAGCATCTCGGGCTGATGACAGACGACGGAACATTGTCA
>Ga0137398_10001289_pt1 | contig 10065 bp, 13 predicted proteins | sample czorhiz216metaG_FD_106659 | JGI IMG/M metagenome (GOLD analysis project Ga0137398, IMG submission 106659) | Vadose zone soil microbial communities from Angelo Coast Range Reserve, California, USA - czorhiz2.16 metaG | ecosystem: Environmental > Terrestrial > Soil > Vadose zone | place: USA...
AATAGCTGGACCTCATGCTCAATGCCGGAATATTCTCCCTCAGTGTTTTCACGAATTAACACAGTATTCACATCGTCGTATGGAGTCTCGTATCCCTTTATGGAGACGCAAGGCCGAACATTAGCAAAGAGGTTGAACGTTCGACGAAGAGTCAAATTGAGCGAGACATGGCCCTTGCCGACTTGATCATCTGTCAGACCCGCAAAAAGTTGGCCAAGGAACATATAGCAACGTACTTGGCGTAGCAAGCGGTCCTACACAAAATAACTTAATGAAAGCATAGGAGATTTGAAAAGAAGACCCACCTTTTAAAGCCACAGTGTTCTTTCGAACCGATTGGATGGCTTGATCCGGAATCACGGTCTTGCCGCCCTTTAACACTGGGGTCACGCTGACCTCCTCCCATTGGATGGGCACCTAACCAAGTCGTCAATGAAGAGCATTTTTTAAAGTTTCAAGCTATACTTTGGCTGCTTCGTAGATAGTCTTGACCGATTCACTAATCTCGGGGCCAATCCCTAACAAACGTCATTGTACGGCGGCAATCCACTCCATAACCACACTCTGCCTTACCGTCTCCCGGAATAAGTGTAACGGTATATTTACCCTGGCAGCCAAAGGTGAGCTAGTCAAAGCATATGGGGATGTGCAAAGGCGTACATTGCTTCCTTTCTGTCCAGCAAAAGCTGCAGTGGGTGACGCCGACGCGTAGCGTCGAACAGCCTGCAGAAATGAGCAAGCACAAATACATGAACAGGACCACACTAACTTGCGGCTGAAATAACGCACGGTGCGCAACACCGGCGAAGGATCGTGTCGGTAGCATGGCAAGGATAAGCAGGACAAAAATACAACCGAAATGCTCAACGCATACGGCTCGGGCCGGCCCGAGGAAAAAACAGGTTCCACGTGACCAAATGTGAGCCTTGGGCTGAGGACATTCAGGCTGAAGGGAATGGCATTATATTGATTGAGGATGCGATGGTTAGGAACTCTCCCTTGTATTAATTTACATTATCCAGACCAAGGAAATAAACACGGCTCGAGACACTCCCTCAAATCCCAGAAAACGTGATGGGATACTCTATCCACTGAGCAAACCGTTCAGCTGTTCCCTGTATCGTTCCATCTCTCTCTCTGCCTGCTCCTCGTCGACCTGAGCAACCTATAAGGAATCCGTTATTCAGTGGTGAATTTGCCAGGAAGCAATGTGCTTACCGGTGGTTGGGTGTCCACAGTTCCAGCCTGGCCAAGCTTCCCGTTCGTCAATTCGAATAGGACTTTGTCAACTTCCTCATCAGCCTCCACTTCAACCTCTTCGTCCTCCTCGAGATTCATGGCGTCATCGAGCATTTCCTCCATGATGCCAGCCTATACAAGTTCAGCACGAACCGGCCAGAGTACTGAGGCGCCTACCTTGGTCATTTCCATGCTCATCTCGCGCATCGTTTGACCGATTTGAGGTAGTTTGATCAAGCTATTAGACAATTTCATGATCTCGGTGGACTTCCGGAGGGAACCAGAGACCTTGGCCATTGCTATGCAGAATGAAATCAAGAGCTCAAATGAATGAAGAAGAGGCTGGACGGTACCGAGTTGCTGAGATAGTTGAGTTCCTATTGAGCCTAGACGAGCCTTGCTCACTGAGAGTCTATCCTTCTGCTTGTTACTTCTCACAACCTCGCGTGCCAAAATCCGTGACGACTTGTTATCTCCCTTTTTTGCAAGTTGCTTGATGGTTTGTCGCACCTTATTCGTTTCGATATCTAGCTAAAGGGGCGAATCAATACCAGAGTTCCGGACACTCACGGACAGAGGCCGGACCTGCCTAATCTCTCGGTCCAGGACCCTACTTTCCCGACGAAGCTTAGTTTGCCATTCACGGACACGATCTTCCGGAGTCGGCCCATACAGGAAGCGGTTGATCGATTGCATGAAGGAGATGGGAAGACGCAACAGTGATTCAGTTCGCAGCAGGGAACGCTTCGAAATACTTGCAGCCACAGTAAGCGCCGTATTAGGAAGGCATGTCGCACCGCACTGTATTTGATTCCGCTCATCAAATTACATCGGACGGACAACGGAGTTACGGTGACACAAGTGACAAGCCTTCCTTGTCTATACAGTACTGTATTCCGTGCAATGACTGTTGTACTAATCCCGGCAACCATGTGGACATATGAGGCCTAATTTGTCCACCGTGAGATAGAAGCCCAGATGGGATGTACATGAGTACATCTTGTATAATGCTGTCCATTGCTCTTGACAAGCCTGAGGCTGACAACGCGATAAATCATCGACATATCTCCATTCAATATCGACTCTGGGAATGATGAGTGACCCGATACGAAGCATATTTCATCGCACTAGTACAGCCACGCCAGTACAGAATAGCATCCCACTTAGGCTCAATCACTATCAACGCTCTGATCCATAGAACTTCCATAGATGGCGTTTCTGATCAACCTCGGCGGGCTTATCGGCGGGCTCCTCCAAAACTTGCCACAGCCTAGCTAGGCTACCGTCGAGGTGCCATCTCCAATCCTGGGCTACTAAATTATTGCACCACCCTCAGTCTAGGCAGAGGAGATAAGGCGCATAATAGTTGACTTATGTTCGTCATTCCCGTGTGGAAGATAATAGCGATCAGTGGTTGCATGCAATGGGAGCACCGCCGCTCTCAGGTTCCGTAACGTCGGTGTGTGTAGACCGGAGGTCCGAGCACGCTGTCGAGTCCTCGGTGCGTGCATCACTCAAGTTGTTTCCCCCTATTGATAGGAACAGACTAGAATTACTGTAATATTACAATGAATAAAATGTCCCTCTGGTTGTGCGAGACACAACACGATTCTCTTCGTATTGCGAAAGGCTGGTCGCAATTCGCAAAGACCAGCACGCACGAAGTGATGGACACTGACCGTGCCCAAGACGATCGAAATTTAAATGTTGCTGAATCTAGGTAGACGGGTTTCAGTTTAGCATGGGATTTGGGAAACGACATTTATTATTACTGTAATAAAAACTCTGTTCCGCTCCCTACTAGTATGTTACCATGACATCTTCTGCTGCCGGTCTGGGACACTATGCCCGATTTGGGTCTTGTGATGACGTCTCGGGGTTCAAAGGTTGAGATCTCAGTCTGCCCCTGCGTTGCGATGCCATCATTTACCAGAAAGCCCGCCGTGCCCGTCGATTCACAGCTCAATTCAGGGGGCGCCATCCCGTAATGGTAACAAAAGGACTTGAAGGGGCCTGTCGGGTATGAGATCTATGAGAGCCGGCGCCAAGTTGAATTTGAACTTGTCTCACTCTCACACTATTTGTAACCGGAGTTTTATGAACCTATGATAGAGGCTTGAGTTTATACCTGCCTTCAATTCCCATCATTCAGTCTTCGATTCTCAGACTGAGCTGGTCTCAGCATTTTCTTTCCTTCTTTCGTTTCTGAGTCAGACGTGTGGGGCTACCTCTCACCGCACACCTCGCCTCATCCGCTCGAAAAGGGGCGAGGATGTCTGGACATTCTTTGGCGCTGGCAGCCGTACGGGTTGAAGGTGCCGCAGAGTACGTGAATGACTACGTAGATCACCCTGACTTGTAAGTCGGCACATCCTCACATTATCAACTCCCGGTGGTATTGAGCCTGTGAACGCCAAGTCGACTGGTTGCAGCTTTCTCCCTTGGTTGGGTGTTTTTCAGCGGCCTCCGTCATGTCTGGTTTTCCGCTTTCCTCCAGGACTTGATGTGGACCTGTAAAGCCATTTCCGATCGCCTGCGAGGCAGGACGGACTCGGAGGGGTCTGCCATATTCACGGGTTCTCTGCATGACAAATCTACCAGAATCCACCGCTCCTTGCATCAATGCAAGCAGCGGGGTCACGGTGTCCCTGTACTGTTGCTGTGCATGGCGTTCATGTTGGCAAGCTTGTCCTCTTTTTTATCGCTGTTGACCTTCTACCCAAAGGCTGGTCAAGCGACATGTAGTGAGTATAGTTTAGTCACATTGACAGGGGATATTTCAGCCTGATATCCGGTTAGCCTTCGTGGTCGCTGCTACCGCTGTAGCCTCTCAAGTCGCTCGGATGTTCAGTTTCTTGATACTGGGTCTTGATCTGAGTCACCGTGTGGGAAGAGCATGGGAATTGCATCTTTTTTGGTTATTACTCGGAATTGGGACAGGTTCGCGTGACTATGCGTGTTGCTCCTTCTCATCCTGACCATTCCGTTTTTCCCCATAAGCTCTGAGCGGAGCCACTGCTGTCATTGGAACTGGCCAACTACAGTGAGTGTCTCTCTTCCTTGAATCGAGTAATGCTCATCCCCTTGTCAGCACACCCCTTACCGTGCCGACCGTGGCGCTCTGCATCAGGAAGAGGTAGATCCGTATCATCAAAAACCCGTGCTCAGCTGAAACTCTGAGAATAGATTTCTTCCAACATCGCTGGCCTCATCAATTCTGAACTTTGTCCTGGAACTGTATATCATCATTCGTTCACTGTCCCTGATGCAACCTCCTCGCATGAAGCTCACTATTGTGCAAAATACAAGGATTGTACAAGCTGGGAGTCTCCTACTCTTCGACCTTTTGGTTGTTGTCCCGAATACGACCTACACCGCCTTGGTTACCGAGTTCGTTCCGTTTAGCGTTGGAGCACTCGGTGTCCTCGGTTAGCGATTGCCCATGTTTGCTCCGTTCATGAATAGCTGACTCTACCTTGGGCAGCTGCTTTTAATAACTCATTTGATCACAATGATTTCGTTGAATTCGCTCCAACTTCGGTAGACGTGCATACTTCGAGATCTCACCATCCGGGCCACGCCGTACGTGCCTTGGAGAACTCCACCCATCAAAGCAACATGTCCGAACGTGTTATCCACATTTCTGCAATTGCTGGTGCAGATCTGGATATTGAAGCATACACATCACCATCAAGTAGTCCTGGAGCAACACAAAGGAATTCCATGATCCCTTTGGACGGGCACCACGACGAGACTCTTTCAACCCCCTCACCTCAACCATATCAAGTATCTGTCCAGACTTCCCCTGAGGCTCAGCCGGAACCTAGAAATCCGCCTCGCCGGGAAAAAATATTGTCTTACTCTAACCCTGTCTGGGCAACCTTTGGCGTCCCACTAGATGAGAGTAGTAGTGCATCCATCCACTCCGAGACATCAATTGATGTCATGACTCGGATGTCTCCCACCCCAAACGACCACTCCCATGAGCGATCTACTAAATTTCTCAGCGCCACTTCGACCATACTGGGGTCCGATATCATCAGGAGAACCACTTTAAACGCGGGCAAAGATGGCATGAGAATCCGTTATTCCATACCTAACCTTCCTCTTTCACCGACCTCGTCAGCCCCCTCTTCGTCGAGGCCGGCGGCACATTACTCGTGGCTATCCAGAGCTCCGGCGTATTCCACGAGTTGTGAGGATACATCGCAGGAAGGTTCGACACTGCCGAAAGGAGGGGTGCCGTCTTCGCCGCGCTCGACATCTCTGCTAAGCTCGAGGTCGAAACACGGGTCCAAGTCGAGTCGAAGCTCCAAGTCTCGAAAGAGTTCGAATTCAACACGTTCAGCAAAGGTAACTGGATTCAAGTTGGTGGAGGAGAGTCCCTCAGTGCCCGTCTGGATCGGGTCATCAATGGACCGTGCATCACTCGCAAAGCCTCCCCCTTCGTTGTCTCGGGAAAGGGTGGGTTTTGTTCGCGGGCCGCGCCCGCCACTGTCCCCAGTGCGAATGCAGGGTTCCGCAATCTAGCAGGCCAGTCGATTAGGTCCCTTGGGACGCGAGTTGCTTCTGTGCAATCACTGTCGTACATTATTTTTCAAATAGTCGCGAGGCAATCTATTGTTCTGACATAGCCCAAGAAATTGTGTGTGAACCAGGTCGTCAAGTAAGAGACATCGTGACTCTGGTGAGACGCGGGATTGTTTGGATTTGTTGTCCCACGTACCTTGGCCTCGAATTGACGAGCTCTTGTGATCATAACCATGGCGTCTAGCGAACTTTTGAAGCAGATTCAAGCCGGAAAAAACCTCAAGAAAGCGGCAACAAATGATAGAAGTGCGCCTGCAGTCAAGGGCTCCAAAGGTGGGGGTGGAGGAGCTATTGGAGGAGCTGGACAAAGTGCCCCGACAATTGCCTCCGCAGGCACAATGAGTGCGAGTGCAGGGCCCCCGCAAATAGGAGGTCTATTTGCAGGTGGCATTCCTAAGCTCAAGCCAGCGGGAAGCTCAGGTTCGTCCTTACATATGAGATCTAGTGCCTTTCTGACAGACAAGGCGCAGCAGCAGCCAAACCGCCCTCGTTAGGCAAACCGCCATCTATTCCTGGAAGAGGCGGCGCAGCACCGAAGCCTCCGGCACCAGCGACCGCACCTCCTGTACCTCCCGCGCCCCCAGGAAGGCCACTGCGGCCGCGGCCTAATGCACCCGCACCACCGCCTCCAGCACCAAGTGCTCCGAGTGTGCCGCCTCGTTTGCCGCCACCTCGTCCGTCAAGTGCCGCACCAGCAGTTCCCGCAGCCTCCCCAGCCTCCGCTCCAGCGACCCCTTCACGGCGACCTGGCCCCCTTCCTGCACGATCGAGTCCTCAACCACGTCCTGTTCCTGCAATACCCCCACGGAAGCAGTCCCCTCCGTCTCGAACACAGACGACATCTGCGCCGTCAGCGGGGGTTCCAGCCCCACCGGCTCGCAGCGTCCTTCTTCCTCCTGCCCTGCCTGCACGGAAAGGATCAGGATCAGGATCATCGGTTGTGCTTGGACGGGCGCCCCCGCCTCCCCCTCCAACAAGGCCTGTGTCGTCAGCGCCCTCTCGCATAGCACCCGTAATTCCTCCACGGAGAACGCCTGGAGGAGAGGACGTTCCTTCAACTCCTACTGCACCATCAGCACCGCCTCAACTGCCCACTCGCCCTAGGGCGGCCTCTGCGAGCGGCTCACCAGCTATTCGAACAAGTTCTCCTGCCCGACGAAGTATAGCACCACCTGTGCCACCAGGGCCGGCACCTCCTCCGAGAACACGCATTGCATCTCAGAATGCCTCATCACAACCACCTCCACCAACTTCTCTGCCACCGCCTCCTCTTCCATCTGGAAGACGTGCTGTTTCCGCCGTCTTTTCGGTCGCGAACGGGGACTCACGTTTCCCAGCGCGTTCTCGTAAGAGTATGTCGTTTTCCGTTTCCCATCTCTTTCCCTTAGTTTTAAAGTACTCAATGACGTTGCCAAGTTCCTTCACCACCGCCGAACGTTGGGTCGCACATTTTCCCTACGGACTTTCCCCAACCTCGAACTTTCCAGCAGAGTGCAAAGCAGTATGCGCAGGGGCGGACGAGGGGTAGTAACTTTGATTTGAAAGTGTTGTAGTGACGTTGTGTATCTAATCCGCCACGTCATTCAATTTTGGAATTCTGTCTTGGCGGTTAAATAAGCCTGATAAACACGTCTCACTTGTTACACGTCTCTCCCTCCACATCTCTCTCCTGCTCTAGGATGCGTATTTCATCAATCCTAGCTTCCACCTCCTCCCTTATCCTCGCCACTCTTGCTCTTGCCGATGCACCTTCCGATGTCATCGACTTGACTCCTTCCAACTTCAAGTTGGTAGTCGACCCCGAGAAGCTTATCCTTGTTGAATTCTTTGCGCCATGGTATGTGTTCGTTTTCGTTCTCCGTTTCACATCGTAACTCGTTGTGTTCTGCTGAAGGTGCGGGCACTGCAAGGCGCTTGCTCCTCACTACGAGGAAGCGTCAACTTCACTCAAAGAAAAGGGTATCAAACTCGCCAAAGTGAACTGCGTTGACGACCCCGACTTGTGCCAACAACACGGTGTTCAAGGATATCCGTGAGCTTCACTTTCTTAGGCAATTCCTTTTTCCATTGTTGATGGGGTCCTCAGCTCTTTGAAGGTTTTCCGGAATGGAGAGCCCAGCGACTACAATGGTCCCCGCAAGGCAGACGGCATCATCAGCTACATGGTTAAGTATGTTTGTTACTGTACTTCCTTTTAGCGTCCCCGCTCAATTTCCTCCTCCCACAGACAGTCGCTTCCCGCAGTCACCGAAGTCACCGCCGTCAATATTGAGGAATTCAAAAAAGCTGACAAGATTGTCGCTATTGCATGCCTTTCCTCTCCCTCTGATGACCTTGCTGCAGTGTTCCAAGCCACTGCCGAGAAGCACCGTGATGACTATCTCTTTGGACAATCCACTGATCCTGCCGTAATTGAATCGGCTGGTGTCTCCGCCCCAGCAATCGTCCTCTACCGTGCTTTTGACGATCCTACCTCCGTTTACCCCCACGCCATCACTTCTGCAACTGTTGAAACGATTGAAGATTGGATCACGGAACTTTCTGTCCCGGTCATTGCCGAGGTCAACGCAGAGAACTACATGTCTTATGCGCAGTCAGGGAAGCCGCTCGCCTATCTCTTCCTTGACCCCACCTCCGACTCTAAGGATGAATACATTGAACGAGTGCGGGCGGTAGCTCTCGATCACAAGGCGAAGGTCAACTTCGTTTGGATCGATGCGATCAAGTTCGGGGACCACGCGAAGGCTCTCAACCTCCCCGAAAGCATCTGGCCGAGCTTTGTCATACAAGATCTGGTGAACCAACTCAAATACCCCGTTGACCAGAAGACTGAGATCACGACGGTCATGGTCAAGAATTTGATCGAGTCATTTGTCGCTGGCACACTTGAACCCACTCTGAAGAGCCAGCCTGTGCCTGAGACTCAAGACGAAGCCGTTTTCACCCTCGTGGGCAGCGAATTCGATAAGGTTGTCTCTCAGAGCGACAAGCATATTTTTGTCGAGTTCTACGCAACTTGGTGAGCATGCCGCTTGTGTTCTCATCACAAATTTTGACCGTTATTGAAGGTGCGGACATTGCAAGCGTCTGAAGCCCACGTGGGATGCCCTTGGTGAACACTTTGCGGCTGCAAAGGATCATGTTATCATGTATATTTTAGACTTTTCTGCTCGCATCTCGTATCTAATTGTGTTTGCAGTGCCAAAATGGATGCACCTGAAAATGATCTTCCACCCTCTCTGCCCTTCCGTGTCGCCAGCTTCCCAACTTTGAAAATGAAACTGGCGGACACAAATGAGTGGATTGACTACGAGGGAGATCGCTCCCTGGAGAGTCTTATTGCATTCGTTGACGAGCACGTCAAGATTCCGTTCAAAGAAACCGCAAGTAACGATACAACTCCTCCCCAGCCCAAGGTTGAGTTCCACGACCAGACTCATGATGAGTTGTGAGGGTTCCGCGGTACATAGTTGGTCACTGTATGTATATACGTAACTCGTGTCTGTCGGCGCTGTAGAGGCACAGCGAATGGTTGACTTCTTTCAATTGTGCAAAAGCAAGTGCATGGCTATCACATCTACCTGCAGGTGAGCTCAACAGATAAGCCTCATCTACAAAGCCCAGGCTTGGATGCTATTGGGAAGCTATTGTTCATTGCACGCCTCCTGGGTGATAGAAGTGCAATAGAGCATTCGTCTCCATAAACTGATATACAACACTTGTCGATCTGCTGCACAAACAAGAGACGAATTACAGTTTTAGAGTTTTACCTCCTCGAGGCCGTCTTTCCAGAACGTAAAATAGGCTACAGAGGACCACATCATTAGAGCTAAATAACATGAGAAAGGGGTACCCTTACGCGTGACACCGTCTTCGCGGTAGTTCAGCAGTGCGACCATTCCTTCGGTTTCCATAGACTCGCCAATGTACTGCAATTCATGTTAGATCCAGCGGGAAAAGGAAGGCTGTGAGAGACCCACAAACTCGTAATCCTTGAAGTTGCCTACGATTTTCTTCGCGTAGGTCTGAGCCCCCTTCTCGAAGTCAGTGACACGGTCCGCGGGGAGCTTGTCCTTAATGGTTTTCATGTATCCCTATCATTGACAGGATCACCAGATGCCTGGACCAGATAGACGGGTATAAAAACCTTGAGGTATGTGAGGAAGCTTTTCTTGTCAAAACTAGTTGGCTGTAGGCGGAACGAATGCACGACATTATTGACCTGCTTAGAGCCAT
>Ga0137398_10001290_pt1 | contig 10058 bp, 14 predicted proteins | sample czorhiz216metaG_FD_106659 | JGI IMG/M metagenome (GOLD analysis project Ga0137398, IMG submission 106659) | Vadose zone soil microbial communities from Angelo Coast Range Reserve, California, USA - czorhiz2.16 metaG | ecosystem: Environmental > Terrestrial > Soil > Vadose zone | place: USA...
ATATTGCTTATGGGAAGATCACTGGATTCTTGCCGCGGAGAAGCTTCAGCAATGGGATACGTTGTACGAGTTCGCCCGAAGCGAGGGTAACCAAGAACTGTTGCTCGAGAGTGCCTGGCGTACGAAGAATTGGCCGGAGAGCTCTGAAACATTGGAAGAACAAGTCAACGCCCTCCCAGAAGTTGCAACCCCTTGGCGCCGTGTCTTCGAAGCATTTATTGCTCTACTGAAGGTTCCATCAGCTGTGGAGAAGAACGCCGAGTTCACCAAGATCCTGGAGGATGCGATGCAGCTCACACTCAGGAAATGGGTGGCCCTTCCTGCAAACCTGTCCCCTGCGCACATTCCGCTGTTACAGCATTTCCAACAATTCGTTGAGCTACAAGAGGCTGTGAAAATATTCGGCTCGCTGTCGACAACTAATAGTCAGAACTTGGAGAAGAAGTCGTCCGATCTGAAATTGGTGCTCCAAGCGTGGCGGGAAAGACTTCCGAACATTCATGACGATATCAGTATCTGGAGTGACCTCGTAGCCTGGAGGCAAAACGTCTTCCATGCCATTAACAAGACATACATCCCCTTGATCGTTCCGAACAGCCAGAGCAATGGCGCTGCCGGTAATACAAATACATACGGCTTCCGTGGCTACCATGAAACAGCCTGGATAATTAATCGCTTTGCCCACGTTGCTCGCAAGCACGATCTACTGGACGTCTGCTTCGCCCTTTTGAACAAGATCTATACACTTCCGAATATCGAGATATCGGAGGCTTTCCTCAAACTCCGCGAACAGGCCCGTTGTCACTACCAAAAGCCGAACGACCTCCAAGCTGGCTTGGAAGTCATCAACAACACGAACCTTATGTATTTTTCGACAGCGCAAAAGGCCGAGTTCTATACCCTAAAGGGCGTGTTCCACGCACGATTCAACCGCAACGAGGAAGCAGCCGCAGCATTTGGTCAAGCCGTTCAACTGGACATGGGCCAAGCCAAATCCTGGGCTGAATGGGGGAAATATAATGATCGCATGTTCAAGGATATGCCCATGGATATGTCTCACGCAGCGAATGCCGTTAGTTGCTACCTCCAAGCTATTGGTCTTTACAAGAGTGGGAAAAGCCGTCCTCTCCTGACGCGGGTCTTATGGTTGCTCAGTGTCGATGACGCCAATTTATTGATCTCTCGTGCGTTCGATACATACAAAGGCGAAGCCGCTTTCTGGTATTGGATCACGTTAATCCCTCAGCTCTGCTTATCCCTGGGCTATCGTGAGTTCAAACAAGCCCGGTATATTCTCCTCAACTTGGCGAAGCTTTATCCCCAGGTCTGTAAAAGTTTGATATACGAAACAATGGTGACCATAAAGTTCTCAGGGCCTTTTCTTCCATCTTCGTACTACAAGGGAAGATCTGGTCTCCGCGAGAAGGCAGGCGCAGGCAGCCTCACGAGTGCAATGTGGAACGTCTTCAAATGAGCAAGATTCTGCTGGAAATCAAAACTCCACGAAGGTCGATCATGACCCTTCGTCGCGAACGGGAGCCGATGTCTCTACATCATCTAGCACCGATGGCTTGAAACCACCCGAGAACACCGTCGCATTCCCTGGGCAGCGGTCATGGGAGTATGTCGAAGAGGTCGTCAACATGCTGAAGACGGCGTTTCCTCTATTAATTCTCAGCATGGAAACGACGGTGGACCAGATCAGCCACCGCTTTAAAGCAACCCAGGAGGAGGAGATTTATCGCCTTATTTGCATGCTTCTACAAGATGCAATGCAGGTAACGTCAATTGTATGGTCATGTCCTCAGATTTGAATAACGTTCTCTCTACAAGCACTATGCACTTCGCGTGAATTCCATGGATGATGATGGCGCACTTCCCCAAGGGACCAATACAAATCTCCACCGTATGGTCACTAATTTATCTGGCCAGGCTCGAGTGGGTGAATTCATCTCTCTGGAACGAGCACAATTTATTGATGACTTTTTAGAAAGAATACGAGGAAGAATTTCTTAAGAGCAAATTTACTTTGTCCGAGTATATTCGTCGACTCCAGCGCTGGCGTGATAGATATGAGCGTAATTTGGATTCCCGGCCACGGCTTCAACCACTGGACCTCCTCAGCCACTATCTCGCTGAATTCCAACACGGAAAATTTGATGACATTGAAATCCCAGGGCAATACACTGAGGTGAGCAGCTACTCATTGTGACTTTCTATGACTAAGCCCCGCATAGGATAAGGACAGTAACCAGAACTTTGCTAAGATAGTTAAATTCGGTTCCAAATTTGAGAACTGTCGCTCCAACGGCTATTGCTGGAGACGTCTGACAGTCCATGGCTCCGACAATTCTGAAGTTTCTTTCTCTGTGCAACTTCCGTCCGGTCGGCACATTCGCAGAGAGGAGAGGGTGATGGCTTGCTTCCGCATGTTCAACGGGTTCGTTTCTACCTCCTCCCGTAGTTGCCCTCTGACCGCGAATGCAGCGTTCTAAATCGTCACAAGGAGAGTCGGAAGCGCCACGTGAGCTTCCATATCCCCGCGTCGATATCTTGCAGCGCAAATCTCCGTCTACTGCAAAACGACTCGTCTTACATCTCTCTTGGCGACATCTTTGACAAGTTCTGCGAGGATACTCGAATGGCCAGAGAAGATCCCATCCTCATCCCCGGGGAGAAGGTCAAGGAGACGCTACGAAAATTCAGGGAGACGCATTTCCGCATGGTAAATTGCTTCGCATGTCTGTGTGTTGGCTGTTTCTGACGCAAGAATCAGCCGAATAAGATTGAGTACTTCTCCCTGAAAAAGGATATACTCGATGAAATTGTAGCGCATATGGTACCCGAGACAATCCTTACCAACGTCCGTGATACTTTTACAATCACAGGGACAAAATCTAACATATGTGACAGTACATGACCCGTACGATGGACACGCCATCCGATCTTTGGCGAATGCGGAAACAATTTACCCTCCAACTTGCTGCGTCGTGCTTCATGACGCATGCGTTTTTCCTCACCAGCAGGCTACCGAGTAAATTCCACGTATCGCGAAGGACAGGGCTAATAGCCATGAGCGAACTGCTTCCCGGAATGGGCATCCCAGCGGCTCTTGTCAACGTGCCGAATCAACTCCCAGTCTTTGCCTCGCACGATGTGGTGCCGTTCCGGCTTACGCCCAACTTGCAACATTTTATTGGGGAGTGCTTTACCGAGGGCATTCTTGTATCGGCCATGATGGCAATGGGTCACGCACTGTCAGAACCACAGGTGAGGCCCATCACGTGAGAGCTTTATTCGTACTGATTCCTGTGTTTAGAGTGACGTCGGGGATCAGTTATGTCTCTTTGCTCGAGATGAGATGATTACGTGGCTGCAGGCGCGAAGCAAGATATGGACAGTAGATCTGCCTTTCCGTCAAAATGTGCAAGTGAACATTGACACTATCATGAAAAGGATAGAAACAATGGGATGCAAGATCGAGCATGATCAGGTCTGTAACAATGCTGTATATACTTCGACGAGTCGCTTACTCTCTTTCAGGCCAAGAGCAACCCAAGCAACCCAGCTCCTTCCTTACAGTCTGTCATGGGTACCATCATCAACCTCGTTAGCTGTGCTGCAGATCCCATAAACCTCATGAAGATGACAGAGATTTATTCTCCCTGGTTCTGATCCCACTATTTTTTGTTCTCGTTTTACGATCTGTAGTCGACAATGCTTTGTAGATGTTTTGTTAAATGTACCATCATCGTGATCAAATAAAACAGCAGTACAACAAATAAGAATATGCGAATCAAATCGATATAACCAGCTCAGCTACGCGGTCAGTCATGCTAACGATGGCTGCCTTTGATAATGCCCTCGGTCTGCCTGAAGGTGTTGATTTGTGCTTCGCTTTCCAGCATCATCTGATTTCCATGAGTTACGTACAAGGGGGCAAAAGGAAAGTCGCACCTCTTCAGCCATGTTAAATATATCTGAGCCTGGTCTGTTATACATCAGAGAATTCGCGAACATGAGATACACGTCTCTCTGAAATTCATCTGAGCTTGTAATCTGGCCCTCGCGAATGCGCGATTTGATCGTCTTGAGGTCCATTGGTTGTTTCACAATATCGTAGTAATCAGGTGCCTCGGACGTTTTGATAGGGTTGTGGAAGATGTTGCCATTACGATGCTGAGAAATCTGCGAATGAACCATGGTGATGACCGTTTGGAATTTCTTGGACGTTTGTGAGTCGGCCGTGGGCGGGCGACCACGTCGGCGCGCGGGACCTATTCAAGGCTTGAGAAACAGTAATAGGAATTGCTAGATAAACGTACCTGGTTCGTCTTCGTCGACGGGTTGCGAGTCATCGCGTGTTTTTTTTCTGTCACGGGCTGCATCTGAGAATATACTCGCAGCCTCTGAGACCTTCCGCTTGTCTGGACGATAGTCAGCATGAGATACCAGTATGGTCTGCAAGGCTTACGATCACGACGCGACTGCTCTGCAACTGGAGATGCAGCCTTGGGGACATTCTTTAGTTCTATGTCCATCTCATCGTCCTGCTTAACTTGAATATCCTCGGCCGGACTTTCGTCCGGCTGTATCTCCTCCTTTACCTCGACCATCCCGGTTGCTTCTGCGAAATGCGACTCAGCCTCGCTCGAAGAGAATGGACCACACATACCCTCGGATTCCGTTTTGGGTGTGTCTGTCTTAAATGTATTCGTAACAGAGATTGTCGTGTCCTCCAAAGATGGCGGTGGTTCCACGGCATGGTCGACGGGAGGTTCAGATATGTGGCACATAGAGACATCATCTTTCCATGCCATATCTGACCTGTCTTCCGTAGACGTTTCGCCTTCTACTGGATTGGAGTCCGATACAGGGGCGCGCCCGTCTGATTCAAGTTCGACCTCAGTTTCAGCCCGTTCTACGACCTCAGAAGGCTCGACAAGTTGGGATTCATGTACTTCAGCTATCTCTGGGGGTTCTGTAATGCTCGGATGCTCGGGTTCCGCGGACACGGCGCCGTCAGAGCCCTCGAAAGGCTGCGATGGAGACGGGGGTTGTACAACCTCTGGGCACTCGTGAGTGGGAGAGGGTTCGCGCTCGCTATCATCTTCTGCCGGGGTGATAATGTCGAGAGGATCCGGGGAATCGTGGGGTAGCTGTGGTGATCCAGGGAGGTCGATGTGCTCATCTACATAGTCTGTGCCAACTGGACTAGCCACTGGGGATAGTTTTGGAGCAATAGGCGGTTCGATATCACCTTCGTGAGTAGATGGAGGGGTGTCGCGTGGCAAAGAGTCTGGAATAGCGAGGTCTTCGTCCAATTGTCTTTGTACCATCTCCTCTTCCGGAAAGGGCAAATCTGCCTAAGAAATTTCGTCAGGGTAAGGTGCGACACACAACATAGGCAAAAATAGCTACCTGTAACTGAGGAGCAGATGAGCTCGAGTCTGACACACCCGTGAGGTCTGACCCGGATACCTCGATCGTGCTGACTCTCTACAAATCCGGACAACTAAGCTCCTGCGAGGTTGAGTTAATAGATGGGCGTACCTCACTTTGCGGTGACGGTGACGGTGACGGTCTGTCGGAGGTGGTTTCATCAACCCCGAGCTCTTTCTCAAATTTATCAGCCCATTGTCCTGCACGGATGGCCTCTATTTCGGCGGCAACGGAACTGGAAGCAAGAAGATAAGTGTCAAAGAGTAAGGCTCCAAGATGAAAACGAACTTGAACCGAGTCTCCTCAGCAAGAATAAGTTGCTTCAGTTCGAGCACTCTAGCCTGATACATCCGCTGGGCTAACTTCAGGTTGTTCGAATGGGCTACAAAGGTGTTAAGGAACATAGCAGATAAACGCCTCTGGTGAAAACTTGCCGTTCCGAGGTTGCTTTTCAGGTTCGGCACTTGTAAAGAATCAGCTGGGATCGACACTTACAAGCACACGATAGTTCACCTATCCAGTCCAACAGTCCTCAGAAGGTCATGATAGATGTTTTGGCAGGCCTGTACGATGAACGTGGAGTTGAATAATAGAATAAGACGGAGAGGAGAGCGAGGTACCGAGGGAGAGAAGATCGCATTGTCACGTTTAACCTGAAGAATGAGGGGATGCTGAGAAAGGATGCTTGAGACGTTTGTCCAGGCATCTGAACCGAGCTCGTATACGGCCTGGGCCAAGATGAGCCGTTCGAGGCTGTTAAGCGTGTTCTCGGCGGCATCGTCGACGGCGACGGCAAGAGACATACTCCCAAATATTACGTCATTCAATTCTCATAATATTCGGCAACTTCCGCGTGGTTTCAGCCGCTGCTTTTCCCCACGCCAGCACTCCAACTTCGGGTTGCTTTCCAACCGTCATGTACCTCTCTGCTATCGCTCCCTTACTACTTCTGCCGTACGCCGCGGCTGCAGGCGTACACAAACTGAAGCTCAAGAAGCTCGATAATGGTCCCATTAATCCTTCCCTCGAGAGCTTGTATCTAGCAGAGAAGTATGGTTACCGCCCCTCGACCCAGATGCCTCTGCTCGGCAGCGGTGGTCAGGGTCGTCGTCTCGGGTCGCCTCCCGTCAGTGATGACCTTTACTGGACCCAGGAGACCATCAATGGAGGACATAATGTCCCTCTCACGAGTTCGCTACCGTTCTCTTTTCTCCACCCTCCATCTAATATACTTGCACCTATTCAGACTACATGAATGCGCAGTACTATACTGAGATCTCTCTTGGAACTCCCCCCCAGAGCGTAAGTCCGATTCTCTTTGAAATAATGAAGAGGTTTTAATACGTGTTGGATGTTTAGTTCAAGGTTATCCTAGACACTGGGTGAGATCCTATCCTCGGCGTTCCCTGACCTTACTCACTTCGTCTTTAGTTCGAGCAATCTCTGGGTTCCGAGCGTCCAGTGTACCTCTATCGCGTGCTTCCTCCATACGAAGTTTGATTCAAAAGCGTCTTCGACTTACAAGAAGAACGGAACGTCCTTCGAAATTAAGTACGGATCGGGCTCTATGGAGGGATTCATCTCTCGCGACAGTCTGAGGATCGGTGATTTGACCATCAAAGACCAGCTGTTTGCGGAGGCCGTGAAGGAACCTGGCCTTGCTTTTGCCTTTGGCAAGTGAGTCCGCTTTTCGTCAAGTCATGCCGTTTGTGGATTCAGCTACGTTAGGTTCGATGGTATCCTCGGTCTCGCTTACGACACAATATCCGTCAATCGTATCCCCCCACCTTTCTATGAAATGATCAACCAGAAACTTATCAAAGAGCCCGTCTTCGCGTTCCGTCTTGGCTCCTCTGAAGAGGACGGCGGAGAAGTTATTTTTGGTGGTGTCGATACTAGCGCATATACAGGTCACATTTCCTATGCTCCTGTTCGCCGCAGGGCCTATTGGGAGGTTGAACTCGAGAAGGTCGGATTCGGATACGAGGAACTAGAGCTTGAGGATACTGGCGCCGCCATTGACACAGGTTCGCCCCTTCGACTAGTTCTCACATCCTCGAATCCGTTTTAATCCCTTAATTATAGGCACCTCACTCATCGTCCTCCCTGTTGACATCGCCGAGATGCTTAATGCCCAAATTGGTGCTAAGAAATCCTGGAATGGACAGTACATGGTTGACTGTAGCAAGGTTCCCGACTTGCCTGACCTTTCCTTCTACTTCAACGGCAAAGCGTACCCGTTGAAAGGTTCTGATTACGTGCTCGAAGTGCAAGGCACTTGCATTTCCTCCTTTACGCCGATGAACCTTCCTGGAGGTCTATGGATTATTGGTATGTCATCATTGGAATGTGTAAATCTGACAATGACCAACCGGATGATTTTACAGGGGACGTTTTCCTTCGCCGTTATTATACAGTCTACGATCTCGGACGTGATGCTGTCGGTTTTGCGAAATCTGTGTAATTACTTTCAGTAGTCACGGAAATTCCCTTTAAATTTATGTGGCTGTCGATACTATTATACTATGTCAAGATAACCTGTGTGCTTTTTTCTAGTGGGACCTGGAAATTTTTATCCAATTGGAAACTAGCTTATGGGTGAGCATAGGAATTTGAGTAGGGATTTAATAGTTAAGTACCTTAAGCAATAGGGCTTTAACATACAGTTAGCACTAAGGAATAATTTATGCCTAAAGCTTACAACTAGGACTAGAAATTAGCAGGTAAGTAAACTAGGCCTATCTTGGAATTAGGCAAAGTATGCCTTAAAAAAGTGATAATGGTATGAGAAATGGCAGGGTAGTAGAGACTAAGCAACTCAGCACCCATTATGTAATAATGGTAAGGCATATATGATAGCTTTAATAATAATGGTGTAAAATATATATGCTCATAAATATAAACTACCAATAAGGTTATTACAAAGTTAAGCTAGCAAAGACTTCTCAATCTCTTTTATCTCCATCTCTTCTTCAGCTTTATAAATATCTGAATGTTGCAACCACAAGGACATTTGTGATAAAGGTTGTAAAGTTTTCCAAACCTTTTCTACAGTTTTCAGCTCTACAGCAGTAAACTGTAGCACAGCTTTGCTAAGTTCTGCATTAATGAGAAGAGTTGCATTTGCTTCAATGTATCTTTGGATGTATTCTTGAATGTGCTTTGCATATCCATCCAAAGTGTCAACAGTAGTAGAACTTTGCTGTTGTTGCCCTTTTAAAGTTAAAATATGATGCAATTGAGCAATCTCTTCTTGTAGAACTTGTAGTTGTAACTTTTTCTGAACTATATCAGCCTGAAGCTGCTACCATTAGTTTAAGTTGAAAAATAAATGGCATAATAACTGTTACCTGTTGAATGGCACCTTTTCCCTTTTGCTTAAAGCTAGATTGATTTTTGTGTTCCTTTTTGAATTGATCACTTTGAAGCAACACTTGAGCAAACTTCTCAGCTTGACTTTGGAGTGTCTGCTGCTGCATTTCTCCTTGTCTCTGAAGTGGGATGAAGGATGTTGAGACAAGATGATTATAGTTTATGTCCAGACTTTTAACAATTGCAGCCACAATAGAATCCATCTTGTCCTGTATCTGATGATCTAAGAAGGTATTGTAGATCTGTTGGTCTTGACACTGCAAAATGGTTTCTGCTAGGGATTCTGATCTCCCCATAAGCTGGTTTAACAAGCTAACAGATGTAGCTTCATTGGACCTAAGTTACAACCTTAATGAACTTAAGTACATTTCCCTAACGACGGACTCACTTAATAGGTGAATTAGGTCTGCTCGGAGGTTGAACATGACTTAGGCATGTCTCTGCTCTCGAAACCCAGTCGTTGAATCGTTCGAGTTGCTCATCATCTCGACCGAGAGTTGCCAGAGCATGCTGGACATTCGAACGACATAAGAAATCGGGTTGCGTTAGCTTTCCCGAACAGAAGTTGTGTTCCGCTTCCGTTGCGCCCCGTGCGTCGGTAAAGTTATTAACTTTGTTCTGAAGGAGTTTCCTCGCCGCTCTTGTGGTCACAACTTGGCGAGATTTGCGCAATGCTGACAACTGCGAAAGCTCAGCGTCGAGCTCCCGCATCTTCAGAGTCACCGCTGTCGCGAATCTGAGGATGAGTTCGGCTAAGTATGTCTTCTGTGCAATATGTGAAAGGGTCACGAACCCCATATTATCAGTGTCCGATAGTGTGGAAATGAAATGATTGTCGTGGTCAACATGTGGTGGTCGCATTTTGATCGATTTGCCGGCCAAAGGCTACGGAAACAGTGGATCAGAGAGTGGTCCTTTACGTTCCTAACGGAAAGGCTCAACTGTTGCTGGCTCAAATGTGTCTTCACCACGTTCTTCGTTGTGCGTCGGATCGGGTGAAACCGAGGTAGGAATCGACGGTATGGCCACACGCACAGGCTTGGCGCCGCCGGATTTTTGAACATCAGTTTGGGACGCAGACGCGACGGCGACGGAGACCCGAGACGACCGAGACGTCGCCGTCGCCGCGTCAAAATTGCCGTTAACCCCAGTTCCGCCCAATACCGCGTCAGGTTCTGCTATTTTCGCGACGGCCATTGCTGAAGGTGCCTTGCTGCCCTGATCCGAAATCGAGGTTTCTCCCC
>Ga0137398_10001291_pt1 | contig 10058 bp, 13 predicted proteins | sample czorhiz216metaG_FD_106659 | JGI IMG/M metagenome (GOLD analysis project Ga0137398, IMG submission 106659) | Vadose zone soil microbial communities from Angelo Coast Range Reserve, California, USA - czorhiz2.16 metaG | ecosystem: Environmental > Terrestrial > Soil > Vadose zone | place: USA...
ATGCGGGCAGGGATTCTACCAACCGTGACTACCGAAAACTTCGTCTGGTCCTTCAAACATGCCCCACAGACGGCCACGGATAGCCACGGATGCGTTGGGGGCTTCGGGCCGAGCGATGCTGGAAGCGATCGTGGGTGGGGACGAGGGCAGCGATTCGTCTGGCGGAGATGGCAGAAGGGAAACTGCGGAATAAGATTCCAGAGTTGCAACAAGCCTTAGAAGGACGCGTGACCGCACATCATCGATTTCTGTTACGCGAACTACTGGATCATCTTTACTCTGTGGAGTCCAAGAGTCGTGCGAGAATGACTGGTCCGTCTTTTTCTCAATAGCTCAGCAGAGTCCACGTGCGAGTGCAATCGAGGAGAGTGCACGCTTAGGGCAGGCCGGGGCAAGTCCTTCGATAAGGAATATCCTGAAGATACTGCTGTCATTTATCCGGCGAGAGATTTCGCGACAAGTGTAAGCACACCTGCTTAACCGTGTCCTCTAGTCGCAGTGGATGGAGTCCGACAACCGATTCTCCCACGGCAGCCAAAAACCGGCGCTGCGACGGTCGATTCCTGCGGAAAATGAGAGGTCTAAGAATTAGGCAGACAGTGGGCCTCGCCGGTCGCCCTTTGGCATGCCCCAATACATCTCTGAACGGTGGCCAGAGAAGTACCAAATCTCTTGGCTAGAGCCCGAAGACTGGTTTTTTCCTTCGCATAGCAGCCCGCGATGGCAGTCCGCGTCTCCATCGATAGCTGAGTGCGGGGAGGTCGACCGATGCGTTTCCCCTTCGCGCGAGCGTTTCGCATGCCAGCTCTCACGCGTTCCACAATAAGCGAACGTTCGAGTTCTGCCACGGCGCCCAGGACTGTGAAGACCATCTTGCCCGCCGGAGTCGAGGTGTCCATTTGTTCGCAGAAGGAGACGAAATCGATCCCCAACGCCTTAAATGTCTCCAAAGCTCGGAGCAAGTGGGAAACCGAGCGGGCGAACCTGTCGAACCGCCAGACACAGACGATATCAAACCGCCTCTTGTGCGCATCGGCCATGAGCCGGTTTAGTTCTGGCCTAGAATCTTTCGCCCCGCTGATTCCGTTGTCCAAGTACTCACCGAAGACCTGCCAGCCGCGAGCTTCCGCGAATTGCCTCAACTCGCGCGTTTGGAGCCCAACGTCCTGTCCGTGATTTGTTGTGGAAACGCGTCCATAAAATGCCGCCCTTGGTGGGCGGTGTAGGATTGTCTCAGCCACGTTGCACCTCCTATGTGCAATTGGGTTAGGGCTTGTCGTCTGCTCATACAGGCGGCAGGCCCGCTTTGTTTCTATGGTTTCTCGATCAGCTTTCTAGCCCTCTTGATATCGCGTCCGGTCCAGAGCCGTACCTTCACGCCACCGATCTTTTGTAGCCCCGGGGCCTTGATCCAGTTGCCATCGGCGATGTATCGCTGAAGGGTCATTAGGCTGATTTTCAACTTCTTCGCCGCCTCGCGTGATGAGCAAGCCTTCATGCTGATACATACCTATAACAACTAGTTCTTGCAGTGTCAACGGGAATCTGTGAGATTGCGCGAAGGCGCGATCTCAATGCGGCGGATAAAAGAAGACCGATTGTTGCCACCGCCACTACACTAGGTCAATGATGCCAGCCCTTTTGTACAACGGAGGAGGAAGGGATAACCGCTACCAGTTTCTTGCACGCATTACCTAATCCCGGTCGAAAATGAATTGCTACATAGGCAACGCGTTTCTCGAGGGCGCGAAATACCGATGCCACTGGAGTACGAACTCAAACTCTTCGCGTCCCCACGCCCTGCCTTTCACAGGATGCATTACAGCGTTGCGAATGAAGTTTAGACGCGTGAATTCGTGAAGGAGTCTCTTCTTGTCATTGGCAAGGCTGGGTGGAAGTCGCGCAGGAAAGACCTTCCAGTTTTGCTCGATGATTTTGGCCAGGTGTATGAGAGTTGTGTATGCAAACGGGTCGTCGACTGGATCGGGATCTTCTTCACGTGCTTGCACGCAGGCCTTCCTTATTTCCGATGGGACGCCTTGACGCCACCACCGTTTTTCCTCCGGGCCAAACTCCTCCGCCAGTGTTGCTCGTACCATTTTATGAAGCGCCACTTCAATGTCGGCGAGGTACTCGTAGAGATCGCCCCTGAAGACGCTTGGATTGCGAAGTCGGCAGTAGAGGTCAAGTTCATGCCAGTCGAAGCCTTGTCCCGCCGCTTGCTTTTGCAGTGCTGATGGCGATGATGTGCCATTCTGTTGGATCAATGCTTCTAGTGCGGCCCTTCTCTCGGCTGGAATCGCGAAGAAGATTTGTGAGAGCTTTAGGTCACCCTCTCCTGCCTGCAGGCGAAGGTCTTGGATTACTTTAAAAATGGGTTGATTTAGTCGGTGAGAGATCTCATCGAGTGCTAAACCCGAGAGTAGGAGCGCCGTTGCCTCGTGGCGTATTGGCATTGGATCAGATCCTGTCCTCGAAGTGTTGACTGTTTTAAGCCGAACTGCGTAAGGGCTGTCGTAAGCACTCGGCAGTATACGCGACTCAGACCATTGCTGGACATCCTGCGGGTCTGCATGGTATGCATGCCGGCAAGTGTGATGCGTCAGCGGCCTCTACGACTGTAGCAGTCTTCGTACCCCGGCTAAGATCGCAGCTGGCGGCCCGGGAAGAGTACCCCCGCCACGACGGATGGCTTTCCCGCCGACCGGAAAATGAAGTCCAGTACTTTGATGTCGGAGATTCTTTGCGGAGGCGCCGCATAGATCTGGCGGAGCAGCCAGTTCGATTCCGGGGCGGGAATAGCACCACGCGTCGTATCCAGTCGAACTTTGGTAAAGCTAGTCGCAATGAGTGCTTCTGTGCTGCTTTCTCTGCGTAAAGCTCAGTGACCTATCCTCCACCGCCCACTGTGCCGGTCTGCCGCAGTCTTTGCTCCCCGCCAGCCGAGAGAATTCTCGCTAGCAAATCAGCAATCTCCCGGAGCCTGCCTGGATCGTTGCGGATCAGCCATTTGGTTAAGCTGACGGAATGCTTAGTCTTTTCGAAAGCGACGCGCGATCCCGAAAGTTCCACAAAGATTTCAGTTAGCAACCTAGCACCATCAATTCCCTGTATCCAGTCCGTCGTCGGGGCAGACTTGGTCCCTCTACAGTAGAAGTCTAACCTCTGCCTCTTTGCCTCAATTAATCGCTGAACCTCTTCTTCCGAAACCGGTTGGTCCGGCCGAAAGCCAGCAATTTCATTTGCGACCGCCGCTATTCCAGCAGCGCTCAACAGATAGTTCTCGTACATTCGCCGCGACAGAAACACGGCCCGTCCCCCACTGAGCTTGCGTAGTTCTTCTTTTTGCACGCTTGAACGGCATTCCTCGTCCAAGATGAAGCCAAGCGCAGGCGGAAGCAGGACGCTAGCTTTCGATAGGCGGTTGTAAAGTTGGAAAACTCGCTTCGCGTCGCGGCCTTCTAGGTCTCCGGTTTCTCTGATGCCGATGATAGCCGTGCCCATGATTGGGTGACGGACCACTTCTCTCACAATAAGCGGAAAGCACTCCTGCTCAGTTGCGCCTTCCACCCAAAGTATCTGATCTGCGCCAAACACATCCGAAAGACTGGCCCCGATATCTGAGAGTGAGTAATACAAATCCCGATTATCGGAACCGTCGAGCGCTGAAAGCGAAGTCTTGCAATCCTCCAGTTGCGTCATGATGAGCACTTGCGGGTCCGCAGCAGTTATTACCGTCGGAGAATGAGTCGCGAGAATATACTGATGCTGGGGATATCTTTTCAACACATCTATTAGCTTGCGCGCTGCACCAGGGTGAAGGAAGCTTTGTGGTTCATCGATAATAATTATCTGCGGGTGAACCGAAGTCATGACAACGTAGAGAATCGCAAGAATTTGTCCGACACCCGAACCACATTGAGTCAGGGGGACGGCGACATCTTCTCTCATCGTTTCTGGGTCATGTGGCCATGTGATCACCTGGACTCGTCCGCCGGCGACAGCGCGGACGGACACGTGCCTGATCTGCGGAAGAATTTCATGAACGAGATCATTGAAAAGCTGGAATTTGGCCGTATTGGCCTGCAAAATGTTTAAAACTTCCGGCAAGTTTTGCGCGTTCGCGGTAAGCACAGCGTTATTCCCAAAAGAGCATTCCCCGATGTTGAAGCGCTCTGCCGTGAATCGATAAATCTGGGATATTAGCGTTTGGGCCAGAAAAACAGATACGTCGTTGGCCTGGTCGCCCTGCACGATGGAACCCGGCGCACCAAATTGTCCATTGGAATCAACTCGCAAAGGAAGAAAATATGGCCGATTGTCGTGCGTCTCCTCAGCTGGATACAGCCCGAAGATTGGACCCTCGGGCGCCCATCGCGCGCCTCCGTTCTGGAACTTGTCCAGTCGGATGCCGATGCGAAACTCATCGTGACCGGAGACCCAACGAAGGAACGCATCTGTGGATGTTGGCGAACCGTCATAGGACCCTGACGGCCATGCAAACCCTGAAACCGGGCGTGAAAGGAGTCTTTGTTCGTAATGACCGATGAGGCGCAAGAGCTCTTTCTTATCAATGCTAAAAGCGAATCTCACGACTGACGGGTTGGATGTGGGGGCTCCAGGATAAGGCACGGTTTCGACTGTCCGATGCGGATTTCCCTCAAACTGCAACGTAAGAGTTTCCAGGAGACTGGTTTTGCCAGCGTTGTTTTTGCCGGTAACCACATTGAAGCCCGGCTTAAACTCGATCTCAGAAGTTTCCAAGAAGCTCTTGTAATTTAGAATCTGAAATCTACTGATGTGCATTATGTTGCGTAGATTCTCACACGGTGCCGGATTTTCAAAATAAGTCTCCTCCTGGGAGTGCTGGACATCCGTTCGACTGCATCCTGATCGATGACTCCTCGCGGTTCGTGCTCCAGCGGGGAATGGAGGCAACAGTTCCGCGCTGATATAATTTGTGGCTATAAAGCGGGACGAGACCGGGAGACTCCCTGTGACTGTCGTTCGCAGAGCGCTCGCGGGCAAGCTTCCGTTTTCGAAGATGCTCTTTGCATGTGGCAAAAGTAAGAGGTTGTTCCCTTGAGAATACAAAGGGCGTGCCTTCGGTATCCCTGGCAAAGTCCTGCGGAAAGCGGCTGGGAGGGCCACGGGTCAGCGTGGACGGCCTAAGGATTGCCAGTCTTCGCAAAGCGGGGCGTTCTTGGGCTGCAATCTGCGAGGAGACAAGCCTGATCAAGGGTACCGCCCAGCGAGCCGTTCTGAGCTTGCCCAAAAACCCCATCGCTGCGGCGTCTCCAACTGGTTGAGTTCATGGCCCAGCGCGTCCAGAATTTGGACTGCCCACAAACACTAGTTTTTGGTCATACGCGACAGGTACTGAAAAATCGATGGATCAGAAATGGCCATCACATCTGGTTGTCCTCCGCCACGGAGAATCCGCGCGTCGGCAAAGATATTGCGAAAGCTGCTGGAAAGCACTCCTTCGACCTTGCACTTCGTGATCTGGAGACCCCGCTCACCAAGGGTGGCCATGAAGAGGCCAGCGAGACGGGCCGCTCTCTTTCCAGCTGCTACGAGTTCGACTGTCACCTATTCTTCCGTGTGACACCGCGCCATTCAAACAGCTGAAGAGGTCACATCCGCACTTCGCAACCCTCCCTTGCCTGTTAGTGGACGTCCGGACCACGAGTCTATATACGGAACTTCTTATATCTGGCAGCATACCGTTGGAGACGCAAAATGGAATTTCTGTACGAAGCTTTAGTCCTGAGTTTCCTAACGAATGGTGGCAATCGGTTTTGTTGTCCGCAATACAGCATAAAACATACTGACGGGAAACCGGATTGGCGCTGTCCCGATTTTGTCGTGCTGGACTTCGATGAGTCTCGAGTAATCGTCGCGGAAGTCACAACGGCATGGGACATTAAACGTTTAGCGAAGAAAACCGTTGAACTTCACGATCAGGGTATTCCGCGGATCCGGGAACAGTTCAAATCGGAATCGTTCGCCAAAATCGCTGAGTGGCCGATACGCTTACAGTTATTCGTCCGCGAGGACCGTAAGGCCGCATTGGAGAAAGAACTTGCGGGCCACGTTGACAAGCGCAACTTCGAGGTCATCGCTCTGGAGCAGGTATTCCAGAGGTGGAAGTGGGCCGACATGCCGCCTATGGAAGTGTGCTTGACCACGACCTAGTTCTGTACTTACGGATAAAGTGCGCTCGATCCCGCAAGAAGCAGACCTCATCCTTGAACTCGCATACGACCTCGGAGAATGGACAAAGCCAATGATGGAAACACGAAATATCGAATGGAAAATCGACGCTGGGCCAGACGGGAAAATCCCAGACGGCCAAGTGACGCATGCTTTACTCATGGACATCCGCGAGGCTACACGATCCGTTCGCAAGATGATGGTGTTTTTCACCGTACTGGTCGTCATCGACTGCGTGGCACTGTTCGTGTGGTTTCTGGCAAAGTAGCGAAGATCACGATAGAACAATTACTGAAGTTGAAATCACCGTTCTGTCTGTCGTAATGTACCGCAATAACGTTTGCAACCGTGGCGGGAGCAGCTGTCTTATACCCAACCGTCCTGCAACGGTCGGGTAGGCATGCGTTGCCATAGCAACGTGGTCTTTCGTTCCGAGTATAGGGGTTACATCAGCAGAGCGATGAAATCGTCGAGCCGTTGACCGGAGGTTGATTTCAATCGTCGTTAGCACGCTTAATAATTCCCGGTCGTGGACATTAGACTGGCATCGCTCTTTTCCTCTGGCTTTCTAGCAGCCTTCCGCCGGAAATATCAACATCGTGGATTGAAATCCTAGGCCCGAATCGTTTGTACTATCTTGGTAGAGCGCAATCGGGCGTAGATTCGAGCCAGCCGCTGGCTAGGGCTCAATCGTAGAAACAAGACTGAATGAGAATCTCGAAGTCCAAATTCGTTGCAGGAGTTCAGTGCCTTAAGCGTCTGTACTTTCAGGTGCATCATCCTGAACTGGCGACTGGTTCGACCGAAGCTACCGAAGCCGTCATGGAACAAGGACACCAGGTTGGTCTGGTGGCGCAGAAGGCGTTTCCCGGGGGCGTGTTAGTCGCTGAGGATCATGAACACTTGGATGATGCTATCCGCGTCACCCGCGAACTGGTCGGAAATGCAGAGGTGCCGGCAATTTTCGAAGCAACGTTCGAACACGGTGGCGTGCTCGTTCGAACAGACGTTCTGGAGCGTCGCAACCGGACAGGTTATCGACTGATCGAAGTCAAGTCTGCGACGGGCCCGAAACCGCACTACGCATACGATATGGGGATTCAGAAATACGTGCTTTCAGGCGCTGGGGTAAATCTCGAAGGAACGCGCCTGATGCACTTGAACCGCGATTACATTTTCGATGGCCAAGAGTATGACGCTTCACGCTTATTCGTCATCGCGGAAGTCCCGCAGGAACAAACGATCTGCGACGCAGAAATCTCGACCCGCGTGGAAAACCAACTAAGAGTTTTGGGGCAGCCTGCGCCGCCTGACGTGGAACCCGGGAGACAGTGTACAGAGCCAGTGCTCTGTGAATTCTATGATCACTGTAATCCTGACCTGCCCGCAGATCATGTCAGTTTCTTGCCCAGAATTCGTACGGAAAAGGTGGACGATCTAATTGCTTCGGGCATCATGTCCGTCCATCAAATTCCTGACGAATTCCCACTGTCGGAGACACAACGCAGAGCCGTCGATGCTGCGAAGAGTGGAAAAATGTGGATTAGCCCCGAACTAGCTGGTGAGCTCTCCACTTTGCGCTACCCGATTTGCTTTATGGACTTCGAAACAATATTTCCGGCTCTCCCGAGATTTACAGGAATGCGCCCATATGATCACGTCCCGTTCCAATGGTCTGTCCACCGGCAAGAGCGAGCCGGGGCGTTGATCAAACGTTACGATTTTTTGGCGGAGAGCACCTCCGATCTACGAGTCCAATTCCTGGAAACGCTTTGCCAAGCGATCAAAATGGCCGGCAGCATCGTAGTCTACAACCAGGGATTCGAAGCATCACGCCTAGATGAGCTGGCACGATGGCTGCCAGAGCATCGGTCGGAGATTGCGAAAATCAAAGCCAAGCTATGGGATCTCCTAGCGGTGATACGGCGAAGTGTCTACCATCCGGCCTTCCGTGGTTCGTTTTCTTTGAAGAGAGTTGCAGCGGCAATCCTGCCTGGCATGAGCTATGACGGTCTGGACGTGGCAGAAGGCATTCAGGCCGGTATCGTATGGGCCCGATTGGTCGATCCTGCAACGTCTCCGGAGAAGAAAGACACGCTCAAGCGGGCACTCCTGCAATACTGCGGACAAGACACGCTTGCTCTCGCTCGAATCATCCACCTACTTACGAAGCAGGCGAGTGCTGGTGCCGTTTGAGCTCTGCAGCGAAGTCGGCCTACCAAGTCTAGAAATCCCGCAGAAGAGCTCGTTGCGATACCTTGATGGCTCCGTGTAGAAATTGCCGTCTTCATCTTCTCGGAACACAACAGCCCTAAGGGTGGTTCTAATTTCTTTGGGCGAGGATTCGTTGCCGAGGGCTTCGGCTTCGATGAGGGGCCAGATTTCCGGTGCAGTCTCGGGAATGTAGTCTTGTTCCCATTCTCCTGTTGCTGAAGTACGTCACCTGGCAGGTGTAAGCGACGCCGGAGAATATGAAAATCCATGTAGGCTTCACGACAGCGCCGAAACCTGGACTGCTGGCAATGGTATCGCCTGGGCCAACCACAACCCGGACGATAACACCCTTGGAGAACGTCGGTGGACCGATCGCCGTGCCAACTTTCATACCAGTCTCCACTAAGATGGTGGTGCTGGCATTGGGCCATCCTCTCCTGACTCAAATCTTCCCCGGCAACTTGTCTACGCCACGCTTCGATCTCGTTTCAGGGAACCATTCTGGCAATTCTGTTTGCAAGTAGTTGTGCGGCATGCATCATGCGACCAGCCCCTTCTTTTGTCCGTTGGCCGCGAACCATCTTTGGCCTGAATTTCATCCTTTCCCACTTGTAGTCGATGTTCAACTTTCGGTCTTCCATCATCCGCTCACCAACGAATACCGCCCGCACTCTTTGCCTGACTTTGGTTTGCCAATAGTGTTTTGAGAATGCCTGTATAAACAGAACTCCTTGAGGACTCTTCGTTAGCCGCGCCCACCGCCAAATCTTGATGACATTTCCGGCCGGGTCGTCTCTCTTCAATTCGACTTCTATTAAGACAAGGGGACGCCTCTCTCTGTTTGGGTGACCTGTGAGGTCCACCTTCCAACGTTCGCCTCCAGCGGACCAACCCGTCTTCCATATGTACTCAGGCGCCTTCTTCTCCAAGATTCGTTTCATGGCCCTGTCAAAGTTTGGAGCGAATGCCATTGAGACCTCCAGAGTACACGGTACGGCTGGTTGTGCTGCTTCCACCAGCAAGATTCGAGAGCGGATTATACTCCGGACATCTGGGAGCCGCGGGCCTGAAGACGAAACGTATGCCGTTCAACGCGCATGAGACGTGCCAGACGAGATTGGCCCGGAAACAGAGGCGGAGATCGCAGCGCAACCGTAGAAACAGGACTGAATGAGAATCTCGAAGTCCAAATTCGTTGCAGGAGTTCAGTGCCCTAAGGCGAAAGTGGACGCCTCTTAAGCCGGCAATTCTGCATGTGCAGGAGGCTCCTGGTTGGGTTTTGGAGGCAACCAAAGGGAGGGGCACACGCGTTCCAGCAGGAACTCCATGAAGCGCTCCTTGGGGAATGCTTTAGCGACCATTTGCTCCGGGAGCCCGGTTTCGTGGATTGAACCACTCCACGCGAATAAGAACGCCTGCAATTCGGGCCACATGTGCTCGCCTTGAAGAAGTGATTGAGCAAGTCGTTTACTGGCCTCTGCCTTTGTAAGGGAACTTGTTGTTTGTCGGTGGGCGCCAGGCATCATCGCTGAGACTCTTGTCCATGGATCGCCAAAATGGGAACTAACGAGCTCGTGGTCACGGACGACTTCTTGACCAAAGGTTTCAAGGACCTTGCTGGTGACGGA
>Ga0137398_10001293_pt1 | contig 10043 bp, 11 predicted proteins | sample czorhiz216metaG_FD_106659 | JGI IMG/M metagenome (GOLD analysis project Ga0137398, IMG submission 106659) | Vadose zone soil microbial communities from Angelo Coast Range Reserve, California, USA - czorhiz2.16 metaG | ecosystem: Environmental > Terrestrial > Soil > Vadose zone | place: USA...
AGCGATTGCAGGACTCATCATCAGCATTTGGACACCGGACGATTGTAATCGGCACCCAGAGGGATCGATGAGGTCAAGCCCAAACAGGATACCCGGAAGTAATTCTACCTGCCCGATAAGTCGCGAAATCGGAACCTTGGGTGCCGGGACCAACTTCGGCGGTAAGCGCGTTATCAGCATGTTGCCATACAATGGACTTTGAGCGGTCCACGCGAGATTCTGGGTGTTGCATCGTCACGCGACCGAGAACCTCGACCAGGCCGATGCCCTCCTCTTTGGCCGGGTGACTTACGAAATGATGGAGGCAGCGCTCCGGCCGCCGGTGCGGACGGGAGCGAGGCCTGATTGGATGGAACCCTTCGCCCGGACGATCGACGCGGCAAAGAAGTACGTCGTGTCGAGCATCCTGGACCGGATCGATTGGAACACGGAGCTCGTGCGCGGGGATCTAGGGAAGGCTGTTCAGCAGCTCAAGCGGGAGTCGGGTAAGGGACTGCTAACGGGAGGCGTGAAGCTCCCGCTGGCGTTGGCTTGTTCGCGAGACTATCGAAGCCTGTCGACTTGAGGCTCGTGAGCCGACTGGAGTTCGGCTCGGGGGCGGTGGCGATGCGGTATGAGCCGAGAACGTAGCCATTGGGCTTGTTAGCCCGAGTCGGTCGCATCATGGGAGCCCAACTCGGGCCAGGCCTTCCAAAGTCTCGACCAACCTGACCATCGCAAGCAGTGACTAGCAAGAGCCTTCGCATCGAGAGGTAAGTTCGCCTTACCGGAACTTGGATCCGGGGCATAAAGCTCCTCCTCTTTGCGTTTTCCTCGGTCGCGGCCTCGCACGATAGCTTTCGCCACTGGGCTTTTGAGTGGGAGGCCCATTTTCGTACTCCCTCTGCTTCGCGAAAATAAAACTCCGGGTTGTCCAATTCAGAGGGTTCTCGAAAATGACTTTGCCGTCGTTACAGCCACAGGCACCGCGCGTGTCGTGAAAATAGCTAAGTGATTGTGGCGCCTTGCCTCAGCTTATTTTCCCCACCGTTCGCAATGAGGAGGCCGGGGGTTCGAATCCCCTCTCGTCCACCATCTTTCAAAGGTCCATGAGTGTCGGCAATTCAATGCTTGAACATGTTCGCAGGTGACTTGACAGAGCGCCTGCTCTTGCTGCAAACGCAACACGTGAGCTATCGGCAAGGAACGGCACAGTTCAGAACATTGCATTTGGATTGGCGCGAGGGATATTCGGGGCGATCAGGGGGGCGGAGTCTTTTGGGTTACCGACCAGTTGCAGAGTGTCCCAATGCTCTACAGCCTTTCCGTCGGCGTCCATTTTGTAGATATCGACACCCGCGATTCCCGTATCCTGCGGGTCATCGTTGAACAAGTTCAGGAAATTCACGTGTGCCCACAATCGCCGACTGCGATGATGCGGTGGACGACAACGCGAGCGCGGGCGCGTTCGCGCGTGATCTTACCAAAAAACTGCCCCAGCGCTACAGAACCGTCTGGAATGAGCGGGTTGTGCTGGATGTATGCCGGACTAAGGAATTTCGCCGTTCCCTCCTCCGACTTTTTCTGGTTAATCATCAGTTCGTATAGGGCAAGAACATTGTCCTTATTGCGAACCGCGCGGCTATCATTGGGGTCTACGAGCACAATCATGGTAGTTTTCCTCTCTAAAGTCTTGATTCCGGAGCCGGGTTGAGGCCCGCCCATTACTACTCCAGGCCGACCACATGGAGGCGCATCGCATCCAGTTCGGCATCGGACTTCTCACGAACTAGTCGGAGAATCTTTTCGGCGTCGGCGCCCACTGCTCCCCGGCTCGGCGCGGGTACTTGCTCAGAAAGCTCGATAACCCGATTGGCAGCCGAGACCGAATCAAGGCCGCTGCCCTGCATGTTGTTGAGGGTTGTCGCAAAGGTATTGAAGGCCTTTCCATACAACTCGCGCTGCTCGGGTGTCATTTGTTCGGCGACTCGCTTGAGACCGGCGGCCGTCTTGGCTGGCCCGCCAGTTCTCATGTTGCCGGCAACAGCCAGAACGACATCTATGCCAAAAGGCTTGAGCTCCGCACGGTAGACGGCGGCAAGGGCGTCAAAAGCGGCATTCGACGCGCCTGATGGGCCGTTGAAGGGAAACGGCAAAGTGGCCGTCATCGTAGTGATTTGGACAATTCGCCCTCGCGCCTTTCGCAGTGCAGGCAGAAAGGAATTCACAACGGCGAGAGCGCCGAAGACATTGACCTCGAATTCGTGCCGGATAGCGCTAAGCGGCAGAACCTCCAGGGGGCCGGGCGTCAGGATTCCAGCGTTGCTTATGAGCAGATCGATGCGGCCTTCGTTCTGGGTTGTGACTTCGCCTGCCCAAGCCTTGACGGCTGCTTCGTTGGTAATGTCGCATTGGCCCAGATTCACTGCCCCATCCGATGCTTTTTTGAGGTCCGCGATCTCGTCTAACGACATTGCCGTTCCGAAGACGCGGTAGCCCTTCGTCGCGAGTCCAAGTGCAATGTCCCGACCAAGCCCGCTGCCCGCGCCGGTAATTACGGCACAGCGCTTTCTTTGTCCGTCATGTGTGGAAGTCATAATTTCACCTATTCCGTTTTGTATAGTTTCTAGCGTTGTTCATGTCGCTTCTGTAGAATTTATGTGTTTTATTTATCGCTTGGAGCCTTATCGAGAAAGGCATACAGGGAGCAAATGCGCCCTTGCTTGAAGACCGCAACATCCATCCCTGTGACAACGGGAGCGGCTCCATTCGGTCCGAAGTGCCACCGTAAGCGGCCGTGATCGTGATTCACCTCCGCCTGCCCTGCCAAACGAAACACGAATCCTGGAGCTTTCTCCAGAATGTGCCCCACCTTTGCATTGAGGGCGTCGGGGCCGATGATTTGATCGTCGGCTTCAAAGAAGGTGCAGTCTTCCGTATAGAGTTCGTCGATCACCGACTTGCGGCGCCCGGAATCCCGCTCCCCGAAAACCTCCAAGACGCTCCTCTCCATAAGCTGGCCAAGTGTAGTGTTCACAAGATTCTCCTCTGCATATCGCCCAATAACTACGCGCCTGGTTTTTTCGAGTTAGCCCCCAAAAGCTGAAACTCCCAGGCGAGACTGGTGCCTATGCTGCCGCCGTGCTTCGACATGATTTCGCCAATTCCCGCTATCGTCTTCTCCCGCGCCCAGTCGCGCTGCAGTTCGCTTGCGAATCCGATCCATGTGAGCGGGGCCGCACCGGCCTGTACCATCCGCTGCACGGCCCTTTCGTGCGCCTCGACGCTGACCCCGCCTGAGGCATCTGTGACAATGAACACCTCATAGCCTTCACCGAGAGCGCTCAGCACGGGATACGCCAGACAAATCTCAGTCCAAAGCGCCGCGATAACGAGCTTTTTGCGCCCAATCTTCTTGACGGCATCGACCACGCGCTCATCTTCCCAGGTGTTAAGAGTGGTTCGATTAATTGGTTTCTGGTCCGGGAAGACGTCCTGAACATCTTTGAGAAGATATCCGCCGCGCTCTTCCAATACCGTCGTCAAGATCGTCGGTACGCCAAAGACCTTGGCTGTTTTGGCCAAGCCAACTACGTTGTTGACTAACAGGGTCCCATCGATGTTCTGAACACCGGCGAATTGAAGGGGCTGGTGGTCGATGAGTATCAGTGTGCAGTTCTCCGGGGCGAGAAGGTTGTTTACTCCTGTGTAGCGAATTGACATTTCCATTTCTCCTTTTCTGATTTAGGTCGGCCCGTGGTTCGCTCGGTGTCAGACCTCGACCTCTCTCCCCGAGGGATCGCTGTGAAACCGTGCGGCTCCCCCTGTTTTGAACGAGCCTGCAGTGCCATAGCTGTCCTCGAGAAACTGGAGGTAAGAGACCTTGTCCCCCTCGAAACGCGCCAAGAGGCCAAATGGAGATGTGATTTCCTTCCCGGTCACGTTCGACTTGTAGGTAAAGGAGCCAAAGAATGCGACGCGGCTGCCCTGCTCGATCGTGTCCGTGACCTTGAAGTCGAGTGTTTTCCAGCAGCGCTGGATCGCAGAAAAGACATCAGGCAGCGCCTGAGGCCCCTTATGAGTGCCGGCCCATGGCTCAATTTTCTTGAGTTCAGGGTCGTCGAAATTCAATGAAACGTATGTCACGTCTGGCGTCATCAGTTGCCTGAGCACTTTCAGATTAGTGGTGTTCTGCAAAAGCTCTTCCAGTACTGCGGTCAAGTTGGTTGACATTTGAAGGTCTCCTCTTTTGCTTGTTTTTTTACTCATGTTTCTTCGATCGTCCACTTTTGATAGAAGCGTTTGTACCGATTCAAGTGCGGTCTCATAAGGAGGATCCGTCGTTGTCAGCCGAGAATGAGCTTGGCGGCACGACCTCCAATCATGTGGGCCGACGCGTTTGTCCCCGGCCCCGTAATGATCCGCGGCATCACGGAGGCGTCCGCCACGCGTAAACCCAAAATGCCCTGCACGCGAAGCTCTGGGTCGACAACCGCGAGCTTGTCCACACCCATTTTGCAAGTACCAACTGCGTGTCCAAAACTCGCCGAGGCGAGTCTGGCAAGTTCTCGGATCTCTTCAGGACTCGCCTTGGGCCCGGGAATGAGTTCGCTCTCGCGCAAACCGTCAAAGGCATTCTGGTTGCCGAGTTCACGTGCGGCTTCGATCGCGCACAGGATGGCCGCAAAATCACGATCCGTGCCGAGGTAGTTGCCATCGATCAACGCTGCATCCTGAAAGTTATTGCTGGCCAAACGGACTGAGCCTTTGCTCGTCGGCTGCACAAGAGCTGGAGCGATTGTGAAGGCGTCCGGGGGAGGAGTTCCAAACCGCGAGGCTACTTCAGGCGTAACCACTGGTAGTTGATGAGGCACAAGACTAATGTCTGTGTCACCCGAAGGGCTGCTCGACAAGTAAGCCTCTGCTTCGACTGCGTTGCTGTCGGCCGGCCGATCCGGCATTTTGCCTTTGTACTTGAATACGACTCCGGACAGGAGCACATGGTCCTGCAGGTTTTGGCCAACCCCGGGCAGGTTCTCGACGAGGTCAATTCCAAGGCTGCGAAGCGCCTTCGCTTCACCGACGCCTGAGAGCATCAGAAGCTTCGGACTATGGATGGTGCCCGCTGCCAGGATCACTTCCTTGTCGGCTGCGATATCCCTGCCCTCGCCGCCTGTCATTATCTTGACGCCCACGCAACGAGTACCTTGGAAGTTCAGTTTCACCACGTTGGTGTTGAGCAGCAGAGTGAGGTTCGGCGTCGACAACGCCGGTCGCAGGAAAGCGCAAGCGGCGCTCACGCGAGTCCCATCTGCGGCGATGTTCATGTTGATGTAGCCGGCGCCGGGACGCATGGGTCCGTTGAGGTCATCCAGGATGGGCATGCCCATCTCTCGCGCGGCTTCAATGAAGGCGGACGCTACCGGATGAGGATCTCTGGGGCGACGGATGTGGATTGGGCCACCGGTACCTCGCCATTCATTCGCACCGCCTTCCCAGTCCTCCTGTTTTTTGAAGACCGGAAGCACGTCGGCGAAGGCCCAGCCTTGGGCTCCGTTCTTAGCCCACCCGTCGAAGTCACGTTGCATGCCCCGCGTCCACACCATGGCATTGATGCTGCTGCCACCGCCAAGTACATGACCAAGGGCCATGTTGAATTTACGGTTGCTCAATTGAGGCAGCGGGGTGATGGGCAGGTGGTAATCAAGCGGACCGCCAACATTGTAAAACCAGATGCTCGGGTTCATGATGGTCGGCGCGTCGTCGGGTCCTCCCGACTCGACCACGAGGACTTGCGCGCCCGAGGCGGACAATTCCGCGGCAAGCACTGAACCGGACGCGCCCGCTCCCACCACGATGTAGTCATATCGCTTATCTTCATTCGACACGGGGTTTCTCCTGTGAGAGTTACGGTGCCATGGTGCGTAAGTGCGGGGATGATCCATCCAAGGCCCTTACGGCACGAAATTGCATTTTCACTTCCTGAAATTCCTCCATGGCGCGAGGACCCCGCGCGCGTCCGATACCACCGTCAGTGATCCGTTGTCGGTAGAGCTTTGGAAATACGGAAGGTCATCTTGACCCCACTCGGACGATTGCGAACATCCGTTTCCAAGTAGCCATTCAGGCGGAACCAGATGTCTCGGCCCCCGAGCTGAAGTCCTGGGCCGAGACCGACTGTGCGCTCTCTGGAATAGGGAACATCGACATTGTTAATCCTGTGGTCGGTCACCTGTTGCAGCCAATACCCGTTGAACCCAAGCCTCACGTTCTTGCGCACTTCGTACGAGGTCGCGTAATTGACGTGAAAGGCCTGCCCCGGCCGCATGGTTCTGATTCCGAACCCGACGAAGGGATCATCGTTTGCGGAATTCCAGAGATAGTGGAGTCGAGCGCTGAACTCAGTTTTCTTCCGTTCGTACGTCAGCGCACAGTAAGGATTCGCCACAACGAAGTGATTGCCTATGTTTACCGGCCGCTGGTCGCTGTACTTGCCGGTCGGCAAAGTAACATCGAAGACGAAACGTTGGGCAAACTCTCCTTTGCCAATCTTCTTCGGCGCCCACTGCAACCCGGCACCGACAGTAAGGTCCGCGAGTCCGCGGACTCTCGACGATGTGCCGTTCGCAAGCTGCACATCGAGATCTACTGACGGCTGCAAGACCTCTCCGGACAGCCAGCCTCCAACAACGCGCTTCTTGCTGACGAAGGCCACATGTGAGGTCGTGCTGTAGGTCGTGACGCGGTTGCTCCCGGGGAGTGTCCTGCCCTGAGAGTCCTTCAGTTCACCTGCGAGGTAGGCTTCAGGAAAACTCTTGGAATAGCCACCCCGGACCGCCAAACGCATCCTCAAAGTTCGTCTCACCCAGATTTACGGACGGTAACTGGACCTGGGCGAGACAACGGGTTGGCGTAACCGCCGCCCACAACACGCCCACGATCAACAGAGCCATTCTCCACTCATTCCCACCAAAATTCAGTTTCGGATACAGCCAACGCACCGTAGAGGGATTCGCTTTAGCACTCTGAGATTCTCCCGAAAAGATTATGTTCTGGCTGGCCATAAGTTCGCCTTCGGCGTTTCCGAATTCCAGACGATGGGCTACGATACGCAGTAACGAACCGAATCATTGTTCTCCTATGATCGGACCGTGACCACATTGGGAGCATCGGTGACCTGCCTCGCCGGCTCAGCCCATCCTGCTCGTGGTTCGCTCGACGGCACTTTGACACTTTTCCGGTTCGGAGGTAAATACACTGAGGCATTATTTGCGGTTATTTCGTGTTATTTATTTGCGGATGAATGAGTTAGACGGCGGTAGTGACATGATCATGGAAGGGAGTTTAGCCCCGACGCCATGAATAACATGAATAACTCGACCGATCTGGCCGAGCGAGTCCGATTTGGAACATTTGAGCTCAACCTCCGAACCGGTGAACTTGTCTCCATCGGAACGGCGGCTGTGGAAGCCGGGGCCGCAACGGTCCAGCTCCGTCAGCAGCCCTTCCAGATTCTGCGAATCCTGGTGGAGCGGCAAGGCAAAATTGTTACCCGAGAGGAAATACGGCAGATTCTTTGGCCGAACGATACCGTCGTGGAATTCGGTAGAAGCATTAACGTTGCCATAGCGATCCTGCGCAAGGCGCTCGCAGACGATGCCGACCATCCGAAGTACATTGAAACTCTGACGGGGCGCGGATACCGACTGATCTCACCACTCGACTGGCAACAGAGTTCGACAGCCGCTCGGGACTTACTCGAACCGCAAGCCGAAACGCCATCCAGAATCGAAGGCCGAATAAGTGAGGGGGAACCGAGAGCACCAAAACAGTGGCGCAAAGCTGCCGCGATGTGTGCGTCCGCGGTCATTTTGGTTGTCGGCGGTTACATTTCTTGGCGACACTTTCGGAATGTAACACCGGCAGGATCGAAAAAGGTCATGCTCGCCGTACTGCCATTTGCGAATCTCACGGGCGATCCGAATAAGGAATATCTTGCGGACGGCCTGACCGAAGAGACGATTTCGGAGTTAGGCCGGCTTAACCCGGAACAGTTAGGTGTGATCGCGCGAACGTCCGTCATGGGATACAAGCATAAGGACGAACGCCTGGACCAGATTGGACGTGATCTTTCCGTCCAGTATGTTCTGGAAAACAGCCTCCGGCAGAGCGGCGATCACCTGCGCATTACGTCGCAGTTGCTACAGGTGAAGGACCAGAGTCATCTCTGGTCTCACGATTACGATTACCGCACGCAAGACATTCTTACTGTTGAAGACGACGTAGCCAAGACTGTTGCCCGGGAGATCCAGGTGCGCTTGAGCGCACGACAGGAAGCAGAGTTGGCGCGGCCGCAATCGGTCAATCCGGAAGCCTTCGATGCCTACTTGCAGGGGTACCACTTCTTCGAGCGGAACACCGATAAAGATACGGACATGGCTGCGAAGTACTACGAACGGGCGACGCAGCTTGATCCTTCCTACGCATTGGCATGGGTAGGGTTGTCTCGGGTACGCAACAGGCAGACCAACGTTGGCCTCGTTCCGGCAGAGGAGGGTCTCCGGCTTTCGCGTGAAGCAGTTGAACGATCTTTAGTGCTGAACCAGAACCTGCCAGAGGCCTACGTCCAAATGGGACGGATAAAGCAACAGGCTGACTTCGATTGGGCTGGAGCGGACGCTTCCTTCCAGCGGGCGATTGTTCTCGAACCTGAGAATCCCGAAGGAGTGAGATTGGCCGCTTTCTCGGCAGGCTTTCTGGGCCGCTTTGACGAGGCTCTTAAATTAGGCCGCCGAGCAGTTGACTTGGATCCGCTCAATGCAGACAGTTGGGAGGAACTTGGAGAGATCGAGTTTTTGGCGGGGCGGCTAGACGAAGCCACAGCGACGAGCAAGAAAGCGCTGGAACTGAAGCCAGATGTCTGGCCTGGCCCGATCCAGTTAAGCCAAATCTATGTGCAGCAGGGGCGGCCTAAGGATGCATTGCCTGAAATCGAGCGAGTACGCTATGAGCCCTCGCGTGCGTTTCTGTATGCGATTACGTACCACGCGCTTGGTCGAGAAAAAGAGTCGGAGGCCGCATTAAGTGAGTTAATTGAGAAATACCATACAAGCATGGCGTGCCAGATCGCCCAGGTGTACGCTTTCCGTAACCAGTCCGAGGAAGCGTTCGGGTGGCTAGACCGAGCTTATGCCCAACGTGACGGCGGTCTGATCGGAACGAAGGTGGACCCCCTTCTCAAGAGCTTGCACAAAGACCCGCGATTTGCCGCGCTCTTAAAGAAGCTCAACCTGCCGAATTGAAATACATTGCCATGCTTAAAAGCAATTTGCCAGACTTGCCAATTAAGGGCCCTGTGAAACAGCTAAGTGATTGTGGCTCTTGCCTTAGCTTATTTTCCCCGCTGTTCGCAATGAGGAGGTCGCCGGTTCGATCCCGGTCTCGTCCACCATCTTTTCAACGGTCCATGAGTGTCGCCAATTCAATTCTAGTTTCCCATGGTAGTTGGCCCAGTTCCCTTCCGCATGTCGCTGATTTCAATGGCATTCGTCACGGATGGGATTTGCGGGATCCACAGTTCTCGAAAATGACTTTGTCGTCGTTACAGGCCCAGGCACCGCGCGTGATTTTATCCGGCTTCTCACCGTCGAACTGCACTGAAAAGACAAAGAGAAAACCGGTTTGCCAGGTTTGCCAATCAAAGCGACCTCGAGTGTGCCAAACAGTCCTACCGCAGCACGCTCGGACTAGCTGTTACGCGCAGGTCGACGCTGGCAACGGATTAGAACGCATCAACCCATCTCATAAATCGGATTCGGGTACTTCTGGTACGTTCGCTCCCGGATAGCTTCCGGTACCTCGTCATCCACCCGGAACGACATTGCCTAAGCGCCGCCTCATCAATAGACACTAGCCGACTTCACAGATGAGAAGGCCGGTCTCCGCGGGATGCGATACGCTCCCAATGTTCGACGTGCTCAAGGCACAATTAAAAGGAGACCGGCTATGAAAAAGACTAGCACTGTTCGCGTAAATGGAAACATGATTTTCAAAGGACACAAGCT
>Ga0137398_10001295_pt1 | contig 10040 bp, 6 predicted proteins | sample czorhiz216metaG_FD_106659 | JGI IMG/M metagenome (GOLD analysis project Ga0137398, IMG submission 106659) | Vadose zone soil microbial communities from Angelo Coast Range Reserve, California, USA - czorhiz2.16 metaG | ecosystem: Environmental > Terrestrial > Soil > Vadose zone | place: USA...
AATCCGTGGTGGGTTGAAGTTAAGGCCAGCAGAATGGTCGGTTTCCGGTGCTTCGCGCGCATTTTGCGATAATTCTGGCGTAAATTAGCAGTTCACGCCAGGACTCCTTTTCTCCTAACGTAGCAATGCAGGCGCTGCAACCGCGGACCTCCCCCGAGCCCCACCCAGCCGATTCAGTGCGACGCTTGTATGTTCATCAATTTAGAAAGAGAGCGCACCGAGCAATATGAAGATCAGTCCCCCTCTGAACCCGCTGCTCACAATGCCAGCAACCGGCATTGCGGGCGATACTTCCGCATCTGCGGATACAAATAAGGTAACGGTGGTAGCCGCAAAGACTACCAAAGGGCGCCGGTTAGTGACACTAACCTCGTTAACTACGTTCGCACTGCTGTCCGCTATCGCCACTACGGCCAAGGCGGACGATTTCGAACTGGCGATGGTGATTAAAGAGACGACCAATCCGTACTATAACGCCACGCTGGAAGGCGCCCGGATCGCCGCCAAAGAGATTGGCGGAACCGCCAATAACTATGGTCCGACGCAATCGAGCGGACAGGCGCAGGTCGAACTCATCAACAATTTGGCGGATCGCCATATCCGCGCTATTGCCATCGCCCCGAGTGATCCAGACGCGGTCGTACCCGCGATGAAGCGAGCGCAAAAACTCGGTGTTAAGGTCGTGACATTCGACGCGGATTCGGCTCCGGAAGGACGTCCATTTTTCGTGAATCAAGCGACGAGCGATTCAATTGGCCGATTCGGCGCGCAACTATTGGTCAAAACTATGGGAGAAAAGGGAAAGGTCGCTATCGTATCCGCTCAACCCACGGCCGCGAATCAGAACGCCTGGATCAAATCCTTCCGGGACGAACTTAAGAAGTATAAGGACATCGAAATTGTGGATGAGGTCTACGGATACGACAACGAACAAAAGGCTTTCGATGCCACGGTCGCATTGACCACGAAGTATCCCGACCTGACCGGGATCTTTGCTCCGACTTGCCCCGGTCTACCTGCAGTCGCACGGGCTCTCGAGTCCGTGCACAAGGCAGGCCAGATCAAGATCTCCGGCAATTGTGTCCCGAGTATCACCAGTAAATACATGCTTGATGGCACAATCCAGGGATTTTACCTCTGGGATCCGATCAAACTCGGTTATGTCACCTACTATGCTTCCAAGTATTTCGCCGAGGGGAAGATTCAGGGGAAGCCAGGCGACTCCTTTACGATCACCGGCGGCAAGTGGCCGGGTAAATATGAGATCGACACCACCGGACAAATCATCACTGGTGAGCCGCTTCAGTTCACTCCAGAGAACGTCAAGGATTACAACTTCTAACCATCGCACAAACGATTGCGGAACGCGGATCGCGGAATGTGAAATCACCAATCGCTCAATTGCAGGCTGATAATCCGTTCCCGGCGTTGTCGACGTTCCCTGGAGCGCCAATACCGACGTGAAATCGGCGCCATCTCGGGAGCCCAGCGACGTTGCTTGGGCGCGAGACCTAAACAATGCCAATCCGAGTTTAGTGACTCCAGTAATTGAACTTCGCGGAATTACGAAGCGTTTCGGGCCCATTGAGGTTCTAAGTGACGTTGATCTCAGCCTGTACGCTGGACGGGTACATTCGCTTGCGGGTGAGAACGGAGCGGGCAAAAGCACTCTGGTCAAGATTCTGGGCGGGATCTATCAGCCGGACAACGGCCGCATCCTGAAAGATGGCACAGCAACTACGATCCTTGGCGCTGCCGACGCACGACACCAAGGCATCGCGGTGATTCACCAGCATCCCACCGTTTTTCCCGATTTGTCCGTTGCGGAGAACGTGTTTGTCGGTCGACAGCCCCGGCGAATGTTGGGGGTCGACTGGGCCGCGATGACCAGCAAAGCGTGGGAACTGTTATCCAGCCTTCGCATCGAGATCGACGTTCGCGTGCCGGTCAAGATGCTGAGTATCGCCGAACGTCAGGCAATCGAGATCGCCAAAGCGTTGTCGGTCGATGCGCGCGTACTCGTCATGGACGAACCCACCTCGACCATCTCGAGCCGCGAGATCGATCGGCTTTTCCAAATCGTTGAACGGTTGAAGAAACAGGGTGTTGCCATTCTCTTCATCAGTCACTTCATCGATGAGATCCTCGGATTGGGCGACGAAGTCACTGTCCTGCGCTCAGGCAAGCGTATCATCACGTCTCCGACCTCCGATCTCAGTCCGGAACAAACCGTTCGTCACATGATCGGCACTGAACCCGCCTCCTTCTTTCCGAAAGAAGATGCACAGATTGGGACACCGGTCCTCAGCGTGCGCGGACTCTCTGGTGCTGCATTCGTGGAGGACATTAACTTCGACGTCCGGGCAGGCGAAATTCTGGGTTTCTTTGGCCTGGTTGGCTCGGGTCGCTCGGAGGTTGCACAGATGCTCTTTGGCATCACGCAGCCCGATCAGGGCGAGATCCGTTTGGGCGCTCAATCGGTTCGATTTCGTTCTTCTCGGCACGCGATGCAGCTTGGAATCTCCCTGCTGCCCGAAGACCGCCATCAACAGGGGCTTGTGCTTCCGTTTCCAATTCGCGCAAACGAGACGCTCCCGATTCTTCGACAACTCACCCAAAAACTTGGTCTGGTCGATCGGACCAAGGAGACACAGATCGCTCGAGACTTCGCCGGCCGAATGCGAGTTGTCGCAACCGGAGTCGAGCAACCGACGAACACTCTCTCTGGCGGAAATCAACAGAAGGTGCTGTTGGCGAAGTGGCTGATCCCATCTCCCAAACTACTCATCCTCGACGAACCGACACGCGGCGTTGACGTCGGCGCCAAGGCAGAAATCCATCGCATCATCTCTCACTTGGCGACTCAAGGACTCGCCGTTGTTCTCATCAGCGACGACGCGCAGGAAGTGATCGGGATGGCAGATCGAATCATTGTTTTTCGTGGCGGCCGGATCGCCGGCGAATCGATCCGAGGTTCGTTTGATCGTGAGGCCATACTGCTCGCTGCCGCCCACGCCGAGCGTGATCAGGATGTATCCGCTACCGCCGGCGCGATCCCGACATCGCTAGAAACCGCGCCGCCACGGTCACCTAGCCGTTCGCAGGGACTCATTGGACGACTGATGCGTGTCCGCGAGCTGGGCCTCGTTGTGGCCCTTCTCATCATGTGTCTTGCTGTGAGCACGCGCGAGCCACGTTTTTTGCAGGGGGCAAACCTTGCACAGGTCGCACTCTCTGCCACTCTCGTGTGTATCGTTGCCCTCGGTGAAGCGATTGTCATCATTGCCCGACAGGTCGATCTCTCGGTGGGAGCAATCGTTGCGACCAGTGCATTCATCTCGGCAGAATGGCTGGAGCATCATCCAGAGGGATGGATCGGACTGGTGGTACTTGTCGGATGTGCGGTCGGAGGCGCGCTTGGCATCATCAACGCGTTGTTGGTCGCGGTCTTCCGCATTCCAGCGATCGTCGCTACGCTCGGCACCCTTGCGATTTATCGCGGTGGCGTGATCGTCCTTGCCGGCGGCCGTCAGATCTCGGCGACGGTATTGCCCGATAGCTATGGGGATATCGCTCGCGTTCACTTGGCCGGTGTGCCGCTGCGCGTTTGGCTGGCGCTGCTTTTTACTATTGGGTTTGGATTGGCCGCGCGCTTCACGCGGACAGGACGAAATTTGTATGCGCTCGGCAGCAATCAGGAGAGCGCGCGCTTCGCAGGGATTAGTGAGCGATGGCATATTGCTCTGGTATTCATCCTATCCGGGTTATTGTGCGGACTCGTCGGGGTGCTCTGGGGCGCCCGCTTTGGAACGGTGGATGCCGTTATCGCGCCCGATCTCCATCTCCAAGCGATTTCGGCCGTCGTAGTGGGAGGGGTAAGCATCTTTGGCGGCAGTGGATCGGTTTATGGCGCGGCTCTCGGTGCAGTGATTTTCGCTGTCTTGCAGAACGGGGTTCAGCTCCTTGGAATCAACCGATTCTGGCTGCAAGCAGTTGTCGGTGCAGCGATCCTCGTGACCGTTGTTTTCTATAGCCACCTGGCGCGACGAGCCGAGCGAGTCGAGCGCGAGTCCCGACGAGGGCAGCAATCGCCAAGGAGGGTTGCACCATGAACTCAGGCCAAACAACAGATTGGTTACGTCGTTCATTTGCTCGATGGGAGGTATTTCTCCTTTTCGTTCTGATCGGGACGTTCATCTGCGGAGCTAATGTTTCTCGATATTTCCTGACCGCTTCCAACCTCTCGATTGCACTCGCGGGTATGACACCGACGGCGATCGTCGCATTGCCCATGACCTTGATTATTGTGACCGGAGAAATCGACATTTCGGTCGGATCAATCGTCGGGCTCTGCGCGTCGGTTATGGCAGTCTGTCTGGAGCAGAAGCTTCCGGTCGAAGTAGCAATGGTTTTAGGCGTAGTCGTCGGGACGCTGGCCGGTTTCATCAACGGATTAATCGTCGTTTACGGGGTGCTGCCTTCCCTGGTTGTCACAATCGGGACGCTCGCGTTGTATCGAGGCATTGCCCAGATTATCCTCAACGAGCGTGGGGTGAGCGGCTTTCCGGAATGGTACCAAAGCATTGGATTCGGAACCATCGACGGTACACCAATCCCGTGGAGCTCGATCATTTTCATTCTGTTCTTTATCGGATTCGCAGTTTTTCTGCACGCAACCCATTGGGGACGGGCACTGTACGCGATCGGCAACAACCGCGAGGCGGTCCGGTTCTCGGGAATTAGTACCAACCGGGCCATTCTCGGCGTTTTTGTCGCCTCGGGAACGATGTCTTCGTTGGCCGCGATCATTCTGACCGCCTACCTGGCAAGTGCCCGTTCCGATACCGCCATCGGGCTCGAACTTCCCGTGATCACTGCCGTCGTTCTGGGTGGTGTTAACATTTTCGGTGGTGCCGGCACAATGATCGGTGTCCTCATTGCACTGCTGGTACTCGCTTTCGTTCAGAATGCGCTCGGTCTCGCCGGTGTGACACCAGAAGAACAACAAATAGTCACCGGTGCCGTGCTGATCGTGACGCTGATCGTTTTTGGTGCCTCTGAAATTCTCCAGAAGACCGGGACACTATGGCGTTCTCGCCGAGCCAGATCACTGAAGGACTGATCTTGCTGCACCACGCAACGCTCATGTTGGAATCATTAAAGCATCCAGCCTTTGAAAGCCTTTGAATATCAGCACGATGGTGAAATCATTTTCGGTAACGGGCGAATTAGCGAAGTCGGTTCGCTGGTGAGTCGATACGGCCGTCGATGCCTTATCGTTAGCGGACCCAAGCAAGGCGCATTGCGTGATTTGTATCCGATTGTCGGCGATCTTCTCGAGCATCTGGGTTTGGATTGGGAACACTTTGACGGCGTGTTGCCGAATCCGACCGTTGATCTCATTTCGTCCGGCGCAAAGTTAGCCAAGGAATTTAACGCGGACGTAATTCTTGGCATCGGCGGTGGTTCCAGTCTGGATGCCGCGAAAGCGATTGCGGTGGAGGCAACCCACGAAGGGACATGTTGGGATTACCTATTCTTTAAGCAAAAGCCTTCCAGCAAAACCTTGCCGGTGGTTGCAGTAGGAACGACGTCCGGATCGGGATCGCAGGCCACCCAGGTGGCGGTAATCGCCGACACGGTTTCGCGAAATAAGTCCGTGTTGGCTAACGCCTATCTGATTCCTCGGATCGCGATCGTCGACCCGCAACTGACGCTCTCAGTCCCGCCGATGGTGACAGCGACGACCGGCTTCGATGTGTTTTGCCATGCCTTCGAGTCCATCTTGAATCCACGCAGCAATGTGGCGACCGAGCTCTTCGCGTGGGAAGCACTTCGGCGCGTAATCGGTGATTTGCCGATGGCGGTTCAGGAAGGAGCTAACTTGGGAGCGCGTACCAGCATGGCTTGGGCCGATACTCTCGCCGGTATGTCGATTTGTCGAGCTGGCGTCGCCTTGCCCCACGGCATCGCGATGGCAGTTGGCGGTATGTTTCCGAACACCTCCCATGGCCTGGCTCTAGCCTCGGTTTATCGCGCATGCCTCGAATTCACCTGGGAGTCGGCGGTTTCGACGTTTGCTCGACTGGCGCAGATCCTTGAACCAAGCCTCGAGGATGTCAATGCAGCAGAAGCGGCCGCGGCTTGTCCGCGTTTAGTGGACGAGTTTATGAGCGGGATCGGTCTGACCTTTTCGCTGAAAGATTTTGGTATCTCCCAAGAAGAAATTCCAGCCTTGGCCCGGCAGTCGATGGTACTTCCCGACTATACCAACAATCCCAGAATACCGGCTTATGATGAGTTGCTTCGAATTATTACCGCCTCTTTCTAGCCTGCATCGCTCACAAATCCTTAGAGATTTGTGAGCGATGCAGGCTGTTGGGAGATCAAAAAGAATCAGGTTGGTCTTTTTCTATCACTCTTTCCCATCCGTTTTCCTTCGCGAAGCGAAATTTCAGCAGCCCGTCTACAGGACCCTCTTGCGTCTCACTAAAACCGCTATCTGCCAGACCGCTCCATTCCAAATCCGACGGGCTGCTAGGCTGGCGCGTTAATTGCTCGATGGTGGGAGATCTGCCCTCCACTGACTTTAGCGGTTCGGATCGCCTCGGACTGAGCCGGTTTCACCCCAAATTCACTCCAATATCAAACTACCTATGATTAATCCCTGTAGATTCTCCAAGCGACAGTCGTGGCGTTACATTATCTTAGGATCTCTCAGCGCCGCGCTCAGCGTTCTAACTATCGCACTCTGGATTTTGCCAACCAGCGCGTCCGCTCAAGATAAGGCAGCGGTGCTATTGCCAGGCAGCATTAATGATCAAAGCTGGAACGCACAGGGCTTTCAGGGCGTGGGATCACTCAAAGCGCTCGGCTGGGATGTTGCGTATTCCGAGAATGTGCAGCCGGCTGATATGGCGCAGGCTTTGCAGGATTATGCGCGGCGCGGCTACACCCTACTCATTGGACACACCGGCAGATTCCAGTCGCCCATGCAACTCCTGGGTCCAAAGTTTCCGAAAGTGACCTTCATTATCGGAGGCGGCGACAAAGGCTTTGGAAAAAATGTGGCGTCCGTTGACTACAACAATGCTCAGTTCGGATACCTGATGGGTGTTCTCGCAGCGCGCATGAGCAAGACCGGTAAGATTGCATCAGTAAATGCGCTGGAGGGACTGCCCAATGTTGTTGCCCAGGTCGGTGGCTATCGGAAGGGCGCAAAAAGTGTGCGCCCGGACATTCAAACAAAGGTGATTTATATTCAAAACATCGAAGACGCGGCTGGCGCCAAAGAAGCCGCTTTGTCACTGATCGCCTGGGGTGCCGATTTTCTTAGCGGCAAACTCAATGCGGGTCAGCTCGGTATTATCGAAGCAGCGAAAGAGAAAAACGTTTATGTGAACGGTCGTTCCCTGGAACACACTGGCATCGCACCGGACAATCTCGTTACTAACATCATCGAGAAGTGGGGAGAGATGTACGGCACTGCCGGGACGCAAAGCAAAGCGGGAACCGTGGGCGGCAAATTTGAACGCTACGGTCTCGATACCAAAGATTGCACCGGCGCGGAGCTGTCTTATAAGGAGGGTCAGGAATTTAATTCGCTGGTTCCGCCTGAGGTCGTTGCCGAACTCCAGGAGTTGAAGAAAAAATTCGCGACTGGTGCGCTTAAAGTCAGTGTCACGCCGGAGGACGCGCGGGGCGGAGTACTATGAGCAGAACGGTTCCAGAATGAGATAGCTGCATGTCAGCGATGCTTGAAATGCGCGGTATTTGCAAGCGCTACGGTGAAGTCCGTGCCAATCGAAATATCGATTTGGAGGTCCCACGCGGCCAAATTCTCGGTCTGCTTGGCGAGAACGGCTCGGGCAAGACCACACTGATGAAAGTGCTCTTCGGAATCGTGAAAGCGGACGCCGGTGCGATTGAATTCAAGGGCAAAAGGCTTGATCGTCACACCCCGGCCGATGCGATTGAGGCTGGCATTGGCATGATTCACCAGCAATTCATGCTGGTCGATGCGATGACCGTCGCGGAAAATGTGATGCTCGGCTGGGCAGATGCTGGGCAGTGGTTGAATACGCGCGAGATCGCTCAATTGATCCGCCGAGCAAGCCAGACTTACGGTCTCGATCTGGACCCAAACGCCGTCGTCGGCGACTTGTCGCTTGGCCGGCGCCAGCGGGTCGAAATCGTTAAAGCAATTTTGCGGGGTGCTGAGCTTCTGATTCTGGACGAGCCAACCTCGAATTTGAGCCCACCGGAAGTCGCTGGGTTATTCGCCGTTATGGGGCGTCTGCAGAGTGAAGGGCGTTCGCTCATCTTTATCTCCCACAAACTAGGGGAAGTGCTGGAAATCTGCGAAGAGGTTGTGGTCTTACGCGATGGAGAAGTGACCGGAAAGTGTTCGGTAAAGAATGCTACGCAAGCTGATCTTGCGCGCATGATGATCGGACGCGAGATCGGCCTCGGCGCCGATCGAGGCGAGCATGCGCCCGGGGAGGAAATTCTGAAAGTCGAAGGATTGTCGACCCGGGGTCACGAGGGTATGCAGCAGTTACGCGATGTCACCTTCTCCTTGCGCACCGGAGAGATCCTCGCGCTAGCAGGCGTCGACGGAAACGGGCAAGCAGAGTTGGTCGAAACGATAGCCGGCCTCAAAACCGCGGCACGCGGACGTATCGTGATCGGCGGGCACGAAATCACTTTTGCATCAATCAAAGCACGCCTCGCGGCCGGTGTTGCCTACATTCCGGCGGACCGCATGACAACGAGCCTCGTACCGAGCATGACGGTGGAAGATAATCTTGCGATGCGAGATTTCCACCGCTCGCCGCTCCGTCGCGGGCCGTGGCTCGATCGATCATCATTTCGCAGCCAGGCAACCAGAAAGATCGCTGAATTCGGCATCCGCTGTGCCGGTCCCGACGTTCCGACTCAAACTCTGTCAGGCGGGAATCAGCAAAAGATTGTAGTGGCACGAGAGATTGGTCGAAGACCGCGCGTGTTACTCGCTTTGCAGCCGACTTGGGGCCTCGATCCGGGAGCGACGCGCTTTGTCATCGAACAGATAATCCACTTGCGCGATGCCGGCGGCGCCGTGCTGTACATTTCCTCCGAACTTGAGGAGGTACTTCTACTCGGCGATCGAGTTGGTGTAATTTGCAAAGGCCGGCTATTGGGCGTGGTGGATCGTCATAATGTCGATCTTACAAAGATTGGACTGATGATGGCGGGAGTGGAAGAAACTTCCGAGCCCATTGAGGAGCGATAGATGCTAAGGCCATCTATCGATAACAACCAGGGGGAAGAAAAGACCGCGAAGATTGACAAAGAATCGGTGATTGCAAAACGTCGCTGGCCGATACCGGGAGGGTTCGGCGTAACCACATGGCGTGCGCCACTGCTGGCCGCGGTTGCTATCGGTCTTGCTTTAGCGGTGAGTGCAGTACCGATCCTCATCGCCGGCAAAAATCCATTGCTCGCTTATTGGGCAATGCTTCGAGGGGCCATCGGTTCTGCCGATTCGATTGCCTTCGCGCTTAACAAGAGCACTCCCTATATCCTGGCCGGAGTCGGTGTAGCGATGTGCTTTCGGGCCAAAGTGATCAACATTGGGAGCGAAGGCCAAATCGCGGTCGGTGGTGTTGCGGCGTCATGGATCGCTCTTAATTTCTCGGAGTTTCCCTCTGTGATCGTTATCGCGGCGGCGCTGATTGCAGGTGCCATCGCCGGAGCGGCTTGGTCCACGATCGCCGCGGTGATGCGGCTAAAACGTGGGGTGCACGAGGTACTCTGCACGTTGATGCTGAATTTTATCGGCTTACTGGTTGTGAGTGAAGTGTTGCGGGGGCCGATGGGTGAGCCTGGCGCCGGGTTCCCGCAATCTCCGCTGTTCGCCGAATCTAGTTGGTTGCCGAATCTTTTCCCCGGAATCGATATGCATGCGGGGATTATCTTTGCCGTCGCCGCCGTCGTCATCTGCCACGTCTTTTTATGGCATACGCCGTTTGGCTTCCGCCTTCGCTTGCTCGGCGGCA
>Ga0137398_10001296_pt1 | contig 10039 bp, 11 predicted proteins | sample czorhiz216metaG_FD_106659 | JGI IMG/M metagenome (GOLD analysis project Ga0137398, IMG submission 106659) | Vadose zone soil microbial communities from Angelo Coast Range Reserve, California, USA - czorhiz2.16 metaG | ecosystem: Environmental > Terrestrial > Soil > Vadose zone | place: USA...
ACGAGGTTATTGACACTTCTCGTGAGCGCAACACAGCGCCTAATCAAGCCCTATGCGCTCCCCATGCTTCGTGTACTTCTACTGAAAGCCAATGATTCCAACTCCACTGTTGCTGCCAACGTGTTGATGTGTCTTGGCGAGCTGGCCTGCGTCGGCGGAGAGGACGCGATCCCGCACGTTCCCGAATTAATGGAGATCATCCTTGCGAAGCTGGCCGACCCGAGCATCGCGAAGCGCGATGCTGCCCTGCACGCACTTGGGCAGGTGTGCTCGAGTGCGGGATATGTCATACAGCCGCTAGTAGAATATCCGCAGCTGTTGCAAATCTTTGGACGGATATTGAAGAGCGAGTCGAATTCGTCGGTGCGACGGGAAGTCATAAAGGTACTCGGGATTATCGGCGCACTTGATCCCTACAGACGCAAGGTACGTCATATTGTACTTAAGCGGGGAGAATCGAAATCTGACACTACCACAGGCTAAGCCTGACGAAGAGTCGAACGAGTCCCAAACCCCCGCTGCAGCTGCGATTAATCTCACATATTCGACATCCTCGGCTTCGGATGACTACTATCAGACAGTGGTCATCAACGCACTGCTCGGCATCCTGAAGGACCAGTCACTGAGCAGTCAGCACCACACCGTCATTGAAGCTATAATGTCAATATTCAAGACACAAGGCCTCAAATGCGTGACATTTCTACCCCAGGTAAGAGAGCGCAGTATATAGCACAGGTGTCAGCTCGACTCACGATTCACCTAGATCATTCCGGCGTTTGCGGCTGTGACTCGCAGTTCTGCCGCGCGCTTGCAAGAGTTTCATCTGCAGCAACTTGCCATCCTCATCGGCATCATCAAACAACACGTCCGCAAGTATATGCCCGATATCTTTGCGCTCGTGACGGATCTATGGGAAAACCAGTCGTTGCAACTTCCACTTGTGTCGCTCATCGAATCACTCGGCAAAGCCCTCGACGCGGAATTCAGACCGTTTCTGCCAACGATCCTGCCCCTGATCTTGAAGGTGTTCGACGGAGAATTGAACGACAAGCGCTCGGCAACCCAAATCAAGGTGTTTGACGCATTCTTGACGTTTGGCTCGAACATCGAGGAATATTTGCACCTTGTCATCCCCATAATCGTGAGAACGTATGAACGATCTGACGCATCAACGGCGCTCCGTAAGCGCGCGATCGTCACGATAGATGGGCTTTCAAGTCGAGTTAACTTCTCGGACCACGCATCGCGTATCATCCATCCGCTTGTGCGAGTACTGACGTCTTCAAACAACGAATTGAGGATGGCCGTGCTCGACACCCTGTGTTCTCTGCTTGTCCAGCTGGGATCAGATTTTGCCATATTTGTGCCTACCATAAACAAGGTACCGTTCTTACATTGTCGGGCTAATTTGTGCTTGCTGATGGGGCGTACAGGCACTACTACGCCACAGAATCCCTCACCCCAAGTATGAGAGTCTCGTGTCGAAGTTGCTCAATGGAGAGCGCCTGCCTCAAGAGCTAGGAACGTTAGAGTACATGTGGGTGACATTTTTTTAGTTGAGAAATTCTCACTCAAAAATCATTTAAGCATGAACGAGAGCAACAAAGCACCAGAATTCTCCGCTCCTGCAGAGGCAGCCAAGATGACCGTCAATCAACAACATCTGAAGCAGGCATGGGACACATCGCAGATCTCAACCAGAGAAGATTGGTTGGGATGGATGCATCGCCTCTCAGTAGAATTTATGAAGGAGTCGCCTTCTCATGCTTTGCGCGCTTGCATGAGCCTTGTTGATGTCCATCCGCCTCTGGCAAAGGAACTATTCAACGCGGCTTTCATCTCATGCTGGCGAGATCTCTACGAGCAATACCAGGTATGTCGTTATATATAATTCCAGAAGTGTTACCCTCAACAAGGTAACGGTGACAGGAAGATCTTGTTCGCGCAATCGATTATGCTATCACGTCACCGACAGCACCATCAGAGCTGATCCACCGGTTGTTGAACTTGTGCGAGTTCATGGAACATGAAGACCAGCGTCTCCCGATTGAGAACAGCATCCTCGGAGAGTACGCTCTCAAGTACCATGCCTATGCGAAGGCGCTGCATTACAAAGAACTTGAGTTTTTCACGGAGACATCCCCATCGATCATTGAGGCTTTGATCGGCATCAATACGAAGCTACAGCAGTCGGATGCAGCATGGGGTACTCTGCTCGTCGCGCGCGAACAATATGATATCACAAAGCACGACCAATGGTATGAAAGACTCGGTCGGTGGCAGGAAGCCCTCCGCACATACGAACGCAGGGAGCAAGAGGACCCAGGAAATCCGGATATTGCGATCGGCCGGATGAAGTGCTTGCATGCGCTTGGCGAATGGGACCAGCTCGCAGGGCAGGTTGAAGAGTACTGGGCGAGTGCGACACCAGAAGAGCGCCGTGAGATCGCGCCGATGGCGGCAGCCGCTGCGTGGTCGCTGAATGATTGGGACTCTATGGACAACTACATCGCCACGATGAAGGCCGAGTCGACAGACCGCGCATTCTATCGTGCCATTCTGTCGGTGCATCAGAACCAGTTCCCAAAGGCACTAACGCAGATCACCAAAGCACGAGACTTACTCGATCCGGAGCTCACTGGGCTCATTGGCGAAAGTTATGGGAGGTCGTACAAGTGAGCCTCACCAAACCCGAAATATGATTTCCACGTCTAACTTTTGCTGTAGCGTGATGGTCAGGGCTCAGATGCTTTCAGAGCTGGAGGAGATTATCGCCTACAAACAATTTGCCGACCAGCCAGAGCGTCAACATACTATCAGGAAAACTTGGGTCAAGAGGTTTGCTCGTTTTATCTGTCTTTCTCCCTCTGCTTAAAGTATCCCAGACTCCAGGGGTGTCAGCCTGATGTAGAGGTCTGGCAAAGAATTCTGCAAGTGCGAACCCTAGTTTTGAGCCCGGATGATGACCCGGCTATGTGGATCAAATTTGCCAACCTCTGTCGAAAGTCTGAACGCATGTTACTCGCCGAAAAGACAATCAATTCGTTGTTATCTCAAGAAAGGGTGCGCATTTCCCGCAAGCCAAAGCAAATGTACTGACTGGCTTTCTATATCAGCACCAGAAAGCTCCTCCAAACGTGGTTTACGCCCAGCTCAAATATATGTGGGCATCAGGGTCTAAAGAGGATAGCTTGAACTTCCTTCGCTCGTTTGCAACCAATCTATCGAGAGACTTGGAGGCCGAGACGACGCAGCGAGGACAACGATCGAGTGTATCAAAACAGAAGCTCGATGAGCTCGCACGGCTTCTGGCGCGCTGCTATTTCAAACAAGGCGAATGGCAAATGGAAATCTCGGATAGCTGGACAACGGTTCGTGGAACATGGGCTTATTTCCGGCATTGACTTATATAGATGCTCATAGCGAAACGTCAAAGATATCCTCCACTCGTACCTCCTTGCGACGCATTACGACCCCAATTGGTATAAGGCATGGCACACCTGGGCCTTGGCCAACTTCGAAGTCGTCAACCACCTTCTCAACCAAGCCGAAGCGAAGGCTGCGGACGTCATGGGTACTACTTTAGTCCCACATATCGTCCCTGCCGTTCAAGGTAACGTTTATTTGCGGGTTCGTGTCGGACTGATCAAACCTTGCGTCCAAGGCTTCTTCCGTTCGATCGCCCTACGCAGCGAGAATTCCCTACAGGATACCCTCCGACTGTTGACTCTCTGGTTTAAATTCGGGGCGCAAGACGAAGTCAGCCATGCGATCGCCAGCGGCTTCAGCACAGTCGAAGTAGACACATGGCTTGAAGTGATCCCACAGGTATACTTTCCAGTTGACCATTTCCGATTCCCCTCACCTACTTTGCATAGATCATTGCGCGCATCCAGACCCCTAACACGAACATCAGGAGGAACATCACAAGTTTACTTACGGATGTTGGCAAGCATCACCCGCAAGCATTGATTTATCCCCTCACTGTGGCGTCCAAGTCCCCAAGTGCTCTACGAAAGGATGCTGCGCTCGCCATCATGGACCGCATGAAGCAGCATAGCCCGGTCATTGTCGAGCAGGTGCGTTCACGCATTTGCATTTGAGCGGAGACATTTATAAATTCCTTTTTGATAGGCTCGCGTCGTCAGTCATGAGTTGATACGTGTTGCTATTCTCTGGCATGAACAATGGCATGAGAAGCTGGAAGAGGCCTCTCGTCAGTACTATACCGAGCACAACCCAGAAGGCATGATTGCTGCGCTTGAGCCACTCCACGAAGAACTAGAGAGGGTTGGTTCTCGTTCGGAAAATACCTATCTAATGGCTGCTTACTCGTCCACTTTAGGGACCCCAGACTGCGCGAGAAACGTCTTTCATCCAAGCATTTGGTCGTGAGCTTCATGAGGCGAGAGAAGCGACTCGTCGATACCAGAAATATGGCGAAATCAAAGATCTTGATAACGCATGGGATATCTATTTTGCGGTGAGAAAGCTACCCCCCACTACGCGACACATATTTACTGTTTTATGAAGGTCTTCAAGAAGGTCGAGAAACAGCTTCCGCAATTGACCACTCTCGACTTGCAGTATGTTTCACCAGAGCTCTTGAAGGCACGTAATCTGGAGCTGGCTGTGCCGGGTATGTGCCACGAAGAAAACGAGTTTTTTCCGATGTTCATTCTAGATCACAGGGACATATCAGAGCGGAAAGGAAACCATTACGATTACAAACTTTGCCCCTAAGCTTTCAATCATCATATCGAAACAGCGACCCCGACGTCTCTATCTCAAAGGCAGCGACGGAAAGGAATATCAGTATGTCTTGAAGGGTATGTACGAATCGTGAAATATTGTCCCATTTTAGGCCCACGAGACGAAAATTTTCTATAGGTCACGAAGATCTTCGTCAAGACGAGCGCGTCATGCAGTTGTACAGTCTCATGAATACGCTTCTTTCGGAGGACACAGACAGTTTCAAGCGCCATCTTCACATCCAACGGTTTCCTGTCATACCGCTATGTCCTCATGCAGGCCTTCTTGGTTGGGTCCATGATAGCGACACGCTACACGTCTTGGTTCGCGACTATCGTGAATCACGCAAGGTGCTTTTGAACATCGAATACCGACTAATGCTGCAGGCAAGTCAATTTTGCTGGGTCCCATTCGGAAATATCATAACCCCTTATAGATGGCACCAGACTATGAAAATCTCATGCTTTTACAGAAGATCGAGGTGTTCGAGTACGCCCTTGAAAACACTACAGGCCAAGATTTGTATCGAGTTCTGTGGCTAAAGAGTATCAATTCCGAGCACTGGCTCGAGCGTCGCGCGACCTTCACCCGATCTTTGGCTGTCAACAGCATGGCCGGCCACATTCTAGGACTGGGCGACCGCCACCCATCAAATCTCATGCTTGAGCGCAAGACAGGAAAGGTGGTACATATTGATTTTGGCGACTGCTTTGAGGTAGCGATGCATCGCGAGAAGTTCCCTGAGAAAATACCATTCCGGCTTACACGAATGCTCACACACGCGATGGAGGTAGGCTGAATCTCCCTTTTTCGATGGCAGGGATAACTGAGGCCCCACAGGTCAGCGGTATAGAGGGTAGTTATAGAAACACCTGCGAGATCTCCATGCGAGTCCTGCGTGACAATAAAGAATCTCTGATGGCCGTCCTGGAGGCATTCGTCTATGACCCTCTGATTAACTGGAGATTGATGCCAACGAAGGGCGATACCCGGCGTCCCCCTGGTGAGCAGCTTCCCATTCAAACGGAAATGTCACCTTCCTCACATACGAGGCAGGTGACTCGTCACGAACGTCAGATTTATCTCGCGTCAATGCATACGTCCAAGAACCGCTTCGCAAGCTGAAGGCTGACGAGAACACTATCCTCAACGGTACGCAGGACGTTTCATATTGATAATTCTGTCTTGCTTACTCTCAATTCTGCACTGCAGAGGCCCAAGAGCGCAACGACCGGGCATTGGCGGTGTTGAATCGAGTACAACACAAGCTGACGGGTTCGTACCTTCTTCCTATCCTGCGACAGGAGACAGGGGTAACGGGTCTTCAGGTCGCGATTTCAACCCTAACGTTGTCCTGTCAGTCCAAGCTCAGGTCGACAAACTGATCTTACAAGCAACCTCGCTGGAAAATCTCTGCCAGTGCTTCTCGGGATGGTATGATTTTTGCTAGCTTCAGCTGTTCGTACTGATCCTAGAGTATTAGGTGCGCGTTCTGGTAAACTGTGCATCCCCATCGGGGACCGTGCCCCGTTAGCTCTATATCTCTGTCCCTCATCTCTTATTTGCTATCTAGATTGTAACTGGGCTCGCTTACTGTGATTCTTACCCCTGTGTTTCCAATTATGCGTACACATAAACAAGTTCTACAAACACTGACACGGAAGCGAACTAAGCTGAGGGCGAAACTCGAAAAAAAAAAAAATATTTCTGTATCACAGTAGAAAAATTAAAAATAGGGCCTGGCCGGGAATTGAACCCGGGACCTCCTCCAACTTGCATCCCTAAGAAGGAATCATACTACTAGACCACCAGGCCTTGTATTACAGATCCAACTTGAGGCTACATGACCCACATCTTTAGACGTGAGTGCCCCGGATATGGGAAATCGAAATGGAATAGCGGAGGGTCTCTTTCGGGCAAACTTTCAAGTTGCCCAAATTACTTTTCGATCCCTCCCTACTACAGTATCCCCCTTTACCCTTTACTATCTTTCCAACTTTGGGTTTTGTAGATTTTTTTTTAGGGTGACGAATAAATTTTATCAATTCCATAGATCATCGATCCGGATTCGAAACAATCACCCTCGTCGCGCCCATCCCATTTACTTTTACTTCAAACCATCTTGTTTATTGTTCGCGTCGGATCCTTCCTTATCGCATTTCATAAAGGTAGGCAAAGCCTATGTCCAATTGCGCTCATTTTCCATGTCCGATGTATACGTATTCATCCTGGGCCGTGGGGCACGGCTACGAATAAAAACCCCATTATTACACAGGTAGCCGCCCATCACCCACGTACTATTCACGTGCTGTATTACTGTAACTCTGATCGAGTCAGGACACACTTTGAAAATAAAAAATTCAACACAGTAACTTTCGTTCAATCAATACCCTACAACACAACACAGTACAGAGACACCGCAATCTTACTTTTTGTTCACTACGTCCTCGGCGCACCCCTCCCACGCCCCGCATAGCCAATCCTGAACATCCTGCCAACAAATCCCCACAAGCCAGCGTCTGACGGATCTGATGGCTCATTCGGACTCTCAGATGGCGCTTCATCGCCAGTGAAAGGTCCGAACAGTCCAAACCTAGGTATAGAAGGTTCGGGTTCGCCTTCGGTAGAGGTGCTGTCATCATACACCTCTTTCTCGGGCTAGAGAACGTCACACATCAACTATGCCATCCACGATCTTCAAAGGGGTAGCTAACCTCCAAGCAAATGACCAACGCGCCAGTATGCCATCCTGCTGCAGTGGCAGCGAAGCAGAACCTTCTACCACCTGGGTTCGGCCCATAGTTAAATGCACTAGGGAAGGCGAGGCCACTCTCGGTGGTTCAGGAGGGCCCCACTGCGACTGATGCGATTGGATAAGTTGCGATTCTGCCGAATATCCGCCGGGCGTGCCCAAGGGGAGCTCAGAGGGCACTCCAAGCCCTAGTGCCCCATGAGAGTATTGTCCCCATGTAAGTAGCTGTCCGTCAGCGGTGAGAGCACCATAGTGATAATCTCCAAGCACAATAGAAATCACAGAGCGATTTTGCAGTTCGGGAATAATCCTCGGCTGGGTTTCTTCATTGGTATATACGTCACCCATCAATGTGATAGAGCTTGAAGCGGTTGAATATGCGACGAAAGTCTCGAAGTGTGCCGTAATCTAGGGAATTGTGTCAAAATCAAGGAATATCAGCAGGAATGTGCCATGTCTTACATGAGTGATCCGCAGTGAGGTCGGGGTTTGCAAACCAATCTTTTCGTCTCGGAAAGCGGGGTGCGCTGCGACTTCGGAAAGTTCGCTGAAGTTCTTCAACTACAACATATGTCAGCTTGAGCATAATGCAGATGCAAGGTGACTGACGTATTGCCAGCATGTCGTCCTGTCGAAGCTATATTCATTTGACAAATCTCCGAACTTCAAGACATGTCCCTTGTTGGTCAGACCGATGAGATGATTATCGAATGCCGCTATCTTGATCAAGGTCGTCGCGGTCGATCTCTCTTCATGTGCCCCCGTGCTTTCGAGGTCCGGCAGCTGAGGTATAGGGGGTATCCGCAGAGGATCAGCTTGCAGAGACCAGGTGACACAAGGGATGCGGTGGTCCTCAGTGCCATAAGCGTTACAATCTCCCCTATCATCCATAGCAGCGTTTTCTTCGTCATAAATGCGGCCAATCTCGCCCGAGGAAGACCAGAAGACGAGAACATCCCCAGACTGGGTCAATATGGAAGAAAACGACCAACCGCACTCCGCTTGCATAGGTGTAGTTTCCGGTGACGTGCAATCCAGCATTGGGGAATCGAGTCTAAATGGACGACCCCAGGTAACAAATGTCCATATTTGATTCTTCGAATCAAGAGCCATGGTGTGCAGCCTACCACAGCTACAACGAGTCTCATTAGAGGACAAGTGGCAGGTTGCAGAGATACGCATAGACGCACCTAACAGTGCGAATGGGATTCGGCATGAGGAGCCTATGGGGTTCAGGTGCTGGTTTGTACTTCACAGCGAAGCCTTCGTTAATCAGAGCTGGGCTCTCGCCGTCCAAGGTACCTTGGAACACGTTAGGATTTACGTCCGTATGATCGCATCAACTCGGCTTACCCCAGACATACATTGATCCTTCCGTATCGATGGCGTGGAAGGACCTGTGGGCAAATTGAAGGCTACAGCGGCTTCAGGTTGAATAACGGATCAAGGACTTACATTCCACCTGCGACTAGACTCACGATCCGAGATCCGGGAATCTTCACTTCTATCGGGTACGGAACACCACCTCGTCTAAGATTATGCGGAAAGGCTTTCATGCCGAGTCTACCATTCGAGCGCTCACTGCAAAGGAAAACACGTCACGACTTGAGTGGTGGACAAGCGTGACGACAAACCCCCAAACGAAAATCCTTGGATGCCTTAGACCCCTGTATAGGTTCTTCCAACCGGACTGGCGAGCTGTCTCTTGACTGGTGAAGTTAAAGTCTGCCTGGCATCTTCTCCTCCAGAATGTCTCGTCCGCGCAGACTGCGGCAAAGAGCTTGTTTGTAGATCCCAGGCTTAGAACATCGCGCAATTCTGCTAAAGGAAGCAGATTATCAAGAAAGACTTCAACTGGGATATCCGCAATATGCATCGTTGGAGTCGTGAAGTTAGAGTCAATCGATTACTGCGCCCCGCATATCTGTCTACGTCATCCTGTGGGAATTTCATCTGGGAATTACGGCAAATGTTAAATAACCAACTCCGACTTAAATTCCGCCTTATCTCCTCAGTAATTTTTTATTATCCTTTTTGGTGACTCATCGGTCGGATCAATCGTACTCGCTTTTTCCTGTGATCCTGATCATTATCCACCATACCCCAACCCTTTTTTTTTCTTATTTTCTTGCGTTTTTTTCGGACCATTCAAAAATCGGGAAATTAATCTGATCTGGCCAGTCAAGCAAGCCATTTGGTGTTGGCAACGAGCTCACGCCAGCGTGAGACGACGACAAGTGGCGCGCGGAAAGAGCGCTCTCACAACCAAAACGGATACCACTTGCGCGTCTGACAGTTGCTCACCCGTGCCTGGGCCCTCGCCCTGAATGTCGATACTCGTACGTTTAGTCGGATCGGACGGAGCCAATACAGTATCGTATGCTTGCTTTTCCCGGACGGTGTGCCTGAACAATTGTCGTTCCTCGCCCTTTACCCGTGATAAATAGCGTATTTCTTCCGTCATCCTCTTGGGGGGGGGGTATGTTATATGAAAGGAGACGGAAAGCCCCTTGATTCTGATATATGTCTCATTAC
>Ga0137398_10001298_pt1 | contig 10037 bp, 5 predicted proteins | sample czorhiz216metaG_FD_106659 | JGI IMG/M metagenome (GOLD analysis project Ga0137398, IMG submission 106659) | Vadose zone soil microbial communities from Angelo Coast Range Reserve, California, USA - czorhiz2.16 metaG | ecosystem: Environmental > Terrestrial > Soil > Vadose zone | place: USA...
AGGTCCTTCCACCCATCGTTATCGAAATCCATGAAACGAAAACCCCACCCGGAGTGAGGCCGGGTGATGTCCGCAAGTCCACTGGTGTAGGTCGCGTAGGTGAAGCTGCCATCGCCGTTATTCTTGTATAGCGCGTAGGCCTGGTTGCCCAAGTCGGTGATGAGCAAATCGGGCAGACCGTCATTGTCGTAATCGGCGAAGTCCACGCCCATGCCGGCGTATGTCGCGCCGTCGCCATCCACAGCTACTCCCGCCATCAAGCCCACTTCTTCAAATGTGCCGTCACCCTTGTTGCGATAGAGGAATTCAAACATGGAGTCATTGGCGACGCAAATATCCAAGCGGCCGTCGCGGTCGTAGTCGGCAAACGCGATTCCCAAGCCTTTCCCTGCCTTAGAGAGACCAATCTTCTTAGAGACTTCCGTAAAGTGGCCGTCGCCGTCGTTGTGATATACGAGCGGAGTTGCTGGCCGGAAATGGTTAGGACTGCAATAGGACCGGAAGCCTTCTTTGGGCGGGCCGCACCAGACATCGTCAAAATCCCATTCCATGTAGCGCAAGACAATCAAATCGAGCAGCCCGTCATTATCTAAGTCCACCCATGCCGCGCTGGTGGACCAGCCGCTGCCGTTCAGCCCGGCTTTTGTCGTGACGTCCGTGAACGTGCCGTCGCCATTGTTGTGATAGAGCCTGTTGCCGCCATACGCAGTCACAAACAAGTCGGCATTTCCATCGTTGTCGTAGTCACCTACGGCCACGCCCATGCCATAGCCCCATCCTTGCAGCCCGGCCTCTTCCGTGACGTCCTCGAACGTTCCGTCGCGCTTCTGGCGATACAACCGATTCCAATACTGTGGGCCGGTCTTCTGCGGAATCCTTCCTTTGGGGGTAGGGTCGCTGAGCGGCGCGCCATTCACAAGAAAGAGATCCAGGCGGCCGTCATTATCGTAGTCGAAGAGCGCAGCCCCGCCGCCCATCGTTTCTATCAAATATTTTTTCAAAGTGTGAGAGGCTAGGTTGCGAAAATCCAAACCCAGCGCCGCAGTGACGTCGGTAAACTTCGCTGCCGTCGCTTCTGGCGCGCCAAAGGATTTGGCCCCGGTCCCTGCGCCAGGCATTTTCGGCGCGGTTTTCTGTCCCAAAATCCGCACGACCGGAACAAACGCCGAGAAAAGAAAGATAAGCGCCGAGCGCCGATCGATCACGTAGCGCGCCCGCTCCTTGGTTCTTTGAACAAACTGCCGAGAAACATTCTGACGCTCGGGAGCCCCCCAAAGCGGTAGACCCGCTAGAAAACGCATAGGAACAGGCACTATAACATCCACTGGGAAACTGTCGCCAGAAATTCTTGACGCAGCCGGCAGATGAACTCGAAATCGTCATTCAGTCGGAGGACATGGCTCCTTTTGTTCGAAAAGACGAAAGCTTCTTTCAAACAAACGCCTATCTTCAGTCCAGAAAATCCATACAGTGCACCCTTCCGAGCCACGTTCGTTGTGAACGCAATGAGCAGAGATTTGTCGCCGCCGCTGTCTTCTTATTTCCAAGGAAGATTGAATCGGGCGCTCCTACCATCGCTCCTGAGAAGACCGTCGAATTCCCTGCAAAATCGAAGGCTCAACTCTGCGCGTTGCCTTCGAACTCCAGAAAACGGTCGACCAAAACGGCCCAGCGCTTAGAACACCGCGCCGCCTTGCCGCCATCGCCGTTAGCGTCCTGGCGGTCATCCGTTTTTTTCTTGGCAAACTAAATTCTTCTGTTAAAATCCGTCGTGTTCCTCGAAATCGCCATCGTAATTTTCGCCATGCTTGTCACGTGCCTCTGCACGCGCGTTCTTGCTGCCCCGACACTAAAGCTTGTCAAGAACAGCTGCCTAACTCCCTTTGGAATCAGCAGTTCCGGAAATACCCGGGGGGGTGGGGGCATCGCCTTGGTCCTCACTGCCCTCGCTGTGATGCAATGGACCACACCTAAATCGGCCTGCGCAGCCTGGCCTCAGTCAGCCCCCATCAAAACGCTGGACTCTGGGCGGCAGAATCGCGCCTCTGCAGGCGGTAGGAACTCATCAGAACCTCTGCCGCCTCTCGATCCGATTCTCGCCGAAGCCAGATCGCTTGCTGACAAGGGCATGGCCTCAGAAGCTGAACGCAGGGTCCGCCAATATCTCGCCGTGCATCCTGACTCCGCGAATGCTCATTTCTTGCTCGGGCACATCCTTTTCCAGGAGATTCAGTCAGAAGCAAGGCTGGAGAGCCAGCTCGCGCTTCAGGTGCAGACTCCTATGGGCGGCGCGAAGGTACTCGGCGCAAATTCCTCCGACGCAAAGGACCGGGACGAGAAAGCTAAGGCTTCACTGGCGGAGTTTACCGCAGGCGCAAAATACAGTGCCCCCATCGCCGCCGATTTGAAAGTCGTGGCTTTCGATTATGTCCTGCTGGGTGACTACTTGGACGCCGACAAATGGCTGACCAAGATGCTCGAGTGGACTCCCGATGATGCCCAAGGCTGGTACTACCTTGGCCGCACCAAGTACAACGAGAATCGATTTGCGGAAGCCATCAGCGCATTTGAGCAATGCTTGAAGGTCGATCCAAAAAATGTCAAGGCAGAAGACAACTTGGGACTGTCGTACGCGGGTCTCGGCCAGAACGAGGAAGCCGCCACGGCCTACCAAACTGCGATTGCCTGGCAATCGCAGTTGCCGGTCAAGAATCCTGGACCGTACATCGATCTAGGGAGCTTGCTTCTCGATGACAACAAACCGGATGAGGCCATTGCGAATCTTCTCCAGTCTGTGGAGATCTCCCCGCGAGATTCCAAGGCGCATGAACTCTTGGGCAAGGCCTACGCCCGGCTGGACCAGCTGCCGAAGGCGCAAACGGAACTGGAGAAGGCACTCGAGTTGTCTCCCCAAAGTACCAATCTCCATTGCATGTTGGCCCCCGTCTATCGAAAGCAGGGACTCGCCGAAAAGGCCAAGCTCGAAGTTGACCGCTGCGCTACCATGCACGGAACGCATTCTTCGCCAGAAACTCCTCGCCCTTAAAAAAATTAAAGCCGCCAACGAGGAATCCTTTGGAGCTCTGAAGCAGAATTGAATTCGGCTGCAAGAAATACGCCGAATGCGAGACCCTCGAACACGGCAAGGACATCTTTCTCCGTTTATTCCTGCGGTGGATTTTCCTTATTCTGCAAGACTTGCTGCGCGCGCTGCGCCGTTGCGGCCCGGGCGCTTTCTTCTAGCTTGGTGAACACTTGCATTTCCGCCTTCGCGTCTTGCGCGCGCCCCAGCGCGCGATACGCTTGGGCCAGCAAAAAGTGGATGCTGGGATCGGAAGGGTCGGCCGTCTCCGCCGCTTGCAGCTCTTTGACCGCCTCTTCGTTCCGATCAAGTCTCATCAGCGCGCGCCCACGGTCCCCCCGAGCCGGCATGAGAGTGGGGCAAATAGCGAGCGCCTTGTCGATGTCAGTGATTGCCAGCTGCGGGTCTAAGTGCTGCTCCAGGAGAATATTGCCAATCTTCCATTGCGCCGTACAATTGTTCGGGTCGTTGGCAAGTTCGGCCTCGAACTGCTGAGTGGCCGCATCCCACATGGAGAGACTCCAGTAGGTACTGCCGAGTTTGTAGTGGGTGCCGGGCCGCTGCGGGGCCATCTCCACAGCTTTCTTATACTCGATCAACGCTCCATCGAAATTCTTCATGCTTTCCATAACCTCGCCGGAAACTTCGTGCATCAGAACTGAATTTGGATCGATCTCATTCAGCTTTCCGAGTGCCTGCTCGGCGAGTTTCATGTACGCGCCGCCGAGCAGATACCACACCTCCTGGTCCTTGGGCTCGCGGTGTGCCAGCTGCTGGAGATGAACTGTCGCAGCTTCCAGCTCGCCCATCTTGATCAGAGCGTTCGCCAAGAGCAGTTCCGCATTGTTGTCCTTGGGATTGGCCCGAAGAGCCGCCTCAAGCCTAGGCCGCGCCGAAGCGTACTCGCCCATTTCGTAAAGCGAGATACCGAGCAGGGCGGAGGCGGAAGACATCGCCGGGTCAATCTTTAGGCCTCTTTCGAGAACGGCCGCAGCTTTACGGTACTCATGCTGCTTCAAGTAAAGGGAGCCAAGGTTGTTATAGGCAGCGCCGAGACGCGGAGAGATTTGCAGGATCGATTCGTATTTGGTGATTGCACCATTCACGTCGCCACTGGCCTGCGCTGCTTTTGCCTCGGCATACAAATCTTGCACGCGGTCATCCGCTGAAGTAGTCTTCGATTGTGCTTCGAGCATTTGGGAGGGGAATAGCAGGAGCAGAACAACTGAGACCAGCGCCACCATGAGAGAGCGGCGCGACGGAATGGAAGCATAAGGGAACAGCATTGCGAGCGCAATTTTACACTTCGATAGAGAGATATCAAAGCGAGTTAGAATTTGCGACCGGATAGGCGTCTTAGGCATGGCGAGGCAAACCCTAAGGGGTCCAACTGCTGCAATTTGGCTTGCGTTGGGAGGCGGCGCGCCAATGATGAGAGATATTAGAGAGTCTTGATAACGCCGAATTCGCGTGCTACCCTTCCGCCAAATCTAGGGGTCGTGAGCCATGCAAGCCGCTCAGTGTTCGGGTCGAACTCTACGGTTTGGATTTTTTGAAGTCGATCTCCGTGCGGCCGAATTGCGCAAGCACGGGATTCGAATAAAAGTCCAAGAGCAGCCCTTTCACATACTGACTCTTTTGTTGGAGCGCTCCGGAGACATCGTCACGCGAGAGGAACTCCGGCAGAAACTCTGGCCTGCTCATACGTTTGTGGATTTCGATCGCAGCCTGAATAAGGCCATGACGAAGCTGCGGGCCGCCTTAGGTGATTCTCCTGAAAGCCCTCGGTATATCGAGACCCTGCACCGCCGCGGCTACCGCTTCCTGGCGCCCATCACGCCAATTCGAGAAGATCCAGCCGAGAGCCACGCCAATTTCAATCATGCAGTACCCGAGCGAGCGGCGGCTTCGCTCGAGAATGACCAGTCTCAGGATCACCCGAAAACAGGTTTCCTCCTGTCTCATCCCCGACCACCAGCAACCTGGACACGGTTTTCGCTCCTGCTCGGAACCTCAACCGTGCTGGTGTGTCTGACCGCGCTCTTCTTGCTTCGCGTCAATCACTCCATCGCACTCGGGAGTTCCTTCGGCAATCTCAATCCTCGGCGTTCCGTTGCCGTGCTGGGTTTCAGGAATCTCTCAGGCGACTCCCAGGAAGCCTGGCTCTCGACGGCTCTTTCTGACTGGCTGACCACGGAACTTTCCGCGGGAGAGCAGCTCCGGACGATCCCGTCGGAGAGCGTTGCACGAATGAAAATCGAACTCTCTCTGCCCAACGTCGATAGCTTGGGTGCGGCCAGCCTTTCGAGAATTCGCAAGAATCTGGGGACGGATTTGGTGGTCGTGGGATCCTACGCCATCCTGGGAGAGCAGTCCCATGGCCAGATCCGACTTGACCTCCAACTGCAAGATACTCAGAGCGGTGAAACGGTTGACGCGATTTCCGAAACAGGTACGGAATCACGTCTGTTTGACCTGGTTTCCAGGGCAGGAGAGCACCTACGTGAGAAACTGGGAATTCGAGCGGTCACGCGCGAAGAAGCCGCGGCGTTGGCGGTGGCACTGCCTTCGAATAGGGAAGCGGCGCGGCTCTACTCGGAAGGTCTAGCCAAGCTTCGCGTCTTTGATGCACTCGCGGCTCACGATTTGTTGTTGAAATCGGTCGCCAAAGAATCGAATTACGCTCTATCCCATGCAGCTTTAGCCACCGCATGGGGACAGCTCGGATACGACGAGAATGCCAAGGCGGAAGCAAAGAAAGCCTTTGATTTGTCTGCCAATCTCTCCCGCGCGGAGCGCCTGCTTGTCGAAGGCCGCTACCGCGAAACCTCTCGCGAATGGGGCAAGGCCATCGAAATCTACCGTGCCCTTTTTGAATTCTTCCCGGATAACCTCGACTACGGTCTTGCCTTGGCGATCGCACAGGTCAGCGCGAACAAGTGGAAGGATGCGCTGGACACCATTGCAACGTTGCGAGAAATGCCGTCGCCGCTTCGAGACGACCCACGAATCGATCTCGCGGAAGACGATGCGGCTAGGTCGCTGGGAGACACCAAGAGGGCCGAGGCGGCTCTGGCCAGAGCCGCGGAGGGGGCACGCGTGAAAGGGGCAACGCTGCTCCTCGCTACGGCTCGGCTCGATCAAGCCTGGCTATTCGAAAATATCGGAAGGCTCGACGAGGTCGAAGGAGTGGTGCGCGAAGCGATGCCGCTCTATGTCGCAGCGAATGACCGAAGGGGTGTCGCACGCGCGTTGACTCTGAAGGCCATCGCGCGGGAAGACCAGGGAGATTACCTGGGAGCGAAAAAAGGCTACGAGGAGTCTCTGGCCATCTATCGGGAGTTAGGTTGCAAGCTCCGCCTTGCCAGCGAATATATCAATATGGGAGGCATTCTTCTGCATCTGGGTGACCTACCCGGGGCGCGCGGAAACTATGAGCAAGCGCTCGAAACCTACGACGAGATCGGGGATCAGAATGGCGTGGCACTGGCGAAGAACGGCCTGGGCGATGTGTTTCAAGCGATGGGGAGGCTGATGGAAGCCAAAGCCATGTTCGGAGAAGCACTGGAGATCTGTCGCCAGATCGGCAATCGAAGCCGGCAAGCCTCATCGCTGGTTGGATTGGGCGGAGTGCTCCGCTTTGAAGGCGACACTGCCGCAGCTCGGAAAAATGAGATAGAAGCGGAAGGAATATTTCTGGAGGTCGGAGACAAATCGTCAGCGGCGCAGGCCAATCTCCATCTAGCCAGGCTGTTCCTGGACGAAGACAAGAGCGCGGACGCTGCGCTTGCGGCTCGCCGGGCAGCAGAAGTTTTCGAGAAAACAAAAGCCTCAGTGGACGAAGCTTCGGCCCATCTCGTGCTGTCTCGAGCACTGCTTGCACAAGGAAACATGGTTGAAGCGCGGGAGAGTGTCGAGCGAGTAAGAGGCGTCGCAAAGGAAACCCACAGCCGAGAACTGGAGTTGTCAGCGACGATCACAGCGGCTCGCATCCGCGCGACTTCCGGGAGCGCCGCCGACCGCAACGAAGCGGCAAAGCGCCTCAACACCGTGATTGGCGAAGCGACCACTGCTGGTTTTGCCGATGTAGCGCTCGAGGCGCGTCTCGTACTGGGAGAGGTCGAAATTGGCTCTGGACAAGCGGCCGATGGCCGCGCCCAGCTCGAAGCCTTGGAGAAGGATGCTAAGGGAAAAGGCTTTGGTCTGGTGGCAAGAAAAGCCAGAGCAATTCTCCGCCGCGGAAGTGAAAATCTGTTTGGTAACTAATTGAAGCTAAGCAGCGCGGAAAACCTTAGCCGCCTCGGTAGTGTCCTAAGTTGATCTTGATTGAGTTTTCGCGAAATTCCACGGAACATCCGTGAGTTCCGCGTATGTCTTTGGAGGGCAGGTGATTTCTGGTGCTCACGTAATTGTCTATAGTAAAGACGCCGAAGCGGATCGCGCATTTTTCCGCGACGTTCTCGGGTTCAAGTCCGTGGACGCGGGCCATGGTTGGCTGATCTTCGCCCTCCCACCGGGAGAAGCCGCATTTCACCCGTCCGATGAGAATGGTCTCCACGAACTCTATTTCATGTGCGACAGCCTGAAAGCCGAGATAGCTTCACTCGCGAAGAAGGGTGCTAAGTGCTCCGAGGTTCAAGAAGTACGATGGGGTTCAATAACAAAGATGCGGCTTCCCGGTGGAGGCGAGGTCGGCCTTTATCAGCCGAAGCATCCGACAGCCTTGGGCCTCGGCACGGATTGACGTGCCGGTCAAGTTAGGACACGGTCCGCGCCTGAGGTGACAGTCAAGACTCCGATTCAAATAGGCGGAAACGGCGCTCCAGTTCCCATTGCTGTTGCGCTCTCTCACTGGACTTGAGGAAGTCCCCGCAATCAGTCGAAGGTTTTTCTGTGCCGAGAGAGTCGTGTGAGCATGGGGAAACGGCGCGATTGAACACATCCGGCGCGCTCCACAAGCTGGCGCCGGGCAGGAAGCCATGTTCCAGTCCGCTACGAACCATGCGCTTGAGTTCGGCGTAGTGAAGATCGTAAGTCAGGACGGCGCGGACGTATTCATGCGTCAGGTCAATTCGCGACACGCCCTCATCGTCGGTCGAAAGCGCCACGGGGACGCCGAACATCCGATAGAGCGAGAAGGGGTGATCTTTGCCGCTCACACCGAGGATCACGTCATTGCTTGTCAGGCTAATTTCCACCAGTACATGTTTCGCGGCCATCTCTTTCAGAAGCGCGTGCGGTTGATTCTCGTAAATGATGTCGACGCCGTGACCGATGCGCTCCGCCTGAGCCTGCTCGACGGCCAGACGAATATGGCAGCACAAACCTTCGTAAGGAACCAAACCCGGTGCAAGCTCGCCTGCGTGTAGGCTCACGTGGATTTTTGCGTACCGCTCGTGAAGGAAGCCGACGATGCGCATGTGCAGCGCGTAATCGGACATGGCCGTGTAGCCGTCTTCGGGCATGACTAAATTGATGCCCACGAATCGCGGATCAGCCGACGCCGTCTCAAAGCAGAGCAGCGCCTGTGCAAAGACCTGCTCCTGGGAGAATCCGCGCAGAACCTGGCACAGATAGCGGACCTGCACGTGGCAGGCAGACGCCGCATCCGGTTGTCCACAGTGTTCACGCTTCAGGCGGAGGGCTTCAGCCTGGTCGAGGCCAGTCTTGGCGAGGGCCACGTCGTCACGCAATCCGCGAGCTAGCAATTCATCGCGCAATTGGCTGAAATCATCGCGCCAGCGAGTCTCTCTGGCGATAGCGGCAGTGTGACTGAAGTCGGGCGTGTGCATCAGCTCGAGATATTGCTCATTCTGTGCGGCAGCGCGAGTAGCGACCTCATCGATCCACTCGCCAAGATGGCGATGATCGGTACCGCCGAATTTCGCAAAGGTATCGAAGAAGTGATCGTGCCCCGATACTCCCGGTGAGGGCAGGAAGCCGCGCATGGAGAAAGCATCCACCAGCGCGTCAAAGAGATGCTGGTCTTGGTGCGCCTCGGCCGCGGGGACTTTACCCTCTCCGCAAGCAGGTTGGTCCGAGCCGCTGTCGGAAGAGGATTGCGGCTTCGAGAAAGCGAGGTTCCGAAGATCCACGCACAAACGATCCTCGGCTGCGGCGCGAATCCAGGATTCTGCGTAAACTGCGCCGCTCAGATGATTGTGCAAATCAGCGCCCTTGGGCATGCCGAGGAGAAAGTGACGAAGCTGAAGCAGATTCCGCTTCGCGGCTTGGAGTCCGAGTTCGGTGCGCTGCTCAGAATTTGTGGGGACGGCGAGGGTCTTGGTTTGTGCCAAAGCCGTGGATGCGAAGATCAACAAAATTAGAACACGGTACGATCTGGAGAAGGTGAGGCTTCCTAAACGATTAGTTTTTGAGTTTTTCATAAAAAAGATTTCTCCAGGAAATCGCAGCACGATCGGATTGGCCACGAAACAATCGGATTTTTGCGGCAGTGACCTGTGATATAGAGTCTCATTCGCGCGAAGCACAGCATATCAGGCAGATCGAACAACTCAAGAGGTTGGGGGATTTCATGAGCAGGTTGCTTAGGCGGGGCGTTCTGTTGTTGATCGAGCTCGGAATTTCTCCGCTACTGCTTCTTGCCCAAGGCGCGCCACCCAGCAAACCAATCCGCATCAAGGTGGTGGTGGTCGCCATGTTCGAACGCGGTGAGGACACCGGGGATACACCAGGAGAATATCAGCTCTGGGTCGAGCGCGAGCACTTGGATCAAATCATCCCGCTGCCCGCCGGGTATCACCATGTGCGCCTGAACAAAGACGGCGTGCTGGGCATCTTGACTGGCGTGGGAACGGCCAAAGCAGCGGCATCGGTGATGGCCGCCGGTCTGGACCCGCGATTCGACTTATCGAAAGCGTATTGGATTGTCGCCGGAATCGGCGGAGGAGATCCCCTGGACGTGTCGCTGGGCTCGGCGGTTTGGGCGGATCAC
>Ga0137398_10001299_pt1 | contig 10033 bp, 11 predicted proteins | sample czorhiz216metaG_FD_106659 | JGI IMG/M metagenome (GOLD analysis project Ga0137398, IMG submission 106659) | Vadose zone soil microbial communities from Angelo Coast Range Reserve, California, USA - czorhiz2.16 metaG | ecosystem: Environmental > Terrestrial > Soil > Vadose zone | place: USA...
AAATGATAATTCTCAGCGAGAACCTTCCCGGGCAACCCAGCAGTCATGGCTGCTTCTTGAACGGCTTCCGAGGCACCAATGCTTGATCCGTCACATTCATTCACCACAGCGTCGGGAGCCCAACACCGAGCCCGAAGGCGAACGCGGCAAGGCGGAGGAGCCCGCGGGTGATCTGTAGTCCGACGGTCTGCTTCTGCCGAGCCCGCCGCGCTTCGGTGGTGAGCCAGACCGTCACCGACTATTGCTCCGAGGCTCCCGCGCATTCCGGAACTGTGAACCAGAGAGTACCCGCACTGACCCGGTCAAGGGAAACTTTGCCGTGGCCGGCCGCGCGAGCGACACTAGAGACGCGGTTCTCACAACGAGCCAGAAGGCGACCACGACGCCAATGGCTGTCACCTGTATCGCGGCAAGGTCCGCGGCACATGCGGTCATTTGTAGCGACATCACCATCTCCGCGCTGCAAAAGCCTGGCCGGCCGCGCCGCCGTAAAGGCTGACCGCGCTGGCCGGCTTATAGCCCGATGGCGTCATGAAGACCGCGCCCGCCGGGATCGGGATTGATGCACCGCCGACGTTTGCAATACCGACATCCGACACGTAAAGGATGGCGGATGAGTTGTTCGCAACGAGATAGCCATTAACCGGGACGACGCCGGCGAACAGCGTCTGGGCCGTGCCTCCTGTCACCACGGTCCCGCTGCCGTCGATTGCAACTGCGCCGGCGGTATTGATGACTGGGAGGGGAGCCGTGGGGCCAACCGGCGTCGCGATGCCACCAGCGAGCGCCGCCGGCGCGTGCACCGGGACGAGGTTCCCGGCGACATCCACCAGCGTGGAAATCGACTGCGTGGTGGTGTTCGCGTCTTTAACCAATAGAGTCAATGGAAGAGCTCCTTTGCCAGCAGTACCAGCAAATCTGGGATGTTTCTCCTAGCAAACCGAGTGTCATCAGACAGCCGCTAAGAGTGGCGCTTCGGACGACCAGTATTTGTCAACTGATCACTCAGCTGACGGTACACTTCGTAAATACCCTCTCCAGGCATCGGCTCGACCAGGAGATCGGTCAATGCCCATACGAGCGCGTCTACCCGGTCAGGCGAGTAGCCCGCCGAGCGGCTTTTAGAAGTTGCATGAGCTTCAGGGGTGAACGCGCACATTTGGTCCTCGAGCTGCGGAAATACGCCGAGATGGCGTACCCGGCCCTGCTCGTAAAGCGCCGCCACTGGTTCAGCCCGCGTTACTTTACCGCGCGAGGCGCGCACCGCGGCGAAGGATGCATTGGGTTCGATCATCCGCAACGTAGCCTCGACCATGTCGCCGCCGTTGTTGACCTCAGCAACGATTCGATCGGCGCGATGTGCGCGATAGGCTGAAATTGCCGTCTTCGCCCATTCCGTGGGCGGATAGCGTCCGGAGGCATCTGCGATCACCCACCCGCGTCCATCTTCATCCTTGCCGGCTACGATGATGCCGGTTTCGTCGGCCCCAGCCGTCGAACTCGCAGCCGGATCGATTGCAACCACCACTCGGATAAGCGCAGGGGCCCTGGAGGCTCGCGTGGCCTCGATCACGCCACGATTCCACAACGCGCCGGGTACATCTTCCAAGATCTCCGCCTCGAGCTCTTGCCGGCCGAGGCGCGTGCCCTGATATTTGCGGACGATTTGCCCTAGAAAGACCGGGGCGAGGTTGGCCCGGTTCTCGTGCGTCGTTCCCCGCGTCACCACGACCGTCGGGTCGGCAATCAATTCCCGAATCAATTTCGTCGGCCGCGGTGTGGTCGTTACCACGACGCGCGGATCGGTTCCTAGCCGCAGTCCGAGCATAAGCATGTCCCAAGCCTCGGGATAACGCCAGCTAGCAAGCTCATCGCACCACGCCGCGTCGTGTTGCGGTCCGCGAAGCCGTTCGGGTTCGTCTGCACTGAAGAGTGTGGCAATGGCGCCATTTGGCCAAGTCAGGCGCCGCTTCGATGGTTCGTAGCGTGGCCGTTCCCAGGGCGGTGAGATGGCCAGGATTCCGCTTTCGCCCTCAACCATGATGTCGCGTGCGTCGCCGGCTGTCGGTGCGACGAGCGCGAGACGCCGCACAGCAAGCGCCATTGCCCGCGCGCGGATCAGTTCTGCGCCCGTTCGCGTCTTACCAAATCCGCGGCCGGCCAGAAGGAGCCACACCCGCCAATCTCCATTGGGCGGGAGCTGATTTGCGCGCGCCCAATACGGCCAGCCGTACAGCAGAGCCTGGGCCTCGGCGGGGTTCAGGGCAGCGATGAGGTCATTCCTCAGCGCCTCCGAGAGCGAGGCAAGCCAACCGGCGTGCAAGCACGTCACGCGCATCCTCCGCGAGATCCTCGTATCGCCTTACTGGCGCCGTTGTGCTGCTGTAACGAGCATGCCGAGATGTCGGGCGATTGCGTCGTGCCGCTTTTTTGTCGTAGAGCTTTATGCGGTATGGCGGCTTCCCGCGCCGGCCGTCGCAATCTCCGAGATCGTCACGGCGTCAGCGTCGATGACAACCGGCAAGCTGCGTTATCTCGTCATGGTCCGACTCGGAGCCTTCAGCGGCCCCGATCCCTACCGGGATCTTGGCGCGGCCCTTGCGCGAGCTGATGGAGATGCCGACCGACGACCCGGAGTGTCGATGACGACGTTCTTTCCTTGCCATTCGGTGATAGAGAGCGATCGCGCCGCCCAAATATGGACCCGGAAGGCCGCGCTTTCGCCGCTCGGTGCCGCCACTCCGGGCCGCGTCCGTCACTCTTTGACTTGCCTCCCTCACCCACACTTGCCAATCTCAAACATTCATATCAGATCGATCCCGATTTGTCAATTATGAAAGTGATATTATTATTCCTTAGCGCCACCAAAATGCGCCTCGAGTGCGCCCAGGGCGGCAATAAAGATACCCGACGCCGCCTCCTGGCTTACCCGTCGCCCATTCCAACCTTGCTCAAGCGCCCACTCCTTCAGTGACCGTTCCCACCCTAGGACGTGCCATAGACACGAGCCACCGGCCGAACCGAGGCCGCCCACAGCGAGTACTGCGCGCCATACTACCTCGCGCGCATTATCGATCCGGAAACCGGGCTCCTCCCCGGATCTAAAACTGGAATGTCTGCCGGCCCTCGGCCGCGATAGATCGAACGCGCTGAGCGGATCGAGCTGTGCGGTCATGAAGCGAGCCCGAAAATTCTCTCCAGCTTGCCGCATGGCCGCGGTTATCGAGCCCCGACGTTCCATCACCGCAAGGGTGTCAATGGCGCGGTAAGGCCGGGCCGGCCGACCGGAATTATCGCCAATCGGGCGCTCCAGACGCTCGACTGGACCATGGTTGCGGCGCTCCGGTGTGGGCAGCACGTCGGCGTCTGTTGGGCCTTTGGCACCAGGGCGACCAGAATAATGGCGTCCCATTCACTTTCCAGAACAAATAGTGAACATTTTGGTCAAGAGTCGTCTCTAACCGCCTGCTCCAGCCGTTTCAGGAATTGCCGCGAGGGTCCGGTGGCCTGCCGGGCACGACGACCACCCACGGCGCTCGCGAGCGTCTCCACTTCCTGCAATTGCTTAAACTCGGCCCGGCTACCTGAAGCGATATAGCAGATCGCGTGATGGAACGGACAATAGGACGAGGCTAGCCGTCGCGGGGCCCCGCAAGACCGGTGTCGATTGGGCTCATCAAGGACGAAAGCGCAACCCATATTACCATCAAGGTTGCCCTCTGGGGGCAGCACAATTCTCCCCATTCAGAATCTCCTGATTTCTCATTAATCAAGCTTGTCATGATCGCACACGAATGTTAGCATTGATTGTTGCTGTGTCAACAAAGGGTAATTGAGAAGGACGCATTATGGACGGCTCGTGGTTCAATCAAGCCTTGGAGCGGGTCGGCGCGGCGCAGGCGGATCTTGCTCGGCACCTGCGCCTGGCACCGTCGGCGGTCTCCCGTATACTAAAGGGAGAACGTCAGATTAAGCCGGTGGAGTTCGTCCACATCGCCGGCTTTCTGCGGGTGCCGGTGGACGAGGTGGTGCGCCACGCCGTCGACGGCACAACCCCTACGCTGGCTGCCGATGCACCGCGGCCCGGGCGCGGCCGGCCACCCTCCACCGTATCCGGCACTCCGCCCGCCAGGCTCATGCACGAGCCGGATCGGATACCAATCCGCAGCGGCGCACGCGGCGGCAGCGATCAGGAAATGTTTCTCGAAGATGGTCCGATCGGATACACGCCACGACCGGCCAATTTGAACGGCGTGCGCTCAGCCTATGCCATTTACATGGTAGGCGACAGCATGGAGCCTCGTTACGAGCCGGGATGGTTGTTGCACGTAAATCCATTCAAGCCGCCGATTCGCGGCCGGGATGTCGTCGTCTACAAAGAGGGGCAGGCGGTGCTAATCAAGCAGTTCGTCGGTTGGGAGGGCGACACCCTCATCCTGCGCCAGCTTAATCCCCCGGACACACTGCAAATTCCACGCAATCAAGTGCGCGAATGTCATCTCGTCGTCGGTGCGGATCAGGAAGGGTAAGCACGCGCAGCGACAAGCTCGCGTCAAGTAGGCCCAGCCTCATTTGAAAGATCATCGCGTAGCGCGTCCTGACTAGCCCACTTCAATCCCAACGGCTTTTTACTGCCGACCCGAAAACCGCCCTCAATGTTCGAAAAATTGCGGTCATATGCCCGACTCGCTCGGGAGCCCACTCCTGCGGTCCGATCTTCCTCGACGGGCCAGTCGTTGCTCGCCTCAGAAACTGGGCGGCTGGTCGTCACCTGGCGATGTTGGCGAGGGATGCGCGAACCCTTCGTCCGGCTCACGGCGTTCTTCCTCGACACCGCCCATCTCGAGATCCGCCGGTGTCGTTGGGCGTGGTGCCCCCTGCGCATTGCCGTCACCGTTTGCATTCATAACGCGGAAATAGTGCTCCGCGTGCTGATACAGGTTTTCGGCAGCAATCCGGTCACCACTGGCCGCCGCTTCGCGCGCGAGCGCGACATAGCGTTCGAATACCTGATAAGCGTTGCCGCGGATCTTTACGTTGGGGCCGTTGCTGTCAAAAGTCTGGATCCGGTGAGGCAACCGCGGGCGGTTATGGTGCGGGTTGTTCCCGTTGTTTCGGCCGCGCGAGCGTTTGTTTGGTCCTGGTCTCATGATACCTGTCTAATTGCGGTGGACACTGTCGGACCGCTGTCCGGCGGGAGCATTCCCCTGGCCGCTCTCGGGCGGTTCGGGCAGGTTCTTGCCGCATTCCGCTACAGCCCCCGGCCCCCGAGCACCGCCACCCTAGACGGGACCGCGGCGTATTCCAACCATTTTCTACCCTCAGATCGCCATGCCACCGGGCCGTGCGATAACGCAGCGAGGGATGCCGGCGAGATCTTTCTCGATCCCGTCGAGGGCCAGTCCGGCGGTCCGCATAACGGCACCGACCGCGTCCGCCTGGTCAACGCCAACTTCGGTAGCAAAGATTCCATTGGACGCCAAGAGCCTCGGGAGGTGTGTCGCTATCGCCCGGTGGGCCCTAAGACCGTCCTCGCCGCCATCGAGAGCCCGCCATGGGTCGTAACAGGCGACCTCGCGCGGCGCCAGTTGGAGGTCTCCACTCGCGATGTAGGGCGGATTGGCGACGACGGCGTCGAACTTCGCCGATACTGCCGCCCCCCAATCGCCTACGAGGAAAAGTGCCCGATCGGCAAAACCGAGAGCGACTGCATTGCAGGCCGCCGTCCTTATCGCATCCTCGGCGATGTCGATGCCGATGCCGCTTGCCGCCGGGAACTCGCCGAGAAGCGCGAGCAAGAGGCAGCCTGTGCCCGTGCCGAGATCGAGAAAACGAAGGGGCGCAAGCCGGTTGGGGTTGCTCCTGAGAACGGCCTCGACAACCGTCTCGGTCTCCGGCCGAGGATCGAGTGTCTCGGCGGACAAGGCAAACTCTAGGCCCCAGAACTCCCGCTTTCCGAGAATGCGGCTCAGTGGCTCGCACTCGACCATGCGGCCCAACATGGCTCTGATTCGGCTGATCTGCTGCTCATCCACCGCCCGATCGGGATGACCGAAAAGATCGGTTCGCGAGATTGCAAGAGCCGAAGCGACCAGTCGGCGGGCGTGCCGACGCGGTTCCTCGAAACCGGCCGCGGATAATGCGACAGCAACCTGCGCAACGAGCGCGTCGCGCGTCTCCATCCTTAGCTTCAACCCTCCACAGCGGCCAACTTGGCGGCCTGGTCCTCAGCCACAATCGCATCGATGATCTCGTCGAGCGCTTCCCCGCTGATCACCTTGTCGATCTTGTATAAGGTCAGGTTGACCCGATGATCGGTGACCCTGCCTTGCGGGAAGTTATAGGTGCGGATCCGCTCCGATCGGTCGCCGGTGCCGACCTGGTTCTTGCGCTCGGCGGCGCGTGCGCTGTCGCGGGCCCGCCGCTCCATGTCGTAGAGGCGTGAGCGCAGCACTTTCAGCGCCTTCGCCTTGTTCTTGTGCTGCGACTTCTCGTCCTGCTGAATCACCACCAGTCCGGTTGGCATATGGGTAATCCGAACCGCGCTGTCCGTCGTATTGACTGACTGACCACCGGGCCCGCTGGCGCGGAAGACATCGATCCGCAACTCCTTCTCGTCGATCCGGACATCAACCTCCTCCGCCTCAGGAAGCACGGCGATGGTGGCCGCGGAGGTATGGATACGGCCGCTCGCCTCGGTTTCTGGCACACGCTGAACACGGTGCACGCCGGATTCGAATTTGAGCCGGGCAAACACGTCCCGACCGCTAATCACCGCGCTGGCCTCTTTGAAGCCGCCAAGACCGGTCTCGGAGAGGTCGAGAATTTCGAAGCGCCATCCCCGCAGCGCAGCGTATCTTTGGTACATGCGGAAGAGGTCGCCGGCGAACAGTGCCGCTTCCTCTCCCCCGGTGCCGGCGCGCACTTCGAGGATCGCGTTACGCTGATCGTCGCCATCCTTTGGCAGGAGGGCCAGCTTCACCCGCTGTTCAAGGCCGGGGAGACGCTCTCGCAGGGAGCGCAGCTCGTCCTCGGCAAGCGCCTGCAACTCCGCATCTTCACTCAATTTGGCCAAATCCGCCAGGGACGAGAGTTCGTCCCGAGCGCGGCGTAGCGTGTCGATGCCCTCCACGATGGGGCTGAGCTCACTGTATTCCTTCGATAATTTGGTGAATTCGGCGCCGCTCAGCCCGCTACCGGTCAGCGCCTCGCGGAGCTCGGCATGGCGCCGAACGAGCTGCTCAAGATGACCTTCGAGACCGGGTTCCATACCCCCTGCACTCAGCCGTAGAATGTCCGCAGTCGTGCCCCCAACTGGCTCAACGACTGGTCCATCGGCGCCTCACTCTGTTCGCCGCTGTCGAGATCACGCAGGGTGACTACGTCACGCGCGATCTCGTCCTCGCCGATCAGCACCGCGATGCGCGCGTTGACGCGGTCCGCTCGTCGCATGCGGCGGGCGACATTCCCGGAATAGCCGAGATCCACGACATAGTGATTGTTTCTCAGAGCCTCGGCGAGGGCCAGCGCCGGCGCCTCCGCGGCTTCCCCGATCGGCACCACGGCAATCGGGCGCCGCGGTCCGCGCGGCTCGTCGATCAGCATGGCAAGCCGCTCGATTCCTGCGGCCCACCCGACACCCGGCGTCGCCGGACCACCCATCATCTCGATTAATCCGTCATAACGTCCGCCGCCAATCACCGTCCCCTGAGCGCCCAAATCCGACGTGACAAACTCAAAGGCGGTGTGGGTATAGTAGTCGAGCCCGCGCACTAAGCGGGGATTGAGTCGATAAGAGATCCCAAGCAGATCGAGCCCATCGCACACTCGTGCAAAGAATTCGCGGGAGACGGTATTCAAAAACTCCTCGAATGCCGGCGCTTCGAGGCATACCCGACCGTCGGATGCTTCCTTGGAATCAAAAATCCGCAAGGGGTTGCGCTCGAGACGCCGGCGGCTGTCCTCGGATAGCTCGGAGACGCGACTTGAAAAGTAGGAGACGAGCACCTCGCGATACGCGGCTCGGCTCTGCAGATCCCCAAGCGTGTTGAGCTCGAGCACGGTGCGCTGCCGGATCCCCAGCGCATCGAGGATACGGCCGCCCAGCGCGATGACCTCGATGTCACCCTGCGGCTGCGCCACCCCAATGAGCTCAACGCCGATTTGATGAAACTGACGATAGCGCCCCTTTTGCGGACGCTCGTAGCGGAACATCGGCCCGTTATAGAAAAATTTGAGAGGCGCATTATGGATCAAGCCATCCGACAGTACTGCTCGAACCACAGCTGCGGTATTCTCGGGCCGTAACGTGACTTCCTCGCCGCCGCGATCGACGAAGCTGTACATTTCCTTGGAGACGATATCGCTGGTTTGCCCGATCGGACGGCTGAAGACCTCAGTGAACTCAAAAATCGGTGTCGCAATCTCGGCAAAGCCGTAGAGCTCGGCGACGGCGCGAGCCGTCTCCGTGACCTGCCGATGGCGTCGTGCCACCTCAGGAAGAAGGTCTTGGGTACCGCGGACCGGCTGCAACGGGCGCATGTGTCATTCTCCGATGATCTCGCCACCGACCGCGGAAGGCTGCCATAACTCGTGACAAATGTTAGCTGTCGACGAGCGCCTCAAGGGGTCGCGCGGCGGAACGGCAGCAGGATGTCCGCAAGGGCTTCTGACCTATCGGCTTCCCGACGATGCGCGCCATTCCCAGCCTGCGCCGGGGCCGGTTTTGTTGGCCAACGCCACGGCGGCAAACTTGGGGGCGGCTGCGCTTCAACAGTTCGACCAGCCACGGCAATCGATGGCCTTTGCTGCGCCGCACCTCTGGATCACCTCGGTTGCGCGCACCACCAGCATGCTGCGCAATACCTCGTCGTCGGCGCCGGTGACCGCTCCCAGCTGGGGTAGATTGTCATGCTCGCAGGATTGGCTCCGCTAGCCGACGACTCCGGCAAGCGTCAAGGCAATTGCGGCATCCGCTCCGGCCGGCAAGCTGCGGACCCCCGCCTTTCTGGGGACCGACAAATTGAAGCGGCCGGGAGCGTGATTTCGTAAGATCTCTTACGTGCTGACGCGTTCTTCACTCCGCAGCCTGGCGGAGCGGGCGGACTGCGGCTCGCAACTGGGCCTCGTAGGCGTCACGCCAATCGATTTTATCATCGGCGAGGAAATCGCCGCTGCGCACCCCGAAATAGATGTCCGGGTCGTCGACACCGGGCGGGACCATGCCGTCCTTCTTGACAGCGCGAGCGGCGCGCAACAGGCGACGCCGCGTACGGGCGATCATCACATCGCTCGGCGCCAAATTCTCGAAGCCGTGGTTGGTGATCCCTCCCATGCTTTCCGTCACCGCCTGGTCTTGGCCGTGGATACTGGCGATGCCGGTATAGATCTCTCCGCTCTTCTGCGCCGCGCGATCGATCATCCAGTCGTTCGACGGGTTTTGCGTAAGTCGCCAGCGGCCGTACCAGTCGGTGGTGTTCGGCAGGTATTCGAAGCCCAGTCGTGATCCCGGCACCATCTGTCCGTTCTTCAATGGGCGGATCGACGGCGGCGAGCCGCGCCAGCTGAGGCTGACAAACATCGTGTGAGTGTCGTCCATCGGCACCCACGCGCGGGTGTTGACGCGGTCGAACGGGCCCTGGGGTGTCTGCGTCCAGAACGGCAACAGGAAATTGGCGAAACGCCAATAAGTCTGCCCCGGCTCCGCCGCTCGATAGGCGCAATACATCGTGCCGTAGCGGGTATCGGTCACTTGGTATTCCGGCGCCCGATTGGTCACCGTCCAGCGCAACAGGCTGTCCTGCGGCACATCATCAGGCTGGACGCTACCGACGTGCAGAAAGCCGAAATGCGAGGTGTCGATATCCCCCTCGAGCGCCTGCAGCCAGTTGCATTCGCGCTGCACGAACGAGATCTGCAACTCCGCCCCGGGCAACAGCGAGGCTTCGATCCCCGGCATGGGCGGCGCCTCTTCCCGCGCGCCCATATAGACCCAGACGAGGCCGTTGCGCTCCGCCGCCTTGTACGCCTTGGC
>Ga0137398_10001300_pt1 | contig 10030 bp, 8 predicted proteins | sample czorhiz216metaG_FD_106659 | JGI IMG/M metagenome (GOLD analysis project Ga0137398, IMG submission 106659) | Vadose zone soil microbial communities from Angelo Coast Range Reserve, California, USA - czorhiz2.16 metaG | ecosystem: Environmental > Terrestrial > Soil > Vadose zone | place: USA...
TCCAGATTGCCCGCGGCAAACGCCGCCTGCGCCTTGGACCACAGCGAGGCCGCATCGCCGACGCCGGCCTTCGCCGCGTCGAGATCGATGCCCGCAGCCAGTTTCTTGCTGGATTTCTTGCCCAGAAGGTCGATGCGGTTTTGCACTGCGGTGACCTCGGCGGGCAATACCCCGGCGAGCGCAGTCCACTGATCGTTGAGCGCCTTTAGGATCGCGTCCTTCTTTGCGGCTGCGGCCGTCGCCAGATTCTGTGCCTCGCTCAACACCGCGGGCGCCCCCGTCACCACTGCGGCGTAATCCTGCTTGGCGAAGGACGACTTGAGGCCGCCGAGCTTGCTTTGAACATCGGCCAGCTGATCGGGCACGTACTTCGCGGCTTCGGTCGAGGCCGCAGTCACCGTCGACTCAATATTGCCGATTAGTTTCTGCGCAGGTTCCTTCTGGCCGGCGCATGCCGTCATCATGATCGCCGCCATGGAAATCAACGCGAAGCGGCTGACTCGCTGGACCATGTGCATGAGGAACTCCTCCTGGTTGCGGAATGCGAGGCGGATTCTAGCCCAATTCGCGCCTGGCGCGGTCCAGCCACGGAGCCTGCGCCCTGCGGTAGTGCGCAGGGCCGAGTTGGGCGCCATCCAGCAAATCCTTGAGGACGCGGTGCGCCTCCGCGAGTTTGCCGCGACGCTTGAGCAACACCCCGTAGCGTAGACGCGCTTCAGCGCCGGGATATCCGGGGGCGATCGCTGCATAGGCGCGTTCCGCCTCCTCGAGCGCATCCTGTGCCTCGAGAGTGCGGGCATACAACAATTGCGCATCCGCCGATTTGAAATCGGGATTGTGCTGGGTCAATCGTTCGAGCGTGAGCCGCGCCGACCCGAAGTCCTGCTTGCCGAAATACGCGCGCGCCAAGCCCAGCAACAACGTCGGATCGTGTTCAAAAATGCCCTTCAATCCGCCTTGATAGACGTCGATCGCGGCATCGTATTGGCTGCGCTCGAGCAGTTCTTCAGCGAGCCGGCGGCGCGCATCCACGTTGCCCGAAATCTCCACCTCGGCACTCGCGCGGCGCAACGCACGGTCAGGATCGATGATGCGCTGTACGCCCGATTTGGCGCGGCGCGCGGTTCGGCCGCCGAATAACTCCGGCAAGATCTCTGCCACCAGATAGGCGATGGGGCCGATGGGCGGCAACAGGGCGATGGCCCAGATCCAAAGCGTATTTCGTCCGGTCTTGATCACATGCACGATCAAGCCGGCTTGGATGGCGATGGACAGAATCGGAATGAGATACAACGGCGAGTCTCCGGATACGCGAAGCGAAGGAGCTTCGGGCCGGGTATTGTAGCGAGAATGGAACGGTTCTCGCAGATTGAGTGCCTGGGAGCCTGCCTCCTAGCGCTCCGCCACGCGGATCCGGCGCTCCACCTCCCGGCAGTTGGACCATCCGATATTGGACAAGGAATAACCCAGCACGCGCTGGGAGCGCGCATCGACGGTGACTTCCATCTCGCAGCCATGGAAGCCCGTCGGCGCGCCGGCCGGCTTCTGGGGAAGAAACCAGACATACACCCACTTCGTCGGCGTCTGGTCGATTTTGCGCGGGTCACCGAATACTTCCTGCAATCGGCTCACGGGTTTCCCGACATTGTCCGCGGCAATGCTCGGCACCGAACGGACGGCATATCCGGAGTGGCCGCAACCGGCCAGAGTGAAAAGCCCAAGGGCCATCGCGACGCCCGTGACACGCAACATAATCAGGCACCTGTTCCACGCGTAGGGATTGCAGTCTTGCCGGTGGCACGGAGTATTGCCGCAGACTCAAGTCGCAGAATAAGAATCTGACGGGTACGCGCGCCGGTTATGTAAACGCAAGCCGTGCGTCATGCCGCGCGGCAGGTCTTCCGGGTGATGCACGGCGACGATCAGCGTCAGACGCTTCATCAGGCGTTCCAACAATCGTTTCATGATGGCGCGTTGCGCGGGATCGAGGCCGGTCAGGGGCTCGTCCAGCAGCAAGATGCGCGCATCGGCGGCCATCGCGCGCGCGATGAGCGCGCGCCGCAATTGCCCATACGAGAGCTCCCGCGGCCGACGCTTGGCGACCGACAAGAGGCCGAAGAATCTGAGCCAGTATGTCGCCGCGCGGCGATCCCCTGCCGTTGCCTCATCCACGAGACCGATGCTGGCGTACCGGCCGCTCGCCACCACATCCAACACACTGACGTTGACGGCGTAGTCGGTTTGCAGCTCCGGCGAAACGTAGCCGATGTATCGCTTCCACTCCGCTATGGGTGTTCCACTGGGAAATCCGGCACGCTCGATCCGTCCGCCCAGCGACGGCGACAGATCTCCGTAGAGAAGTTTGAGAAAGCTGGATTTTCCGGCGCCGTTCGCGCCGTATATCGCCCAGTGCTCGCCTCTCCGCAATTGCCAATCGAGATCGTGCAAAACCGGCCGATAGTCGACGTACAGATTGACCCGCGACAACCGCAGGAGCACGGGAGCGCTCGACGCCGCAACTTTCCCCGCCCGCGGCAGTTTCCCGGCCCGCACCGATTTCCCGGCTCGGGACGACCTTCTCGCGCGCTGCGGATGGCGCCGACTTTCACCGGCCCGCTCGGTGAGACGCACCAGGTCCGACGGACGAATGCGTTTGATCGCATGCACGCGCCCTTCCGCAAGTTCCAGCATGCAGCGCGTTCCCCGCGGCACATCGCCCGCCCGATGCGCGGTCGCCACCCAAGACTGGCCGCGGCGCACTCCGGCACCCAGCACCTCGTCGATGCGCTGCCGGTAGTCCGCGTCGAGCCCGTTGTAGAATTCGTCCAACAGCAGCCAGTCAGGATCCTGTACCAGCGCGCGCGCCAATAGGGCAAGACGCTTCTGTCCATACGACAAGGACAGGAATTCACGGGCCGCATGACGGCTCAGGCCGCAGAGACGCAATGTGGCAGTCACGCGCTTGGCCTGCGGCGGCGTGACCGGCAAGAGCAGCAGATCCGTTCGATGCAGTCCGGTGGCAACCAGTTCACGCACGCGCAGGTTCCAACCGTAGCGGGCGTATTTGTCCTGAAGTTCGGCGCCCACGTAGGCAACGCGGCGCTTGGCTTCGATCAGATCGACCGGCTGGCGGCCCACTCGATAATGGCGCCCATCGCTGTTGAGTGCCGCGCCGCTCGGCCGCTCGTGCCTGCGCCTGGCGCGTCGGCGCGAGCGCGGGCCGCCGGGAGTCGGCCACACATCGCCGCTCAGCAGCTTGAGCAGCTGCGTCTTGCCGGCGCCGTTGTCGCCCACCAGGGCCCAGCGCTCCCCCGGCCGCAGGGTCCAGGAGATGTCACGCAAAACCCATTTGTCGCCGCGCCGCACGCTCACTGCGTGCAGCAACATCGCCAGCCGCTCGGTCATGTGAGCCGCCAGAGACCGTCGCGTTCGGCGGCGCGGTGCTCCCGTGCGAGCTTGATCAAATGTGCTTCCAAAGTCAGGCGCGCCCAGCGGTGCCGCTCGGCCGCCACGTCGTCGTAAACCACCGGAGTAAGCTCATCGAGGGTGGCGGCGGCCAGCCGGCGCAGGCTGCCCAAGACTTTCTCCTCGCGTGCCAGGCGATGCGCGCGCAACGCGGCCAGGATTTCCTTGCCGCGCTCCATCACGCCCCCGTGTCCCGGGGCGATGCGCTCGAAGTCATGAGACTGCAGTTTGTCCAGGGAGTGCAAATACGCCGACATGTCGCCGTCCGGCGGCAGAATCACCGGCGACACGCCCTCGAGCACATGATCGCCGGTGAACAGCAGCCGTTCGCGTTCCAGCAAGTAGCACACGCAATTGGATGCGTGTCCGGGCGTGTGGATGGCGATCAACTCACACTCGCCCGCCGACAGGCGTTCGCCGTCAACGGGCATATGGTGGGGCGCGAAGGTCGCGTCTTGTCGACCGTCGCCGGGGGGCGGCAATCCCAAGACTTTCGCCCCGGTGAGCCTGGCCAGCCGGCTGGCAAGCGGCGAATGATCCGGGTGTGTGTGGGTCACGATGATCCAGCGAATGGCGGAGCCGGCCGCCTCCAGAATGGCTTCCAAGTGCCGCGCATCGTCGGGCCCCGGATCGAGTATCGCGACCTCGCGCATTCCGAAGAGATAGGTGTTGGTGCCGGGTCCCGTCATCAAGCCCGCGTTGCCGGCCACGATCCGGCGGATGCCCGGACCTAAGGACACGCACTTCTCGGCAACGAGTTGAGATCTGGGTTCCGGTGAATCTTCCATTTAGATTAAATTTTTCCGGTGGGTCGGCGGCCGGACGCGCGCCAAAAGGCTGGCACGCGGGTTTTTGCGGATATTTAGCGAGTCAGTGATGTCGGTCGCATTTTGACATAGTTGCGATGAGCAGCGGAGCAGCTACACTGGGAGACATGTCAAAGTCACCGAACGCCAGACGAATTGGTGGTCCTCTGTCTTGGGAACAATTGGCACGCCCGGATACGGAACAGTGCCAGCGATTCTTGGCCGAGTCGCTGTCTCTATTGCTTGCCGATTTGTTGCGATCGGTGTTGTCCGACGCCAGTCCGGCCTTGCCGGCGGACGAGTCGGCGGTCGAACGCTACCGCAATCTCGCCGACTCCCTGGCGGACGGAGAGTCGCGACGCCGCACCAGCCTTGGAATCACGCGCGCCGGGCTCGCCAAGCGCTGTGTGACCTGGCTCAAGCTGCTCCTGACCCCGGCGCCAAACGCCCCATCCACTGCGGCAATGCGTGAATTCGTCGACGCCTTGGGGCTTTTCCCGGCGCTTTTCGACAGCGAGCCTTCCGCCCGTTCGCGGCGAGCTCGGCTCACCTGGCTCCTGACTCACGATCGGCGGCTCGATGCAAGTACCCGAGAGGCCGCCACGGCCCTCATCGAGGCCTGCGAGCACTTAGGGGTTCTCCTCTGGCCAGATGCCGAAACTGCCTGATCGCGGCGAGACGCATTTCCGTGCCAATCGCCTGAACAGGCGTATAATAGGGAGTTACCTATCGACCGTGCGATTCTTAGTATCTAGGTGAAGACCGGAGTTTCTGATGCAAAAGCCTCCCACACCTGAACCCGAAGTTGAAGCTGAATCCGAAGCGGCATCCTCTCCCGATAAGTCGCGCTTCAAGCTTCAAAAATTGCTGCAGCCGTTCACGATCGAGCGCGGCGTCGCCACCCCGATTATTTGGTTTTTGCTGGACTGGCTGGTGCTGGGCGTATCGATCGCCAGTCTGCTGTTCGTGGAAACCTGGTGGGTGAAGGTATTCGCATCGCTCGTGGCGGCTCTCTGGATCGCCCGTCTGTTCGTGATCGGTCACGATGCCTGCCATGGCTCCTACACGCCCAACAAGACGCTCAACAAATGGATCGGTAGAATTGCGTTCTTGCCGTCGCTGACGCCCTACAGCCTGTGGGAGATCGGTCATAACCTCGCGCACCACGGCTTCACCAATCTCAAGGGCCGCGACTACGTTTGGACGCCCTATTCGCCCTCCGAGTTCGCGCGCCTGCCCTGGATACGGCGTTGTTTGGAGCGCATTTACCGCAGCGGCGTCGGTCAAGGCGTGTACTACATGATCGAGATGTGGTGGAAGAAACTCTTCTTCCCGGGACGCAAGCATGTGTCCACTCGGCGCATCAGCTACACCTGGGACAGCCTGTTGGTGTCCGCCTTCGGCGTCGTTTGGGTGGGCGGCTTGGTCGTCTGGGGCGTCTACACCGGCAGGTCGATCGGATCGCTGCTGGTATTCGGATTCGTGGTGCCGTTCTTCCTTTGGAATTGCTTGATGGGCTTCGTCATATACGTGCAGCACACGCATCCCCGCGTCGCCTGGTACGAGCGGCGCGACGAGTGGTCGGCGAACGCGGGCTACGCAACGACCACGGTGCATATCAAGCTCATGCGCCCGCTCGACGGTTTGATCCACTACATTCTCGAGCACGGCGCCCACCACGTAAACATGGGAATTCCGCTCTATCGTCTCAAAGAGGCTCAGGCGCGCCTCACCGCCACCCTCGACGAGCGGCTGAATTCCGAGGTGTTTACCTGGCGTTACTACTGGAATACCGTGCGGCGCTGCAAGCTGTACGATTTCGCGCAGCACGTGTGGACCGATTTCGACGGACACATCACCTCAGAGCCGTTCGTTCAGACTCGTTAGCAGCTCCCGTCGCGCCCGACGCTAACCGGCGATATCCGGGATGGGCGCCTAAAGAGTCTTTGAAAGCGTCAGGCGCGCCGAAGTGGGCTCCAACGGATGAATGTGAATGTCGGCCGTACCCCCTGCCGGCTCGCCGGGAAGGCGATCGACATACCAAAACTCCGCGGCGTTGGCCCTCTTGTTCGTGATGTTGTAGACCCCGAGCGCGAGCTGCCAGCCGTCCCTGAACCCGTAGCGAATATCGCCGTTCCACTCGCCATAGCCGGATCCGCGAACGGCGCCGTCCGAGGACAGGGGATAGGCGCCGAGATAGCGGTATTGCAAACCACCGCTCCACGCGCCCAGATTCTTGACGTAAGCAGCGAACGATCCGGTCGCGGACGGCGCGTTCGGCAAGTATTGCCCGACGTGTCCCGTACCATCGTCGAACGGCGTCTTGAATCGCGCATGATCCGCCGAATAGCTACCGTACAGCTCCAGCCACGCCGTGGCCTGATAGGTGACGTTGAGTTCGAATCCGCGCCGCCGGCTGGCCGGCCCCGCGGAATCCTGGCCGGCATCCGGATCGTAAGTCGTCTCGGACTGGGCGTCCAAGCTGAACAGCGCCATGGTGATCGCCAGCCGGCGGCCCACCACCTGGCGTACGCCGATCTCCTCTCCGTCCTGGCGCGCGATGAGCGGTGCGCCCGCCGCGCCGGCAATCGCCGCTTGATTGACGCCGCGCAAATCGTCGCTATGAAAACCTCGTCCAGCGCTGAGATAGAATTCCGTCGTCGCTGACGGTGTCACGATGAGGCTCGCCTTGGGCTGGAACAAGGAAGCGCTTGCACGGCCCGCGTTGGTGCCGCGGTCGCCGCCTTGAATGCTGTCCTCGCGCAAACCCACTACGCTGCGCAACCCGGACCGCCAATGGGTGGTCGCCTGAGCATAGACGGCGACGTCGCTCAAGTGCACTCGATCCTGCTCGAAAACGTCGCGCGGATCCGCGCTCGCCGGCAAGGTCACCCGGTTCAGCGTCGGCACCCGCGAGACGTCGTTGAAGTCGAACCGTGTGGATAGACCGGCCAACCATTCGTTGCGCAAACCGGCTATTTCATCGCTGCGGGTGAAATTGGCGCCGCCGCCGACCGTGATGCGATCCTCGTGCTGGTCCTCTTGGTCGCCGTTGACCGGGTCCGTCAGAAAGTGGGTAAAGTTGTTCCAAAGCGTCAGCTGGTTATTGATCATGTACCCGTTAACGGCCAGTTGCCCCCCGCCCATGCCTGTAGAGAATCGCGCCGACACGCTCGCTCGCTGCGCCTGCCCGCCGTCGGAAGGGTCGAGCGATCCAAAACGACCGACCAATCCCCTGACGATGGCGCGCACCGGCTGGTCTGTAGTGCTGTTCCAAAGCCCGTGATAAAACATTCCCGTCACTGAGAAACCGTGGTAATCGTCGCCGCCGCTGTAGCGCAACACCGCGTCGATCTTGCGCTGATCGTCGGGATTGCTCCAAGGACCGTCGTAGTGCTGCAGATCGAGGGCGCCGAGCAGACTACCTTCGCCCACCGACTGCGATGCCGCGGTAAACAGCCGCTGAAACCCCAAGGTGCCGGCGGTGAGCGCGATCTGATCATCGAGCGAATTCACATAGTTGAGATGCACGGCACCCACCGACGCGAAGTCGCCTTCGCTTGCGTAATAGGTGCCCTTGCTGTAGCGAATATTGGTCGCCAGTTCCGGGATCAGGAAGTTCACGTCCGCGTAACCCTGACCGTGTGCATGCGTCGGTTCATTGACAGGCATGTCGTCGACGTAAATCGCCAGGTCGGTGCCGTGATCCAGGTTGTAGCCCCGCATCAAGTACTGATTGGCCTTACCCTCGCCACTGTGCGACGTGACGTCCAATCCCGGCACGGACTCCAGCAATTGGCCGGGCCGGTACGCAGGTGCGAGAGCCAATTCATCGTTGACCACCACCCCTTCGCTCGCGGTGGTTGCGATACCGATCAGTTTTAGCCGCTCCGCCGTCACCACGATATCCTGCAGAACCCCGGTATCCGCCGATGCGGCCGGTTCGGCGCGCGCTTCACAACACCACACGGCCGCACACAGCGCCGCTGCCCGCATCACGCGACCACGGTGGAACACCGACGCTGCGAGCGATGACCCGCAGTTGATCGGGTTCAACATCATAATCCCCCGGCTGAGTCATCACTCCTGCCGTCATTGACGACTTCGATCTCGTCGAATCGCTTCCAGTGGTAGATGAAATAGGAAGCAGTCCATGCCACCGCAAACACTGCAATGATTGCAAAGCCGAGCGCATTGAAATGCCCGGCAAGAGAACCCGCGATCCTCCAGCCGCCGCCGGTCAATTCCAGCTTGTGGGCAATCAATGCGATCGTCTCGATGCCGCCTATGATGATCGCCACCAGCGCGGAGACGGCCGTGATCGTCATGTTGTAGTAAAGCTTGCGGATCGGCTTCACGAACGCCCATTGATACGCACCGAGCATCAACACTCCGTCGGTCGTGTCGACCAGGGCCATGCCCGCCGCGAACAGTGCGGGAAACACCAAGATGGCAGCGATCGAAACACCATGCGCCGCCTGGGCGCCCGCGAGCCCGAGCAGCGTCACCTCGGTGGCTGTGTCGAAACCTAAACCGAAAAGGAAGCCGAGCGGCGCCATCTGCCAGCTGTGGCGAATCAAGGCAAATAGCGGCCGAAACAGCCGTGACAGCGGACCGCGCCCGCCCAAGAGAACGTCGAGATCATCAGGCGAGTACTTGCCTCCCTTGCGGACCGTCTCGAAGCGCTGCCAAACCGAACGCAGTATCAGCAAATTCATGGCAGCGATCGCAAACAGAAAGATGGCCGAGGTTGCGGTCGCGATCACGCCGCCGATTTGAGAAAAACTCTGGAATCGCGCCATCGCGCCGACGGCGAACGCGATGATTCCGGCCGCAATCAGCACGATGGTGGAGTGTCCGAGTGCAAAGAAAAAGCCGACTGTGATGGGCCGTTTGCCCTCTTGAATGAGTTTTCTCGTGACATTGTCGATGGCAGCGATGTGATCGGCGTCCACTGCGTGGCGCAGCCCCAAGCTGTAGGCGAGCAACGCGGTACCGAGCTTTACCGAGTCGCCCGAGAAGAGCACGAACGCCCAAACACCCGTGGCTATGTTCGCGCAAATGAGGGCTGCGTACAGCGCGATGAGGCGCGCCTTGAACGGTGTCACGCCGCTCCGTCCAGACACGCGTCGAAACCCTGCGTCAGCAGGTTCCGGTCAAGCTCCCGCCCGATGAACACGAGTTGTGTTTTTCTCGGCCGATCACCCCACGGCCCCAGCGCGCTGGTGTCCACGACCATGTGCACACCCTGAATGACAATTCGCTCGTTCACACCCCTAAAATTCAAAAAACCCTTCATGCGGTACAGCCGCGTGCCCTGCGTTTGCAGCGTCGACGTGAGCCATGCCTGAAATCGCTCGGGATCGATCGGCCGATCCGTCTCCAGGCTGAACGAGCCGACCCGCTCGTCATGAGAGTGTCCGGGATCGAAATTCCTGTGCACGCGCGGTGCCGGCTCCGCATCCCGGCTATCCCTGAGCTTCAGTGCGAACTCCTCGGGCAGGTGCTGCGTAAAGAGCCAGTACGTGCCCCGCGTCGCGATACGCAGCACGAACCGTGCTTCCGTGCCGCCGCTCGGCAGGTCGAGACGCCGTGAGCGCAACTGCGGCTCGATCACCGCGCCCGGGGAATCGGGCGGAGCGGCACCGGAGAACAGGCCGAATACGCGCTCGGCTGCCTTGGTCGGATCAAGGCCGTCGGTGGTCAGCGCCTCGCAGAAGATGATCTTCATGGATGGATCCGGACCGTCTCGAAGCGCA
>Ga0137398_10001302_pt1 | contig 10028 bp, 8 predicted proteins | sample czorhiz216metaG_FD_106659 | JGI IMG/M metagenome (GOLD analysis project Ga0137398, IMG submission 106659) | Vadose zone soil microbial communities from Angelo Coast Range Reserve, California, USA - czorhiz2.16 metaG | ecosystem: Environmental > Terrestrial > Soil > Vadose zone | place: USA...
GAACTGCTCGGGCGACACACCGGGCGGGAGCGTGACGGTGCGCCCGTTCGGCGGTTTGACGGTGTGCGCGCCGCCCCCCCCCGCCCCCGGCCCCCCCGGCGGCGGCGGCCGTGTCGCGCCCGGCCCGGCCCGCGCTGTCCGCGGCCTGGGCGGCGGCGAGCTGCTGCACCACCGTGAGCGAATCGAGCCCCAGCAGGCCGGCGGCGGAGCCGACGTCGCGCGGCGTCCGCAACGCGGCGTTGGGTACGGCCAGCACACCCTGCCGCTGACCCGTGGGGATCCGCACCTCGGTGTTCATGCCCGGCCGGAGCAGGTGTGCGGGGTTGGAAACGGCGATGAGCACCGGGAACATGGTGACGTTCTGCACGACCTGTCCCTGCGGCAGGATCTTCGCCACGGTGCCCTGGAACGGGTGGTTGGGATACGCGTCCACGTTGACGGTGGCCGGCATCCCCGGCTGCACCCGGGCGACATCCGTCTCGGCGACGAGCGCCGAATCATGGACGCTGTCGAGGCTCGCCATCTTGAGAATGACGGTCCCGCCGCCCAGCGTGGGGCTCGAGATCACCGAGCCGCGCACCGCGTCGAGCTCGAGCACGGTGCCGGTGATCGGCGCGCGTACGCGGGTGTCCTCCATCGCGTCCTTTGCGGTCTGCAGGTTCGCCTCGGCGTCCACGGCGGCGGCGTTGGCCGTGGCGAAGGCGAGCTTGGCCCGCTCGTAGTCGGTTTCGGCGAGGGACCCGCTCTTGAACAGCGCCTCGCTGCGCGTGAGCTGCGCCTTGGCGTTGTCGACCTGCGCGTGGGCCTTTCCGACACTCGCCTGCGCCTGGACGAGGTTGTTCTGCGGCAGGCGCGGGTCGATGGTGGTGAGGAGCTGGCCCTTGTTGACTTCGTCCCCGGTCACGACCGGTTGGCTGACGATTTCGCCCCAGGCCTTCGACTTCACGCTGAACAGCAGCACCGGGCGGATCAGGCCCTGGCTGATCACCGTGACCACGACGTCGCGACGCTCGACGGCGACCTTCTCGTAGAGCGGCGCGGTCTGTGCCTTCGCGCAGGCGAGGGCGAGCACCGCGCACGCGGCGGCTGCGAAGCGACGGCTCACGTCGTCACCCGCTCCATCTTCTCGTCGCGCGCGATGAGGCCGTCGCGCAAATGGATCTGGCGGAGCGCGTGGGCCGCGATGTCGGACTCGTGCGTGACCAGCACGATGGTCTGACCGGTGTCGTGCAGCTGCTCGAACAGCTTCATGATCTCTGCGCCGGTGGCCGAGTCGAGGTTGCCCGTGGGCTCGTCGGCGAGCAGAATCGACGGATCGTTCACGAGGGCGCGCGCGATGGCGACGCGCTGGCGCTGGCCTCCCGACAGCTCGTTGGGGCGGTGCTCCATGCGATCGCCCAGGCCGACGTGCCGGAGCGCCTGCGCGGCCTTTTCGCGCCGCTCGCGCCCGGGCAGCCCGGCGTAGATCAGCGGCAGTTCCACGTTGTGGAGCGCGCTCGCCCGCGGGAGCAGGTTGAAGGTCTGGAACACGAACCCGATCTCTTTGTTGCGAATCCGGGCCAGCGCATCGTCCGACAAGTCGCTCACCTTCTGGCTGTTGAGCCAGTATTCCCCCGCGGTAGGGGTGTCGAGGCAGCCGATCAGGTTCATGAGGGTGGACTTGCCGGAGCCCGAGGGGCCCATGATGGCCACGAACTCGTTGCGCTTGATCTGGATGTTCACGCCGCGCAGCGCGTGCACGACCTCGCCCCCCATGTCGTAGTCGCGCGCCAGCTTGTGGGTGAGGATCACCACGTCGGGCAGCGGCGTGTCGCCGGTGCGGAACGGGGTTAGCTCGACGCTCGTCATAGCGCGTGCCCCACGATGGCCTCGAGCTGCGCGCGGGCGATGAGGTAGTTGTAGCGGGCCTGCACCTGGCTCACGGCGGCCTGGGTGAGGTTGGCCTGGGCGGTGAGCAGGTCGAGCAGCGTGCCCGCGCCCAGCCGGTAGCGCTCCTGCTGGACGCGCACGGCTTCGGTGGCGGCGGCGACGTCGGCGCCGGCGATGGCGATCTGGGCCCAGGCGGTGGAGGTCGCTGATATCTGTTGCGTAAGCTGCGCGTTGATCTGTCGGCGAGCGTCTGCCGCCTGTGCCTTGGCGAAGTCGAGGTTCGCCACGTTCTGGGCGACCGTCTGCTCGCGCTGGAAGCCGTTGAACAGCATCCACGAAAGGCCGATCCGCAACTGGTTCAAGTTGCGGTTGGCGTCGAACCCGTCCCATGGCTGGGTGAGGCCCTGGCTCGAAGTGCTGTAGGAGGCCGTGAGCGTGGGCCAGTACGACGAGCGCGACACCGTCGCGGCGGCGCCCGCGGCGCGCTCCTGTGCGACCGCCTGGACCACGAGCGGGGCGCGTTCGAGCGCCCCCGCCCGCAGGGTCGTCGTGTCGGGAAGCAATGGGAACGCCGTGTCGGGGACGGCGCGTACCGGCTGGTCCACACCGACCTGGCGGCCAAGGTTGGCTTGAGCGGTAGCAAGGTTGGCCTGCGCCTGGAGCAGCGCGAGCAGCGCGTTGCCGAGGTCGACCGTGGCCGTGAGCGTGTCGGAGCGCGTCGCGGCGCCAGCCTGGAACTTGTTGACGGCGGTCTGGAGCTCCACCTTGGCCCGGTCGACTTGCGCCTGGGCGACCCGGACCAGCTCCTCGTTGGCAAGTGCAGTGAAGAATACCTGCGCCGTGGTGGCGGTCGCCTGGAAACGCTGATTCACCAAGCCGGCATCGGCCGCGTCTTCCATGGCGTCGGCGTTACGGTACGCCCCGACGCGGCGAAACCCGGTGAACAGGTCCAGCGAAGCGGTCACACCGCTGTTGTACTGGTAGGTGCCGGCGCTGGCCAGGAAGCCGTTGACGAACGAGGCCGTGTTCTGGCGGAACGCGCTCGAGTTGAAGATCACGGTCGGCAGGAACGCGCCGTACGCCGCGCGCTTCTGCCAACCCGCGCTCGATACGGCGCCGCGCGCCTGTACCACGGCGGGCTGCACGTCGAGCGCCCGCCTCACCGCCTCCTGGAGCGTGACTTGGAGCGGGGCCTGCGGCGTGACGGGCGGCTGCTGGGCCGCCAGCCCTGTCGCGACGATCGCCGACACGACTGCCGCGACTATCCCGTGGCCCCGTCCTACGCCCGTCATTGCGTCCGTCCGCCCGAATCGCTCTTGGCCCGCTCCCTTTGATGCCGATGCCGGGCAATAAGGTCGCGGTAGATAGCCTGCTGGCCGGGTGTGAGCTGGCGCGACACCTCGGAATCCATAGCGGCGCGCAGCGTGTCGAATCGAGGTCGCACCGTCTCCCACGCCTCGCTCATGCGCGTGTAGTGGCGCTGCAGGATCGTATGCACCGAGTCACGCTGCACGGGCGTGAGACGCAGGTCGTGATCCAGCTCGCCCATCAGGCGCTCGACGCCGTGGGCCCGCTCGGGCGACGCGGCGGACGCGTAGCGCACCCACATCGCCCGGCCGCCGACGCCGACGACGACTCCCGCCCCGAACGTCGCGGCGAGCAGCGCGACAGCCCATGTGGTCGAACGGTTCAACATGGCGGCCTTTCCTCTAGTTACCGATGACGGAGGCGAGCACGATCTCGACTTCTCCGGGGTGCGCCGGGGGCGCCATCAACGCGTCGTACACCGACGGTCGCGAAACTGGCGCCGCGCTGGCGCGGCCCACCAGGTAGCCGGCGGCGAGTGCCACGAGGACGGCGGCGGCGACGCCGGCGCGCGCCCAACGGGCCAGCACCGCGTCCCACGACGCGACGCGCACCTCGGCCGCGCGCGCCAGCACGCGCGCGACGAACGGGGTCACGTCACCCGGGTCCAGCGCCTGTCGCAGTGCCTCCCCGAGCAGCGAGTCGGGTCGATGATCGAACGGCAGCGGCTCCTTCATGCGTCCTCCTTCCAGTCCGCGAGCAGCGCGCGCAGCCGGCGCCGCGCGTGAAACACCTCCGATCGCACGGTCCCCTCCGGAATGCCCAGCACTGCCGCGATCTCGGCGTGCGTGTAGCCCTCCACGTCGAACAGCACCACGGCCACGCGCCGCCGCTCGGGCAGCTCGCTCAGCGCCCGCCGCAACCGCTCGCCCAGGGCGCGCCGCTCCGCCGTCGTGTCGGGCCGGGGGCCGCCGGCCGTGAGCCCCGCGTCGAGCGGCTCCACTCGCCGCACCGTGCGACGGCGGCGGCGATCGGTCGCGGCGTTGGCGACGATGCGCAATAGCCAGGGACCAAACGGACGCCGCGGGTCGTACTGGTCGAGCTTCACGAGCGCCGACAGCATGGCGTCCTGCGCGGCGTCGTCCGCGTCCTCGGGGTTCCCCAACACCGCTCGCGACACGCGGCGTGCCACCCCGGCGTAGCGCTCCACCAGCACCCCGCAAGCCGCGCGGTCCCCCGCCGCCGCCCGGACCACCAGGTCCGCCTCGTCCTGCTGAGCTATACGCGCAGCCCGTTGGGGGGGTTGGGGATCAGCCATCGTCGGCGTCCCGGGCGCGGCGGCGCTCGAAGGCGTACCAGCCGAATGCGAGTGCCAGGGCGAACGCTCCCGCGGCGAGCACGCCGGACATGATTCGCGGGAAGGCGAGCAGCAGGATCCCGACGCCGGTGCAGGCGAGCGCGGCGGTCGACGCGATGGCGCGACGCAGACCGCCCGCCACACGCCGCAGCGCCACCACGGCGACCGCGCCCAGCTCGTACCCCGAGCGCTTGTGCGGCACGTCGCCGGCCGGTTCGCTCGGCGTCGCCGGCGCGTCCACCAGCCGGGGCGGCAACCGCCGTCGAGCCTGGAGCACGATCTCGCGGCTGGACGCGAGATCGCGCCGGAACTGGTTCGCCAGCTCGCCGGTCAGCGCCTCGCACTCGGCCGCGAGGTCGATCTCGTAGTTCGTGAGCAGGCTCGAGACGTTCAGGTTGCTCGATCCGACGCGGGCCCAGCGGCGGTCCACCAGCATGGTCTTCGCGTGGATCATCGGACCCGCGTACTCGAACACGCGCACGCCGGCGCGCAGCAGGTCGCGATAGCCGACCCGCGTGAAGTTGCGCAGAATGGGGAGGTCACTCGCGCCGGGCACGAGCAGCCGCACGTCCACGCCGCTCTTCGCCGCATCGATCAGGCTGGCGTACAGCGGAGCGGGCGCGATGAGGTACGCGTCGGTGATCCACAGTCGCTCGGCGGCGCTCGCGGCCAAGAGCTCCACGGTGCGGTACACGCGGGCCCGGCCCGGCATGCCCTCCACCACGCGCACGATGGAGCTGCCGCACGGCGCGGGATCGGGCGCGAGCTCGTCGGGTGGGAGCGCCGGCCCGGCGCGGCTCCAGATGCGGGCGAAGGCGCTGTCCAGCGCCGCGGCCGCCGGCCCGGAGACGGCGACCATGGTGTCGCGCCACGGCCGGCGCCCGCGGGAGGGATCCCCCGCCCACTCGTCGCCGATGCACAGACCACCGACCATCGCCCACCCTCCGTCGGTGGCGAGCAGCTTGCGGTGGTCGCGCTGCGGCAGCTCGAAGGGGCGCGGCGCGAACAGGGGATGAAACGCCCGTACTTCGACGCCTGCCTGCCGCAGCCCGCGCCAGTAGCGACGCGACGTGCCGATCGAGCCGAGCGCGTCGTACAGCACGCGCACGCGCACACCGGCGCGCGCCCGCTCCGCGAGCGCGTCCGCGAAGCGGCGGCCCGTCGCGTCGTCGCGGATGATGTAATTCTCGAAGTGGACGGTGACGCGAGCCGCGGCGATCGCCGCAACCATGGTATCCAGCGCGCGCGGGCTGTCGGCGTAATGCTCCAGGCGGTTGCCGCCGATCGGCCGGGCCCCGGCCGCGCGGTCGATCGCCCGGCTCAGTTCGGTCGGCGGCGGGGGCACGAGCCGATCGACCTGAGCCTGGGCGGCCCCAGCCCCCACCCTGGCTGAGGCGCTCACCCCACCGGGGCGGGCGCGGCGCCCAGCCCGAGCGCGCCTTCCATGGGACGGAGCGCCTGGATGACGAAGGCGATGTGCTCGTCTAGCGGCACGCCCAGCTCCTCCGCTCCCTGACGCACGTCGTCGCGGTTCACGCCCTTCGCGAACGCCTTGTCCTTGAGCTTCTTCTTCACCGACGACACCTCGAGATCCGCAAAGCTCCGGGAGGGTCGCACCAGCGCGCACGCGACCAGGAACCCGCACAGCTCGTCCACCGCGAACAGCGTCTTCGCCAGCGGCGTGTCCCGCGGCACGCCGGTGTAATTCCCGTGTCCGAGAATCGCGCGGCACATCGCCTCGGGCACGCCCTGCTCACGCAGCAGGCGCACGCCCCACGACGGGTGGCCCTCGCTGGGTGAGTGCTCCGGATTGGGAAACTTCTCGTAGTCGAAATCGTGCAGCAGCCCCACGATCCCCCACGGCTCGGGATCCTCACCGCGCTGCCGGGCGTAGGCGCGCATCGCTGCCTCGACCGCCAGCATGTGCTGGCGCAAGGAAGGGGACTTGGTGTGCTCTTGCATCAGCAGTAGCGCTTGTTCGCGGGTCATGGTTCCTCCACCTGCCAGCGCTCCGCCCACAACTCGGCCATGAGCAGCGGCCACAGCTTGCGGGCGTGGTTCCATCTTCCCGAGCGGTGCTCGGCCAAGAGCCGCGCCGTGGGGGCGCCCGGGAACAGCCGCGGTGCGGCGAGGTGGCGCTCGGCAAGCGCCGCCAGGCCCGTGTTGAGCCAGCGCGCCACCGGCACCGAGAGGCCGCGCTTGCGGCGGCGGATCACCCCGCCCGGCACCAGCCCCCGGGCCGCTTCCTTTAATATCGCCTTGCTGGTGAAGCCACGCACCTTGTGCGTCGCCGGCAGCGGCAGCGCCAGCTCCATCACCTCGCGGTCCAGATAGGGCGCCCGCGCCTCGATCGACGCGAGCATCGTCGCGCGATCGACCTTGGCGAGCAAGTTGTCGGGCAGGTAGGAGAGAAAGTCGAGCCACAACAGACGGTTCAAGGACGGCTCGCCGGGGAACCGGTCCAGCAGACCGTTCGCCCACGCGACGGTGCGGGCGTCCGGCCCGAGCGCGCCGAACCAGGTGAGGTGCCGCTCGAGCGGGGGCAGCTCGGCCGCCGCCACCAGTTCTTTCAGCAGGAATTCGATCGTGACTTTCCCCGGCGAGGCGGGGAGCCAATTCACCAGTCCGGCGAGCGCCGCCCGTCCGGGAATCCGGCGGTACAGCCCGGCGGCCTTGTGCCCGAGGTACGTCGGATAGCCCCCGAACAGCTCGTCCGCGCCTTCGCCCGAGAGCACCACCTTGACGTGCTCGCGCGCCGCCTCTGCCAGGAGGAAGGTGGGCAGGATGGCGGGATCACCGATCGGCTCGGCGAGCGAGCGCGTGACGACGTCGAACGCCCGCTCGAGGGCGGGGCCGTCCGCCGTGACGACGTGGTGGATGGTGCGGATGGAGTGGGTCACCGCTTCCGCGTATCCGCTCTCGTCGTAGCCGGGCTCGACGAACTTCACGGAATAGGTGTGGATGCGCTCGCCCGCCATAACGCGGGCCGCCGCTGCGGCGAGCAGCGAGGAATCGAGCCCGCCGCTCGTGAACACGCCGACGGGCACGTCGGACATGAGCTCGCGCTCCACCGACGCGAGCAGCACCTCGCGCAGCGCGGCGGGACCGTCGCGCCGCGACGGGGCGGCGGCCGCGGCGGCTGCGTCCCAATAGCGGTGCAGCGTGATGCCGCTCCGATCCGCCACGAGGTGGTGCGCCGGCGGGATCTTCGAGATCCCGGCGATCATCGTGAGCGGGGCGGGGACATACCCGAGCGCGCCGTACAGCGCCGCCGCCGCCGGATTCACACGCCGCGGCTGGTCGGGGAAGACGAGCAGCGCCTGTACCTCGGAGGCGAACCGCAGCTCGCCTGCCACTTCGGTCCAGAACAGCGGCTTCTCACCCGCCCGGTCGCGGGCCAGGACCAGGCGGCAGCGCCGGTCGTCCCACACGGCGAGTCCGAACATCCCCTCGAGCCGTGCCACGGCGTCCGGGCCGAGCCGTTGATACAGCGGGACGATGGTCTCGATGTCGCCCGACGAGCGGAACGGATACCCCGCCCGCTTGCCTTCCTGGCGCAGCGCGGGCGCGTTGTAGATCTCGCCGTTGCAGATCATCCAGATCGAATGGTCGGGACTCTCGAACGGCTGATCGCCCGTGGTCAGGTCCATGATGGCGAGGCGGCGGGCGCCCAGTCGGGCGCGCTCGTGGCCGACGATGCGCTCGCCGTCAGGGCCGCGGTGCGCCAGCGCGGCGGCCATCGCGTCGAGGCAGCCCGCGTGTCTGAGGGGAGCGCCGGAGAGCGAGACGGCGCCGAAGATGCCGCACATTACCGCACCCCTCGCCCACCCCGTGGAGGTTGTGGAGGTTGGGGAGGTTGTGAGAGAGCGTGAGGCCGGCAGGGGCCGTAGGCGGCGTAGTGGCTGTCGGCCGCGAGCAGGGGCAACGCGGCGCCGAGGGTTTCCCGCACCTCACGGTTGCCCGCGCCGGTGAGAAACACGGTGGGGACGGGGCAGCGGGCGAGCGCCTCGCGCCAGTAGCCCGCGGGCAGGAGGGGCGATCCGGGCGCTTCACGCAACCGCTCGACGTTGTCCGCGATGTAGTTGCTCGTCAGCTCGGCCCCGGTGGGCGTCGCCACCGCAATGGTGCGACCGAGATAGAAAGGGAGCGAGGGCGGGTACGCTAGGACGCCCAGCACGGCCCCGGTACCGCCGTCACGTTGCAGGGCGGCGGCGGTGGCGCTCGCGACTGCGGCAGAGGACCGGTCTTCGCCCACCGTGGCCAGCAGATTCGCGGACAGGAACGGAATGGCGATCACGACGACGGCATACCCCCAGATCATCACGCGGGGGCGGCGGGCCAGGGCGCCGAGCGCGACCAGGGTTGCCGAGCACAGCACGACGACGCCGAGGGCGAGCGCGGCGGGCGGAATGACGGCCTTCTCGGCGGGCGTGAGGCTGATCGGGGCGGGGAGCCAGCCTGTCAGTGCCACGAGTGCGAGACCGGCCGGGAGCGCGAGGGCCGCATAGGCGCGCGCACCGGTGGTGTTCGCGCCCCTGACCAGGTTGCGCGTCGCGGCGAGCGTGAACGCGGGCATGAGCGGCAGCACGTATTGCGGCAGCTTCGACTGGTTGAGCGTGAAGAAGAGCAGCGGCACGATCACCCAGCAGGCGAAGAGCAGGGGCTCGTGAGCGGCCGGCTCGCGGCGCGCGGCCCATGTGGCGCGCCAGTGACGCAGGCGCGCGAGCGCCGGAATAATCCAGGGGAAGGCCGCCACCGGAACGATCGGCAGGTAGTACCAGAACGGCGCCGTGCGATGGAAGCGCGTGGTCGTGACGCGGGCGAGCGTCTCACGCAGGAACACGTAGCCGGGGAAGTCCGGATGCGCGATCGAGACGGCGACGAACCAGGGCAGGGCGATCATGGCGAATGCGACGAGGCCGCGCCGGGGAAACAGGCGCCGCACGCTCGCGCCGGTGGCGAGCGCGTGCGGTACGAGTACCAGCAGCGGGATGGCGACGGCGACCGGTCCCTTGGTGAGGGCGCCCACCGCCATGGCGGCCCAGGCGGCGACGGGCTGCTGTTCGAGCATGCCCAGGATGGCCGCGGTGGTGCACAGCGTGAGCGTGCTGTCGAAGATCGCCGTGCGGGCGTAGGCGAGGGGCAGCACGGTCGTCGCGTAGGCCACGCCGGCGAGCCAGCCCGCGTCGTCGCCCCAGCGGCGGCGCGCGAACCACGCCAGCAGTCCGATCGTGGCGAGCGTCGCGATGTAGGCCGGCAGCCGGGCGGCGGTCTCCGTGACGCCCGTGAGCTCCATCACGCCGGCCGCGGCTGCGAAGTACACGATCGGCTTGTCGAGGTAGGGCAGGCCGTCCAGGTGGGGAACCAGATAGTCGTTCGACAGCGCCATTTCGCGCGCCACCTCGGCGTTGCGCCCTTCGTCCGGATCGTTCAGGCCGAGGCGGCCCAGCCCCGCGAGGAAGAGCGGGGCGCACAGCAGCGGGACCAGGATCAGCGC
>Ga0137398_10001303_pt1 | contig 10026 bp, 7 predicted proteins | sample czorhiz216metaG_FD_106659 | JGI IMG/M metagenome (GOLD analysis project Ga0137398, IMG submission 106659) | Vadose zone soil microbial communities from Angelo Coast Range Reserve, California, USA - czorhiz2.16 metaG | ecosystem: Environmental > Terrestrial > Soil > Vadose zone | place: USA...
ATCCACATCATGCGCGAGCGCGTGGTCCCCACGACGGAACGGGCGCTCCGGGCCGTCCGCGCGAGCTACGAGTCGAGCCGCGCCGCGTTCGCTGCGCTCCTGAACGCCGAGCGCGACCTGGCGCGCGCGCGATTCGAGCTCTACCGGGCTCAGGTGGGGTACATGCAGGGGCTCGCGGATCTGGACCGCGCGGTGGGCTCGACACCCGCCGGGGAGGAGGCGCGATGAGGCACCGGAACGGAACCCTGGCGCTGGCCGCGGCGTTCGCCGCGATCCTGGTCCTGGGCTGCGGGCACAAGGACCGCCCGGCGCCCCGGGCCGTGGGCGAGGCGGCGGGCCTGTACCGGCTCTCGGTGCGGAACCGGCCGCAGACTCCGATCGTGGGCGAAAACAAGCTGGAGATCGCGATCCGCAACACCACCGGCGCGCCCGTGGAAGGGGCTCAGGTGGACGCGCTCGTCTCGATGCAAGCGATGGGCGCCATGCCCCGGATGGAGAACCGGGGGAGGGTGGTCCGGACCTCGGCAGGCCTCTATGAGGCGAGCTACAGCCTCCCGATGGGGGGGGAGTGGGACGTTGGAATCCGCATCCGGGGCGCGGGCGGAAGCGCCGAGGCCTCGTATCGTCTGAGCACGAGTCAGCCGGAGCTCTCCTTCATGGGCGGGACCCCGCCCGCGGGGGGCGCGGGGTCGCCGCCGGCCGAGGACCTTTCCGGGGTGGTCCGGATCGATCCCGCGAGACGGCAAGCCGTCGGCGTCAGGACCGAGGCCGCCCGGCTCCGGGATCTCTCCACCACCATTCGCGCCGCGGGGCGCGTGACCTACGACGAAACCCGGCGGGCGGAGGTCTCTCCCAAGTTCTCGGGCTGGGTGCGTGACATCCACGTCGACTACACGGGAAAGCCGGTGCGCGCCGGGGAGGTCCTCTTCACGGCGTACAGCCCCGAGCTCGTGGCCGCGCAGCAGGAATACCTGACCGCGCTGGGCGCGGCCCCGGACAGCGGCTCGGCGGCGGAGCACCAGCACGGGGAGGCGGGCGGACCGCCGGCGGGGGACCGCGAGCTCGCCGCGGCCGCGCGCGAACGCCTCCTGCACTGGGACATCGCCCCCGCGCAGATCGATGCGATCGCTCGCGCCGGGAAGCCGATCGAGACGCTTCCGATCCTCGCGCCCGAGACCGGCGTCGTGATCGAGAAGAACGTGGTCCGAGGGAGCGCCTTCACGGCGGGGCAGACCCTCTACAAGATCGCCCCCATCCATCCTGTATGGGTGATCGCAAGCGTGTATCCCTACGAGCTTCCGTGGGTGCGGATCGGCATGGCCGCGACGATTCTCTCTCCGTTCCTCCACGAGGCGTCCCGCGCGGGGAGGGTCTCCACCATCGATCCCTACCTCGACCCGCAGGCGCGGACGGCGCAGGTCCGCGTGGTGGTCCCGAACACGAACGGGGATCTCAAGCCCGACATGTTCGTGGACGTCCTGTTGAGCGCCTCCCGGGGCAAGCGCCTCGCGATTCCGCAGAGCGCCGTCCTCTACGCGGGCGACAAGCGCCTCGTGTTCGTGGATCTCGGGGACGGCCGTTTCGCCGCGCGCGAGGTGACGCTGGGGGCCAAGGCGGGGGACGATATCGAGGTGGTCTCGGGCCTCGAGGCGGGCGAGGTCGTCGTGACGTCCGGGAATTTTCTGATCGCTTCGGAGAGCCGCCTCAAGTCGGCGGCGCAGAAATGGTAGCGATTCGATGATCGAGCGCTGGATCGCGTGGTGCGCGCGAAATCGCGTCCTCACGGTGTCGGTGGTCCTGGTCGCGGCCGCCCTGGGCATCCTGGCCTTCCGGAACACGCCTCTCGACGCGATCCCGGACCTCTCCGACACCCAGGTGATCGTCTCGACCGAGTGGATGGGCCGGAGCCCCGACATCATCGAGGACCAGGTCACCTACCCCATCGTGACCGCGTTGCGCGGCGTTCCCGGCGTGCAATACGTCCGCGGGCTCACCATGATCGGCGACTCCTTCGTCTACGTGGTCTTCAAGGACGGCGTCGATCTCTACTGGGCGCGAAGCCGGGTGCTCGAATACCTCTCCGCCATCCAGGGCCGTCTTCCCGAGGGGGTGGTCCCCAAGCTCGGACCCGACGCCACGAGCGTGGGGTGGGTGTTCGAGTACGCCCTCGTCGACACGACGGGTCAGAACGACCTCTCCCAGATCCGTTCGTTCCAGGACTGGAGCCTTCGCTACTGGCTCCAGAGCGTGGATGGCGTCTCCGAGGTCGCCTCGGTCGGCGGATTCGTGAAGCAGTACCAGGTGGATCTGGATCCGGACCGCCTGGAATCGTACCGGGTGTCCATCGAGGAGGTGGCGGACGCCATCCGGCATTCGAACAACGAGGTGGGGGGAAGCGTGCTCGAGATCGGCGAGCACGAGCACTTCGTCCGCGGACGCGGCTACATCCGCTCGTTGGGCGACCTGGAGTCGATCCCGGTCAAGGTCGGCCCCGGCGGCGTCCCGGTGACCCTGGGCAATCTGGGCGAGGTGCACCTCGGCCCGGAGCAGCGGCGCGGCATGGTCGAGCTGAACGGGAACGGGGAAGTCGTCGGTGGCATCGTCATCATGCGGCAGAGACAAAACGCCCTCCATGTGATCGAGGGCGTCAAGAAGCGGCTGGCCGAGGTGCAAGGCTCGTTCCCGCCCGGCGTGAAGGTGGTCATCACGTACGACCGCTCGGAGCTGATCCATCGCGCCATCCGCACCCTCTGGCACGAGCTGATTCTGGAAATGCTCATCGTGAGCGCGGTGATCATCTTCTTCCTCTATCACTTCAAGAGCGCGCTCATTCCCATCTTCACGCTGCCGCTCGCGGTCGCCCTCGCGTTTCTCCCGATGGCGGGGCAGGGGCTCACGGCGAACATCATGTCGCTGGGGGGCATCGCGGTCGCGATCGGGGCGATGGTGGACGCCTCCATCATCATGGTCGAGAACGTGCACCGAAAGCTCGAGGCGTGGGAACGGGGAGGACGCGCGGGGCGTCGCGAGGATGTCGTGATCGGCGCGCTCCAGGAGGTCGGGAGGCCGATCTTCTTCGCCCTGGTCGTGATCACGGTCTCCTTCCTGCCCGTGTTCACGCTCCAGGCGACGGAGGGCCGCCTGTTCCAGCCGCTCGCCTGGACCAAGACCTATTCCATGGCGTTCGCGGCGTTGCTGGCGGTGACCCTGACCCCGGCGCTCGCCTCGTGGTTCATCCGGGGGCGGATCCGCAGCGAGCGCGAGCACCCGGTCTCGCGACGGTTGATCGATCTCTATGCCCCGGTGGTGCGCTTCGTGGTGCGCCGGAAGCGCGCCGTGATCGCGGCGGCGGTCCTCCTTCTCATGGCCACGATCCCCGCGTTCTTCATGCTGGGGAGCGAGTTCATGCCGCCCCTGAACGAGGGCACGATTCTCTACATGCCCACCGCTCCGCCGGGGATTTCCGAAACGGAAGCGGCCTCGGTCCTCCAGCAGATGGACCGGCGGCTGAAGACGATTCCCGAGGTCGAGACGGTGTTCGGAAAGATGGGCAGGGCGAAGACGGCCACGGATCCCGCGCCGCTCTCCATGAACGAGACGGTCGTGACCCTCCGGCCCGAGTCCCTGTGGAGGCCGGGAATGACCTGGGAGAAGCTCATCGCGGACATGGACGCGCGGATGCGGTTCCCGGGCATGCCCAACATCTGGTGGATGCCGATCCAGACGAGGAACGAGATGCTCGCCACCGGCGTTCGGAGCGCGGTCGGGGTCAAGGTATACGGGCCCGACCTGGCCACGATCGAGCGGCTGGGAATCGGGATCGAGCGCGCGCTGAAGGACGTTCCCGGGACCCGGACGGCCTACGCGGACCGCGTGACCGGGGGCTACTTCCTGGACTTCGACATTCGCCGCGAGGAGGCCGCGCGGTACGGTCTCACGGTCGGCCAGATCCAGGATGTGATCGAGGCCGCGATCGGCGGCCTCCCGGTCTCCCAGACGATCGAAGGGCGCGAGCGCTACACGATCAGCGTCCGCTACGCGCGGCAGTTCCGCGAAGACCCCGAGGCCCTGAAGCGCGTTCTCGTGTCGACGCCGGCCGGCGCGCCCGTGCCGCTCGCCCAGGTCGCGGACCTCCAGTTCCGAACGGGCCCGCCCATGATCCAGGAGGAGGACGGGCAGCTCCTGGGGTTGGTTTCCGTGGACGTGGCCGGTCGCGCGCTCGCGGATTATGTCGCCGACGCGAAGCGGGCCGTGGCGAAGACCGTCACCCTGCCCCCCGGATACCGCATCGATTGGACGGGGCAGTTCAAGTATTACGAGCGCGCCCGGGCGCGTCTCGCGTTCGTCGTGCCGCTCACGCTGCTGCTCGTGTTCGCGCTCCTCTTCTTCAACACGCGCTCCGTGGCGGAAGCGGGGATCGTGATGCTGGCCGTGCCGTTCTCGCTGGTGGGCGCGGTCTGGATCCTCTGGATCCTGGGCTATCACCTGAGCGTGGCGGTATGGGTCGGAATGATCGCGCTCGCCGGGCTCGACGCCGAGACGGGCGTGGTGATGCTGCTCTATCTCAAGCTCGCGTCCGAGGAGCGCCAGGCTCGGGGAGCGTTGCGCGACCGGGCCGACCTCACGGATGCGATCGTGGAGGGCGCGGCCCACCGCATCCGTCCCAAGATGATGACCGCGTGCGCGATCCTGTTCGGGCTCCTGCCGATTCTCTTCGGGCAGGGCAGCGGCGCCGATGTCATGAAGCGGATCGCTGCGCCCATGGTGGGGGGCGTCGTCACTTCCTTCATTCTGGAACTGGCCGTCTACCCCGCCATCTTCGCGTGGTGGAAGGGCCGAAGGCTGCCCGAGAGGGCGGAGAGAGGAGGCTGAAGTGTCGAAAGGGATGTTCCTCGCGGCGATCGCCGTCCTGGTGATTGGTTGCGCTCGCGAGCCGCAACAGCACGCGGGTACAACGATGCAGTTCGCGATCACGGTCACCGACACCGGCTTCGCGCCGGCCACGATCACGGTCCCGTCCGGGAAGCCGGTCACGCTCGTCGTGACCCGAACGACGGATCAGACCTGTGCCAAGGAAATCGTCTTTCCCGATCAGAAGATCCGGAAGCCGCTTCCCTTGAACGAGGCCGTCGAGATCACCCTGCCGGCCTCACCGAAGGGAGAGATCGCCTACAAGTGCGGGATGGACATGCTTTCGGGAAAAGTGGTCGTTCGATAGCTCACAAAAAGGAGAAGACAAGCTGAAGAGCATGGCCGGAAAGAAGGTCGCCGTCTCGGGGCACGTTACGAATCGCTCCGGCCTGAAGGCGATCGAGATCGCCGGCTTCAAACCGGCAGCGTAAGGAGAATCCATGCTCAGCCGTCCGCAGTTCTGGTCGGGGGTCGCTCTCGCGGTCGTTCTTGTCTGCCCCCGACACGCGTTGGCACAGACGCACCACCACGCGACCTCTCTGCCTGACTCGACCCGCGCCGGGGTGAAGGCGAAGGCCGCTCCGAAGCATCCAGCCCCGCGCAAGCGCGAGGCTCCCACGATGGGCAGTATGCCGGGAATGGATATGTCGGGAATGCACATGCCGGGAATGGATCACGAGCACATGGGCCACACGATGGATCATGGAGGTCACATGGCCATGAGCGCCATGTACGGGCCCTATCCCATGACCCGCGAGGCGTCCGGTACTTCCTGGCAGCCGGATCTCGCCATGCATCACGGAATCCACGAAATGAAGGGGGCGTGGACGCTCATGCTCCACGGCCAGGCGGATCTCGTTCTGGACGGCCAGGGTGGGGGACGGGGCGACGACAAGATCTTCAGCAGCAACATGCTCATGGGAATGGCCCAGCGCCGCGTTGGACCAGGGAGGCTCGGCTTCCGCAGCATGGTCTCCCTGGAACCGGCCACGATCGGGAAGGAAGGCTATCCGCTTCTCTTGCAGACCGGCGAGACGGCGAACGGCCGCACGCGTTTGATCGACCGGCAGCACCCCCATGATCTCTTCATGGAGCTGGCCGCCTCCTACAGCATCTCGACCGGGAACCGATCGATCTTCCTCTATGGTGGTTTGCCGGGCGAGCCTGCGCTCGGCCCGCCGGCCTTCATGCACCGATTCTCGGGGATGGCGTTCCCACAGGCCCCCATCACGCACCACTGGCTCGATTCCTCGCACATCACGTTCGGAGTCCTGACCGGGGGCGTCGTCCTGGGCCCCGCCAAGCTCGAGGCATCGGCGTTTCGGGGGCGGGAGCCGGACGAGAACCGCTATGGCATCGAATCGCCGAAGCTCGACTCGCACTCATTTAGACTTTCACTGAACCCCACCCCCGCCTGGGCTCTGCAGGCGAGCTATGGCCGGCTGAACAGCCCGGAGCAGCTCGAGCCCGGCGTGGACGTGGATCGCACCACGGCTTCCGCAATCTACGCGGCCGACTGGGGCGTGGGACACTGGGAAACGACCCTTGCCTGGGGCGAGAACCGGAGCCGTCCGGGGCCTCGATTGGACGCGGTTGCCCTGGAATCAGCGGTGCAGCTCCGACAGAAGCACATGATTTTCGTGCGGGCCGAGCGCGTGGAGAAGAATGAGCTGTTCCCCGAAGGAGACCCGCGGGACGGACGCGCATTCAACGTGGGCCAGCTGAGCGCGGGGTACCGGTATGATTTCTGGAGAAGCGGCCATGTGGCGCTCGGCCTGGGGGCGGTGGAGAGTATCTCGATCGTGCCTCGCGCCATTCAGGACGTTTACGGCGACGATCCGGCCTCGGGGATGCTCTTCGCGCACGCGGAGCTTCGCTGAAGACACCAAACCCTACGCCGCCTTCACCGCCTGAAGCAGCTTGCTGACGGAGTCCTTCGCGTCGCCGAAGAGCATCATCGCGTTGGGATCGTAGAAGAGCTCGTTCTCGATTCCCGCGAAGCCGGGCTTCATGCTCCGCTTCATGATGATGACGTGCTTCGCCTTGTCCGCGTCCAGAATCGGCATGCCGTAGATCGGGCTCGACGTGTCGCTCCGCGCGGCGGGATTCACCACGTCGTTCGCCCCGATCACCAGCGCCACGTCCGCGCTCTCGAACTCCGGATTCACCTGGTCCAGGTCGTAGAGCTCGGTGTAGGGAACGTTCGCCTCGGCCAGGAGCACGTTCATGTGCCCGGGCATCCGCCCGGCCACCGGATGGATGGCATATTTCACGTCCACCCCGCGTGCCTTGAGCAGATCGGCCAGCTCCCGGACGCCGTGCTGCGCCTGCGCCACCGCGAGGCCGTAGCCCGGGATGATGATCACCTTGCGGGCGTAGGCGAGCATCGTCGCCGCGTCCTCCACGGAGACGTCCCGCACCGCCTTTCCCGACAGGCCCGCCGCAGCCGTGGAGGGGCCACCCGCCTTCGGCGCCGCCCCGAACGCCCCGAAGAGCACGTTCGTGATCGGGCGGTTCATCGCTTTGCACATGAGATACGTGAGCAGCGTTCCGGAAGCCCCGACCAGGGTGCCGCTGATGATGAGCACGTAGTTGTGGAGCGAGAACCCGGTGGCCGCCGTGGCGAGGCCGGTGAAGGAATTGAGGAGCGAGATCACGACCGGCATGTCGCCGCCGCCGATCGGAATCACGAACAGGATGCCGAAGAGGAGCGAGGCCGCCGCGAACCACGCGTAGACGGCCGGGTTCGGCGTCCCCTGCATGACGAGCCAGACCGAGACCGCGAGAATCCCGAGGAAGAGGAGAAGGTTGATCGGCTTTTGAAGCGGATAGGTGACGGCGCGCTCGGTCACGAGCCCCTGGAGCTTTCCGAAGGCGACGATGCTCCCCGTGAAGGAGAGGGCGCCGATCCAGGCCCCGAGGAGGATCGTGACCCCCGCGACGGGGGGCACCGGAAGGCCCGCCCGCGCGAAGGCCAGGTACTCGAGGCTGGAGACGATGGCCGCAGCCCCTCCGCCCGAGCCGTTGAAGAGCGCGACCATCTGCGGCATCGCGGTCATCGCGATCCGGCGGGCGGCGATGGCCCCGATCACCCCCCCCAGGACGATGCCCGCGGCGATCGTGCCATAGCTCAGGATCGACCGGTCGAGGAGCGTGACCACGAGGGCCAGGAGCATCCCGACCGCGGCCAGGGTGTTGCCCTGCCGCGCCGAACGGGGCGAGCTGAGGCGCTTGATCCCGAGGATGAAGAGGACGGAAGCGACTAAGTAGGCGGCCCGGACGACGTTCGGCGGAAGGTGCGGGAGCGTCACGAGCGGGGCGCGCTCGGGGCCTTGCCCGCGAACATCTGGAGCATCCGATCGGTCACGAGGAACCCGCCGACCACATTGATGGTCCCCAGCACCACGGCCAGGAACGCCAGGACGGTGACGAAGGGCCCCTCGGGCATTCCCGCCACCAGCATGGCTCCGACGAGCACGATGCCGTGGATCGCGTTCGTGCCCGACATGAGCGGCGTGTGCAGGATGACCGGGACCTTGGAGATGGTCTCGTAGCCGACGAAGATCGCGAGGATGAAGATCGTGAGATCGGTGAGCAGCTGCTCGAGCACGAAGGGTATCCCTTTCCTATCCGGCCGCTGCGGTCGCGGCGCCTTCGGCGCGCGCGCGTGTCGCGGCATGGACGATCTCGCCGTCGCGGGTCACACAGGTCGCGCTGGTGATGTCGTCGGACCAGTCGAAGTGGAGTGTTCCGTCCTTCGTCAGGTGGAGGAGGAAGCTCGTGATGTTCCGGGAGTACATCTGGGTGGCGTGGACCGGGACGGTGCTCGCCAGCCGCACGGGCCCGTGGATGGTCACGTCGTGGCGCACGACGGTCCCGCCGGGCTGCGTCAGCTCGCAATTGCCCCCCATGTCTGCCGCCAAATCCACGATCGTGGAGCCAGGCTTCATGCGCGCGACCACGTCCGCGGGGATGAGCCGCGGGGCCGGGAGGCCCGGCACGCGCGCGGTGGTGATCACGACGTCGGCATGCGTGGCTCTCTCATGGAGCATCATCATGCCCTGCTTCTGCGCCTCCGCGGAGAGCGGCTTGGCATAGCCCTGCTCGTCCTGGGCTTCGCTCTGCGTCAGCTTTGGGCCCACGAAGGTCGCGCCCAGGCTCTCCACCTCTTCCTTCACCGCCGGGCGCACGTCGTAGGCCTCCACGACGGCCCCGAGCCGCCGGGCGGTGGCAATGGCCTGGAGCCCGGCGACGCCCGCGCCCACGATCAGGACACGCGAGGGCGCGAGGGTGCCCGCGGCGGTGACGAGCATGGGGAAGAGCCGGGGCAGGGTGTCCGCTCCAAGCAAGACTGCCTTGTAGCCCGCGATCGTGCTCATCGAGGAGAGCGCGTCCATCCGCTGCGCGCGCGTGGAACGCGGCATCATGTCCATGCTGAAGCTGGTCACCCGGCGCTTGGCGAGCATGCGCACCACCTCGATGTGGCTGAGCGGGCGAAGCATGCAGATCAGCGTGGCGCCCTCGTTCAGGAGATCCGCCTCGTGCTTGCCCAGCGAGGCGTTGAGGAGCGGAGGCTGGATCTTCAAGACGACGTCCGATCGAGACCAGAGATCGGACGGCGTGGCGACGATGGAGGCGCCGGCTTCTTGGTACGCGCGATCCTCGAGGTAGGCGCCCGTTCCGGCGCCGGCTTCGACGAGCACCTCGTAGCCCGCGGCCTTGATCTGCCGCACGGCGTCGGGCGCCGCCGCGACACGGCGCTCGCCGGGCCCGATCTCCTTCGCGATTCCGATCTTCACGCTCGAGGCTCCTGGAACTGACGCGCTGAACTCAGTAGGATGGATGCGATGGAAGCCGGAATCCTACCAAAAGGAGGAGACTCTGGTGAAACGAATCCCAAAGGCCAAGAGACCCAAGCGCGTGTCCCTCACGCCCGAGCTCAAGGCCTACATCCGGAAAACGGAGAACTACCGGGCCGGCCGCGAGCCGATCGCGCTGATGAAGAAAGCGCCGGCCAAGTTCGCGCGCGCGGTCGCGGGCCTGAGCGCGAGCCAGATGAGGAAGCGCCCCGCGCGCGGCAAATGGAGCATCATCGAAATCCTCGGGCATCTCTCG
>Ga0137398_10001306_pt1 | contig 10022 bp, 8 predicted proteins | sample czorhiz216metaG_FD_106659 | JGI IMG/M metagenome (GOLD analysis project Ga0137398, IMG submission 106659) | Vadose zone soil microbial communities from Angelo Coast Range Reserve, California, USA - czorhiz2.16 metaG | ecosystem: Environmental > Terrestrial > Soil > Vadose zone | place: USA...
GCCGTATCGTCGGTCGGAAGAGGCATCGCCGTCGTTCGCGACTGGGCTGACGCAAACGCGAAATCATTAAGAGCGCCGGGATTCTCAGTCTCGCCGCTTTTTACTTTGATTGAACCAACGAGCGGCGGGGCTAAGGCTTCGCCGCTTTTATCTTTTCGAGCTACAATACGCGCAACACTTTCGGCGCGCCTTAACTCTGTCCGGCCAGATAGGGGACAAGTTGCGACTTCCTGAACGCTTCAGGCGCGCCGATTACTTTTCAGGACTCACGGCTAACAGGAAAGCCGCATGAAGAAACCGCGATCTCCCTTAGAGCACGTAAAACATCTGATCAAAAAGCTATCTGCCGAAGACAGGCAGAAGCTCATTCCCTTTCTAGGCGAACTTCCTGATAGTGGCCTTCAATCTTACGACCTCAGAGAAGAGATGGAGGCGCTAAAGAAGCACGGTGTCAGGATTCCACCCGGCGGTAGTTCTGATCTAGTGAGTCTGGTTTTTATCAGGGACTTGGTTGAGGTTTACGTCGCAAATCGCAAGGTTGTTCATGCGCGATTCTTCCCAGACATCTTTGCCGAAGCATCCCCCGACTATCAGAAACAATTGGAACAAACAGCTAGCGGCTACAAGGTACAGATGTTCACGCCGGACCGCTCCGGTTGCCTGCGTTCGTCCCTAATGATATAAGAGCCTCTCGTCTTCCCTTAACCAACTACCTCGTTAGGAGTTCTCACATGAAAACCTTTATGTTGAAAAGCGATCGCCTCCGTCGGAGAGAAGCCATGTCAATTCGCACCCGGATACATTTTTTGTTTCTGGCCGCAGCCATAGTGCTGGCCACATGCCTCATCGGCAAGCAGCAGCACGCTGCGATTATTCCGGCTCAGGTCCAGGCTCAAGTTCAGTCACAGAACCTTTCCGAGCCAATGCCCAGGGATCCGGAGATCGCCATCGGCACATTCCCGAACGGCCTGCGCTATTACATTCGCAACAATAAGAAGCCTGAAAAGCGCGCGGAGCTGCGGCTGGTCGTCAAGGCCGGATCGATTCTGGAAGACGACGATCAGCAGGGGCTGGCCCATCTTGTCGAGCATATGGCTTTCAACGGCACCAGTCACTTTCCCAAGAACGAACTCGTCTCGTTCATCGAGTCGTTGGGTATGCGCTTTGGCGCCGACATCAACGCTTACACCAGCTTTGACGAGACGGTTTACATGCTCACCGTTCCGACCGATAAGCCTGAGACGATGGACAAGGCGATGCTGATTCTCGAAGACTGGGCGCACAACCTCTCGTTCGATCCGGTCGAAATCGACAAAGAGCGCGGGGTGGTGATGGAAGAATGGCGGCTCGGTCGCGGCGCTGGCGCCCGCATGCGCGACAAATTATTTCCGGTCCTGCTGAAGGGATCTCGCTATGCCGATCGGCTGCCGATCGGAAAACCGGAGATCATTCAGAACGGAAAGCAGGAACGATTGAAGCAGTTTTATGCTGACTGGTATCGGCCCGACTTAATGGCCGTCGTCGCGGTTGGCGATTTTGATAAGGCGACGATTGAAAAAATGATCACAAGTCACTTTGCGTCTATTCCGGCGGCAACTAAACCGCGACCGCGGACGACGTACGATGTACCCGATCATGCCGAAACAGCCTATGCGATCGTCACCGACAAGGAGAACAGCCGCACCAGTGTCGAACTTGATACTTTGCTGCCATCACGCCCGGAAGGAACTGTCGGCGCCTATCGGCAAAAGACTGTCGACCGGCTCTTCTCGGGCATGCTCTCGGCCCGCTTCTCAGAGCTCACGCAGAAACCCGACGCGCCATTCATTTTCGCCGGCGCGGGCCGCGGAAGTTTCTTCGCGCGCTCGAAAGACTCCGCGACGCTCTTCGCTCTCGTGAAGGAGGATGGCATCGAGCGCGGTTTGGATACACTGCTCAATGAAGCTGAACGAGTCGCGCGCTTTGGTTTTACCGCCACCGAACTGGAGCGGCAAAAACAGAGCGTCCTGCGAACCTACGAGCGCAACGCACTGGAAAAAGAAAACCGTCTGGCCGCCAGCAGGGCCGATGAGTACGTCCGCAACTTTCTGGAGGACGAGACGTTGCCCACCGCTGATGACGAATACGCGCTGCACAAGCGCTTCCTGCCGGGGATCACTCTCGATGAAATCAACAAGCTGTCCCGGGAGTGGTTCCCCGATCGGAACCGCACGGTGGTGGTTGAAGCTCCGGCGAAAACCGGTCTGGTGATTCCCGACGAAGCAAGACTCGCGGCCGTGATCAAGGGGGCGGCGGCAAAGGACCTCAAGCCATATGTGGACACGGTCGGTAGCGCGATGTTGCTGGAAACGTCGCCGACACCCGGAACAATCGCCAAGACCTCGACGAAAGATACCGTGGCCATCACCGAGTGGGAACTGTCCAATGGCGTCAAGGTGATTCTTAAGCCGACGACATTCAAAGAGGATGAAATTCTGTTTCGCGCCACCAGCCCCGGGGGAACTTCTCTGGCGGCCGACAAAGACTACATCCCGGCCAACTCGGCCACACAGGTGGTCACCGCCGGCGGCGTGGGTAAATTCAGCGCCATCGATCTGCGAAAGTTCATGACCGGAAAAGTTGCTTCCGTGACTCCATTTATAAGTGAGGTCGAAGAGGGGTTGAGTGGTAGCGGTTCTCGCAAGGATCTGGAGACCATGTTCCAGCTCATTTATCTTAGGTTCACCCAGCCTCGAGCTGACCCTACTGCGTTCGCTGTCCAGACAGCACAGACAAAGACTTTTCTCGCAAATCAATCCGCAATTCCTGAGTTTGCATTTTTCAACGCGCTCATTACCACCAGATATCAGAACCACCTCAGGAGGCGTCTGGCGACGCCGGCGACGATGGATGAATGGAACCTCGATAAATCGATGGCCTTTTACAAAGATCGATTTGCGGACGCGAGTGACTTTACCTTCGTTTTCGTCGGGAGTTTCGATCTCGTCACGATCAAGCCGCTGGTCGAACGTTATTTAGGTTCGCTGCCGTCGATCCGCCGGAAGGAATCCTGGAAAGACGTAGGCGTGCGGACCCCGACCAGCATCGTGGAGAAAAAAGTCGAAAAAGGGATCGAGCCAAAGAGTCTGTCAGCGATCGTATTCAGCGGCCCCTTTGAGTACGATCAGACCCATCGCGTGGCAATTCGCGCGATGTCTGAGATTCTGCAAAACAGGTTGTTAGAAACGATTCGTGAGGAACTGGGCGGCACCTACGGGATCAACGCCACGCCTGGCTTTGAACGCGTACCCAATCCGACCTACTCAATTACAGTTCAGTTTGGCAGCGCCCCTGACCGCACCGAGGACTTGATCAAGCGAGTCTTTCAGGAGATCGAGTTGTTCAAGACCAATGGCCCAACCGATAAGCAGCTAAGCGACGAAAAGGAAACGCTGCGGCGGGAGTTCGAAACCAATAGCAAGCTCAATACCTATTTGTTGGTTCAACTGACTGCGAAGTATCAGAGCGGTGAGGATCTCGCCTCTGTCTGGCGTCTCCCCGACTATTACGAAAAAATCGATAAGGCAACAATTCAGCAGGCGGCAAAGACCTATCTCAACACGAACGCGTACGTTGAGGTGATGCTGTTTCCGGAAAAGAAATAGAGGGCGGCTTTAGCGGTGATCGGCGCGCGCGAGGTGCGGAAAGTTGCGGCTCTGCCGTCGGATGTGCGGAAAGCCTTCGGCTTTCCGACCGGTTCACTTTGTTCTTACGAGGGCTCTGCCTCTGATCCGAGGCGCAGCCTCGGGCAATTCAGAAACGTTTTCCGGAAAGGCATAGGCATTCCGCACCTCAGACGGCAGAGCCGGTATCAGCATTAGAGAGCGGAGCCGCTGCCCGGTTGTTATAGCGCTGGCCATTGCATTTTGTTTCTTCCCGGCAAACTTTAGATCAGGCTACGCGTGGTTCTACGGTCAGCAGGTACTCGAGTAGGCATTCCAATTGCTGATAGTCGGAGAGTCTGGTCACGTACTCGTTGCGGCGAACGCCCAACTCCATTATCGCGGCGGCATCCACAGTATCTTCACGGCTGGCGATTACCACCGGGACACTTCCTAACCGCGCGTGCTTGACGATCTGACGCGCGGCCGTCATCTCATACAGCAGAGGCACATTGAGATCCACTAATATCAGATCCGGATGAACATATAGAGCACGTTTGACCGCGTCCCGTCCGTTATCGGTTTCAATTACGCGGTAGCCATTTAGTTCCACGATATGAGCCAACTCGGATCGTCCATCCCGCTGATCTTCTACGATCAGTACCACGGGATTCCGGGAATCGGCTTGGCGAAACGATCTTCGTCCAACTGAGTTGTTAAGTCTCTGAGGAGACGGTGAATATTGGGACATAGTAGGTACCTCCAAACGGTTTAGGATGCGCGCGGATGTCGAAGGACTTGCATGTCCCGGAACAACTCCATTCGGGCTCTCTTACAGGTCTGATTCTTTTCCGGCGTCGGGGACGATATGCGGGGCGGATACAAGAGGAGTACTTGGGGCGGGCCGCGCGGGGCCTCGTCTCCTCCAAAACGCTGGGACTCAATAAGGGGTAGCGACGAAAACTTAAACCATGCGGCTTTTCGTGTCTGTACGTTACCACACAAAGTGGAAGCCAAGCTTCTACTCATTCCGTTCCAGCCAGGGCGGGAGATAGGCGGGCAAAACTAGTGAAGGCGGCCTGGTTCCGCCTTCATCTTTGCGATAACTGATAGTGGCAGTATAGATTATCTGGAGCCGGCTATCGGAGTTGAACCGACGACCTTTCGATTACGAATCGAACGCTCTACCAACTGAGCTAAGCCGGCTGAAATTGGTCTCTGAACTATACGAACGCGCTGTTTGCGCTGTCAAGCACTCGAAAAACGGAGAGCTGTCACAAAACTGAAGGTCGCGGTGATCAGAAAGGAGCGATAATGAAAGGTCAAACACGCAACATCGAAACATTCAAAGTCGGATCGACCCGTGTAAATGAATTCGATTTTCATAAGCATCAGGGCGAGATGCAAGAGCATCATGACAATCAACAGGAACAACAAGGAGGCCCAGCCCAAACCAAAGCTGAACGAATCGCGGAAGTTACGAAGCAGGCGCACGCGAAAGTTCTGCGGCGAAAGAAGCGTAAGTAGCGCAAGTTGTTAACTTGCGTTTCAAGTTGTAGGAAAGCTGTGGCTACGCAAGTCAACAACTTGCGCCACATTTATGAATGAAGTCATCGTGATCGGCGGCGGATTAGCAGGCGTTGAAGCTGCCTGGCAGGCAGCGAGCGCAGGGGCCCAGGTGCGCCTGCACGAGATGCGGCCGGTAAAGCAAACACCCGCGCATCGGACTGACAAGCTCGCCGAAATCGTCTGCTCGAATTCTTTGAAATCGGACGAGCAGGGATCAGCTTCCCATCTGCTTAAGGAAGAACTTCGGCGCGGTCATTCCCTGGTCATGGACGCAGCCATGGCGACGCGCGTGCCCGCCGGCGCAGCCCTCGCGGTCGATCGCCAACTGTTTGCCGAATACATCACCGAGCGCATCGAATCACATCCGGGGATTGAAATTGTGCGCGCAGAGGTCACCAGCATTCCGCTGGATGCCGTCACCATCATTGCCACTGGCCCGCTGACTTCCGATGCCCTGACATTGGCGATCATGAAACTCACGGGAGATGATCAACTTTATTTGTATGACGCCATCGCGCCGATCATCGCGGCTGATTCGATCGATCGGTCGATTGCCTTTCCTGCGGCGCGTTACGATAAGGGCGGCGACGATTATCTGAATTGCCCGTTCGATGCAGATCAATACGCGCAGTTCTATGCGGCTCTAGTCGAAGCGAACAGCGTTCCCTTGCAGCGCTTTGAAGAAACACGCTGGTTCGAATCCTGTCTGCCCATCGAAGAGCTTGCGCGTCGCGGCGTCGACACGTTGCGATATGGACCCATGAAGCCCGTAGGACTGGTCGATCCGCGCACCGAGCGAGAGCCTTTCGCTGTCGTGCAGCTGCGACAGGAAAATCTGATGGCCGATGCCTATAGCATGGTAGGTTTTCAGAACCATCTTCGTTATGGCGAACAGGCGCGCGTGCTGCGTTTGATTCCGGGGCTCGAGCAAGCAGAGTTCCTGCAGTTCGGCCAGATTCATCGAAACACTTATATCAATGGACCGCGCGTGCTCGCGGCAACCATGCAGATGCGTTCCGCCTCAAACCTTTTCTTCGCCGGTCAAATTACCGGTGTTGAAGGTTACGTCGAGTCGGTGGCGATGGGTTGGCTGGCCGGCAACAATGCTGTGCGACATTTGTTGGGCCAGGAACTTTTGCTGGCACCGCCGCGTAGTGCGATTGGCGCGCTGGCGCGTTACGTTTCAAGCGCACAGACGAAAAATTACCAGCCAGTCAATATCACCTTCGCCCTGCTCGAGCCGCTCAGCGCCGAATTAACAAAGGGCGTGCGCCGCAAGCGTGACCGGCATTTGCTGCAAGTCGAGATGGCTTTGGAAGAGTGGGACCGGTGGCTCCAAACAGTTTGGAAAGATCGCGAACCAGTTCTGGCAGTGGCAACATGACGAGCGTCGCCAATGATCTCCATCGCTCCCGGAAAACCCGCGCGCAGGTGTTCCAGGTGCTGGTCATTGCTTTCGCCCTTTTCATCACACCCCTGGCAATTCACTCTCAATCGGGCCGGCAAAAACCACCAACGCCGTCCGCTAACAGCAACACTCGTCCGCGCCAGACATCAAAGACACCGACCCAGCAAAGCAATACGCAACCCTCCAAATCCGACAAAAAAGAAGATACTTCGGACGATTCAGCGGATATCGTGCGCGTGACTTCAAATCTTGTAGCCGTGCCGGCCACTGTGGTCGATAGCCGGGGGATAGCGGTAACGAATCTCAAACTTGAAGACTTTGAGCTGCAAGTAGATGGTCAGCCAAACACGATCAGTGAAATCAGCCGTGCTGATACCCCTGTGCGCATGGCCATGCTGTTTGATAACAGCGGCAGTCTGAGTGAATCGCGCGACTTTGAGAAGCGCGCTGCGATCAAATTCTTTCGCAACGTCTTGCGGCCCGTGGATCAGGCGGCGGTGTTTTCCGTCTCGACCGATGTCACGATGGCCGAGCCTTTGACCAATGACGCGCGCCGGCTGGAATTGACGATCGCCAGTTTCGGAAAACCCGAAGGAGCAACTTCTCTCTTCGATGGCATCATTCAGGCGGGCACGTATCTCCGCCCCTATCCGGGCCGTCGTGTCATCGTGATTGTTTCCGATGGAGTAGACACTACCAGTCGCGCGGACTTTGACCTGACGATGCAGCGCGCGCTCGCGGATGATTGCCAGATTTATGTGGTGCAGACCGGGCTTTATGAGAATGCAAATGTCAGAGCGCTGGCCGCCGAGCGCCGCATGCAGGAATTCTCGGCGCAAACCGGTGGCGCGGTATACATTCCCAAGTCGACCGATGATCTTGACGAGGCGTTTGCCCAAATCGCCGCCGACCTGGCGCAGCAATACATCTTAAGTTACTACCCGGCTCAGGATAAGCGTGACGGCAAATATCACCTCATCGCCGTTCGGGTGAAGACCAGACCTAACGCGCGAATACGCGCCAGAAAAGGATTTGTGGTGAAGAACCGCGACCGGGTTTGAAACACCTGTCAGCATAGGGAGGTCAGTACCATCCGCGTGAGCGGGTGGAACATGCACTCAACTCTTTTGTCGCGTCATGGTTCCACCCGCTCACGCAGGTGGTACTGACCTCATCATTTGGATCGCATGCGTTTAGTCCAGCAGCCATTTGAATAAACCAAAAGCGTGGTAACCTTACGCCGTGCTCGATCAACTTCTGACTCAATTCCTCGACCACCTGCGCTACGAACGCAACGTGAGCGCACATACCCTGCGCAATTACGAGAGCGACGTCCTGCAGTTCTTCGAATATATGGCGCCCGCAGATCCGAACAATGGGAAACGCAACGAACCGGACATCGGGCAAGTCGATCACTTGACGATTCGTGAATGGCTGGCGACGCTTCATTCGGATAAAAAGAAGAAGACTTCGATAGCCAGAAAGCTCGCTGCGCTGCGCACATTCTTTCAGTTTTTGGTTCGTGAGAGCGTCGTCGAATCGAATCCGGCAAAACTGGTCGCGACTCCGCGTAAAGAAAAGAAGCTGCCCGTCCATCTTTCCATCGAAGACGCAGTCCGCTTCATTGAAACCCCGGACACCGAAACCGATTTCGGCAAGCGTGACCGGGCCGTCCTGGAACTGCTCTATGCCACAGGGGTACGCGTTTCGGAACTGGTTCAACTGAATCTCCGGGACATCGACTTCAAGAACAAATTGCTGCGTGTCTTCGGCAAACGCCGCAAAGAACGCATTGTGCCGTTTGGCGATCCGGCCGCAAACGCTTTGCAGGATTATCTGGACGTGCGTCAAAGTTTTCTGATGAATGCGCCGGCGACGAAGCGCGACGCTCAACCCCTGATTTTAAATTATCAGGGCACGCGAATGACAACCCGCTCAGTGGGCCGGCTGGTCGAGAAATACATTAGCCTTTGCGCGGGCATCCATGACATCAGTCCCCACGCACTGCGCCACTCGTTTGCCACTCACCTGCTGGATGGCGGCGCCGACCTGCGTGACATTCAGGAACTGCTGGGACACGCGCGTCTCTCTACTACCCAAATCTATACCCACGTTTCGATGGAAAAGTTGATCGAGGTATACGACAAGGCGCATCCCAAGGCCTAGCTGGTTTCGAGAGCACTTTCGCCGCTCTCTATCCGTGCGCTATGATTCAGAACGGAAAGCCGCACGCTTCTCTTTTGATTCATGGAAGGCAAACTGACCGAACATCCCTTAGCTGAGTTAATTCGCGAAATCACGGCGACTGGGCTGACGGGTGCCCTACGCCTGGCCAGGGAACGCGCCAAAGTAGCGATCTACTTCGAGTCTGGAAAGTTGGTTTTCGCTACCTCGAATCTGCGCGCGCATCGCTTGCGGGAAGTGGCCAAGCGCAACGGGTTAAGCGAGGCGCACTTCGCCCAGTTTCCGATCAGTGCGACCGATGAGGAACTGGCCGCAGCCATGTTAAAAACCAGAGCATTGGAACCAGAAACTCTGGCCTCGATTCGGGCCAGCCAGGTCTCGGAAGTGTTGCGGCTGGCGTTACTCTGGATTGATGGAACATGGAAATTTGAGCCGCGAGTGCGGTTGGCCGAAGAGACCCGGGTTGAGGTTGACGTGAATCGTTTGTTGCTCGAGTGCGCGCGCCATCTTCCCGCAAACTTCGTCGCCGGCCGTTTGGAGAGCGCGCGGAGTACCTACTTGAAAGTCGAAAACCGCAGCCCAACAGGCCTGCTGCCTGCCGAGCTCGTAGTTCTGGCTCGCGCCGCTGATTCCGTGACGGTGAACGATCTGACGGCGGGAAGTGAAAACGATCCCGAGAAGGATTACCGAGCGATCTACGCCTTGTCGTTATCTGGGTTGTTGCAGCGCAGCGATTGGCCGGGCGCATTGGGTGCGGCTCCTGCCACAGTATCGATCAAAGCGCCGCGCGTCCCGAGCAAGGCAGCCGATACCGTCGCGGTTGAGAATGATGACCTCGCCGCGGTCGACAATCTATTTGCGCGATTGGAAACCGCAAAGGATCACTATGAAGTGCTTGACCTGGGGCGACTGGCGACGGCTGAAGAGATCAAGAACGCCTATCACGCCTTGGCTTTGCGGTTTCATCCAGATCGCTTCCATCAAAGTGATCCTTACTTCCGCAATAAAGTAGAATCGGCGTTCGCGCGCATCGCCCGGGCCTACGAGACCTTGAGCGAGCAATCGTTGGGCTCGGATTACGATGCGCAGCATACATCAAAGCCTGCGCCGACCGTCAGACAGAAGTCAGCCATTCCGGTGAAGGACTCTCATGGCGCGAAACCGGCGGCGTCCGCAGACGCAAGCCGCGCCGAAACGAGTTTCCAGCATGGACTGGAGGC
>Ga0137398_10001307_pt1 | contig 10021 bp, 7 predicted proteins | sample czorhiz216metaG_FD_106659 | JGI IMG/M metagenome (GOLD analysis project Ga0137398, IMG submission 106659) | Vadose zone soil microbial communities from Angelo Coast Range Reserve, California, USA - czorhiz2.16 metaG | ecosystem: Environmental > Terrestrial > Soil > Vadose zone | place: USA...
CACCGCCAGGGCGAGGATGTCCGCATTGACGATGACGAACTTCCGCCCCAGCAGCTTGGTGGCGAAGGCGTTGAGGATCCCACCTGATTCCAGCACGTAGACCGTGGGCGAGTAGGTGAGCCCAAGCTGTCGCGCGTGAGCGTCCACCAGTTGCTGAAGGAAAGGGAACTGTCGCTCGGTCACAAGCACGCCGTTGCCGCGGATGCGCCCGAGAGCGAAGGCGTGACCAACGAAGGCACCGAATGCGAGCAGCACACCGTAGAAGAGGAACACGCCGCCCGTGGACGCATCCGAGAGTGCCAGGGTCACGAGGCTCCCATAGATCAGGAGGCTCACGACGAGCATGGCGGCGAACAAGACACGTTCTCGTCCGTAGACGAGCTCACCCATGGGCAGACGACCGGCTTCCATTGATCCTCCTTGATTGACACTCGAGTGCCTCAAGAATGACGCCGCCCTTGCGCCCGCACTAGGGCGTTTTTGCGGCACGGCCCGGCGGAAATGCGGCAAGCGCCGCCCCTGGTGGAGTGCTCCTCGTCTTTCGGACCACCGGAAATGTGACAATTCTGCAGGCTGCCCAAGGGGAGCCGTTGCCGCCCTTGAGATCGGCTTGAAGCCGGCGTACTACCCTCTCGGCGGGAGGTAACCATGACCCACATTTTCCGCTGTTTCGCTCTCGGGCTGGCGCTGCCGCTCGGCTTCCTCAGTGCCCAAGAGACGCCCACCGTGGCACGTGGGACGCGCGTGCGGGTGACGAACGACGAGCACCCGCACTATGTACGAGTCGTCGGCACGCTCGAATCCATCGACAGCTCCACCATCATCGTGCGCCGTGACGATGGGGACACGATAAACGTCCCGCGCCACCCCGGCACCTGGCTTGACGTCAGCGCGGGACCCGGCGCGTGCAGTCCGCATCGCCGGGGTAGGTGCGTCGCCAGCGGTCTCCTCGGCGGTGCGGCACTGGGAGCAGTGGTCGGCTGGATCTCCGTCCAGTCGCAAGGCGGCACGGGCTCCGGGTCCTACTGCAGCGATAGCCCCTGCGAGCTGGTGTATTTGTTGACCGTGCCCGCCGGGGCGCTCGTAGGCACGATCGTCGGCGCGGTGGTCGGGGGTGAACACTGGAAGAGCGCCGCGCTGCCGGCGCGCCTGAGTGTTGGGCCGGACGGCTCTGGCCGCTTTGCGGTCGGCCTGTCGCTGCGGTTCTGAGCGGGCGTCGGGCTGCCTCGAGCCGCCACCCGGCGCCCCCGACCTCACCGGGAGGAATCAGCCACGCACTGCGGACTCGCTCCGCAGCCGTCGCTTAATCCTTGGTCCGAAGAAGGTGGCAGGACAGGCGCACGTCTTGACATGGACTTGAGCAGAGGGAGATTCGCCTCGCCCCGGAAGGAGGACCGATGCATCGCGGTTTCGTCCTGTTCGCCACGCTGGCCGTCGCCCCGCCCGCCCGGGCGCAGGCACCCCCACCCGCCCAGGCCGCGCCACCGATCCTGATCAAGGCCGGCCGTCTGATCGACGGCCGCGCCGACGTCGCCCGCAGCAACGTGGGCATCCTGATCGCCGGGGATCGCATCAAGGCCGTTGGGCCCCTGGCCCAGGTGCAGCCCCAGGCCGGGGTCGGGGCCCGCGTGATCGATCTCGCCCAGATGACCGTCCTGCCGGGGCTGATCGACACGCACACGCACTTGCTGCTGCAAGGCGACCCGACGGCCGCGTCGTACGACGAGCAGCTGTTGTACCAGTCCACTCCCTACCGCGCCATTCTCGCGGCGCGCAACGCGCGCATCGCGCTGGAGCACGGCTTCACGGCGATCCGCGACCTGGAGACCGAGGGCGCGATGTATGCCGACGTGGACGTGAAGCGCGCCGTGGACCGGGGGGTGATCCCCGGGCCGCACATCTTCGCGTCCACGCGGGCCATGGCCCCCACCGGCATGTATCCCATCGTATCGGACAATTGGGAGCTCGAGCTGCCGCACGGCGTGCAGCCGGTGGACGGCGTCGAGGGCGCCAGACTCGCGGTGCGCCAGCAGGTGGCCCATGGCGCCGACTGGATCAAGTTCTACGCCGATCGGCGCTACTACTTCGGGGCCGACTCGGTGCTGCACAGCTGGGTCAACTTCACCGACGACGAGGCGCGCGCCATCGTGGACGAGGCGCACCGGCTGGGCCGCCGCGTGGCCGCGCACGCCATCGGCTCGGACGGGATCGCCGCGGCGCTGCGCGCCGGCGTGAACACCATCGAGCACGGCGACGGCATGACCGATTCGCTGATCGACGTGCTCCTGGCGAAAGGCGTCTACTGGGTGCCCACGGTCACGGTGGCGCACTACGTCGCCGCTCCGCGAGGCGGGGCCTGGGGACCGATGGTCGAGCATCAGCGCCAGGCCTTCGCCCGGGCCGTGAAGAAAGGCGTCCGGATCGTGTTAGGAACCGACGTGGGCGGCTTCCCCTGGACCGAGCTCAACGAGGCCAAGGAGTTCGCGTATTACGTGCAGTACGGCATGACGCCGATGCAGGCGATCAAGTCGGGAACGTCGGGAGCCGCCGAGCTGCTCGGGCAGGCGGACCTCGGCGCCGTCGCGCCCGGCATGGCGGCCGACCTGGTCGCGGTCGCGGGCGACCCCTTGAAAGACATCACGGAACTGGAGCGGGTACGGTTCGTCATGAAGGGTGGAGTCACCTATCTTTCGCCGTAGTGCGGCGCGCGCTCGGAACTAGCCTCGCTCTCGTTTTCGGCGCCGTCGGCCCGGCCCTGGGGCAATACAGCCCGGCCGGTACCGGCGGCGTTGCGGCGTTGGCGGACGCCCTGCGCCAGCTCGGGCCCACCAAACGGATCTTGATGATCGGCGCGCACCCCGACGACGAGTACTCGGATCTCGTGGCGCTGTTCGCGCGGGGGTTGGGGGCGCAAGTGGCCTATCTGTCGCTCAGCCGGGGCGAGGGCGGCCAGAACCTGCTCGGTCCCGAGCTCGGTCCCGAGCTGGGCGTGATCCGCTCGGAGGAGCTGCTCGCCGCTCGCCGCATCGACGGGGCCCGCCAGTTCTTCGCCCGGGCGTACGACTTCGGTTACTCCAAAAACATCGACGAAGCGCTGCGGATGTGGCCACGCGACTCGCTGTTGCGTGACGTGCTCGACGTGGTGCGCCGGTTCCGTCCCCAAATCATCGTGTCCGTGTTCTCCGGCACCCCCAGCGACGGCCACGGCCAGCACCAGGTCGCCGGCGTGCTCGCGCGACAGGCGTTCGAAGCGCTGCGCGATTCGAGCTGGGGACCGGTGAAGCTGTACCGCTCGCTGTACTCCGACACCGCTTCCGCCACCCAGCGGCTCGATGCGGGCGCGCTCGATCCGGCGCGTGGCCTCTCGTACCATCAGATCGCCATGGCCGGTCGGAGTCAGCATCGCTCGCAGGACATGGGACAGCTCGAGCGGCCCGGACCGGCCGTTGCGCGGCTGGCGTTCCTCGAGTGGCGGGAGCGGGGACGAGGGGCGGCGGACGGGGATGGCCTGTTCGCGGGCGTCGACACGCTGCCTCCGGGCCGGGCTCGCTACGCGGCCCTGATCGATTCCGCTCGAGCGCGCGTGAATCCGTCGCATCCCGAGGTCATCGTCCCCCTGCTCGCGCGCGCCCGGCGCGAGCTCGGCGGCGCCGATTCGGGCCAGCAGGCGCTGCTCGATCAGGCGCTCGCTGCCGCGGCCGGCGTCGCGCTCGATGGCGCGGCGGACGATGGGATCGTGATCCCGGGCGAGCGCGTGCAGGTCGAAGCCACGGTCTGGAATGCGGGCCAGGGCCCGGTGACGCTGGACGGCATCGACGTCGCGGCGCCGGCGGGATGGAAGGTCGAGCGCGTCGACGCGGCGACCTCGCCCGTCGCGCCGGGCACGGTGGCGACCCGGCGCTTCGCCGTCACCGTCGCCCCGGACGCGCCGCGCTCGCAGCCGTATTTTCTGCGGCGGCCCCTCGTCGGCGCCCTGTACGATTGGGGCGGCGTGCCCGCCGACTGGCGCGGCCTGCCGTTCGAGCCGGGGCCGCTGCAGCTGACGGTGCGCCTCACCGTCGCCGGCGAGCCGCTGGCGCTCACGCGCGAGATCGTCTACCGCTACCGGGATCAGAGCGTGGGCGAAGTCCGCACGCCCATTTTCGTGACGCGCCCGTTCGACGTGGCGGTCACTCCCGACGTGGTCGTCTGGCCGCTCGATGGCGCTGCCGCCGGACCCCGCTCGTTCACGGTGACGGTGACGAACCGCACTCGTGGGCCCGCGACCACGAAGGTGGTGCTGACGCCGCCGCCCGGTTGGGCAGGGGCCGTCCCGTCCGAGAGTCTGTCATTCCAGCGCGAGGACGAGGCCAAGAGCGTGACGGTCACGCTGGCGCTCCCCGCGAGCGCGCGACCCGGCGTGTACCAGGTGAAGGCGGCTGCGGGCGCGAACCGCGAGCGGAGCGAGGGGTCGCTGGCGATCATCGATTACCCGCACATCCGGCCGCGTGGCGTGACGCACGCCTCCGTGGCCGAGGCCCGGGCCGCGCGCATCGCGCTGCCGAAGCTGGCGCGCGTCGGCTACGTGCGGGGGGCGTCCGACCGCGTACCGGAGGCACTCGCCGCCGTCGGCATCCCGATCGAGCTGCTCGGTCCCGACACGCTCGGGCGGGGCGATCTGTCGCGGTACGACGCGATCGTCATCGGCAGCCGCGCCTATGAGACCGATCCGGCGCTGGTGGCGGCCAACGGGCGGTTGCTCGATTACGCCCGCTCGGGCGGCCTCGTGATCGTGCAATACCAGCAATACCCGTTCGTGAGCGGGAGCTTCGCGCCCTACCGGTTGTCCATCGCGCGCCCGCACGACCGCGTGACCGACGAGACCGCCCCCATCAGCCTGCTCGACCCGTCCCACCCCGTATTTCACGTCCCCAATGAGATCGGTCCGGCCGACTGGCAGGGATGGGTGCAGGAGCGCGGGCTCTACTTTGCCCACGACTGGGATTCGTCCTACACGGCGCTGCTCGAGACACACGATCCGGGCGAGTCGCCGCTCTCGGGCGGCTTGCTCGTGGCGACGGTGGGGCAGGGCACGTACGTCTATACGGGGCTGAGCTTTTTCCGGCAGCTCCCCGCCGGTGTCCCCGGCGCCTATCGCTTATTCGCCAATCTCCTGGCGTCGGGCAAGAAGTAGAACGCGGAACGGACGGCTTTACTTCTGTTCCGCGTTCCGCGTTCCGACTTCCACGTTGGCTCGACCGCTCAGAACCATACCCACCGCTACCACCGTAACCGCTCCGATCACATTGTGCCACAGCCACGAGACGGACGGCGCCCCGAAGTTCACGACGCCCACGGCGGCCATCCCGGCGATCAGGCCGAAGAACGCGCCGGTCGCCCGCGCCCGCGGGATCATGGCCAGGAGAAACACGCCGAGAATGGAGCCGTAGAAGAACGACCCGAAGCGGTTCACCACCACGATCAGGGAGCCGAGCGTCGCCGCGAACATGGCGACCACGCACGCGAACAGGCCCCAGAATCCGGTCGCGGCCTTCGACACCAGGAGGTAGTGCGCGTCAGGCGCTTCGGGCCGCACCCAGCGCCGATAGAAGTCGATCACGGTGACCGTGGCCAGCGAATTCAGCTCGGCGGCGATGCTGGACATCGCCGCGGCCAGTACGGCGGCGACGAAGATTCCGATCAGGCCCACCGGAAGGAAGTGCAGCACGAAGTACGGCATCACGTAGTTCACATCCTGCGCGGTCGTTCCGGTCACGCGGCGGGCCAACCCCAGCGCCTCTGTTCGGAGCGCGCCCACGTCCGCCTCGCGGGCCCGGAACGCTTCCAACGAGGCGGCGGACGCCTCGACCGCCACAGCGTGCGCCGCGGTCTCACGCTCGTGGAGCGCGGTGCGGTACCGCTCGTCGAGGCCTCCGTACTTCGCGGGCTCCGCCGCGCGGACGGCCTGCTCCTGCGCGGGGTTGAACAGCAGCGGCGGCCGCTGGAACACGAAGAAGACGAACACCAGGACGCCCATGAGCAGGATCAGTGCCTGGAGTGGAATCTTCCAGTAGGCGCTCATCAAGAGCGAGCTCCGGGCCTGGTCCACCGACTTGGCGGTGATGTAGCGCTGCACCTGGCTCTGATCGGTGCCGAAGTACGACAGCATGAGGAACGTGCCGCCAATCAAACCGGACCAGAACGTGAAGTCGTTGGTCAGGTCGAGGGAGAAGTCGAAGGCGCGGAGCCTGCCCGTCGCGCCTGCCAGGGCCAGCGCGTGGTCGGGTGCGACCGGAAGCTGTACAAACAGGGTAACGATCACGGCGATCACAGCGAAGACGATGAGCCCCATCTGCTTCACGTCCACCCAGGTGACCGCCTGCACCCCGCCGATCATGGTGTAGATCACGGTCGGCACGCCCATCAGGGCCACCGACCACAGCAGCCCCCAGCCGAAGATGGCGGAGAACACCACGGCCGGCGCGGCGATGATCGTGCCGCACGACATCCCGCGCGCTACCAGAAAGAGGAAGCTCGTCAGGGATCGCGTGCGCGCGTCGAACCGCCGCTCCAGGTACTCGTACGCGGTGAACACTCTAGCCCCGTGCAGGAACGGGACCAGTGTCACTCCCAGGATGACCATGGCCAGTGGGAGGCCGAAGTAGAACTGCACGAAACGCAGGCCGTCGGTCGCCCCCTGCCCCGTGGTGCCGATGAGCGTGATGGCGGAGAGCTGCGTCGCCATGACCGAGAGGCCCACCGCCCACCACGGGAGGCTCCGGTTGGCCAGGAAGTAGCCCTCGATCTCCCGCGTGCCCTTGGATCGACGCACGCCGTCCACCAGCACGTATACCAGATAGACGGCGACGATGACCCAGTCTAGCGCGTGCACGACCGGGACATCATCGGGTGTAGCGGATTTGGAGCAGCCAGAGGAGCAGCAGCGTCGCCACCTGCATCGCGATCACGCGCAGCAGCGTGCGGCGGAAGAGCCGTGAGGCGTGGTCCGGTGCCGGGGTATCGGACATGTGAAGTGGCAAGAAGATTAGAGCAGGATGCTCGGGGAGACTAGGCCATGAGGCGGATGGCGGTGCTGATGGCGGTGGCGTTCGTGGACATGATCGGGCTCATGCTCGTCCTGCCCCTGCTGCCGCTGTATGCTCTCCATCTGCACGCGAGCGCGACCACGATCGGGTTCCTGACCGCCGCGTTCCCGGTCGCCCAGCTGCTCGCCTCTCCCGTATGGGGACGGGTGTCGGACCGTTACGGGCGACGTCCGGCGCTGCTGGTGGGGCTCACGTCGTCCACCCTGGCGTACGTCGTGTTCGGACTCGCCGGGTCGCTCTGGCTGCTGTTCGTGTCGCGCTTCGTCCAGGGCCTCGGGGGGGGCACGACCGGCGTGGCGCAGGCGTACGTCGCGGACACGATCGCGCCGCACGAGCGGGCGAAGGCCCTCGGGTGGTTGTCGGCCGCCACGAGCCTCGGCGTGGTCATCGGTCCAGTGGTCGGCTCGTTCGCCGCGCGCGCCGGCCAGTCGGCGCCCGGCCTGGTCGCGGCCGCGCTGTGCCTGTGCAATGTGGCATTCGCCTGGAAGTGGCTGCCGGAGTCTCGCGTACTGCCGTCGCACGCCACCAGCGCGAGCGGGCGCCACGTGCCGCCGCCCGAGCCGCGACCCGTGCTGCATGCCATGTGGGACGTGATCCGCCATCCCGGCCGGCCCGCCGCTCAGGTGATCTGGATCTATGCGGTCGCCATGCTGGCCTACAACTCCGCGCCGGCCGTGTTCACGCTGTACCTCTCGTGGCGCTTCGGCATCGACGTGACCAACATCGGCTGGTTCTTCACCGTGTTCGGGGGCGTGGGCGTGCTGATGCGGGCCTTCGTGGTCGGACCGATCAACGACCGCCTCGGTGAGGTTCGGACGATGCGGCTGGGCGCGGCCCTGTACGGCCTGGGCTACGCGCTCCTCCCGCTGGCGACGTCGGTCCCCCTGTTCCTCTTGTTCCAGGTATTCCTGCCGCTCGGGACGGCGCTGCTGTTTCCCGCGACGTCCGCTCTGGTGAGCCACCGGACCGACCAGCACGAGTTCGGCCTGATGATGGGCGTGCAACAGGGCTTGCGCGGCGTGGCGAGCGTCGCGGGCCCGATCTGGGCCGGCCTCGCGTACCAGCACCTCGGACCCAGCGTTCCGTTCTTCGCCTGCGCCGTGATCATCGCCTGCGCCCTGCTGCTGGCGACCCGCGTGCCGCGCGGGGCTCCGGTGCCGGCGACGGCGTAGGGACGCCCGCCCGCTTATTTTCTTGGCATGATTCCTCTTCTCCTCACCCTTGTCGCGGCACCGTCTCGGCCCGCTCCCAAACCGCGCCTGGTGGTCGTGATCACCGTGGACCAGCTGCGCCCCGACTACCTCGACCGCTATCGCCCGCAGCTGAAGAGCGGGCTGGCGCTGCTCCTGAAGCAGGGCGCGGTGTTCACCGAGGCGTACCACGACCATGCGATCACCGAGACCGCCCCGGGCCACGCCACGATTCTATCGGGGCGCTGGCCCGCGCACACCGGCATCATTCGCAACCTGGCTGGGGTGCAGGACTCGGGCACACCGCTCATCGGCGTCACCGGGATCGGAGCGTCTCCGGCGCGGTTCCGGGGGACCGAGCTGTTCGACTGGCTCAAGGCGGCCGAGCCGACGGCGCGGGCGCTCTCCGTGTCGGGCAAGGACCGCGGCGCCATCCTCCCGATCGGCCGCGCGAAGGAGCAGGTCTATTGGTACGTCGGCGGCGTGTTCACGACGAGCCGCTATTACGCGGACTCGCTGCCCCAGTGGGTGCGGGTGTTCAATGGCGAGCGCGTGCCGCGCCGCGCGGCAGGGACGCAGTGGACCCTGCTGCTTCCGGAGCGCGACTACCCCGAGCCCGACAGCGTCCCCTACGAGAACCAGGGCCGGGGCTTCGGGTTTCCGCACCGGCTCCCGAGCGACAGCGGGCAGGCGGCCCTCGCCTTCATCGCGACCCCGACGATGGACTCGCTCACGCTCGCCTTCGCTCTCGAAGGGACGCGGGCGCTGCGGCTCGGCGTCCGCGGCACGACCGACCTGCTCGCGGTCAGTCTGTCCACCACGGACTACATCGGGCACGCCTACGGTCCCGACTCGCGCGAGATCCACGACCAGGTGCTGCGACTGGACCGTTACCTGGGCCGGTTCTTCGAGCAGCTGTTCGTGCGCTACGGGAGCGGCAACGTGCTGATCGTGCTGACCGCGGACCACGGCGTGACGCCGTTCCCAGAGCACTCGCGCGCGCTGGGGCGGAGCGGGGCCGTGCGGGTGACCCCCGACACCCTCATCCAGAGTGTCAACGCGGCGCTCGACGAGCGCGCCGGCGGCGGCGACTGGCTCCTGTTCGAGAGCGGCATGCTGCTCGTGCCGGGTCGCGCCCGGCTCGCGGCACAGGGCGTCAACGTCGACAGCGTCGTTGCCGACGTGGCCGGCCGGCTGCGCGGGCTCGCGGGCGTCGCGCGCGTGGACCGCGCGGCCGATCTGGCGGCGGCCGACAGCACGGATCCAACCATGCGTCGCTGGCGCCACCAGGTACCGCCCGACGCCGGCGTGGTCCTGGTCGTGACGCTCAAGCCGTATTCGATCTGGGGTGTCGCCAACGTCCCCATCGCGATGCACGGGCAGCCGACGGATCTGGATGCGCACGTACCGTTGATCTTCTGGGGCCAGGGCGTGCGTCGCGGCGTGTACGACACGAGGGTCCGCACGGTGGACATCGCGCCGACGCTCGCGCGGCTGCTCGACCTCACCCCAGCCGAGCCGCTCGACGGTCACCCGCTCACCGAGGCGCTCCCATGAGCCCGAAACTCACCGCCGATCAGGTCCGGCAAGTGGAGGAGATCGAGGATTTCCAGCGCACCGCCGACCGCCTCAAGCACCTCGTTACCGAGCTCGAGGCCAACCGGGCCGGGCAAACCCGCACCATTCAGCAGCTGTGCGAGAAGATCGTCATCGAGGCGTCCCAGATGCGCCAGCGGGCGCTCACCG
>Ga0137398_10001309_pt1 | contig 10017 bp, 9 predicted proteins | sample czorhiz216metaG_FD_106659 | JGI IMG/M metagenome (GOLD analysis project Ga0137398, IMG submission 106659) | Vadose zone soil microbial communities from Angelo Coast Range Reserve, California, USA - czorhiz2.16 metaG | ecosystem: Environmental > Terrestrial > Soil > Vadose zone | place: USA...
CAGGGCCGCGCGCTGGCCAACACGCTCGCCCATCACCATGCGGCGCTCATGCGCGCGCATGGCCTGGTGCTGGTCGCGGAGTCGACGCAGGCGCTGTTCATCGACGCAGTTCATTTCAAGGAGAACGCGACCGCGCAGATGCAGGCCCTGCAGGCTGGCGCCAGGCCGTTGCCGCTCACCGATGCAGAAATCGAGCAGATCGAAAAAATGGAAATGCGCGACTGGCACATCAAGAAGCTCTGGAACTACTATGTCCGCAAAGGCGCGACCGAAGACGTGCTGCCGTCGGAATGGAAGGATGCGCTCGTTCCCACCAAGGAGATGCTCAAACGCGACCGCATTATCAATTAGGGCTCCGGCAGGGACATGTCGCGCATCCGTTACCTGGCGATGCTGTCCGAGGAGCCGATGAAACTCGCCGGCTTCTACGCTGCGAATTTTGGGCTCAGCGAGCTTGGTCGAAGCAGCGCCGGCGATGTGTCGTTGACCGACGGCGGTTTCAATTTCACTTTCCTGCGTCCGCGGCCGCAATTGCGCGAACCCCATATGACGATCGGGCTGCACCATCTGGGCATCGCGGTCGACGATATCGACGCGGTCGTGGCGCGCTATTGTGCCTTCAGTCCGCGCGGGACGGTGGTTGCCGAAAGCGGCGACCTGCAGCACGGGCAAGCGCGCATCTATGATCCGGAATGCAATCCGGTGACGCTGTCCGCCACGGATTTCGGCCTCCCGGCATCGGAGCCCCGCACGCCTCGCATCGCCCATATCGCACTCAATGTGCTCGATACCGAGGCGATCCTTGCTTTCTATCGTGACGTCTTCGGCTTTCGCGAATTGTTTGCGGCCCATGCGGAGTCGCGCAAGAAGCCGGGTTACCGCAACAAGCATGTCGGCGACGGCCATACCAATGTTGCGATCCAGGCCTTCTACAACGAAGAGGAAGGCCATGAAGCGCGCTTTGGCATCGCGCATTTCGGGTTTCTGGTGCACGAATCAACGACATTGGCGGAGCGGGTGGGCCGTGCCGGCGCGACATTCAAAGCCCGGCCGGCACACCGAACGCAGTCGGAGATTCGTATGCGTGATCCCGAAGGTTCCGGTTGCGATCTGTCGCAGCGCGGCTGGGAGGTCGACACCGACAAATGGGTCAGGGCGGAAGCGGCCTTACACATTTAGGGAGGCATGGAATGCACGGGTCCGTCCGATCCAGCTTTGCGGCGCTGCTCGCCGCCACGCTTGTGACCGTGTCTCCGGCTGCGGCCGACGCGGTCGCCGACTTCTATCGTGGCAAGCAGATCCGGATTTTCATCCGGGCCGCACCGGGCGGAAATTACGACATCTATTCGCGCCTGCTCTCCCGCCATATGACGCGCTTTATTCCTGGAAACCCAATGATCGTGCCGGTCAACATGCCAGGCGGCGGCGGGATTGTTGCGCTCAACTTCGTGGCCAATGCGGCGCCGCGCGACGGCACCGTGCTGAGCATGATCACCCAGACCTTTCCGATGGATCAGGCCCTGGGGCTTGAGAAGAATCTCAAGGTGGACATGCGGACGCTCAATTGGATCGGCAATATGAGCAACACCAATGAGTTCCTGTACACAGCCAAGTCTTCGCCGACCCGGACACTCGATGATGCGCGCCGGCGCGAAACCATCGTGGCCGCGACGGGCCTCGGTTCGATCATGACGCAGTTCGCCGCCGTCTATAACAGCGTGCTCGGCACGAAGTTCAAGGTCATCTATGGCTATCCAAGCGGTCCCGACATGTCGATTGCCATGGAGCGCGGCGAAGTCGAGGGCCGCAGCACCAGCAATCCGCAGGTCTTGGCCCCGACGGCAGCGCAAGTGCTGGCAAAGTACAATTTCCTCGTTCAGGTCGGCACGCGTAAGATTCCGCAATACGAGCAAGTACCGCTGCTGCGTGACCTTGCCGGTAACGATAGCGATCGCGGCATCTTCGACTTTCTTTCGGGCGCGGTCGTGATCGCGCGGCCGATCGTCACCAACCAGGGTGTGCCGGCCGAGCGCGTGGCCGCGCTTCGCCGCGCCTTCGATGCAACGCTTGGCGATTCCTCGTTCCTTGAGGATGCGGAGAAGCAGAGCCTGGAGATCGGCGCCCGCAGCGGGGAAGAATTGGAGAAAATCGTGTATGGCCTGATCGAGACTCCATCCGAAGTGCTGGACCAGGTCAGGCGCGCTATTGCGATCCGCGGCGCCGAAGCCTTCAAGGGTACAAAGCCAGGCGCATCGGCGAACTGAGTTGCTCGTGAACGGAACGACTGCCTCATCATAAATCAGGATACATCATGCGCGCATTGAGCTTGGCTGAGGCCAATAAGATCATTGAAGGCACCTTCGCGTCCGCGAAAAAACGCAAAGCCTATGCGCTTGCCGCCATTGTGCTCGACGCGGGCGGCCGCGTGAAGGCTTTCCAGAAGCAGGATGGCGCCTCGCTGCTGCGCTTCGAAATTGCCTACGGCAAGGCCTTCGCGTCCCTTGGCCTCCATCGATCGTCCCGCCAGGTATTGCAGAAGCAGAAGGAAAAGCCGGCATTCATGGAATCGCTGGCGGCGCTTTCGGACGGGCCTCTGTTCCTGGAAGCAGGCGGCCAGTTGATCCGCGACAAGACGGGCGAGGTTGTGGGCGCGCTCGGCGTCACCGGCGATGTCAACGAGGTCGACGATCTCTGCGCGATGGACGGTATCCGTTCGGCCGGATTTCTACCCGATGACGATTTTGACGCCGAGGCCGTCAAGCGCCTCAACATCAAAAAGGACCCGCCGATACGCGATCCACGCAAGAAGGGTTGATGATTTGGCGGTTGACAGCGGACCATGGTAGTGCGTTGCCCAACATCTGCCTTGCAGGGCCGTTATGCTGTCTCGACCATGGGCGGAACAAAACCAACGCAAGGCACCTGACCGGTCCGACGGGACACGAGGTGCCGCACGAGATGCGCCAAACGCAACCAAAAAACGCATTCGAATCATGAGTTTCGTGGTTTCCCTTTGGGGGGTGACCTCGTATTATTGTTAACGGGGGTTGTTGTCGAAGGTTGCCGGTCGGGTGCGGAAGGTCTGGGTAAGTGCGGAAGGTTTGGGTAAGGAGGGGTCCGATGAGGACTTTCGGTGGGTTTTCTGCGCGGGCTGCATGCATGGCGTCGGCGTTTGCGCTGGTCGGCTGCACCGGTACGGGCGGCGGCATGTCGAATTGGGGTTTCGGCGGCGGCGACCAGCCTCCTGAGGCGGCCCCCGTACAGTCCCTTCCGGGCCCCGAGATTCCTGCCACGGTCCGTCCCTCGGAGGTGATAGGCCGCTGGGGCTATGCATCATTCCACAAGCCCGAGGATCGCCAGCGCACCGAAGTCAACGCGCGCAGTGGGTGCGCACAACTGCCGTATAACATCGACCAGGGCCCGTCGGGCGGCGTGATGATGTATCTGCCTGACCAGAAAGAGAGAGTCGAACTACGGCTGAAAGGGGGGCCGGGTGGCCGGAATTTTGTCGGACCGGCGGGGGAACCCGGCGGCTCCCCGCGCGATCAGGAGATTGTTTCATTCGATGGCCGCGTGATGACGCTACGGGCGGTCGATCAGGAGGTCGCCGGCCGCTATGGTACGGGCATCTATGTCCGTTGCGCGCCTTCGGCCGGTACGGTGGCGCAGAAGAAGCGCTGACGATATCAACTCACGACACGCGAATTCGTCTTCGCAACATGATTCGTCTTCGCAATCATAATTCGTCTTCATAAGAATCATAATTCGTCTTCGTAAGACTGTGTCAAAAGCCATGCGGTTGCATCATTCGGTCCTTCTACTCTCACCATGAGGTCGGGGGATTTCCGCGCGTGTAGAGCAGTCGTGTTCGGACCCTGGCGCGCCGTCCTGGTGCTGGGCGTCACGCAAATCATTGCCTGGGGCGCTATCTATTATCCGCCCGTACTCACCGTTCCCTTGATCGCAGCGGAGCACGCCTGGTCGGCGACCTTTGCGATGGGAGGCTTTTCGTTGGCGCTGCTGGCCGCTGGCTTTACTTCCGCCCGCGTTGGCCGCCTGATTGATCGTTTTGGCGGCCACTGCGTGATGACGGCCGGCTCTCTCCTGGGCGCCTTGGGTCTGATCGTGCTGGTGATGGCGGATCATGCCGTTGTCTATTTGGCGGCCTGGACGTTGTTGGGCGTGGCGGCTGCCGCATCGCTTTACGACTCGGCCTTTGCTTCACTGGGACGAATCTTCGGCGCGGCGGCGCGACGACCGATCACGCTCCTGACGCTGGCGGGGGGCTTGGCGTCGACCGTCAGCTGGCCCGTCACTTATCTCTTGATCGAAGCTGTGGGCTGGCGCGGGACCTATATGGTCTATGCGGCCTTGCTGGCATTTGTCGCTGCGCCCCTCCATGCCTTCGTGCTGCCGCGCCATAACGCCAACCAAGTGCCCGCCGACCAAGTGTCCGCCGATCAAGTTCCCGCTAACCAAGTGCCTGCCAACCAGGAAGCGCGAACACGAAGCGCCGAGCGTCTCCCGGGTCCTGTTCCGTCGCCGCCACATTGGGTGTTCATTGCGGTGGCCGCGGCTTTTGCAGCCTATGCGTTCGTGCCCTCCGCCCTGTCCGCGCATCTGCTTGCGATCTTCAAACGATCAGGAATTGACGCTGCGGCCGTCGTTATCATAGGCAGTTGCTTTGGGCCCGCGCAAGTTGCCGCGCGCCTCGGTGAATTGATGTTTGGACGCAATGTTCATCCGCTCAATGTTGCGCGCTTTGCAGTCGGCATGTTGCTTGCGGCGTTTGCACTTCTCGCTCTCCTTGGGATGTCGGTTTGGACCGCCGCGATCTTCATGGTGATGTTCGGGCTGGCCAACGGCCTGATCACGATCGCGCGCGGCACCTTGCCGCTTACATTGTTTGGCGCCGTCGGATATGGCGCAACCATGGGCCGGCTCGCCGGTCCATTCCTGGTCATGCAGGCGATCGCGCCATTGTGCGTGGCCTTCATCATCGAGCTCGCCTCCGATCGAGCGGCTCTTGTGGCGGTGGCAGCTCTGGCGCTCATTTCCTTCGCAAGTTTTGCGATGATGCGCCGTCGTTGATGCGCGCCGGGAACCATCGGTTAACCATAACGGTCCCGCGTTTACGCAATAAAAACTATAAGAACATGTTCAGCCGATAAATTGGGGGGCGAGTTAAAATTCGAGCGCCACCTTTAACCATAAGAGGATGGATATCCATTAACCATGGCGAGGTAGGGACGGACTCGTCCGGAGCGTTCCTAAAGTTGTGTATCCAGTACAGAGTACCTCGATGCAACACATCCCATTCCACACGCTCGTTATCGCTTTGACGGTGTCCGCGGCTTCCGCGGGACCTCTTACGCTCACCCAGGATGGTGTTCCGGTCAGTGGCCTTGCACGCGCTGGCGTCGCAGTGTCACCGAATCGAACCGTCAATCCCGTGCCTGCCCAAGCTTACGCGCAGGCGACTTACGCGCAGGCACCCTATGCGCAGGCGCCGGCTCGGCAGGTTGCGGCCAATGGCCCTAATCTTGGCGGCGGCTTTTTCGAAGTGCTGTTTGGTGGGGCCGGCAACCGCGATGCGCCGCCGCGCTACGAACCGGCGCAACGTTACGAAACAAATTTCGGAATGGCGCCATCCGCCGAACCGGCGCAACCGGCCGTCGATCCCCGTTACCTCAAGCAGGAGGTCCATTATGGCGGTAACGAAAGGCCTGGCACGATCATCATCAATACCAATGAGAAGCTGCTCTACCTGGTGCAGGAAGGCGGCACGGCGGTCCGTTATGGCATCGGCGTCGGGCGGCCGGGATTCACCTGGTCGGGCGTGCGCCCGATCAGCCGCATGCGTGAATGGCCGGATTGGACGCCGCCGCCCGAAATGCTCAAGCGTCGTCCCGACCTGCCGCGTCATATGGATGGTGGCCCCGACAATCCGCTCGGTGCCCGCGCCATGTATCTCGGCTCTTCGCTCTACCGGATTCATGGGTCCAACGAGCCCTGGACAATTGGAACCAACGTTTCCTCAGGCTGCATCCGCATGCGCAACGAGGATGTGGTCGACCTCTACCGCAGGGTCAGGGTGGGTACGAAGGTTGTGGTGATGTGAGCGGAGGCCCGGTCTTGGAATCCGTAGGGCGGCGCTCGTAGCCCGCATGGGCCAGATCGCGTTCTTCACGCGAGATGGCGACATGCGCGGACGGATGGCCACGGATGTCGCGCCCCCATCATGCGCGAAAACGCGCTGATGAGGGGACGCTCATCCGGGTTACGATCTCTAACCTAACGAGCCCCTACAGTACGCCGATCTTTACTTCAGCTTGAATGTTGTTCGCAGTAGATCCTTGACGGCGATGCGCGTCGCATCGGCGGCGGCTTCATTGTATCCAATGTGCGGATCGAGTTCGATGCAGGTGTCCTTGTAGCTGAAGGGCTGGCCGGTGGCGACGTTGACGATCTTGCCGGCAGTTTCTTCCTTCAGCGTACAGGCGCGCGTGCTCTGCGATCCCTTCGCAATCGTCGGCGTTTTGGCGGCGAGCGGATTATCGTAGGTATGATGCGCGCCCGGATATTCTACCAGTTGCGCGTCGCGACCGGCGGCCCGCAGCCGCTCGAAATAGGGTCGGCAGGGCGCAACCGTCACATAGTCGTCGGCTGCACCGTGAAACTGCCGGATTGGGCCCGTGACGTCGGTGTCGCCGATGAACGTCGTGGTGCATGACGCATAAAGCGGAATGTGCATGGCAAATACAGCGCGCGGATTCCACATTTGTTGAAACCGCTTCATGCTCGAGTAGAGGGCAGATTGTCCGCCGCGCGAGAAGCCCATGACGGCAATTTTCGCCGGATCGATGCGTGGATGATCGGCGAGCACGTCAAAGGCCCGATAGGCATCGACGATCATGTTGAGCCGGCCCAGCAGCGCCTGGTTGGTGGATGTGCTGGTGATGCCGCGCTCGGAAAAGCTATCGAGCAGGAACGAGGCGACGCCCATTTCGTTGAAGTGCTTGGCCCAGAATTCGTTGCCGCCATTGAGGCCGCCCGAACCATGCAACAGGACGACGACCGGCAGGCGGCCGGTGGCGCGCTGGGGAATCCGCAATTCGCCCGCCAGTGTCACGGCCTTCCCGTTCTTGTCGCCGGCCAGGAACTGCTCATCGCTGAGCGTCAGCGATTGGACGGTGCGCAGTTCCGTGCGCGCCGCCAAATCCTGCAGATTCGGTTCCGCCATCGCGGCAGCGACGAATGCGTTGAGGCCGAGGCCCAACAGGGCGCATGCGGTGGCGGTCACGTGTTTCATTGCGATCTCCGTGGCGATATCGCGCGGTGCGTCCGTGTGGCCGACCGCGTTTCAAAACGATATGACCATTAAACACTTGAATCCATGAAATGGGTAGTAGAGCGACATAAGCGCGTAAACGCGGTTATGTCGCTCTGAGCATTTCAAGTGTTCTTTGCGTCTAAAAAAACCAGCTCACTCGTCGCCACCACCGTCGCCGCCACCGCTGTCGCTTCCGAATCCATCATCGTCCTGGAAGTCGGTGGCGTACGGAGTCTCCTGAGTCTCGTATTGCTCCGGTTGAGCCGCATTTTGCGTGTCGTCGTTATATTGCGTGCCGTCGTCGGATTGCGTGTCGCCGCCGTGCTGCGCGTTTCCGCTATCGCTGCCGGCGAAGCCTTGGTCGTCGGCGGAGCTGTCGCCGCGGCCGGAAGGTGGACGACCGATATCGTTGACCCCGGCGTCGCGCGCGAGGGTTCCACCAGACTCCGAATTCCCGGGCGGTGTGGTTCCGCCGGGCGTGTGTCCCGGCGTGGGGGCAGCGTGTGCCGATCCGCCCATCATGGAACTCATGCTGTTCATCAGCAGCGCTCCGCCGACAGCGCCGGCTACGGCTGCCGCGGCCGTGCCGAGGAAGGACCCGCCCGACCGGGCGGCGGGCGGAGGCATTGCCGGCGCATATCCGGGTTGCTGCGGAGGCGGATAGCCGGGTTGAGGCGGAGGGGCGTAGCCGGGTCCCGGCGGACGTGACGGCGCTGAGCCCTGTGGGGCCGCCGGCGCGGGCCCGCGTTGGCCCCATGGCGAAGCAACAGGGTCGGGCGTCCGGACACTTGGGGCGGACACGCTTGGGACTGACCCGGCGCGCGGAGCGGCGGGGCGCGCCCAGACGCTGTCGCGCCCACCGCCCAGGAAACTGCCGGAAGATTGGGGGGCTGCACTCGCAACCTGGGCCTCCAGCGCCTGAATGCGCTCGTCCGCGTGCTTGAGGGCGGCATCCTGCATCAGGGTGGTCTGGACCAGCGCATAGAGCGCATTGGGGGCCTGCCGCAGCCCATCCCTGATGGCCCGATCGGCATCCGGATCGCGCGGGGAATTCTCGACTGTGGCCAAACGTCCGAATAAGTCGGTAACGAGGCTGCGTTCCTCAGGGGTCATCGGTTCCTCTCCTGGTCTGGTCGTTCCGCATCATGTAGGGCGCTCCGGTGACAGGGGAATGGCCGGAACGGCAATTATTTCTGGTATTTCTGGCCGTTCGGGCCCTTGCGCATGCTTTGGGGTCGTCTCATGGGTGCCAAGGATCGTAGCCCGGATGAGCGCACCTCCTTCAGGGGCGCGACATCCGGGGCTGCCAGTCCCGCATGTCGCTATCTTGCGTGAAGAACGCGATCTGGCTCATCCGCCGAAGCCCGCCCGCGGCGTCAAGCCGCCGTTCGGGCGAAGGCGGCTGCCGGGCTACGAGGTCTACGCGCTTGACTTGGCGCGAATGGGGAGATTTCTCGCGGGCGCCACACCCGTTTTGCGGTCACCCTCTTGTTTATGAGTCGATACTTGGTACGTTTGCGCAAATCCAATTGTGCTTCCTGCTGCCTTGGAGAATCGGGTATGCGATTTGTTAGTTTATTGTCCTGGATAACGTTAATGCTGGCGCTTGGGGCCGCTCAGGCTCCTGCGCAGACGCGCGGCGTGTATCCGTTGACGACTGAAAAAGAAGGTGCGCTCAAGCCGAAAGACGCGTTCAAGGAATGTGAAGTTTGCCCCGAAGTGGTGGTGATCCCGGCGGGGCAGTTCACCATGGGGTCCCCGGAGGCTGAGGAAAGCCATCTTGACCCCGAAGAACCACAACACTTGGTGACGTTCGCGCAGCCGTTCGCGGCGGGCGCGTTTGCCGTCACTTTCGACGAATGGGATGCTTGCTTGGCGGACGGCGGCTGCGTCGGCTACCGCCCTTTGGATCAAGGCTGGGGCCGCGGTCGCCGTCCGGTGATCAATGTTTCCTGGCACGACGCCCAAGCCTATGTGGCGTGGCTATCGCGCAAGACGGGAAAGACACATCGGCTGCTGAGCGAAGCTGAACGGGAATACGCGGCGCGGGCAGGAACGGCCACGCCATTCTGGTGGGGTACATCGATCTCGACCGAGCAGGCGAACTACGATGGTAACCTTGTGTACGGCAGGGGCCCGAAGGGCGAGTATCGACAACGAACATTACCCGTCGAATCCTTCCAGGCGAATCCCTGGGGTCTCTACCAGGTGCACGGCAATGTATTGGAATGGACCGAGGATTGTTCGAACGACACCTACAATGGGGCACCGTCCGATGGGTCGGCCTGGAATTCCGGAGATTGCAGTCGCCGTGTCCTTCGCGGCGGTTCCTGGTACTACTCTCCGGATTTCGCTCGCTCGGCCTTCCGCGTCAGACTCTACTCCGTCAATCGGACCAACACCCAGGGCTTCCGGGTCGCAAGGACGCTTACGCCTTGAAGGTGGTTTGGAGTCCCGCGTTTACGCGGACTTACTTTCTCAGCCCGTAGGGCGCAACAGCCTTAGCGCTTGCGCGAACTGGCACGGTCGTGGCGTTATGGCGCTCCAAACGCCAGCTCACGCTAACTCCACGCCATATCTCTCAAGCACCCGCGGAAATCCATCGTCCGCAAAATAAGCGAATTCGCGCTCGCGCTCGGCGGTCAGCGGGTCGAGGCTACGCAACTCGTCATCGACAAAGCCCG
>Ga0137398_10001310_pt1 | contig 10010 bp, 10 predicted proteins | sample czorhiz216metaG_FD_106659 | JGI IMG/M metagenome (GOLD analysis project Ga0137398, IMG submission 106659) | Vadose zone soil microbial communities from Angelo Coast Range Reserve, California, USA - czorhiz2.16 metaG | ecosystem: Environmental > Terrestrial > Soil > Vadose zone | place: USA...
CGTTTGACGAGCCCGGCGAGCACGTGCCCCGACCCGATCTCGACGACCGCCTCTACTCCGGTGGCCTTGAGAAACAACATGCTTTCGCGCCACCGCACCATCGCGGTCACCTGCTCGACGAGACCGCGCTTGATCCTTGAGGGATCGCGGGTCGCGGTTGCCGACACGTTGGCGACAAGTGGCACTACAGGCGGGCACAGAGCCACTTGGCCGAGGGCTTGCTGCATGACCTCGGCGGCGGGCACCATGAGTGGAGAGTGGAATGGTGCACTGACCGGAAGAGTAATCGCCCGCGTCCCACGCGTTCGAGCGATTCTGATGGCTCGATCCACCGCCCCGCGGTGTCCGCTGACAACGACCTGTCCCGGGGCATTGTCGTTTGCTACTGTGCATACCTCGTCTGGGTTGATCTCGTCGTGAGCCGCCTCGGCGGCGAGCGCATTTGCCCGCTCGACATCAAGGCCGAGCAGGGCCGCCATTGCGCCCTCGCCAACCGGCACAGCCCGTTGCATCGCCTGTCCGCGAACTTTGAGGAGACGTGCCGCATCGCCGACCGTGACCGCGCGCGCCGCGGCCAGCGCCGAATATTCGCCGAGAGAATGTCCCGCCACAAAGGCAACATCCCGTGCAAGGGTGAAGCCGCCCTCCGTTTCGAGAACGCGAATCACTGCAAGACTCGCCGCCATCAGCGCAGGCTGAGCGTTTTCGGTCAGGGTAAGGTCGCTTTCCGGCCCTTCGAACATCAGGCGCGACAAATTCTGCGACAAAGCCTCGTCGACTTCCGCAAACAGCCGGCGCGCCGGCGCAAACGCAGCGGCGAGGGCACTCCCCATGCCGACCATCTGCGAGCCCTGACCCGGAAATACGAATGCCCGCTTCACCCGGAACTTGTTCCCCCATTCGCAACCGTCCCGGTCGGCCGAGGCGGTCCACGTGGTCATAGCGGCGTTCCGGCCGGTGTCAAGAATGCGTTGCGGCGGTCATCTTGTTCCGTAGCCGGCTTCCTATATAGTGGCCCATTCAACCCTTGCCGGTCGGAGCCGGCTCGACTCGATCGGCGCTCATGCCCCGGGTCATCATTAGCCACAAGGGATCCGTATCGTATGCCACTGTACGAAAACGTGTTCATCGCACGCCAGGACATTTCCGGCGCGCAGGTCGATACCCTCGCCGATAGCTTCACCCAGCTCGTCGCCGACAACGGCGGAGAGGTCAAGAAACGAGAGTATTGGGGGCTGCGTAACTTGGCGTACCGGATGAGGAAGAATCGCAAGGGGCACTACGTGCTGATGAATATTGACGCGCCGCCCGCGGCCCTTGCCGAACTCGAGCGAACGATGCGAATCAATGAGGACGTGATCCGTTATCTGACGATCCGGGTCGATGCCCTCGAAGAGGGGCCTTCGGTGGTGACGCAGAGCCGCGGCAGCCGCGATGATCGCCAGCGGCGCAGCGATCGCGAAAGATCGGGCGAAGGGCGCGAGGGTGGAGCGGATCGCCCCGCCGTCGATCGCCCCGCCGTCGATCTCGCCGTCCCCGAAACCATGGAGGCGTAAATGGAAAGCCAATCGGGCAGCGGATCGGCACGCGGCGCCGCGACACGCCGTCCTTTTTTTCGGCGGCGGAAATCATGTCCGTTTTCCGGCCCGAACGCGCCCAAGATTGATTACAAGGACGTGAAACTGCTACAGCGTTTCATCTCGGAGCGCGGCAAGATCGTTCCGAGCCGCATCACGGCGGTCTCGACCAAGAAGCAGCGCGAACTCGCTCAGGCGATCAAGCGGTCGCGCTTTCTCGGCCTGCTTCCGTATATGGTAAAATAGCGGGCCAAAGTCAGCGAGGCATGCGACGGGCGTTGGGGTGAGTCGGCTCAGGGTCGCGGGAATCGCGGCATTTTGCGGCGCCCTGGGAGCCTGTCCATACCTGGTTGCGCTGACGGGCTCGCCCGGTTCGATGATCCTCGTCTACCTGACCCAGCTGCCGCTTTTTGTCGCCGGGTTATGGCTTGGTGTGGGCGCCTCGGCATTAGCGGGACTTGCCGCATCGCTAATCCTTATCGCCGCGAGCAACTTCGTGGCTGCGGCGGTTTTTGCCGGACTGAACGCCGTTCCGGTAGTTCTGCTGGTGCGTCAATCCTTATTGGCACGGACTGGTGCCGAGGGCGTGATCGAATGGTATCCGCCGGGCTTGCTGACCGCTTGGCTGACCGGATTCGGCCTGGCGGCGATCGCCGCTTGCCTCCTTTTGCTCGGCGGGCCGGAAGGTGTGCAGGTCACGTTGCGCGAGGTCTTGGCGCCTGTCCTCAGCCGCCATGTCGACGAGAATATCCCCGAGCATGCCGAGTTACTCGGTTTTCTGGCGTTCATTTTGCCCGGCATCATCGCTAGTTCCTGGATGGTGATGACAGCAACCAACGGGAGTCTCGCTCAAGGCTTGCTCTCCCGCTTCGGGGCGAGCTGGAGGCCATCTCCCGATCTTGCTGCGCTCGGACTTCCGGTGTGGATCCTTATGCTCCTTGCATTCGCCACGGGGGCTACGGCACTCGGCGGAACAGCGCGCTTCCTCGGCATCAACGTGATGATAGCGCTGGCTGTCCCCTTCTGCCTTGCCGGACTCGCCGTGCTGCACACGGTAGCGCGCCGCTTCTCGCGCCCGGCGATCCCCCTCGTCACATTCTATGTGCTGGCTGGGGTGTTCGGGTGGCCACTGCTGGTGGTCGCTCTTTTGGGGTTGCTCGATTCGTCGTTCGGGCTCCGGCGGCGCTTCGCCCAACCGTGAGCCTTTGGAGGAAATTCGATGGTTGAACTGATCCTGCTCGAGCGTGTTGAGAAGCTCGGTCAGATGGGCCAGCTCGTCAAAGTAAAGCCCGGCTTCGCCCGCAACTACTTGCTGCCTCAGAAAAAAGCCCTGCGTGCAACAAAGGAGAACCTGGCCTATTTCGAGGGCCAGCGTGCCCAGCTCGAAGCGAACAACCTGCATCGCAAGGCGGAAGCAACGGAGGTCAGCGCCACGCTCGAAGGTCTGACGGTGGTGATCGTCCGCCAGGCTGGGGAGAGCGGGCAGCTATACGGCTCGGTTTCGGCGCGCGACATCGGCGACGCCGTCACGGAGGCGGGTTTTACGATCGAGAAGCGCCAAGTGGTTCTCGACAGGCCCATCAAGAATTTGGGCTTGCATCAGTTGAAGGTGGTGCTTCATCCGGAGGTCTCGGTCACCGTCACTGCCAACGTAGCCCAGTCGGCGGAAGAGGCGCAAATGCAGGCCAAGGGGATCGACCCTCTACGCATGCGCGAAGAAGAGGAGGAAGATCGCCAGGGCACAGCGGCCGAAACGGGATCCGCCGCCGGTCAGGGACGATAGTTAAAAGGAGACGCTTGAATCAAATTACGGATCAGCGAGATAGTGGCGCAACGATTCCCTATTCGACCTCGTTGCGATGCTGGCGTCGCGTCTGTTCGAGCGAATCATCACAGTTGGCCGGCTGCGCGTCCGCGACGCCGGCGGACGGTTTCACACCTTCGACGGCTCGCCCGGAGCGAGCGTTACGATCCGCCTCCACGACCCGGCACTGCACTGGAAGCTTCTTGTCAGACCCCGCCTTTACCTCGGCGAAGCCTTCATGGACGGGACGCTGACAGTTGAGGAAGGCAGTCTCTACGATCTGATCGACCTGCTCGCGGTCAATCTCGAAGCCATGCCGGAGGGCTTACTCGCCCGGCTCTTGAACGGCTCCGTCACCCTGTTGCGCCGCGTTCATCAATATAATCCGCTCCCACGCGCCCGGCAGAATGCAGCCCATCATTACGACCTGTCGGACCAGCTCTACGACCTGTTTCTCGACAAGGACCGTCAGTATTCCTGCGCCTATTTCTACGATGGCGGAAACGATCTCGATGTTGCGCAGCTGAACAAAAAGCAACACATCGCGGCAAAGCTGTTGGTCCGCCCCGGCCAGAGGGTGCTCGATATCGGGTCCGGCTGGGGCGGCCTTGCGCTCTACCTCGCCAGAGAACACGGCGCCGACGTGACCGGCCTCACCCTCTCGGTCGAGCAGCACAAAGCCGCGATGCGCCGCGTCGCAGCGGCCGGGCTTTCTGAGCGTGTCAGGTTTTACCTGCGCGACTATCGCGAAGAGCTCGGTCGCTACGACCGAATCGTCTCCGTCGGTATGTTCGAACATGTCGGCATCAACCACTACAGCGCGTTCTTCGCGAAGGTGAAATCACTGATGACACCGGACGGCATCGCGCTGCTGCACTCGATCGGCCGCAAGGACGGCCCGGGTTCCACCCATCCATGGATCCGCAAATACATTTTTCCGGGCGGCTACGCCCCGGCACTTTCCGAAGTCCTCCCGACCGTCGAGCGTTCGAAATTGTGGATCACCGATATCGAGATTCTGCGACTGCATTATGCTGAAACGCTGCGGGCGTGGCGGGATCGGTTTGAGCGAAATCGCGATCGCCTCAGCCGGATTTATGACGAGCGCTTTTGCCGGATGTGGGAGATGTACCTCATCTCCTCGGAGGTCGCATTCCGACGGCAGGATCACATGGTATTCCAGATGCAGTTGTCAAAGGCGATAGATACCGTGCCGCTGACGCGGGACTACCTCATGCACTGGGAGCGCGCGCGCGGCGCCGACGCCGACCGGGCAGCCTAAAGGCGTGGATTCGCGCTCTTCGGGTCCCTCGGATGCGATGCGGGAGCCATCCCCGCCTTACACACAGTGTGGATCGAATTCCGCGCCGGGTGGTGTTCCAGGTGGTGCTAGTCTGCGGCCGCATGGAAACGAGCCTGACCTCCCGGGTTACGCCGCTGCGCGAGCCCAACCCCGAACTGCTTCGAACCCCACCCTACAACACGGAAGCCGAGCAAGCTCTTCTCGGCGCCATATTGATCAATAACGGGGCCTATCTTCGGGTTTCCGAGTTTCTGCAGCCAGAGCACTTCGGCAATGCCATGCACGGCCGAATCTTCGCTGCAGTCGGCAAGCTGGTTGAACGCGGCCAGATCGCAAGTCCGGTGACGCTCAAAAACCTGTTCGACCAGGACGGAGCGCTGACCGAGATCGGCGGAGCACAGTACTTGGCGCGGCTGGCCACCGCGGCTGTCACGATCATCAACGCAGAGGATTACGGCCGCGCGATTTACGATCTCCACATCAGGCGAGAGCTGATTACGCTCGGCGAGGATGTTGTCAACGACGCCTTTCGGCAGGATCTCGACGACTCGGCGCGTGAGCAGATCGAACGGGCGGAGAAAAAGCTGTTCGACCTTGCCACTACCGGACAAGCCGAGGGCGGGTTTCGCCTTTTCAGCGCGACACTGACGAGTGCTATCAACAACGCCGAAGCGGCATTCAAGCGCAACGGCAAGACGGTCGGAGTGGCAACCGGGTTCTTGGATCTCGACAGAAAACTCGGCGGGTTGCATCGATCCGATCTCGTCATCTTGGCCGGAAGGCCTTCGATGGGAAAGACGGCACTCGCCACGAACATCGCGTTCAATGCAGCGAAAGCGTACAAGGCGGGGCGCACTCCCGACGGTCACAATATCGCCGAGGACGGAGCAGTGGTGGGCTTCTTCTCGCTCGAGATGTCGGCGGAGCAGCTCGCCACGCGCATTCTCGCCGAGGAGTCAGGCGTCCCTTCGGACCGCATTCGTCGGGGCGATGTCAGCCACCAGGATTTCGATAAGTTTATCCAAGCGAGCCAGCACCTTGCCAGAATTCCTCTGTTTATCGACGATACGCCGGCGCTGACCGTCTCCGCCTTACGCACGCGCGCGCGGCGGCTGAAGCGCCAACAGGGGCTCGGGCTCATCGTCGTCGACTATCTTCAGCTTCTGCGCCCCTCCACCCAAGGTCGCGCGATCGAAAACAGGGTGCAGGAGATTTCGGACATTACCCGTTGGTTGAAAGCGCTGGCGAAGGAGCTCGATGTTCCGGTGCTCGCGCTCTCGCAACTGTCGCGTGCCGTCGAGCAACGTGAGGACAAGCGCCCGATGCTCTCCGATTTGCGCGAATCGGGCTCAATCGAGCAGGACGCCGATGTCGTGATGTTCATCTTCCGACAGGAATACTACGAGTCGCGTGAGCCGACGCAACATGCCGGCGAACCTGAAAAAGATTTCAGCAAACGTTACGATGAGTGGAAGGAGGGACTCAGCAAGGTGCATGGTTTGGCTGAGGTGCTTGTGGCAAAGCAGCGGCACGGGCCAATCGGCGAGGTCAAGCTCCGCTTTGTCGCCGAAACCACGAAGTTCGAGAGCTATACGGCTTTCGCTTAACTGTTGAGTGCAACGGGGCATACATGGCCAGCGATCCGGCCGACCGTGCGGGTGCCATTCTCGTAATCGATCTCGCGGGTATAACGGCCAACTGGCGTTTGCTGGCGCAAATTGTCGAGCCCGCGATCTGCGCGGCGGTCGTCAAGGCCGATGCTTACGGTTTGGGGGCCGCACAGGTGTCGGCGGCACTCGCTTCGGCGGGATGCCGGCTGTTCTTCACGGCCACGATCGAGGAGGGGGTTGCCCTGCGCGGCGTGCTTCCCGAGCCATTCGAGATTGCCGTATTGAACGGTGCATTAGCTGGCTGCGCAGAGGCGTTCATCGAGTATCGGTTAGTGCCCGTCCTAAACGATCCCGGTCAGATCGCCGAATGGCAACAGATCGCGGTTCGGCAAGGGGAGCTGCTGGCGATGCTGCATCTCGATACCGGGATGGCCCGCCTCGGGTTGACCATGCGTGATTTCGATCGGCTCGCCGGCCTGCTGCGGAAGCCGAGCGCGATTCGTTGGCGCGGCCTGATCAGCCACTTGGCTTGCGCGGACGAACCGGCTCATCCGCTTAACGAGGTTCAGCAGGCGCGGTTCGCTTCCGCTAGAAGCCGCCTGCGCCCCATGCCCGCCAGCCTCGCCGCTTCGTCCGGGATCTTCCTCGGCCCCGCGTTTCACTACGATTTCGTCCGCCCCGGAGCTGCGCTCTACGGCATCAACCCGCAGCCCGGCGGCCTCAATCCGATGCGCCAGATTGTCCGGCTCAGGGGAAGAATCCTGCAGGTCCGCGAGGTTGACCGGGGTGAATCGGTTGGCTACGGTGCGACGCACCTCATGAACGCACCGGGACGGCTTGCAACCGTCGCCGTCGGGTATGCGGACGGATGGCCTCGCTCGCTGTGCCCTCGCGGTTCGGGCCGCCTCGGCGGCAAGCGGGTTCCCCTTGTTGGCCGAGTTTCGATGGATCTCGTCGTTTTCGACGTATCTGACGTCGACCCCGCGATCGCGCGGCCCGGCGGTTTTATCGAGCTCCTGGGCGACGATTACGGTGTTGATGCGGCCGCCACGGACGCGGGCACGATCGGTTACGAGATCCTGACCGCTCTCGGGCGACGCTACCATAGGGTGTACCGCGGCGCACCGGACCAATGCTAAGGTTTCTCGCCACGATCGGCGCAGTCTTTCTCGGCTTTCTCGCCGCCACCGGGCGGCTTGCCATGTTCGCAGGTCTTGCCTTGGCGACCGCTTTCACGCCGCCCTTCTATCTTCGTGCGATGCTGCGCGAGATGGTCAATATCGGTTATTTTTCGCTCCCTGTCGTCGGGCTGACGGCGATCTTCACCGGGATGGTGCTGGCCCTCCAATCCTATACCGGCTTCAGCCGATTCGCCGCCGAGGGGGCCGTGGCAACCGTGGTCGTGCTGTCGGTGACCCGGGAGCTCGGCCCCGTCATCACCGGGCTGATGGTCGCCGGTCGAGTAGGGGCAGCAATGGCCGCCGAGATCGGGACGATGCGCGTCACCGACCAAATCGACGCTCTGACGACATTGTCCACCGACCCACTGCGCTATCTGGTGCTGCCGCGTCTGATCGCCGGGTTGATTACCTTGCCGATGCTGGTCCTCGTCGCCGATATCATCGGCGTCTTTGGCGGATATCTCGTTGGCGTCTACAGGCTCGGCTTCAATCCGGAGGCTTATCTCAACCGCACTCACCAATACTTGGAGACGACTGACGTGGTCTCGGGTTTGGTGAAGGCGGCGGCATTCGGCTTTATCGTCGCGTTGATGGGATGCTACCACGGCTACCACTCGCGGGGTGGAGCACAGGGCGTCGGGCAGGCCACAACCTATGCCGTCGTTTCCGCTTCTATCATGATCCTCGTATTCAATTACCTGATTACCGCGGCCTTCTTCGGGCGTTGATGGGCGCCCTGCGATGACCGATGCCTACCTGCCGAAGATCTCCGTTCGGGGGCTGCGTAAATCGTTCGGCCGCAAGCGTGTGCTCGACGGCCTCGATATCGATTGCGACAGTGGCGAAAGCCTCGTCATCATCGGCGGTTCGGGAACCGGCAAATCGGTATTGGTCAAGTGCATTCTGGGCCTGCTTTATCCCGAGGCAGGATCGATCCGCATCGACGGCGGCGAGACGGTGGGGCTGCCACGCGCCGCCCGCGAGCGTCTGCTGCAGAAGTTCGGCATGCTGTTCCAGGGCAGCGCCCTGTTCGACTCGCTCAGGGTGTGGGAGAATGTCGCGTTCGGACTGACCCAGGGACGGGGCATGGAGCGGCACGCGGCAAAAGAAATCGCGCTCGCGAAGCTCGCGGCCGTCGGCCTCGGGCCCGAGGTCGGCGAGCTGCGGCCGGCCGAGCTTTCCGGCGGCATGCAAAAGCGCGTGGCGCTCGCTCGCGCGATTGCCGCAGAGCCGGAAATCATTTTTTTCGACGAGCCGACCACCGGTCTCGATCCGATCATGGCCGATGTGATCAATGATCTGATCGTGAAATGCGTGCGCGAAGTGGGCACCACTGCTGTTTCCATCACGCACGACATGGTGAGCGCACGCAAGATCGCCGATCGGATTGCGATGCTGCACCAGGGGCGCATCGTGTGGCACGGACCGACTCCCGAGATCGACCATTCCGGCAACCCGTTTGTCGACCAGTTCATCAACGGACGCGCCGAAGGACCGATCCAAATGGAGATCCGCGCGGCATGACAAGCCCCGACGCTTTGTCGAACCCAGGACGGGAAGAGCCCACGCCAAAATGGTTCTCGTAAAATTGAGGCGTTGCCCGTTTCACTTCGTCATTCCCGCGAAGGCGGGAATCCAGGGATGGCAGGGTTCCTCGACGGAAGCCCTGGACCCCCGCTTCCGCGGGGGTGACGATTACCCTGGCAACAGCAATTTCGAGAATCGCGAGTAGCCGTTGGCCCGGTCCCTCGCTCGATACGCTTGCCAGCAATGTGGGGCCATCCATGCCAAATGGACCGGCCGTTGCGACGGCTGCGGCGCCTGGAACAGCCTAATCGAAGAATTGCCGCGCGAGAGTCCGCCCAGCGGACTCGCCAAAGGGGGGCTCGCCAAGGATCGCCGCGGTGGGCGCTCGCTCGGGTTTGTCGGCCTGACCGGGCCGAGTGTGCTGCCGCCGCGTCGGCTGACCGGCATCGCCGAGCTCGATCGAGTTTGCGGTGGCGGGTTCGTACCCGGCTCGGCGATCCTCGTCGGCGGCGATCCTGGAATCGGCAAATCGACCTTGCTGCTCCAGGCAGCGGCCGCAATTGCGTCTTCCCCGGCCGATTCTTTGGGACAGCCCGCGAGCGCCGCCTATATCACCGGCGAGGAGGCGATCGACCAGGTGCGCCTGCGCGCCGAGCGCCTCGGCGTCGCCGAGAGCCCAGTATTGCTCGCTGCCGCAAGCAGTGTGCGGGACATCCTCGTCTCGCTCGACCGGGACGACGCGCCGGGGCTGGTCGTCGTCGATTCGATCCAGACGATGTACCTCGACACTTTGGACAGCTCGCCCGGAACGGTAAGCCAGGTGCGCGGGGCGGCGCAGGAATTGATCCGCGTCGCCAAACGGCGCGGCTTTGTGCTGGTCCTCGTAGGCCATGTGACAAAAGAGGGGGTCATCGCCGGCCCGCGGGTACTCGAGCACATGGTCGACACGGTCCTTTATTTCGAAGGCGAACGTGGGCACCAGTTCCGCATCTTGCGTGCCGTCAAGAA
>Ga0137398_10001313_pt1 | contig 9998 bp, 11 predicted proteins | sample czorhiz216metaG_FD_106659 | JGI IMG/M metagenome (GOLD analysis project Ga0137398, IMG submission 106659) | Vadose zone soil microbial communities from Angelo Coast Range Reserve, California, USA - czorhiz2.16 metaG | ecosystem: Environmental > Terrestrial > Soil > Vadose zone | place: USA...
AAAACGGCGTAGGATGCGTGCACAATCCCTCGAGCAACATGATGCTGGCCAGCGGCGTGGCCCCGGTTATTGAAGAGCACGCGGCGGGTGTTGCGGTCGGGCTCGGCACGGACGGTCCCGCGGGCAGCAACAATGATCTGGACTTGATGGAAGAAATGGACCTGGCCGCGAAGTTGCAGAAAATCACTAAGATGGACCCGCGCGCGCTGGGCGCCAAAGCCGTCGTGGAAATGGCCACCATCGAAGGCGCAAAAGCGGTGCACCTGGAAAAGGAGATTGGTTCTCTTGAAGCAGGGAAGAAGGCTGACATCCTCTTGATCGGTCTCGACACGCCGAATGCGGTGCCCAGGTATGACCTTTATTCGCAGTTGGCCTACGCGCTGAAGGCTAGTGAGGTCGAAACAGTGATTATCGGCGGACGCGTGGTGATGCGCGATCGGAAACTGCTGACGATCAACGAGCCGGAAGTGCTCGCGAAGGCCCGCGAGTACGGAAAAAAGGTGGAGGCGTCGTTAAAGTCAGCGACGAGCCTGCCGCAATAAATTAGCGCCGGGCTCCCCGAATCGCAAAGGACGAACCCCAGTACGCGGGGCACCGTCGCGAGGCTTGTGCAGGAGATATTTGAGCTACCGCAACAACTTCTGCAGTAGCGCCTTGCCTTCAGCGTCCGTCAGCACTCGCTTGAGCATCAACGCGACGATCAGTTCATTCAGGACGAAGGTCTGTCCGGAGTTCGCGCTCTTCGCCGTTTCACCTGGCAGCACGAGATCAGCGTTTTTGGGTTGTTCCACTGCCGAAGACTCGCCACGCAATTCCGCCAGCCATTTCTCCAGCATCCAGCGTTGTTCCGGTTCAATCGCCGTAAACATTACGCCCATGCCCATACCTGTTATGGAGTACACCACCCTCGCTTGGGCAGCGAAGGAGTTGGCATCTTTGATGATGAGTACCTTCAGCTCTGCTCCGACAGCGAACGGGCTGATCGAGTCGACATAGCATCCGCCGCGACCTATGTCGCTAATGCGCCCATGGAGACGCGCGCCGGAGCGCATCTCGACTGTTTCCACGCCGGCGCTGAACGGGTACCGGGCGTGCGCCCGCCTTTCGCGGGATGCCGCACCCACGGAGGTATATTCGTCTCTTTTGCGATCCTCTAGCATTCCAAACCGCGGCGCAACAGGACAGCAGAACGGGAGGGTTTGACAGAAGGGGGGAATCAAACCAGCTATACTCTCTACAACCTATTCTCAGCCTACCCGTTTCCCGTGGGTCAATACAATTTTGCTTGAGTACCATGCCTCACTTGCAACCTACGGCTCACGCGAATCGGGAAAAACTCAGGTAATCCGGCTCACTTGATAGATACCAGCAAGTTAAGTTCCCATGCTGTAGGCGGTAAGGTAAAATAACGCATGCTCTCCGCCCGTCCCCCGAGAGAAGAGCTCAAGGAGATCCGCCTGCGCTTGGGAATTACCACCCGCGACGTCGCGGATTTAAGCCAAAAAATTGCCACAACGGAAGGGAATCCGGAATTCCATATCTCCAATGCCTGGTTGACCCAGGTGGAAAACTCCGACTCCGTGCCCAGCATTTTTAAGCTCTATACTCTAAGTTCCATCTATCGCATCAAGTTCACCGATCTTCTGCGTCTTTACGGCGTGGACTTGCAGCATCTGAACCTGCACCAGTTGGAATCTCCACTGCCAGACACGCATCTGGCGAATATCGACGTCTATGATTCCGACCGCACTGTCTCGTTTCCCGTTCGCTTCGATCGCTCGTTCGATATCGACAATACCAATCTGCTCTCGCGCATGGTCGAGATCTGGGGCGAAGTTCCCATCGCACTGATTCAGCATCTGGACGTCCGCCACGGACTGTATGGCTACATCGGGCTGGAGGATCTAACGCTGTATCCGCTACTCCGTCCCGGCTCTTTTGTGCAAATTGATCCTCGGGCGCGAAAAGTGCAGCCATTCCGCTCGCGAACCGAAGGCGATCGTCCTATTTATTTTGTGGAACTGCGGGAGGGCTACGCTTGCGCCTGGTGTGATTTGCAAGAGGGGCACCTTCTGTTGATGCCGCACCCGCTCTCCCCGTGCCCGGTGCGTCGCGTGGCCTATGGAACGGATGCGGAGATTGTCGGGCAGGTGTGCGCGGTGGCTATGCGGTTGATTGACCCTCCGCCCCCTGCACCTGACGCTGCAAAATTGCCAAGGCGACTCTGAGATTGGAAACGAATAGGCGGGCCACCGCGGCGTTTGTATTCATCGGAAGTGCTAGGCGGTAAGGCTCTAGTTTTTGCCATATATGCAGTACATCTTGCGGGGCTTGGCGCGAGGAGTTCACATAGACTTCCAATTCGCGCACCAGCTCCGGCAGCGGGCAAGCTGCTATCCGGTAAAAAATCTCGCGGTGCGCGACCTCGAGCGCTTTAGCGGCTACGTCCGCGCGATAGCGCGCGGCCAGGCCCTCGTGATGATAGGTCCCGGTGTTATAGTCGCGCGTCGAAGCGAGATAAATAACCCGAGCCAGGTCGCCGGTGATCTTGGAGAGCGACCGGCGCAAGAGGTCCTCATACGCCGCTTGTAAGATCATTGCACTGTCTGGAACGCTCACGGGTTCATGGCCTTAACATCGTGTTGGTAATCCCTCGCCCGCTGTTCGCAACCAAAAGAAGCTCTATTCGACCGCTCTTGCGCGCTCTTGAGTCGCCAATACAAACGCGTGCTCCGCCTTGGCAATCCGCTGGACGAGCTTTTGCGCATACCCGGCCAGCCCGCCGAGCCTCATGGGACCCGCGAGATCAATTCCCACGCGAATCGCTCCACAAATCGCGAGCAGCGCCGCAAACTGCACGAAGATTTTCAGCTCCGTGACCGCGTTCAGATTGCTGCTTCGCCGTGCCGCGGCGGCGTGCTCGCGCATAATTTGGCGAATCGCTGAAGAGGTCTGCCGCACCCACACCAGCGCCACGGTTCTGCGCTCCTTGCGAAAAAGTCTTTCGATATCTGGGGACTTCATCGCGCGGACGTACCTCCAGTCCGCCGGTGAAAAAATGTAGCTCGCGAACTCCGCCGGGCAGGCTTCTTGTCCGCTTGCGTCCTCGCTACCGCGAAGTCCGGTCGTCTCTCGTGAGACCAGCCAGCCCCGGACCGCCACGGCGAGCAGCAACAACAACAGCAGAATACCGACGGCGAAACTCCAAAGCGCGATCAGGAGCGCACCACCTTTCGTAAGAAGCCGGCCGCTTCCCGGAAACGTCGTTGCGTAGCCGCCGCCACCAGCTGGTAGTCCCGCTCCAGGTTGCCTTCGGTTTGCGTCTTCGGAACGGGATAGTACCACCACAGTTGTGTCAGCCAGACGGTAAGGGCTGCGATGTAGGAAGCGGAGTACGTGTACCACCAAAAATCATGGCCTTCGAAAAGAACAAACGTCAGGCAAATAACTCGTCCGGCGATAAACAGCGAGTACCCGAGCAAAATGCCGCGAAGGTTCTTTCCGAAAGGAATGGAATAGGCCAGAAATAAGCTGACAAGAACAATAATTGCAATCCCTTGTACTGTGCGCATCAGCCGTTCAATGCCCAAGGCGGTTGCCTGCTCGAACCAATGGTGGGCGGCCGCCGGACTGGCCAGGCCCTTTGCAAATGTCATCGCAAACACGAATAGTAGAAGGTTGCGAATTACCCGGGCCGCCCCAGGGTACTCAGAAAGCGCAATGCGGTAAATCTCGAAGACCACCAGGCATCCCGCCAGCACAGCCAGGTACTCGGAGGCCCAGTAGGTATACCAGTAGGCCAGCTCACTCCACATCCTCGCCACCAAGCGAGGGACATCCTGCGCAACCACGAAGCCAATGTAGGTGTAAAACAGCGGGTAGCGATGCAGCAATCCACACTGCCACGCGCGGATAAATAGCAAAACCTCAAGGGCGAGACTGCCCGACCAGACGAATTGGCTGAGCATCGGTTTTCCGGGCCGAGTAAACTAGATTGTTAATACCCAAGACCGCCACCAGATGCTAACACAGGCCAGGGGAAAATGCAGCGCACCTTCCCCTGGCCCCCTGGCCTCGGTAACCTAGCAGGAGGCCGCGGCCATGGGTCGTCGTCCGTCAACCAGTGGCGTCCTGGGTAAGGGAGTCCCACCATCGGAAACCGACGCCAACGGTGGCTTTGGCAACGGTGCTCCGCCATCAGCAACCAGCGGTGGCTTCGGAAGCGGTGCTCCACCATCGGCAACCAGTGCCGGAGTGGGCAAGGGAGCGCCCCCATCGGCGGCCAGCTGCTGTCTTGCATTTCCATTTGTTACCGGCCCGGCAAATAGCGCGCCGGCGACCAAAGCCGCCGCGCACCACACCACGAAAAGTTTCGCAAAACGCATAAGTCCTCCTCCTCCAGAAAATTCCCGGGCGGCGGAGGCCAAACTCGTCCCCCCGCGCTCGAGATGAGGCGAGGCTACGGCGGGCAGAATATAGAATTAGTAATCTTTAATAATTGGTTGGAATTCCGACCAGAAATGGTTTTTGTCGGGTTCCATCAGGATTTGCCAGCATCTGGAATCGTGATGAGAACAAAATAGTTTCTGGAGAAGCCGCCAGGTAGGCCGCTACAAAATGTTCGTTCGGGAGAGGAGGTGACCTGGTGCGAAATGACTTGCTGCTGGTTGCAATTACAACCGCATCGCACCGTCCGTGTTTAGCTCTTCCGCAGGAGCCGGGCGTGGTTCCTGAAATTGGGTACTGTTCACGATCTTTTCCAGTTGACGCATGATTCGCGTTTCATCGGCCGGCTTGGTTACTCCAGCGGAGTTAGTGGCAACTTCCGCAGCCACTACCAGGCTAAACTCGTAGCACGTTCCGCTCGAGTAACCTGCGTAGCCACGCTCTAGAACCTGTGTTCCCGCGGCTAGGTATTGCCGTTCCGCGCCGCGAAATAAAACGCCTTGTAGAACGAGGCTCTTCAGCCTGGTAGTGGCCTGTTCACCGCCACGTGAAATTTCTGCGCAACCTTGCGGCGTCGCGGAGTCATTCACCACGAGCTGCAGCGATCCGTGCTCAAAGGTGGTGTTCGGGTAGCCATCCTCCGGGATCAGCAGCGTGGCCACCAATCGCGCGCCAGGGCGCTCGATGTCCAGATCCTCTTGGCGTTTCAGAAAAAAGGAGCGCTCTTCGAGATCGCCTTCCTCCAAGGCGTAATAGCGCGGATACCGGAAAGAAATCCCTTCCTGTGGATTGCTGTAGCGGGAAAGAGCACTTTCCTGAGGCGTGTGCTTCGTTGCCGGGCGCTCGTGTCGGCCGGCCAAATCGTGTTCTGGCGAGGTGACGGCTTTCGCCTGCGGATGAGCCGCCGCAGCAGGGTGCGAACCGTCTCCAGGGCAGCCGTTCAACCCGACAGCACCCACCAAGACCGCAAAAAGAAAAGCTTTCGAAATAGCCATGGCCGCCTCCGCTGAACTGCATTTATAGAGTTGGGCAAGCCAGGAACCATTGGCTGACTTATTGCTATTGCTATGTTTAGGGTAGTTTGGTGGTAGCGTTGCACGTGGTCCCTGACCCGCACTGTGGTCCCCGGTGGTCAAGCCTCAGGGATACGCGCGGCTTGGCGCCCCTAACAGTGGTTTCCTGGTGTCCCGGGCGAGCGATCCGGCGCAACCCACTCGCGACGCGCCCGCCGGTCAGCCACCACGTCAAAGCCATAAAACAACCGATGCCGGCTGCGATCCGCGCCAAATAATCCGACCACCTGCCGCACCGCCTCCAGCCGCGATGCAAATCCTCCACCGCGCACCACATTTCCAATTTCCCACGACCAGAATCGCGTCAGCGTCTCGTGATATCCGCTATCCTCCGTGTTGGGCGTGCCCACGCAATTGTTGTAGTGCACGATCCCCGCGCGCGTGAGGTCCAATGCATCTTCCGCGGTATGGTCGAACGCCAGATAGGCGGCCACCGCCACGTGCGCTCCGTGCGTCCAGCTCGGCTTCGGTAGCGTCCCGGCTTTCCAGCGCGCAAGGAAATCCTCCAGCGCCGCTTCACTTTCCAGAAACGGATAGATTGCGATATGATGCGAATTCATTCGATTCCAAGCCCTCCCAGGCCGATGATTATGAATCGAAGGAATGTAGGCGTCAAGACAGAGACTAGCGAGGTAAATGTTTGTGGATACCTTGGATAAGAAGGCCATCTCCTTCCTAATGCAGCACGGACGCGCCACCTGGGCCGAGCTCGGCCAGCTCCTGCGCCTCTCCGCGCCCTCCGCCGCCGAGCGCGTGCGCAAACTCGAAGAACAAGGCGTCCTCCGCGGTTACGCCGCGCTTGCCGATGCCCCTGCGCTCGGCTATCCGCTGACCGCGTATGTGTCGGTGTCGTTGGCCAGCCACCGCCAGCGCGCCGCGTTCCTTCGCGCCATCGAAAAAATCGAGCAAATCGCGGAGTGCCATCACGTCGCCGGCGACGACGATTACCTCCTCAAGGTGCGCTGCCGCGGAACCGCAGATCTCGATCATCTCCTCGCCCGGCAACTCAAGGAAAAACTCGGCGTGGCGCGCACGCGCACCACCATCGTACTTTCCACTGCGAAAGAATCCGTGCGTGTGCCCATCGCCCAAGATCTGTAGTGGACGGCTTTCCTGCCGGCCATCGATTCAGAAGGGAAGAAATGCCTGCACAAGAAGAAAAACCTGACGTTGCTTACCCGCAGATGCTCAAAATCGCCATCGAAGAGGCGCGGCAAGGGCTCGCCGAAGGCGGCATTCCCATCGGCGCCGCGCTTTTCGACCGGCAGGGAAAATGCTTGGGCCGCGGCCACAATCGCCGCATTCAGGAAAATGATCCTTCCGTCCACGGTGAGACCGACGCCTTCCGCCGCGCCGGCCGCCAGCGTACCTATCGCGACAAAATCATGGTCACCACGCTCGCGCCCTGCTGGTATTGCAGCGGCCTGGTCCGCCAATTCGGCATCGGCAAGGTGATCGTCGGCGAATCCGTGAATTTCCCCGGCGCTATCGATTGGCTGCGCGAAAATGGCATTGAGGTCATTGATCTGCACTCCGCTGCATGCATCGAGCTACTCGGCAAGTTCATTCGCGATCATCCACTCATCTGGAAAGAAGATATTGGCGAAGTCTAATCCGCGAGCGCGGAAATCGCTTTGTCTGCCGCGTGTTCATTCGTATAGTCGAATATCCAACGACCGATGCGATCTTTAACTTTCATGTGGACCCGCAAGTCGTGGCACGCTCCGTTTTTCATCGCGCTGGGGCTGACCTTTCCTGTGGCGCAAACTTTCTCTGCGCAAACACCTCGCTCGCATCGCATGTCCCGCCGCAAGGCCCCAGCCAGCTCCACTTCCATACATGATTGCGGCCAAGGCATCACCCTCCGTCTGAGCGCGGCCAAATCTACGCAAGGCAGCTTGCTTCTGCTCGAAATGCGCGGCGGCGCCAAGCCTCTGAGTGAAGTCAAAGCCACCTGGGATAACAGAGAGATCCCCTTCTGGCAGCAGCTCACCCTCGACGATAAGTCTCCCGACGCGTGGCGTGCGCTCCTAGGCGTCGACCTCGAGCTAAAACCGGAGACCTACACCCTCGCCATCGCCGGCAAAACGCAAGCCGCCGAAGATTTCACTTGCACCGCAAGCATCGCCATCAAAGAAGGAAAATTCGCAACCGAAAGCCTCCAAGTCGCGCCCAACTTCGTCGAACCCAATCCCCAGCAAGCCGCCCGCGCCGAAGCCGAGCGCCAGCGTCTCCGCGCCATCTTCGCCACCATCACGCCCGAGCGCCTATGGGACGGCCCGTTTCACTATCCGCTCGCCGGCGTCACCACCGGAGGCAACTTCGGCAAGCGCCGCATCCTCAACGGCAAAGCCGGCTCGCCGCACAGCGGAGTCGATTTCCCGGCGCCCGCGGGCACACCGGTGTGTGCGGCGCAGAGAGGCCGTGTGGTGCTATCCGAGCCGCTCTATTTTTCAGGCAATACCGTCGTCCTCGACCACGGCCTTGGCGTTTACACTTTGTATGCGCATTTCGAGTCCATCGCCGTGCAGCTCGGTGATCTGGTCGACACCGGCGCGCTCCTCGGCAAAGTAGGCGCCACCGGCCGTGTCACCGGGCCGCACCTCCACTGGGGCGTGACGGTTAATCGTGCACGGGCCAATCCGCTGCAGCTTGTTGCGCTGCCGCTGTAGGGATGCTTTTTGTCGGAGGACTGGCGGGGCTGAGTTCGGGGTCTAGCTACACGCTACGTCGCTTCGCTTGCAAACCGCGCGTGCCACACGCGCGCCGCCCCAATCAAATTCGCATCTTCCCCGAGCGATGCCAACGCCAGACCCGTCTTCTCCCACGGCACAAAGCGGCAGCCCTGCGCGATCACCTTGCGCAAATCCTCCAACCGTACGCTCTTCATCACGCTTCCGCCCAGCACAATCACCTCGGGCACAAACAGCCCGATCAAGTTCGCCAATCCCAGCGCCAGATAATACGTTTCGCGCTCCACCGCTTCGCGCGCCAAGGCCTCGCCCGCTCGCGCCCGTTCGAAAATTTCCTTCGCGCCTAGTCCGTGGGCATCCGCGTGCGGTCCAGCTTTGCTCTTGTACCACGTGGCCATCGCAGGACCGGTCGCTAGCGCCTCCCAGCATCCGCGAAACCCGCAAGTGCAAGCCGGCCCCGAAGCATCGATCACGTGATGACCCACTTCCGGATGTGCGCGGTCCACGCCGCGATACAGTTGACCGTCCAGCACGATCCCGCCGCCGATTCCCGTGCCCACGGTGACGTAAATCAACCGGCGCTTTCCGCGCGCCGCACCCCAGGCCGCCTCGCCCAACGCCGCCGCGTCGCCATCATTTTCGAGCGCCGCGCGCACGCCAAACGCCCGCGACAAATCCGCAACCGGATTGCGCCCCTTCCATGTCGGCAAAAAGTCCAGGTCGCCAAATTCCCCAGTAAAGGGAAACACCCAGCCGGTAGAGCCAATTCCGATACCGCGCAGCTCGCCGCCAGCCGTCCGCGCGGTCTCCTGAAGCATGCCCGTAATGCGTCCGAGCCCATCGGCGTAGCCGCGTTCACCGAGCGTGGGTGATTCCATCTTGGCCAGCACCTTGCCGGAGTCGTCCACCATACCCGCGGCGATCTTTGTCCCCCCAATGTCCACAGCTCCAATCACAAATTATCCCCCCTGCTTTCTTTGCCGCTAAACACCCTTCCCTCGAGGCAGCAACCCTGACTCCTCCTCCACAACAAACGAACAAAGCCGAAACGTATCCGAGTCCACGCCGGAAAGCCGCGCCAACCGTTCCGCGACGAGCTGCGCAGGAATAATATCGACCAAGAACTGCCACTCGCTAGCAGTCTGCGGAAGCTGAAACACCAAATCCCCCGCATCCTCCGGCAACCGTTGCCCAATCAACATTACCCAAGCCCCCAATTTGCGCAAATCGCGCGCCACGGCCAAATCCTGCTCGCGCATCTTCGTCCCATCGATCCACAACCCGAAGCGCACATCCTTCCCGACAATTTCCTGCGGCCCATGCCGGAAACTCCCCGTCCCCATAGCCGTAGCCGGTGACTTCACGCCCTCCTCCCACATCAGCCGCGCCTCATAAGCGCTGCCCAGGCTCGACCCCCGGGCCAGAAAATAACAAGTGCTGCGCGGCATAAGCCAAGCAGACTTTTCCAGTTGCCGCTGCCAACCAGGAATCGCCCGCCCGGCCTCCGCAATCGAGCGCGTCAGCGAAGCAGCCAGCGCCGTATCGAACGAGCCCACCACCGAACTGCCGAGAATCCCCGCCGCCGCAGCCAAAGTTATGTAAGTATTCACAGAAATGGCATGATCCAAGGCCACCGGAATTACCATCGAAATCGCCGCCTCACGTGCCAGCGTCCCGTCCGCCGCATTCGTAATCCCAATGACCGTCGCCCCGCTCTCCCGCGCCTTGGCCAGCAATTGCACAATCTCCACGCTGCGCCCGCTCCGCGAAATCACAATCAGCACCG
>Ga0137398_10001314_pt1 | contig 9995 bp, 6 predicted proteins | sample czorhiz216metaG_FD_106659 | JGI IMG/M metagenome (GOLD analysis project Ga0137398, IMG submission 106659) | Vadose zone soil microbial communities from Angelo Coast Range Reserve, California, USA - czorhiz2.16 metaG | ecosystem: Environmental > Terrestrial > Soil > Vadose zone | place: USA...
CCGCAGATCGCCCGCTTCGTGGAACCGACCAGCCCCTGGATTCGCCGTACGTCCTGCTCGATGAAGTGACCCGGCGTCCAATCGGGCACGCAGCCGGCGATCTCGAACAGGAAATTGTGCAGCATCTCCCCACCCCGCGGCGTGTGCGCGACCTCGGGGTGGAACAGCACGCCAAAGATCGGCCGGGACTCGTGCTGGAACCCAGCGACCGGCGCGTTCGGGCTGGAAGCCGTCACGCGAAAGCGGGGCGGTGGCTGCTCGATCCGGTCGCCGTGACTGGCCCACACGGTGACACATCCCTGGGGCTCGAATCCGGCGAACAGGCCGGTCGCGTCCCGCACCGTGATGTCAGCGCGGCCGTACTCGCGCTGGGCGGAGGGCGTCACCTTGCCGCCGGCCAGGTGGGCCACGAGCTGCATGCCGTAGCAAATGGCGAGGATGGGTGTGCCGAGCTCGAGCAGCTTCGGATCGGCGGTAGGGGCACCCGGGTCGAACACCGAATTGGGGCCGCCGGAAAGAATGATGGCCTTGGGATCGAACTGCTTGATGAACCTCAGGTCGGTGCCGCGTGCGGCGGGGTGGATCTCGCAGTAGACGTGCGCCTCCCGCACCCGGCGCGCGATGAGCTGGGTGAACTGCGAGCCGTAGTCGAGGATCAGCACGCGGTTCACGTCCCACCTGCCCGGTACCAGGTCGTGGGCTCGAGCACTTCCCCGCGCAGTAGATCGTCGAGCGACTCGCGCTGGCGCGCGATAAAGTAGCGATCGCCCTCGACCAGAACCTCAGGCGGCCGGGGCCGCTGGTTGTAGGTCGAGCTCATCACGAAGCCGTATGCGCCCGTGCCGAGCACCGCCAGGTACTCGCCGGGCTCGACCGCGGGCAGCTTGCGGTCCAGCGCCAGGAAATCTCCTGACTCACAGATGGGCCCCACCACGTTGACCAGCTCCTCGGGGCGGCTGCCGTCTTTGAGTGGGACGATCTCGTGATGCGCGTTGTAGTGGCTGGGTCGCACGAAGTCCGTCATCCCCGCGTCCACCACGACGAAATCCTTGCCACCGGCATGCTTGCGGTACAGCACTTTGGTCACGAGGACGCCCGCGTTGGCCACCAGGTAGCGCCCCGGCTCGCACAGCAAGGCGAGTCCGGCCTGCTTGATCGGGGGCGCCACCGCGTCGGCGAAGTCTCGTGGACTCGGGGCCTTCTCGTTGTGGTAACGGACGCCCAGCCCGCCGCCCACATCCAGCGCCTCGATGGTGCCGATCCCCGAGGCGCGCAGCGCCGTCACCAGCTCGAGCAGTTTGATCGTGCCGCGGTGATACGGCTCGACGTCGGTGATCTGCGAGCCGAGATGCATCGCGAGCCCGCGCAGCGTGAACAGCGGCTCGGCCGTCACGCGCTGGGCCACGCTCACGACCTCGTCGTAGGGAACACCGAACTTGGCGGTTTTCTCGCCCGTCTTCGTGTAGGGGTGGGTCTCGGTCGCGACGTCCGGGTTGACGCGGATGCCGAGGCTCGCGCGCTTCCTCAGCTTGCGGGCGACCGCGATCACCGCGTCCAGCTCGGCGGGGGACTCGACGTTCAGGAATCCCACGCCGGCGCGGATCGCTTCCTCGAGCTCCGGGGCGGTTTTTCCCACCCCGGAGAACACGATCGAGCTTGCCTCGAACCCCGCCGCCAGGGCGCGCCGTAGCTCGCCGACGGAGACGATGTCGGCGCCCGCGCCGAGCCCCTTGAGCACCTTGAGGACGCCGATGTTGCCGTTGGCCTTCACTGAATAACAGATGCGGTGCGGCACGTCCTTCAGGGCGTCCTGCAGCGCGTGGTACTGGGCGCGGATCAGGTTGCCGCTGTAGACGTAGGTGGGAGTACCGACCCGCTCCGCGATGGAGCGCAGCAGCGCCGGATCGAACCCTAGTACGCCTGCGCCCACACCGCCTCGGCGACGCTGGGCTTCCCGCACCACATGCAGGTCTTGGGCGCCACAGGCGAGCGAAATTCGGGATCGGGCAGCACGCGCACCGTCGCCCCCGTCTGCTGCTTGATTTCGGCCTCGCACTCATGCGAGCCGCAGAAGCCGCCGTACGCGAATCCGCCCACGCCCTTCATGAACTCGATGAACTGCTGCTTGGTAACGCCGCGGGTCGAGTGGGCCTCGCGTCGATCCTTGGCCGTTTGAAACAAGTTGGCCTGAATCTCATCGAGAGTCCTCCGGACCATGTCGCCGATCCCATCCAGCTTGGCCGGCGTCTTGCCGCCGGTGCGGCGCGCCGTCATCACCTGCCCCGCGGCGACGTCGCGCGGCCCAATCTCGAGCCGCAACGGCACCCCCTTGGCCTCCCACTCGAAATACTTGGCACCGGGCTTGAGGCTGTCGCGGGCGTCCAGCTCGACGCGAATCCCGGCCTTCACCAGCTCCGCCTTCACCTTGTCCCCAACCCCTAGCACCTGACCCCTTTCTTCCTCCGACTTCCAGATGGGAACGATGACCACCTGCAGCGGCGCGAGCTTGGGTGGGCAAACCAATCCGTTGTCGTCCGAGTGTGTCATCACCAGCCCGCCGATCATGCGCGTCGACACGCCCCACGACGTGTTCCACACGTGCTCGAGGCCGCCGGCCGCCGTCTGGTATTGCACGTTGAAGGCCTTCGCGAAGTTCTGGCCGAGGTTGTGCGACGTCCCGGCCTGGAGCGCCTTGTTGTCCTGCATCAGCGCTTCGAGGGCGTACGTGCGCAGGGCCCCCGCGAACTTCTCGCTCTCGGTCTTGCGTCCGGTGATCACCGGCATCGCCATCCAGTTTTCCTGAAACGTGCGGTACACGCCGAGCATCTGCCGCGCCTCCGCTTCGGCCTCGGCTTCGGTAGCGTGCGCCGTGTGCCCCTCTTGCCACAAGAACTCCGTGGTGCGGAGGAACAGCCGGGTGCGGAACTCCCAGCGTACGATATTGCACCACTGATTCATCAGCAGCGGCAGGTCGCGATAGCTCTGGATCCACTTGGCGAACATCGCGTAGATGATCGTCTCGGAGGTGGGCCGCACGACGAGCGGCTCCTCGAGCACCGACTCGGGATCGGGCATGACGGCCAGCGCGCCGGCCTTACCGGTGGCCTTGAGCCGGGTGTGCGTCACCAGCGCGACTTCCTTCGCGAAACCCTCGACGTGCTCGGCTTCCTTCGCGAGAAAGCTCATCGGGATGAACAACGGGAAGTAGGCGTTCTGGTGACCCGTCGCCTTGAACATGTCGTCCAACGCACCCTGCATCAGCTCCCAGATACGGTAACCATGGGGCCGGATGACCATGCAGCCGCGCACCGGCGAGTAGTCCGCCAGCTCGGCCTGCATGATGACGTCGTTGTACCACTCGCTGAAATCCTTGGCGCGTGGCGTGATCCTCTGCGCCTGGGCCATTAGTCGAAAGATCCTTGGAGCAGCTGCGCGATGGGCACGCGCTGTTCCTTACCGGCCTTCAAGTCCCGCACGACCACCTCGCCGGCCGCCCGCTCGTCGGGCCCGACGATGACCGCTCGCGGTGCTCCCCGCGCCGCGGCGAGCTCCAGCTGTTTGCGGATGGCGGCGGGCCGGAGGCCGTATTCCACGGCGACACCCCGGTCTCGCAGCTGGTGCGCCAGCTTCAGCAAAGGCGCCACGTCTTCGCCGCTCACCGCTATCAAAAAGGCGTCGAGCTTCGTCGACGCCTGGTCGGCCGGGCCGCGGTCTTTCAAAAGTTCTCCGAGGACGACGTCCCCCATGCCGAACCCGAGGGCGGGAAGATCGACCCCGCCCAGCGCCTTCAACAGGCCGTCATACCGGCCGCCGCCGCAGATCGCCCGCAGCGATTTCCCCGTGTCGAACAGCTCGAACACGATCCCCGTGTAGTAGGCGAGCCCCCGGACGATCGTGAGATCTACCGCGATGAACTCGCCGAGGCCCATGGCCTCCAGGGCGCCCACGGCTTGGCGCAGCGGCTCACCCGCCTCCTCTCCGCCTTCGACCTTGGCGAGAGCTGCGGTCACGGTCTCGATGCTCCGCAGATTCGCTACTTCGAAGACGATGCTCGCTTCCCGCCTCGCGATTCCCACCTTCGCCAGGATCTCCGCGAGAGCTTCCTGAGGCACCCGCTCGTTTTTGTCGATCACCTCGAAGGCTGTCGGCAGCTGAGCCTCAGTAAGGCCCCTGCCGAGCAGGAGTGTTCTGAGTACCCGGCGGTCCGAGACCCGCGCTTGGACGTCCGCCGGCCCGAACCCGAACGCCCGCATGATGTCGATCGCCGCCGCGATGAGCTCGGCGTCGGCGAGCGGGCTCGCCTCGCCGAGCATGTCCATATTGAGCTGAAAGTGCTCCCGCAGCCGTCCGCGCTGCTGTCGCTCGTAGCGAAACAGCTGGGGGATCGAGAACCAGCGAATCGGCTTTTTGAGCGCTTGGGCGTGCGCTCCCACCATGCGGGCGAGGGTGGGCGTCATCTCGGGACGCAGCGCGACCTTACGCCCGCCCTTGTCCTCGAACGCGTACAGCTGCTGCACGATCTCCGCACCGCTCTTGTCCGTATACAGCTCCAGCGGCTCGAGCGGGGGGCCATCGTACTCCTGAAAGCCGTAACGCCGCGCGACCTCGCGCCAGGTAGCGAAGATGTGATTCTTGAGAGCCAGTTCGTCGGGGTAAAAGTCTCGGAAGCCTGGTAGGGCTTGTCCTTGCATCGCAACAATTTAGCCGACCGGCGCAAACCCGGGCAAGCGGGCGAGCGCGTCGCCGACGGTGTGAAACGATCCCGTGACGATCACCGTCGCGGCGTCGTCCTGCGCCCGTTCCAGTGCGCGCTCGAACTGCGGCTCGAACTCGTGCGCCACCGCGAGACGCCCGAGCTCGCGCTCCAGCCGGCCGAGGTCCCAGCGGCGCCGCTCGGGCGCGGTTTCGGGAACGGTGAACACGAAGCCGTCCACTTGCGACGCAAGGCAGTCGATCATCCCGAGGTAGTCCTTGTCGCCCAGCACGCCCACCAGGGCGCGCCGCGGGTGCGGCGGATCGCACTCTCGCAGCGTGTCGGCCAGGACGCGTGCCCCGTCGGGGTTGTGCGCCACATCGAAGATCCATCTCCCGCGCACGTCGAATCGCCCCGGCATGTAGGCGTGCCCGAAGCTGTCTGGCCACTTGTCGCCGACCGGTCCGAAAGGAGGGGGGAGCGCGTTTAGCGCCCCCAACGCCACCCAGGCGTTGCCGTGCTGGTGCCGTCCCTTCAAGCCGAGCGGCCGCGTAGGCGCGGCACTCGAGTCCACGAGGATCACGCGACTGGCGCCCCGATGCTCCGCCTCCGCGACGAGCACTTGCCGGACCGTCGGATCCGGCTCACCGGTCACGAAGGGCACGCCGCGCTTCGCGATCCCGGCCTTCTCCCGGGCAATGGAGGCGAGGTCGGTGCCCAGGTAGTCGGTGTGCTCCCGGGCAATCTTGGTGACCACCGACACGAGCGGCGTGATGACGTTGGTCGAGTCGAGCCGCCCCCCCAATCCGACTTCGATCACGGCCACGTCCACGCCGCGTGCCGCCAGGTCGGCGAAGGCGATGGCGGTGGTGGCCTCGAAGAAGCTGGCATCGAGCCGCTCGATGTGGGGTCGCAGAAAGCTGGTCCACTCGGCGAAGGCCTCCTCCCCGATCGGCACGCCGTCCACCTCCACGCGCTCCCGCACCGACACGAGATGCGGCGACGTGTAGACGCCAACCCTGAGGCCCCGGGCGCGCAGCTCGATCGCCACGAAGGCGCAGGTCGATCCCTTGCCGTTCGTGCCCGCGACGTGGATCGCGGGAAAGTGGCGCTCCGGATGTCCGAGCACGTCCAAGAGCCCCTCGGTCGGCCCGAGGCTCCACTTTATACGGCTCCCTTGTCGCGCGAAGAGAAAGCGGCAGGCGTCCTCGAAGGACAGCCGGGTCAGTCGGCAGCCTCCGCCGGTTGCCGGCCGGCCATGTGACGGAGCAGCTGGGCGGTGGTGTCCCGCAGCTCGCTGCGCGGCACCACTGCGTCGATCATCCCATGCTCTAACAGGAACTCGGCCGTCTGGAAACCGGGCGGCAGGTCCTGGCCGATCGTCTGCTTGATGACCCGGGGACCGGCGAACCCGATCACCGCTCCCGGCTCCGCCAGGATGACGTCCCCTTGCATGGCATACGACGCGGACACGCCTCCGGTGGTGGGGTTCGTGAGGATCGAGATGAAGGGCACCCGGGCGGACCGCAATCTCGCGATTTCGACCGAGCTCTTCGCCATCTGCATGAGGGACAGGACTCCCTCCTGCATCCGCGCCCCGCCCGAGGCCGACACGATCACCAGCGGGACGTGCCGCTCGACCGACCGCCGGGTCAGCCGGGCGATTTTTTCTCCCACCACCGAGCCCATCGACCCGCCCATGAAGTTGAAATCCATCACCGCGACGTCGAGCGGCATGCCGTCCAAACGGCCGTAGCCGGTCCGCACCGCCTCGAGCGGGCCCGCCTTCTGCATGGCCGTCTCGAGGCGCTGCGGGTAGTTCTCGAAGTGGAGGGGGTCGGTGGAGTGGAGTCTGGCGTCGAGCTCGTGCCAGGAACCTTCATCTATCAGGAGATCGATGTACTCCTGGGCGGAAATCCGGCGATGGTGCCCACAATTAGGGCACACATTCAAGGCGCGGACGAACCGGTCCTTGATGTCGATGTGCCCGCACTCGTCGCATTTCTCCCAGGCGTCGGCCGGAATCTCCAGCTTGACCCGTTCGGACGTGCGGGGCTTACGCTCTTTTTTGAACCAGGCCATTCGCGCCACAGTGGGGGACTCGAAGGCGACAATTTGTGAGGGGCCCTCCCGCCGCGCCAGTCCCGACCGCGTAAGTCGTTGTCAGAGCTCGGCGTAGCCCGATTGTCGAGACTCCCACGCAACCCGGAGGCAAATGCCCACGGCGATGGAGCACGTGAGCAGGAATGAGCCCCCGTAGGAAAAAAACGGGAGGGGGATGCCCGTGATCGGCAGGAGATTCACCGTCATCCCCACGTTCTCGATGATGTGCGTAAACAGCAGCGCGGCGACCCCGAACACGCACAGGCTGGAGTATGGATCGGTAGCGCGCCGCGCGATGCGGAGCAGAATCAGGATCAGGGCGACGAGCAGGGCCAGCGCGACCAGCACGCCGACGAACCCCAGCTCCTCGCCCACCACCGAAAAGATGAAGTCGGTGAACTGAGCGGGCAGGAACGCGAGCCGCTTCTGCGGGCCCTGGGTGAACCCCTGGCCGAGGAATCCGCCCGACCCAATCGCGATCTTCGACTGGATGACGTGCCACCCCGTCGCCCGGGGATCCTGCTGCGGATTGAGGAATGCCAGCAGGCGGTTCTGCTGATAGGGCGCGAGGCGCTGCCAGAACGGGACCGCGACCACGCCCATGACGAGGTTGGCCAGCATGACGGCCAGCCCTTCCCACACGTACGGCCGCCACCACAGGAGCAACGCGAGCAGCACGATGATCCACGCGCCCCAGGCAACCGTGGAGAAGGCGAGCACCAGGCCGATGACCGGAGAGCCAAGCAGCACCAGCAGTGACGGCTTCGTGCCCGCCCAGTAGAGCATCGCGAACAGGATCGTGATGAACACCATCGCGCTCCCGAGGTCGGGCTGCTTCATGACCAGCAGCGCCGGGAGGCCGGCGATGACGCACGGCCACAACAGGTCGCGCAGGGTGGCCGGGGCCTCGCGCCGCTCGGCGAGCCAGCGCGCCAGCATCAGGATGGCCGCGAGCTTGGCGAGCTCCGCCGGCTGCCCCAGCCGCAGGCCTCCGATCGAGATCCAGGACCGCTCGCTCGCCGCCGTGCCGGCGCCGGTGCCCGCAAAGAGCGTAAACAGCAGCACCAACACGCTGATGCCGAATGCGTACGGGGTCGCCCACTCGAGCAATCGCGGCGACGTTCGGAACATCAGCACGGCGGCCGTCAGACCCACGCCGAGCCAGATCACCTGTTTGTGCCAGATCGTGGCGACGAATGTGGGGACGTCGGTCTGCCCCGCGGAGTACAGCGTGGCGAGCCCGTACGCCGCGAGGGCGAGCACGACCGCGGCGAGCGGCCTATCGATCTCGCGGAGCGGCGGCCGCATCGGGGGGCGGTGGGTTGGGGTCAGGTGGCGGCACGCTGTCCGGGGGGATGGTGGTCCCGGTATCGAGCGGTGTAACGGTGGTGTCCTCTTCCGGGACGCCAGGCAGGATCTGCACCGCGTGTGGCGCGGTATCCGTTGGGAGCACGATCCGCACCTTCGACGCGAGAGTCGTGTCCACCCCGAGATAGTGGCCGATCACGCGGGTCACGAGCGGTGCCACGTAGGGGCCCTCGCGTGCGAACTCCACGATTGCGCCCACGACGATCTCCGGTTTCTCGGCAGGTGCAAATCCAATGAACCAGCCGTGCGCCGGCCCGTGCGGGTTCTGCGCCGTACCGGTTTTGCCGGCGATCGAGATGCTGCCGCCGAACCGCCCCGCGCCTCGCGCCGTGCCACGCTCCACCACACTGATCATCGCCTGCCGCAGCCCGGCGAGCTGATCCGACGTGAGGGCGAGCGTCGCGCCCGGGCCGGCCGCGGGGCGGACGATGTAGGGAGGCCGCGCTCGGCCGTCGCTCGCGAGCATCTGGTAAAAGCGGACCATGTTCACGAGGGTCTGGGCATTTTCTCCTTGCCCGATGGCCAGGTTGAGCGTCACCGCCGACGTCCAGCGGCGCGGGCCGTACGCGCGGTCGTAGTAGTCGGTCCCACCGGGGAACTCCGAGGTGATCTCGCCGGGGAGGTCGATGCCGGTGCGCGCGTGGAAACCCAAACCAGTAGCGTCCTCGAGCAACGACGTGAGGCCGAGCTTCAGGCCCAGCTGATAGAAGTACACGTCGCAGCTCTGGGCGATGGCGTCGGCGAGGGCGAGGTCGCCATGTCCCTTTGCCGACCAGCAACGGAAGAAGCGGTTGCCGTACTGCAACCCGCCGCGACAAGGGATGGGCATACGCGATCGCAGCGTGACGAGTCCGCGTTTCAGCGCCATCGCGGCCAGGGCGAGCTTCCAGGTGGACCCGGGTGGATAGCGGGCCTGGATCGTTCGGTCGAACAGGGGGTGAGCCTCACTCACGTTGAGGCGGCGCCAGTAATCGGGGTCCACGCCGCCCACGAAGGCGTTGGGATCGAAGCCGGGCGCGCTGTACAGGGCGAGGATCTCACCCGAATTAGGATTCAGCGCGAGCACCGCGCCGCGTTGTCCCGCCGGAAAGATTTGCGCGATATAGCGCTGCAGCTCGAGGTCGATGGTGGTGTGCAGCGCGCGGCCCGGTACCGGCGGCAGCCGGGCGGCCGCGCCCGCCTCGCGGACGACGCGGTTGAACGCGCTCACTTCCACGAACCGCACGCCGTCCGCACCGCGCAGCGTGTCGTCGTACTGGCGCTCCAGCCCACCCTTCCCCAGGAGACCCCCGAGCCGCACCGTCGCGAAGCGCCGCTGCGCCCGCTCCGCCTCGGTGAGCTCTCCGACGTAGCCCACCAGATGGGCCACCAGCGAGCTGTCCGGGTAATGCCGCTTGGGCTCCGCCTGAATCAGCAGGCCGGGGAGAATCAGCCGCCGCTCCTCGAGCGCGGACACCACCCCGAACGTCACGCTCGGGAGCACGCTGACCGGCAGGTACGGTGCCCGGCGGTAGCGGACGAGGACCCGCTCGATGGCGAGGCTGTCGAGCTTGACGATCGACCCGATGCGGCGCAGCGTGGCCCGGAGCGAGTCTTCGTCCGTCGTCGGGAGTAACGACACGGTGTACCCGGTGACGTTCTCCGCCAGGACCTTTCCATTGCGGTCGGTGATGATGCCCCGGGGCGCGGGCAGTGGGATGGGTCGCAGCCGGTTGGTTTCGGACTGCAGCTGGTACTTCGAGTGCTCGAGGATCTGGGTCCGGAAGAACACGAGCACCAGCGCGATCCCCGCTCCCCACACCACCGCCCGCGTCAGGCGGAGGCGTCGCTC
>Ga0137398_10001315_pt1 | contig 9989 bp, 5 predicted proteins | sample czorhiz216metaG_FD_106659 | JGI IMG/M metagenome (GOLD analysis project Ga0137398, IMG submission 106659) | Vadose zone soil microbial communities from Angelo Coast Range Reserve, California, USA - czorhiz2.16 metaG | ecosystem: Environmental > Terrestrial > Soil > Vadose zone | place: USA...
CTGGAGACTGGAATACCGCAGGCTTTTACACCCACCAGAACAACAATCCCCGGACTCAGCAGCACAACCTTAAGGCTGTGCTCTCCGTCTGAGCGCCGCCGTCAACCCGCCGAGCGCGTCCTCCGCTCTGATCGAACCAGCCAGGACGCGTTCTGAAAACTCTTCCACTAAGAACTAACCACCAAAAATCCTAAAAAGTGAGCCAAAAAAAATTACAAACTCACGGTCTGTGGATTCTGTCCCGCGTGCCGCGCCAAACCAACCGCATCGCGATAAATGCGCAACTTCTTCGCACGCCGCGCGCGCAGCTTGTTCTTCGGCAGCATCCCGAGCACCGCTTCGCGAATCATCCAATCCGATTTGTTCGCGCGCAAGCGCTTCGCCGGCACTTCCTTCAATCCGCCCGGATATCCACTGTGCGAATAATAAATCTTCTGCTCGACCTTGTTCCCGGTCATGCGCACCTTGTCAGCGTTGATCACCACCACGTGATCGCCCGAATCGAGGTACGGCGTAAAGCTCGGCTTATCCTTCCCGATCAGCATCCGGGCCACTTTGGTCGCCAGCCTCCCGAGCACTTGGTCGGTGGCATCGACCACAAACCAGTTCGCGCCTTCCTTCAGCGCCTCGGCCTCCGCTCCCTTAGCTACATACGTCCTCATCGCCCTTAGTCACACCTTTCCCTGAAGAGACAAACGTCAATCTTAAAGCACGTACCTTCTGGTGTCAACGCGGTTCGCGGTAGGGATCAGTTTCCGATCTCCGCGTTATCGCGCCCGTGATCCAAAGTTGGCGCGTCAGGTCGCGATCTGAAAACGCTGCTGAATATCGTCAGGCCAACGAACGGGAACTGCAGGACTCGATGGAATTGCATCAGCGCTCCAGGATCTCCTTGTAGGCGTTAATGGCAATTTTTTTAGGACGGCGATCCAGCAGGATATTGATGGTCTTTGTGGAATTCCCGGCAATAGCCAGTTGATTCAATCGCACCATCCCCTCACCAAAATCCGCGTAGAACGGCACGAACATCGCGAACTGTTCGTCCACGTCGCTCTGCGTGAGTTCCCCATGCACCTTGAATTTGCCGCCTTCCGGATGCACGTCATATTTGAAATTGTAGCGGGGCACCTGGGTACCCCACACCCACTCTCGAAAAAACCAATCCAGCCGCCCGTTTTGCTGCAGGTCCATCTTCTTGGTCATGTGTTTTTCCGCAATCGCCTTGAAGGATTCCGTCGAGGCGGGAATATCCCGGTGACGTTCCATGAAATCGTGCATCATGTCGATGAACGCCTGATCGGGATCGCCGGCCGAGCCGTATTCCGCGCGCATCAGAGACCTGAGCATACTGAGGACGTAAGCGCCTTTGGAATAAGTTACTCCCTGATACGCCTGCCCGGACCGCGGAGAAATCAGCCGGAGTCCGAGCCATAGCGGACCAGCATCATTCGGCGAAACGCCGAAATTATTCTTGTCGAGGATGCGCACGCGTTGGCGTTCCCAGAATTCGATGTAATCTTTCTGCCATTTGGGCCCCACGGCTTGCTGTAGAAACAGCCCGGCGGCAAATTCCGCAAATCCTTCCGAGAGCCATTGGTCGTGATAGGAAGCCCAACCGACGTTGTGGCCAAACCACTGATGGGCCACCTCATGCGGCGTGACTTCCTGCACGAATCCCGTGAATTTGGCGTTGATTTGGCCAAACAGCATCCAGCGCTGCGTCGAGTCAATGTACGCGGAAATCGGCAAATACACCAAATTGGGCCACGACTGCCCGAACGAGAAATTCGGCTGTTCCGTGATATAGATGTTGTCGTAGGGAGCCTTCCCGAAATACATCGTGCACAGCTGCATCTGGGCCCGGGCCTGATCAAGCGCGTACTTTGTCATTGAACTGGGGGACATACCGCCCAGGGGGCCGTTTTCAAAACGCCGCAGGCTGTCAGGCAAGTCCCGCAGAAAGTATCCGGAAATCTCATAGTGTGTGATGGGGTCGGGAAGGTCCATTTTCACGTATTTCCCGTAGTTGAAGCCTGCGACGGCGACGGGAACTGGTGTTACCCAGTGGGTGACGGCAAACCCGGCTTCCGAGTGCTGTCCTTCGAGCTTGCCAACGCTGATCAAAACATTCGAGGGGGGAACCTTGAACGTGAGATCGTAGAGCGCTTTTTCACCGAAGCCGTTCAGGTTCGGATACCACGATTGGCGCGCTCCGATGTAGTAACTTCCGCCGCCGGCATCGGTCAGCACTTTGTCGCCGCTGTATTCTACGGTGATCGCGTGGACTTGGCCCATTGAAGGAGCTTGGTCAAGAACGGCATAGAAAGAACCATCTTTCTTTCTGTCTTCCTGAATGAAATGCAGGTCCTGCCCCCCTTCGCCGGTTACGCGCGTCACGCGCAGGGTAGGCAGGAGCCCGAACTTCAACACACGCTCCCCGGGGACCAGGGGTTCAAACGCAATGGTAGCGCGGCTGAACAGATGATTATTCTTACCAATTACCGTTTCGACGCTGTAGCGGCGGGTGGCGAACAGTCTTCTGTCTTGTTGCGAACTGGCAGTGTGTGCTAGCAACTCCGATTTCAGGTGTTGGAGATACCAGATGCCGTCGTCCATTCCCCCGCCGTTGCAATTGACGAGCGCCACCTCCTCGGGTGAATCGATCTGTGGAATCGCCCCCACGCGAGCGCGGACGAAGAAACGCAAATCTTTGTGAGGTGTTCCGTGCACGTAGGCGTTAAAAAACGGGGGATGTTTCGGATTATAAATAGCGGCGAGCACGTCGGCGTCCACATTGTCGATCGTTTCGCTTTCCAGGAATGCTTCGGTCAGGCCGTCGGGTACCTCATGGCGTTCGCGCACTCTATCTTTCCAATGCTGGAAGACCGTAGTGGCCTCCGCCGGGGTGTCTGCTCTGGTTGCAAGCGTCGGGGCTAATCGCGAAAACTGATCGGGGGAGAAACGAAACACCACTTCGGTGAAGTCTTCCTCCGCGGTCGCACCTCCGGCGCGCCGCACCATCTCGTTGGTGTCCACGGTGCCAACGGGTTTCAGGGTGAAATGTCCCCGGCCGACGAAAATAGCGCCGGTGTAAAATTTACTGACCGTAGCCAGGAGAGTGATCGTTCCAGATTTCAACTCGAAGGTTCCCACGTCGATCGGCAACGTGAAATTTTCGCACCGGAACGTGTCACCCAGTCCGTCATTGCGGAGCTGGACGTAGGCGGGGTCTGAATTCGCGAACGCCGCGCTTTTTTCGTTGACCGTGACGCTGGTTTGCTGCGCAGTGATGGTCAGGCTAAGCGCTAGATCAGCCGTGCCATGTAGGTCGACGGTGGTCACCAGGTCGTCGAATCCCTCCTTGGCGGCGCGCAGGGAATATTTTCCGGCCGTCAAATTGGGCGCAACAAATTTGCCGGACTCGTCGGAAACAAGCTGCAGTGGCTGCGACAGGTTGCCACCGGTGATCTCGATGCGCGCGGCGGCGACGACTGCACCGGACGGGTCTTTGACCGTGCCGGATATTGTGTCGGCGCGCAGAGGTGCGGCGAATACCAGGCAAAAAAGCGCCAATACGGATAAATATTGAGCCGGAAATCGGCGGGCACGCCAAAACGTTCTCGCTGGGTGCGAGCTCGGTTTACACCTTACACGGCGCGTTTCGCACACTTCGCGCATGCAGTCCCCCGTAGTAATCGGCTGGCAAAGGTTGCAGCTTCGAGTTGGCCCGCCTTAATGAGTTTTTATCATCGCTCTACTGAACCACTCGCTTAGTCAAGAGATTATGAATTAACTATTACAACAGCAGTCTTAGCGTGTCCGGAATCCTCCCATTTTTCACCCCACTTTTGCAATGCTCTGCTCGGGTGCGCGGCGATGCGGCGTGACAGGGGTCCATTTGGTCGGCACTTCGAAATTTCTGGTCACAGCCAGGCCGATCATTTGTTCTTCGACGGAACATCCACGCAATCTTTAGCGTACCTGTCTCAGCAGCTAGCTCACGGACGTATGACATTGCCAGGAGACCAGGCCAATGGGTTCGTTCAAAAACGAGTTGCGGCAGGTGGTGCGAAGACTTCGGCGGGCGCCGATGTTCACGGTGATCACTCTTCTCACGCTGGCGGCCGGAGTGGGCGCAAACACCGTGGTATTCAGCGTTCTTGAGGGCGTCCTGCTGAAGCCGCTGCCCTATTCGCACGCCGAGGAATTGGTTGGCGTGTGGCACAAGGCCCCGGGCATCAACATTCCGGAACTCAATATGTCGCCCTCCAACTACTTCATTTACCGCGAGCAAGGCCGCACCTTCGAGGATGTCGGAATGTATCAAGGAGATTCGGTCAGCGTAACGGGAGTCGGCGAGCCGGAACAACTGCCATCGCTCAATGTCAGCGACGCCACGCTGCCAATCTTGGGCGTGCAACCGATTGCGGGACGCCATTTCCGCAAGGAAGACGATGCGCCCGGCGCTCCGCAGACTGTGCTGCTGACCTACGGGTATTGGCAAAGAAAATTCGGCGGCAACCCTTCCGCGGTGGGGCAAACCCTGGTCGTCGACGGAAAAGCCCGGCAAATCATCGGTGTGTTGCCAAAGGGATTTCATTTCTTGGATCAGGTTGATCCCGCGCTGATCACTCCCTTACAGTTTGACCGCAATAAAGTGCATCTCGGTAACTTCAGCTATGAAGCGCTTGCCCGCCTGAAGCCGGGTATAACCCTCGAACAAGCCAATGCCGATGTCGCGCGCATGCTTCCGATCGTGGTGAACTCCTTCCCGGCGCCGCCGGGATTCAGCATCAAGTTGTTTCAAGATGCAAAGATCGCGCCGTACGTGCGGCCCCTCAAACAAGATGTGGTGGGGGACGTCGGAGGCGTGTTGTGGGTTCTCATGGGCTCCATCGGAATGGTGCTGCTCATAGCCTGCGCAAACGTGGCGAACCTGCTGCTCGTCCGCATGGAAGGACGAAGACAGGAACTGGCGCTGCGCTCTGCGCTCGGCGCCAGTTGGGGGCGTATTGCCGGCGAGCTCCTGCTCGAGAGCCTCATCCTCGGTTTGCTTGGGAGCATCGTCGGCCTTGGGCTGGCGTACGGTGCGCTTAAGGTGCTGGTGGCCATCGCGCCGGCGGGACTGCCGCGTATCGACGAAGTTGGGATTAACGCGCCGGTCTTGCTGTTCACGCTGATGGTCGCGATGCTCGCGAGCTTGCTGTTCGGTTGTGTGCCCATCCTGAAATATGCCGGTTCGCGCTTGACTACCGGAATTCGTGAAGGCGGACGCGGACTGAGCCAAAGCAAGGAGCAACATCGCGCGCGAAATTCGCTAGTGGTGGTGCAGGTGGCGCTCGCCCTGGTGCTGCTGATCTGCTCCGGGCTGATGATTCGCACGTTTCGCGCGTTGACTAGAGTCAATCCGGGGTTCAGCGGGGCGGCGGAGCTGCAAACCTTTCGCATCTTTATTCCGGAAACGCGCGTAAAAGAACCGGAGCGCGTCATCCGCATGGAAGAAGAGATTTTGCACAAGCTCGAAGCGATTCCCGGCGTTTCTTCGGTAAGTATCGGCACCAGGCTCCCGATGGACGGCGATGGGTGGCACGATCCGATTCTCATTCAAGGACGCACCTACGCCGAGGGAGAGTTTCCGCCACTGCGGCTGTTCAAGTTTGTATCGCCTGGGTATCTCAAGACCGTAGGCACCCCGCTGGTTGCCGGCCGCGAGCTGACCTGGTCAGACACCTACAACAAGGTTCCCGTGGCCATGATCTCCGAAAATCTGGCGCGCGAATATTGGGGCGAGCCCGCCAGATCGCTGGGCCAGCGAATCCAGGTGAGTACCAAAGACGATTGGCGGGAGATTATCGGTGTGGCGGGCGACGTTCACGATGACGGCGTAAACAAAAAGCCTCCCACTTCCGTGTATTGGCCGCTGCTCCAGGCGCGCTTTGAGAGCGACGACATTTCGCTGCGGCGGGATGTGGCGTTCATTGTGCGGTCGCCGCGAGCTGGTTCCGAGGTTTTCCTTAAGGATGTCCGGGAGGCGGTGTGGTCCGCGGACGCTAACTTGCCGCTCGCGAACGTGCACACGTTCGATTATTTCTACCGGAGGTCGCTGGCGCGCACATCGTTCACGCTGATCATGCTCGGGGTTGCGGGAAGTATGGCGCTGTTGCTAGGCGTCGTGGGCATTTACGGCGTGATTGCCTATTCGGTTTCGCAGCGCACAAGGGAGATCGGCATCCGCATGGCGCTCGGAGCGCAGCGGCCCACGCTTACTGGAATGTTCGTGCGGCACGGATTGCTGCTGACGGGCGTAGGTGTCGGCTGCGGACTCATGGGCGCGGTGCTCTTGATGCGGCTGATGTCGTCGCTGCTATTCCATGTGAACCCGGTGGATCCGGTCACCTACGGCACCGTTTCGCTGGGCCTCGCAGCCACCGCATGGCTTGCCAGTTATCTCCCGTCACGCCGTGCGGCTACCATTGATCCCGTCGACGCCTTACGCGCGGAATAAGCAGAATCGCGCAAACCAGACGCGCTACGGAGTAGGCCTCTCTGCTTGATTTGCAGTATCCGATTTCGACGGCCCTTCGATCAGAATTTATTTGCGCTTTACTCCTGGTGCCCAAGGCGTGCTATTTTTGGAGAAACTAGCATCCGAGCGAAAGGATATATCCGATGGCAACTCCGCAAAAAGCACCGATGAAACTTACGCAAGAACCTGAAATTATGAGCTGGCCGGAAACGCACTACGTGTTTATCGAGAAAATTGGGCCCTTTCAAAATACTGCGCCAGAAGCCTGGAAAGAACTGCATCCATCTGTTCCAGGAATTTCCGAGCACAACAAAATCACCGGATACATGAGTCTCTACAAAGTAGGGCCAAAGGTCTATCGCGCCGGGGTTTCGCTCGCCGACGAGCCCAAGAACTTACCCAAAAATTTGGCGTACGAAAAATTCCGAGGCGGCAAGTACAGCCGTTTCGTGTTGACCGGATCCTACGCGCAATTGCCCGAGGCTTCCGGCCGCGTGTTTGAGATCGTCGCCGAAAAGAAAATCCAGATGCGCGATGACTACTGCATTGAAAATTACGCCAACGATCCGAGAACAACGCCAGAGGAGCAGTTGACCACCGAAATACTGATTCCCACGGCGTAGACCCTTTTCGCGGGGCGTCCCAATCGACGCGTACGCCCGGGCGCAATACCCATCAGTGAAACGCAGCGTGAGGCGCGGGCTCAGGCGGCGGGCGAAGGTATGGCCGATGGGAGCCCGCCGCCGCGGCTAGGTGAGTACTGCCTGTCTCGGTACGCCAGTCTCAGTACCTTTTTCCCAGAAAATTCCCATAGCACCCCGGCCACCTTTCCAGTAACATTTCGCCATCGGATGGATGTCTCCCCGGCGTTTGGTCGGAAAATGACGAGCACTGACCTCTCCAGTACTGTCAAGATGCATAAACACAGGCGGATTTCGCTGCGCAAGCCGCTACGCTGTGGATTCACGATCCTGCTTTGCTCCTGCCTGTTTGCCGGTGCGGCCGAGTGCCGCTCCCGGCTTGCCCAGGAAGCTGCCCAGGGTGTCGCCGAAGCGGCGCGCCAGGGCCGCGCGCGTAAAGAGGCCAAGGGTACCAAGCACGTTTACACCGAAGAGGATTTGCGCCGCGCGAAAATCCTGACTGCGGACGATGAAGCCCGCGTCCAGGCCAGGCGCGAGCTGCAGCCCCCGCCCGCGGAGGAACAAGCGCAGGCGCCCTATGACGTGGACGGCCAACTCGCGCAACTGCCGCTTGGCGATATCGCGCGCCGTTATCGCAACGCCAAGCTGGCCGCCGAAGCGCCGGATCCATTTCACCTTCCGTTCGATGAGCCGGTGTTCGCCGCTCCGGTGATCTTGGTGCCCACGGTCGCGCCGCCCCGTCCCAGCTTTTCGCCGGTGCATCCGAAGGTTGCCCCCGCTCATCCGAACGCGGTGGCTGCGCCGGCGATTGCCGGCCCGGCGCCCCTGCGCCGCGTCGATCCCTTTACGCGCCGCTCGGTGCCACCCGCGCCCCCGACGGTTTCGCGGGTCGCTCCGGCTGCGCCGCAGCCTCTAGTGGCTCCGGCCATCGCGCCCTCGAGCCGGCTGCACACCGCGGCTCCGGCCATCGCTCCGCCTGCGCCGAAATCAAGCTCGTCCGCGCCGGTCGAGCGGGGTGCACCGAAGCCCAACCCGGCGACTTCGATAGCTCCGCTTTCCCCCATCAGGACGAAGCTATCCTCCAAGCACACGATCACCATAGAACCGGGCGATTCACTCTGGAAGCTTTCGCAGGAACACCTGGGGCGCGGCTCGCGCTGGCAGGAGTTGCTGGCGGCTAACCCCGGCATCGTGGATCCCGCGCGGATTGCGGCCGGCACGGAAATTGTGGTGCCCGCGAAACTCACAGGCTTGAAATCGGATCTGCAGGTCTGGGTCAAACAGGGCGACACGCTGACCAAGATCGCGCACAGAATCTACGGCCACGCTGCCGCGTGGCGCTGCATCGCCAAGGCCAATCCCGAAATCGCGGACGTCAACCGAATCTATGCTGGCCAGCAACTCCTGCTGCCCTTCAGTTGCGAGCAGTAGGCCTGAATTCTTCTCTCCGACATCTCCGAGTCCTCTGCGACACTTTACCGTGAGTAGCGAAGGGTGCGTTGTCTCGCTCCTGTTTCTCAGCCACGCAGATGGACGCTGGCCAAAAACTTCGGCGGCTTGCGCACCTTCGTCGCCTGCTCAAACGCATACGCCAGCCGGATCAAAACCGGCTCGCTCCACGCCCGCCCAAAAAACGAAATGCCCACCGGCATGCCGAAAACGAATCCCGCCGGCACGGTAACGTTCGGGTAGCCGGCCACCGCAGCCGCGCCGGAACTTCCGCCGCCGAAGTGATCGCCGTCGACCAAATCTGTCAGCCAAGCCGGTCCGCCCGTTGGCCCTACCAGCGCATCCAGGTTGTGCTTCTCCATGGTCGCGTCGATGCCTTCTTTGCGCGCCCACTGATGATTCTTTTCGAGTGCCTCGAGGTATTCCCGCTCGCCTAACGGCCCTTTGGCTTCGGATTTCAGGAAAAAATCCTGCCCGAAATAAGGCATCTCTTTCTCGCGATTTTTCTCGTTGAACTCAATGATGTCTTTGAGCGTTTTTACCGGCGCGGTGAATCCCGGCCGTGCCAGGTAGGCGTTCAAGTCGGCCTTGAGCTCGTACATGAAAATGGTCAATTCCGTTTCGCTCCATTTTCCCGCGGTTTCGATTTCCGCGGGATCGACAAGGATCGCGCCTTCTTTTTTCATGGCCTCTAGCGCGTCTTCCATCACCTTGTCGACACTGTCCCGGAACCCAAACGTCTTGCGAACCACGCCAATCCGCGCGCCGCGCAAGCCATCGGCTCTGAGAAATTGCGTGTAATCGGCGTACGACTTGCCGCGGCTTTCCACTGTCGCGCTGTCCTCGGAATCGACGCCGGTCAGCGCCCCGAGCACCGTCGCGGCGTCGCGCACGGTGCGGCACATGGGCCCCGCTCCATCCTGGCTGTGCGAAATGGGGATAATGCCGCTGCGGCTCACCAGTCCGACCGTGGGCTTGATGCCTACCAATCCGTTCGCTGAAGAAGGGCACACGATCGACCCGTCGGTCTCCGTCCCGATAGCCGCGGCGCAAAAATTGGCCGCGGATGCCGCGCCCGAACCAGAACTCGACCCGCAAGGATTGCGGTCCAGGGCGTAGGGATTCTTGGTCTGCCCTCCGCGTCCGCTCCATCCGCTGGTGGAGTGCCGCGAGCGAATGTTGGCCCATTCGCTCAGGTTCGTTTTCCCGATGATCACCGCGCCCGCTTCGCGCAGCTTCTGCGCTACTGCCGAATCCTTCGGCACCTTCGAGCCCACCAGCGCGAGCGAGCCCGCGGTGGTCATCATCTTGTCCGCAGTGTCGATGTTGTCCTTGATCAGCATGGGAATCCCATGCAGCGGTCCCCTGGCCGC
>Ga0137398_10001316_pt1 | contig 9986 bp, 13 predicted proteins | sample czorhiz216metaG_FD_106659 | JGI IMG/M metagenome (GOLD analysis project Ga0137398, IMG submission 106659) | Vadose zone soil microbial communities from Angelo Coast Range Reserve, California, USA - czorhiz2.16 metaG | ecosystem: Environmental > Terrestrial > Soil > Vadose zone | place: USA...
TTGATGCTGGCGAACCGCACGCGCATCAGGCCATGCTCGTCGAACTCCCAGTTTTCGTTGCCGTAACTGCGGAACCAGTGGCTGCTGTCGTCATGCCACTCATACGCAAAGCGCACCGCGATGCGATTATCGCGACAACCCCAGACTTCCTTGATCAGGCGGTAGTCGAGCTCGCGCTGCCATTTACGCCTGAGGAACGCTTCGATGGCCGCTCGGCCCTGCAAAAACTCGGTGCGATTTCGCCAGCGGCTGTCGGGAGTGTAAGCGAGCGCGACGTGCGCCGGATCTCGTGTATTCCAGGCGTCCTCCGCCATACGCGCCTTTTGGGTAGCAGTTTCAAGCGTGAACGGCGGCAGTGGGAGGCGGTTCATGGGTTTTGTCCCTCCTGTTAGGGCTTGGGTTGCCGCCGGTGTACCTGCGTACTGCCGGCGGAGCCACGAACGATCAGGCCGATCACGCCGCCTTGCGCGGGGTGATAACGGGGAAGTCAACGTCGGTCTTGGTGACCTCGTTGATGTAGTTGGTCCAGGTGTTCAGTGCGACGTGAAGCACGATTTCGATCAGCTGTGCGTCGTCGTACCCGGCGAACTTGACTGCGCGAACGTCGTCTTCGCTCACGTGGCCGCGCTCGCGCACCACTTTCGCAGCGAACCGGACAGCGGCGTCCGCCTTCGGGTCATTCGATGTGCCGCTCCGGTTAGCCGTGATCTCGGCATCATCGAGCTTGGCGAGGTTCTTGCCGAGGTACGTGTGCGCTGAGAGGCAATAGCTGCAGCCGTTGATCTCCGCGACGGTGAGCGCGATGCGCTCGCGCGTGGGCGCGGGCAGCGCGCCTTTTCCGAGCGCGCCAGACAGGCCGAGATAGCCTTCGAGCGCGGCGGGGCTGTTGGCCACCAAGCGAAACAGGTTGGGCGCGACGCCGAGCTGCTTCTTAACGGCCTCGAGCAGTGGGCGGGAAGCTGCCGGTGCGTCATCGATCGTGGCAGGGGTAGGAATGCGTGACATGGCTGATCTCCTGGCGTTGCTGCGGCATCGGTATTGACACCACGGCGAGCAACCTAGGTTCTTTCACACCATGAGACTAGACGGTAATATGTAGATATATATTTCCAAAATACGGAATAATCATGGACCGCTTCAAATCCATGTCCGTGCTGGTGGCTGTTGTTGAAGCTGGGAGCTTCTCGGGCGCGGCCCGGGACCTGCGCATGCCGGTGCCGACTGTGAGCCGCAAGATCGCCCAACTCGAATCGCACGTCAGTGCAAAGCTCTTGGTTCGCTCCACCCGCAAGCTCGCGCTCACAGAGGCCGGCCAGTCATACGTCATCGCGTGCAAGCGAATTCTTGAGGAGCTGCTCGAGGCGGAGCGCCGCGTTTCAGGCGAGTACCGGGCACCCAGGGGAGATCTCGTTCTCACGGCGCCCATCGTGCTCGGGCGTCTCCACGTGCTGCCTGTGATCACCGAGTTTCTGAAGGCGTACCCGGATGTCAACGTGCGGCTGGCGCTCACAGATCGTCCTCTCGATTTGATCGACGATCACTTGGATCTCTCGGTACGCATCGGTGAGTTACCCGACAGCCGTCTCATCGCGCTCGGTGTCGGAAGGGTGCGAAACGTGGTGTGCGCGAGCCCTGCGTATTTCGAGGAACACGGGGTGCCTAAGACGCCCGCGGAGCTCGCGACGCATCAGTGCGTGACGTTTGCACAACTTTCAGGGCCCGAGACTTGGATATTTCGAATGGATGGAACCACGCGACACGTGCGAATACAGTCGCGTCTCGTCGTCAACACTGCAGAGGCCGCCATCGACGCTGCGGTCGGCGGGGTTGGACTGACGCGCGTTCTTTCCTACCAGGTTGCCGGGTCCGTCCGGGCACGACAGCTCGTGGTCGCGCTGCGAAGCTTTGAGCCGGAGCCCATTCCCGTGAACGTCGTGTACTCGAGCGAGCCTGTACTCGCACTGAAGTTGCGAGCGTTTATTGATTTCGCAGCGCCGCGACTCAGGGAGCGGCTGGTGGCTGTCGCCCGAAGGTGATGCCGCGAAGAGTGAAGGACGTGTGCGTTGCCGGGCCGTGGCGGGCCCGCCCATCGCCCGCGGTGACGTCCTGAAGTCTCGACGGCCGAGCCGGGATCCAGAGGTGGAAAGTCATTGGCAGCACAAAATGCCAAAATGACAGCATGTTTGGATGCAGCCGCGCGGGCCTTAGCGGATTAAGAATAGGCGCACTGTGTTCAGTTAACGCGCCAGGGCGGCGGCAACATGTGCACCCGACTCTTGAGTACTGGTCCGGCTAACTCGGTACGCGCCGTCGCTACTATCCCGCGCTTAAGTGTATGCGACCGCAATCGAACGACTATATTCGAGACGGGAAAGGTGGACTGCTCGCCCGGTTGCAGCATCACGGCAGGCGATGCAACGGACGGCGCCGGGTGTCTGGACAGCATCGCTCTGAGCACTTCTCAAGATCGGGTCGGAACGCCCTTGACGTGTATTTGCTCGTTCGCCGCGCACGCACGGGATCCTGCATGAACGTCACACGCATGCCTTGCGCGGGGAGCTAGTGAATGATGATCGATCGCCGAGGGTTTCTCGCCGCCGCTGCTGGCGCCGCTGTTGTGCTGAGTGCGCGCGAGACAGTTGGGAGCCGCACTCCGGCCGCAGACGCGATGGACGGACCGCGCATCAAGGCGATAGCGTTCGACGGATTCCCGATCATCGATGAGCGATCCATCGCTTTAAGAGCGGAAGAGCTGTTTCCCGGTAAGGGAGAGAACCTTGCGAACGCCTGGCGCACGCGACAGTTCGAATACACGTGGCTTCGCACTGTGTCTGGCCACTATGTGGACTTCTGGCAGACGACGCAGGACGCATTGGTATTCGCCACGCGCTCGATGGGCCTGGAACTCAGCACCGATACGCGTGACAGGCTGATGCGCACGTATCTCGAGCTGAAGTCCTGGCCGGATGCATTGCCGGCACTCGAGACACTTCGGGCAGCGGGGATTCGCTTGGCATTTCTCTCGAACTTTACCGTGCCGATGCTCGACGCGGCGATCGAGAACTCCGGACTGCGTGGGTTCTTTGATGCTCACCTGAGCACGGATCGCGTGCGCGCATTCAAACCCCATCCGCGTGCTTACGAAATGGGGCTCAAAGCGTTCCGGGCATCACGCGACGAGATCGTCTTTTGTGCGTCGGCTGGCTGGGACGCCGCTGGAGCCCAGTGGTTCGGCTACCGCACATTCTGGGTCAACCGTTCGCAGCAACCCACGGAGGAACTGGGCGTTAAGCCGGATGGAATCGGCACCGCCATGGCGGACCTCGTGAAGTTCGTGCTGGCAGCATAACCGATAAGGCAAGTGGTTTCGCTGCTACGGCAACGAGAGCTGGGAGTCCGGGGAGAACGGCCTCATGCGACGGCGAATTGCGCGTTCGTCACCAAATTTCTGCGTTGACCCGAGATCGCGGCGCCGGCGCCGCACAGTTCTATTCACTCGATCCAGGAGATTTTCATGAAGAATTGGCTTGCAACGATGATGTGCCGCGGCCTGCTGCTCGCGGGCGGCGTCGCTTTCGGGGACGACATGTCGAAAGAGCACATGGCGAAGCACGATCAGATGATGAAGGACTGCATGGCAAGGCAGGACAGCTCGATGGGCAAGGATGCCGCCATGAAGGCGTGCAACGACATGCTGAAGAAGGACGCAATGAGCAAGGACAAGATGGACAAGGAGCCCATGCAAAAGTAGCCAGCGGCGCTCTCCGCGAGCCCCGGTGGTGCGTGCATCGCCGGGGCCTGTAACGAGTTGCCGGTCCCCGGCGATGGTGGTGTTGGACATGTTTACTTCACGAAGAAAGGACTGTGCATGAAGATCATCGGAACGGCGCTGGCGCTCGGCGTCCTCGCAACCGGAGCAGCTCTGCCTGCGCTCGGCTCACCGGGAACTGAAAACTTCGGTTCGCCGCATGCGGTGTTCGTCATGACGAACGACGCGGACTCGAATGAAGTCATCGCTTACGAGCGCACGGAATACGGAACCCTGCAAAGTTCGCGGAAATATCAGACCGGCGGCCGCGGCAGCGGCGGAACGGTGGATCCTCTCGCGTCGCAGGGGTCGTTGACGCTCGGTGACGACGGCTCCGTGCTCTTCGCAGCCAACGCTGGCAGCGGCACTGTTTCCGTCTTTCGCGTATTTGGCTCGCATCTTCTGCTCTCGGACCGTGCGCCTTCCGGAGGCAGCGAGCCGAACGCGGTGGCTCAGCACGGCGAGCTCGTGTACGTGCTGAATACCGCTGGCAGCAGCAGCGTCGTCGGTTTCAGGCTGCAGGAGGGAAAGCTCAAGCGTATCTCGGATTCGTTGCGCTTTCTCAGCGGCAACTTTGTTAACTCTGCGTCACTCGCATTCAGCGGGGACGGGCGCTACCTGGTGGTGACTGAGCGTGCCACCAACAGCATCGACGTATTCAAGGTGCTAGAGGACGGCACACTGTCAGCCATCACCGTCAACGCGAGCGGTGGCCCCGGTGCATTTTCCGTCGTGTTCGCTCCGAACGGAGCCGTGCTCGTGTCGGAGACCGGCTCCAGTGGACCCAATAGCTCGGCAATCTCGTCGTATTCCATCGTATCCGATGGCAAGCTGCTGCCGATCAGCTCCAGCGTTCCGACACTGGGCGCCGCCAATTGCTGGAATGTCGTCACCCCGGACGGACGGTTCGTCTATACCTCCAACGCGGGAACCTCCTCGATTTCGGGCTTTGAAATCGGCGCGCGCGGAGCGCTCACGCCGCTGCCGGGCACGGTAGTGGGCGTGAACCCGTCGGGCTCGGCGAATCTCGACATCGCGGTGAGCGCGGATGGTGCCTACCTGTACTCGCTCAACGCCGCGAGCGGCGCCATCGGTATCTTCGCGATCCGTGCCATGGATGGCACGCTCACGAACCTGGGGACGCTTGGCGGATTACCTGCAAATGCGGGGCTTAACGGCATCGCTGCGAACTGAGACCGTCATGCTGTTGAATCGAGCTTCAATCACGCGCTGGGCTCTGATTGTGGGCGTCTGGAACATGACGCCGTTGTGCACGATGCTGACACGAATCTTTACTGAAGCGACATGCATAGGATTGAGGCCGCGTCACGGATCGTGGCGATCATTGCGCTCGACGTGGTCAATCGCCTGGGGCTAGATCTGGGCGATCGAGCATGTGTTGTAGTCAACCCGTCCAGTGCGGCGATCGGGGTCGGGTTACGCGACCGTGATGCGATTCTTCAATTCGGGATCCCGTACATAGGTTATCAGTATGTTTGTTACGACTAAGATGCGGGTCGCGCGTCCAACAGATAATCTGGATGAGGTCACGAAGTTCTACCGGGATGGCCTCGGCTTTGCAGAGCTATCCCGTTTCGAGGATCACGACGGTTTCGACGGCGTGATGCTCGGTCTGCCAGGTGCGCCGTATCATCTCGAATTTACTAAAGCACGTGGACATCGCGCGGGCAGAGCGCCGACGGCCGATAATCTGCTGGTGTTCTACCTTCCCGATGAAGGGCAGTGGAATGATGCAGTGTCTCGGTTCAAGCAGTCAGGATACGAACCGATCTCGTCTTTCAACCCGTACTGGGATCGATACGGGCTGACGTTCGAAGACCCGGACGGGTATCATGTGGTACTTCAGCACGCAGCCTGGGACCGTTGAGGCTTGATAGCAATGTCGGAGAACCAGCCCATTTTTCCGATGAAGTCGCTCTCGTTTGGCCCAATCGCCAGACCGGACTCACGTCCTCCCAGCGTTTTCACACAACTCGGCCAGAGGCGGCAGCCAAAACACCTCTTTCTGGCCCTTGCTGGTCTCAACCGAATAGGCCGCCTCCGCATGCCCCGAGCCTGCGACATAGTCGTGAAACCGGTTCGCAGGAAATGGATCTCCACGCGTAAAGCGCATTTTCCACGCTAGAAAAGTCGACTTCACAATGGCCTTGTCAGTAACCGAGCGGATCTTTGCAACGACGGATTCACCCATCACCGGTGATCCGCCAGCATCGAAGACAACGACGCCCTGGTCAGTCACGACGAGCACCGAATTCCCTTCCTGCGGAAGTTCAAACGGGTCCTGCCGAATAACACTCGGCGCCAATTTGCTGCTAAGTGTATTCAAAGGGATGGCGACGCAGCGGCATCAAAGTGAACTGTGGCGCCACCTACCTCAGGGGTGCACCGGACAGCAAGATCGTGTAGAGAGCGACGCGGTGACCATCGCCATGGACCAGCAGCCAGATTCCTACCGGATTCGCCTCGCCCTCTGGGACGAGATCCCGCGCCTGCGGGAGATCGAGGATGAGGCGGGCACGATCTTCTCGGGCCTCGGGCTCATCGATGAGGCGCTCGACGTGTCGTTGTCCCAGGACGACTTGGCCCGCCTCGTCGGTATGGGGCAGGTCTGGGTGGGCTGCTTGGAGCACGGCCTCCCCGTGGGCATGGTGATCGCTTCGGTGCGGGAGGGGGCCGTGTACGTCGAGGAGATGGACGTCCTGCCAGGGCATGGCAGGCGCGGGCTCGGGGCCCGCTTGCTCGCCTCTGTCTGCGCGTGGGCGCACGCGCAGGGCCACGCGGCGGTCACCCTCTCGACCTTCCGCGACGTGCCGTGGAACGGGCCGTTCTACAGAAAGCACGGGTTCAGGGACCTGCAGCTCGCGGAGTGGACGCCGGGCATGCGGGCGATTCGCGAGAAGGAGGCGCGGCACGGCCTGTGTGTCGAGGCTCGGGTGTTCATGCGCCGCGAGCTGGGTTGGGTGGGCCTGCCAGGTAGCCCCGGCGCGGGCGGTGTTGGGCCAGATAGGCGCCGTTGAACCCCACCGCTGCCGGCCGATCCCGGTGAAGCTCGGGTTCCAGCCGAATTCGCAGCACAAAATGCCATGACACGAATCATCTACCGCCATACCGTTGCAACCCGAATACTGCACTGGGTGAACGCGTTGTGCGTGTTCATTCTCCTGATGAGTGGTTTGCAGATTTTCAATGCGCATCCGCGACTCTACTGGGGGCAGTACGGCGCAAATTCGGATCACGCCGTACTTCAGATTTACGCTCAGAACTCGCAAGACGGAGCTGTCGGTACATTGGCAGTGGGGAGCGCCGAGTTGCGTACGACGGGTGTTCTAGGCGTGTCCGCCGGCGAGGACGGGCAGCCGATGGCACGTGCCTTTCCCTCGTGGGCGACAATCCCCGGTTGGCAGGACTTGGCAGCCGGCCGGCGGTGGCATTTCTTTTTCGCGTGGCTGCTGGTGATCAACAGCCTCACGTATCTCATCGTGAGCTTGACTAGCGCCCATGTGCAGCGCGATCTGCTGCCGACCCGAGCGGAACTCTCGCCATCCCATCTAGTGCGTGAAGTCTGGGATCACTTGAGGCTGAAATTCCCAAAAGGAGACGCGGCGACGCACTACAACGTTCTGCAGAAGCTCGTCTACCTCGCGGTCATCTTCGTGCTCGCGCCACTCATGCTCGGGACTGGGTTGACCCTGTCTCCGGGAGCTGACGCGGCGTTGCCTTGGCTTGTCGATCTGTTCGGAGGCCGCCAAAGCGCCCGAACGCTGCACTTTGCTTCTGCCATGCTGATTGCTCTGTTTATCCTGGTGCATCTCGTCATGGTGGTGCTTGCGGGACCCCTGAATGAGCTCCGCTCCATGATCACTGGCCGTTATTCGATACCCCCGAGCCGAGCGAAATGACTTCCCGCATTCTCACGCGACGCCAAATGCTGCTGCACGGGTCATCAGCATTCGGCGGATTGCTCCTGGCAGGCTGTGATCGACTGTCCAATGCGCCATCATTCGGACGGGTACTGGACAGCGCCGAGGGACTGACGTATCGCACTCAACGACTGGTGCTTGGCCATCGAGCATTGGCGCGCGAATTCTCTGAGTCCGATCTTTCGCCGGTGTTTAGATCAAATGGGACGAGCGACCCTGATACTGCCGCTTATCGCAAGCTGCGCGAGAACCAATTCGCTGACTGGCGGCTGGCGGTCGGGGGATTGGTTGCTAGGCCTCTTCAGCTGTCTCTCGTCAATCTGCGCGCAATGCGTTCCCGCACTCAAATCACTCGACACGACTGCGTGGAGGGCTGGAGCGCCATTGGCCAGTGGACAGGCGTGCCGCTCGGATCAGTGCTCAACATGGCCCAGGTCCTATCTCATGCCCGCTACGTGGTGTTTTATTGCGCAGACAGTCTCGACTCTGACTCAGATCCCTACTACGAGAGTGTCGATCTCATCGATGCGCTCCATCCACAGACGATTCTCGCCTACGACCTAAACGGCAAGCCGCTACCCGTTCCGAACGGTGCGCCTCTCCGCCTTCGTGTCGAGCGCCAGCTCGGCTATAAGCACGCGAAATACCTAATGCGTATCGACGCAGTGCAACGGCTTGAGCACATCCGTGGCGGCAAAGGGGGCTATTGGGAAGACCGTGGGTATGAGTGGTATGCCGGCATTTGATCGACTGCTCATGCATCGGCTGGGCGCCCTCCGTGGCGGCGCGGAGTACGTGCCGCAGCGCATACAGGACTTGTTCCTATTTTCCTATATGGACGCCTCCCGCTTTGTAAGATGGCATATCGACTTCGACGAGTAGTAGGGCTGCAGTTTTATATCCGCCTGTTTGTGCAGGATTCTAAAGCCTGCTTGCCATGATGGAATCCGCTGGGGAGGTCCTGCTCTTCGCTACGAGCTCGAGGCTCCTGAACAGATTCAGGTTTCGCTCTCCCCGGTCTGACCTATCTCGCCATCATCTCAATGTCACCCATGCAACCGCTCAACGCTTTCTGACGTCGACTATTGCGCCGCCGCCCAATCCGCTTGGTAATTACGGCCATGGGCCAGAAGCGCCCAAATGACTCTAGCGATTTTGTTCGCCTGGGCAACTGCGGCCACGTTCCAATGCTTGGTCTGCAGCAACTTCACAAGCCAGGGCGGTTGCACCCGCTGTCGAGCCGCCACGGCACGAGCGCAATGGATGATCAAAGCGCGCCGGTACGGATTACCTGGCTCGCTAATGCTCAGCAGGCGAACCCGCCCACCGGTGACGCTTTGCCTCGGCACGACTCCAAGCCACGCTGATGGACGCCAAACTCGATGTCCTAAGCCAAGTAGCACGTCGCCAAATTAACCGCAAGTTAGGTGCCCCATGCCGACCAACGCCGTCGCGCTGCTCGACGAAGCTCAATGCCAAGAGCTAGAGTCGTTCCTAGCGGATCGCATCTACGAGTTCAACGCGGAGGTGACAGGGTATTCTGACGGAAAGCTCCTGGCAGGCAGTATTCGGAGCGACGCAGGTGAAGTCATTGCGGGCTTCAGTGGCCACACTTGGGGAGGCTGCTGCGAGATCTCACACCTCTGGGTCCACGAGCGGCACCGCGGCCAAGGTCTGGGAAGAACGCTCCTGCAAGTCGCTGAAGCAGAGGCCCGGCGCCGCAGTTGCGCACAAGTAGTCCTCATGACGCACAGCTTCCAAGCCCCTGAGTTCTACGAGCGTCTTGGCTACGAGCGAAGGTACGCGATCGAAGGTCGGCCCAAGGGCCACTCGAACATCGTCTACATCAAGTCGCTTCAAGGCGAAAACGGCACCTAACAGGGTGACGTAAAACGCTGCTCGCAGTGGTGTTTGATTCGAGAGATGTCAACCGGCGTCGAGGGTTGACCAGTGTCCGGCGTCCAATGTTGACCATGGGAGGATGCAGCAACCTCCAGACCCTCATCGAGAAATGCCGGTGAAGCCCTGGTCAGCCTTCGGCGCGGGTTAGGGCAAAATCCTGGTCAAACCTCGACGCCTGTTTACATCTTTTAAAGCATGAATCAGTTGCGGGCCGGCTCCTACCGTGGCATGCTTTAAAAAGCACCTTATCAAGGTTAACGTTCCTTTTAAAGCATGTCCAAGCGCAACACGATCCAAGCCGCGCCTCCCTTTGCCATCGAGCAGAGCCTGAAAAA